>Ga0307380_10009056_pt1 | contig 12667 bp, 8 predicted proteins | sample UN3MG_FD_202239 | JGI IMG/M metagenome (GOLD analysis project Ga0307380, IMG submission 202239) | Soil microbial communities from Risofladan, Vaasa, Finland - UN-3 | ecosystem: Environmental > Terrestrial > Soil > Coastal area > Acid sulfate soil | place: Finland: Risofladan, Vaasa | collected... | reverse complement strand
GATCGGGGATTTTCCCTTAGCCTTGCCCAAACCAGGGTGGCCCTGAAAAATGCGTTGCGCTATATCCCTTCCCCGCTCCACAAAGAGATCGCGCCCGAGTTTATGGATGAACTGCTCAACCGCGGGCGCATATACGGCTACCGCTACCGCCCCGAAGGCAGCTTGAAAGCCGGGACGGTGGACGAGTATCCGGGAAAGATCCTTGAAGCCAAGGCTTTTCAAGTCATGATCGATAACAACCTGGATTTCGATGTGGCCCTATATCCGTATGAACTGGTGACCTATGGCGAGAGCGGCCAGGTTTTCCAGAATTGGATGCAATACAACCTGGTCAAGTTGTATTTGCAGGAAATGACCGACCGGCAGACGCTGGTGGTTTATTCCGGCCATCCGCTCGGCCTTTTTGAATCCCATGCCGACGCCCCGCGGGTCATTGCCACCAACGGCATGCTGGTGGGCATGTACGACAACCTGGCCGGTTTTGCCCAGGCAGCAGCCATGGGGGTTTCCAATTATGGACAGATGACGGCCGGGGGCTGGATGTATATCGGCCCGCAGGGCATTGTCCACGGCACCTACCTGACCCTGCTCAATGCCGGACGAATGTATCTGGGAATTCCCGCTCAAAAGGACCTGGCGGGAGTGGTTTATTTGAGTTCCGGGCTGGGCGGCATGAGCGGCGCCCAGGCCAAGGCCGTGGAGATAGCCGGAGGTATCGGGGTGCTGGCCGAAGTCGACTATTCGCGCATCGAAACCAGGCACAAGCAGGGATGGGTATCTAAAATTTCTTCCGACCTCCATGAGATCGCCCGATGGTTGGACGAATACCGCAAAAGTAAAAAACCCATATCGATCGCCTATCACGGCAATATCGTGGATCTATGGGAATATGTGTTGCGCCACGATATCCCCATCGAGCTGGCCTCGGACCAAACTTCGTGCCACGATGCTTATGGCGGCGGCTATACGCCGGCTGGGGTCACTTTCGAGGAGGGGCGGCGGCTGTTGCGGGAAAACCCCGGGTTGTTTCGGGAAAAAGTTGACGAATCGCTGGTCCGGCAATTCCGCCTGATTCAAAAAATGGCACCCAGGGGTACCCGATTCTGGGATTACGGTAATTCCTTTTTAAAGGCAGTATTTGACGCCGGCGCCACCGATATCGCAGCCAACGGGCTCGATGCCAGCGATGGCTTCATCTTCCCCAGCTATGTCGAGCATATTATGGGGCCGCTGTGTTTTGACTACGGCTACGGTCCTTTTCGCTGGGTGTGCTTGAGTGGCAAAGCCGAAGATCTGGCAAAAACCGACCAGGCCGCCATGTCGTGCCTTGATCCCAACCGCCGGGCCATGGACCGCGACAACTTCGAGTGGATCAGGAATGCCGGCAAGCACAAATTGGTGGTCGGCACCCAGGCGCGTATCCTATATGCCGATGCCGAGGGCCGGGTGAAAATCGCCTTGAAATTCAATGAGTTGGTGCGTCAAGGCGTCATCGGTCCGGTGATGCTGGGACGCGATCATCACGATGTTTCCGGGACAGATTCGCCTTTCCGAGAAACGGCCAACATCCGTGACGGCAGCAACCTTACCGCTGACATGGCCGTGCACAACTTCGCCGGCGACGCCGCCCGCGGCATGTCCATGGTCGTGCTTTCCAACGGCGGTGGCGTGGGCATCGGCAAGTCATTCAACGGCGGTTTTGGCCTGGTTTTGGATGGCAGCGAGCGCCGCGATCGCATCATTGGTTCGGCCATGGAATGGGATGTGCTCAACGGCATCGCCCGCCGCGCCTGGGCCCGCAATGAAAACGCCCTGGAAACCGCTGCCGCCTGGAATGTCCGCAATCCGCAGCGCGGCCATATCACCCTGCCCTATCTGGCCGACGACCAATTGGTGGATGAAATCGTAACCAGGCATTTTGCCAAGCAAAAAGGTTGAAATAAAGTCCGAACGACTTTCCGGCCTGTCGATTTTTAAAAAATGTCCCTGTTTGTTATTGAAATCAGAGCGGATTTCCCTTAAAATACGGCCTGGCTGATCGTGGCCGACAAGGAGAAAACGCCCATGGGGTTGGTAAAAAAAGGAAAAGAACTTTGGTTTTATGAACAGCTTTATACCGACACCACCTATGGTTTCAAGGTGTCCAAGGTGATCGTGCCGGAAACCGACACCGGCTTTCAGAAACTAATGATCCTGGAAACCGACCGCTTCGGGCGCGTCCTAGTCCTGGACGGCATCGTGCAGCTGACCGAAGAGGATGAGGGCATCTATCACGAGTGGATCGCCCATTGGCCGATCTTTGCCCTGAACCGGCCGGCCAAGCATGTGCTGATCATCGGCGGCGGTGATTGCGGCGTAGCCCGTGAAGTGCTGCGGCACAAGTCGGTCGCTAGGGTGACCATGGTGGAAATTGATAAAATGGTTTGCGAACTTTGCCGCGAGCATATGCCGTCGGTATGCGAGGGAGTGTACGAAGACCCCCGCTTCAAGCTCATCATCGGCGACGGTGCCGAAGTGATCCGGCAAATGAAGGGAAAATGCGATGTGATCGTCATCGATTCGACCGATCCGATCGGCCCGGCTAAAAGCCTGTTCAACACCGATTTTTACCAGAGCGTTTATAACGCCCTGGTCGAAGGCGGTATCACCATCCACCAGACCGGGGCATTGATCCTGCAGCCGTTTGAGTGCCCGGGCAGCTGGCGGCAGATCGAACGCAGCTTCGACGATGTCCGGGTGGTGCAATTCGCCAATGTAAGTTACATGGGCGGCCCATTCAGCTTGACCGCCGGATCCAAAGGCAGGGACGTATTCAAAAACGCCGAACGCAATGCCCAGAAGGCATACAAAAAGGCTGGCTTTAAAACCAGCTGGTACTCGCCGCAGATATCGGCGGTCCCGTATCCTGAATTTCAAAAACGGCTGGAAACCGACAAGTACGGTGAAGAGATCGTCATGGACATTGAACTTCCGGCCAACAGTTCACCCGGGACCAGACAGGTGGAAAGGTGGGCCGATCAAACTTGCGCGGCAATCAAGATGAAAACATTCGGAGAACCGATTGCCGCCAGTTCCAAGTTGGGTGAGGGAGACACGCTGGTGCAGTACGTGGAAACCAGTGCCATCAATTACCGGCGCTATGGGCGGGTGGCGGCGCTCAATTGTTTCACCTGCGCCTACTTGCCGGTAAATGACGCCATCAGAACCTCGATCGATTATTTCAAAGCCGGCAAAGCGCTTTGTTGGCACCTGCCGCGTGGTTCTTTTGCTGACATAAAAAAAATAAGAAAAAGCACCAGAATCTTTGAATACAGCCTGATTGCTGCCAAAATCTCCCCGGTTTTTCAACCGCGCCTGATCGAAAGCGCAGAGGCATTTGCTCCGGATTTCCTTTTTTCCCGGGAAAAGGGTACGGCTGCATTTGAATTGGTCATGGATCTCTATGACTGCGATTACGCAAAAATTTCTTCCCCGGCCGTGGTGGCCCGCTGGGCGGGAACCGATTTCCCAAAAACCACCGGGCTGAAAACGATCGGCATGGCCGATGCGCCCGATTTCGGCCACGCCAAGAAAAAAACGGCCGGACCTTCGGTGGTGCAGCTGTTCCAAGGCGGTTCCAATATCAGCCACTATTCGGTCAACTGGCTTATGATTGTGGTCAATGTTGTGGCCAGGCAGGAGTTCTCACTTGAGAAGGCCATCCGCCAGGCTATGAAATATTTCAAGGGGAAGTACGCGGTTTGCTGGCTCCTGCCCCGGGGAAATGCCGGGCAATCTCTTAAAAAGATAGCCGACAATACTTATATTTTTACGGTCAAGGGCAAGTAGTTACGCAAAGCCGCTTTTTGATCAAAACTATTCAAGGGTTGGTGTGTACATGGTAACAATTGCATTTACAGGTTGACAATAGCACACTCAATTAATATTTATATTTCAGTTATTAACTTGTTGACAAATCTGAAAAATTGGCATATATTTAGGTATAAGAAATAAATAAGGAGTGAAATATGGGAAAAATAATCGGTATTGATTTGGGAACAACCAATTCGGTTGTGGCGATAATGGAAAAGGGCGATATTAAGATTATCACCAATTCAGAAGGCGGACGGACCACCCCGTCGGTGGTCGGTTTTGCCAAAGACGGCGGCAGGCTGGTTGGCCAGGTGGCCAAACGCCAGTCGATCACCAATCCGGAGAACACTGTCTATTCCATCAAGCGCTTCATGGGCCGCAGGATCTCTGAAGTCAGCGATGAAATCAAAATGGTCCCCTTCAAAGTGGTCGGTGGTCCAAATGATGATGCCCGTGTCAGCATTGAAGGCAAACAATATTCACCTCCCGAAATCTCGGCCCTGATCTTGCAGAAACTCAAGGAAGCGGCCGAGGATTACCTAGGTGAGAAGGTCAGCGAGGCAGTTATCACCGTTCCGGCTTATTTCAATGATGCCCAGCGCCAGGCTACAAAAGATGCAGGCAAAATTGCCGGTTTGGACGTGAAGCGCATTATCAATGAGCCCACGGCCGCGGCCCTGGCCTACGGCATGGACAAAAAAAAGGATGAGTTGATTGCTGTCTACGATTTTGGCGGCGGCACGTTCGATATTTCCATCCTGGAGATCGGCGAAAACATCGTTGAGGTCAAATCGACCAACGGCGATACCCACCTGGGTGGCGATAACATCGACCAGAAGTTGATAGACTGGATTGCCGAGGAATTCAAAAAAGACCAGGGCATCGACCTAACCAAGGACAAGATGGCCTTGCAGCGCTTGAAGGAAGCAGCCGAAAAAGCCAAGATCGAACTTTCGACGACGCAGGAAACCGAGATCAACCTTCCTTTTGTCACGGCAGACGCATCGGGCCCCAAACACCTGATCCTCAAGCTGAGCCGAGCCAAGTTGGAACAGCTGGTCGGAGACATCCTTGAACGGTCCATCGCTCCCTGCCGTCAGGCCGTCAAGGACGCCGGAGTGAGCACGGCCGATATCAAGGAGATCATCCTGGTCGGCGGCATGACCCGTATGCCCTTCATCCAGGAATTGGTCAAGAAGTTTTTCGGAAAGGAAGGGAACAAGAGCGTGAATCCCGATGAAGTGGTCGCGGCCGGCGCCGCGGTTCAGGGCGGGGTCCTGGGCGGTGAAGCCAAGGATATCCTTCTACTGGACGTCACGCCGTTGTCGTTGGGCATCGAAACCCTGGGTGGCATTTCACACAAATTGATCGAGCGCAATACCACGATCCCGACCAAGAAAACCGACATTTTCACCACCGCCGAAGACAACCAGTCCACAGTAGAAATCCATGTGCTGCAGGGAGAAAGGGAGATGGCCCGCGACAACCGCACCCTGGGCAAGTTTCACCTGACCGGCCTGCCGCCTGCGCCGCGCGGGGTTCCCCAGGTGGAAGTGACTTTTGATATCGATGCCAACGGCATTTTGAATGTGTCGGCCAAGGATCTGGCCACTTCCAAGCAGCAGGCCATCACCATCACCTCATCGAGCGGCCTCAATGAAAAAGAGATCGACAAAATGGTCAAGGATGCCGAAAAATTCCGTGAAGAGGACCAGCAAAAGAAAGAGGCTATTGAAAACCGCAACAAGCTCGATCAATTGTCGTACGCTCTGGAAAAGCTGGTGAAAGAAAACAAGGAGAAGATCCCTGCGGACATGGTCAGCGAAGTCGAAGACGCAGTCAAGCGCGCCAGGGAAGCGGTGGAAAAAGGGGACAACCAGAAGATCCTCGAAGAGATAGAAAATATAAACAAATTGTCCGGCAAACTTTCGACCGAAATGTACAAAACGGCCGGAGCCCAAAAAGAGCCCCAAACCGGACCTGACACCGACAAAGCTCCGGAAACCGATGCCGCCGCCAGCGAGGGCGAGGTCATCGATGCCGAATTCGAGGACATAGGCAAGAACAAAAAGTAATTTTCTGTTTCTTTTCATCACTCTCCTCGGGCAAGGGACAGCATCAAAAACCGTCCCTTGCTTTGCGTTCAACCCATTTCATTTGCTTTCTGCGCAGGGATGTGCTAAATTTTAGTTCATGTCACAGGAGGCACGATGAAAATAAAAATAATGGCCGGAATTTTTTCAATACTGCTTCTTACCGCTTTTTGCAGCAAGAAGATCGATCGCAAAGGTGTGGATCTGAAAATCACACTCGCCCCGGAAACCATCACCGACACCCTGTATTTGAAAATGGATTATGAATTCAAGACTTCCAGTGATTTTAAAAAATTTGCCAATGATTATTCCATTTTTGTCCATTTCTGGCGGGTAAACAGCAAGGAAATGCTGCTTCAGGATGATCACTTACCTCTCAAAAAGGTTAGTGAGTGGGTTGCCAATGATAATATCAAGTATTCGCGGGTATTGTTCATCCCGCAATTTTTAAACGAGTTCGACGTCGATTTTGAGGGATACGAGGAACTGAAGTTAACGGTGGGCCTGTACAATCCGAATATCCAGGAAAAATCGATTGTTCTTTTTGAAAAGAAAATCAATATCCAGCCTGCTTCGATCAATGCTCCGGAGATCGTTTATGACGAGGGTTGGAACGAGATTGAAACTGATATCAATGCCAAGGATCCCTTCAGCAAGAGCTGGCGCTGGACCACGGCCAAATCGGTCTGCATTATCGAAAATCCCCAAAAAGAATCCACGCTGATCATCAAGGGCGGCGTGAACAAGACCGTGTTCCAGGACCAGAAATTGATTTTCAGGATCAACGACATCCTGCTGGATGAATTCATTCCCGGCGAAGCGAATTTTTCAAAAGAATACACGGTGACCCCGGAAATGATGGGTAATACCGACGAATTTTCCTTAAAATTTGAAACCGACAAGGTTTTTGTTCCGGCCAAAGTTTTTCCCAATAGCAAGGACAACCGGGAACTCGGATGCCAGATTTTCTTCATCTATTTCCGGGAAAAACTGAAATAAAAAAACACCCTGGTGCCGGGGCGGGAATGGCGCTTCTGACTGGTGAGGAGGCAGCATGCTCGAACGGGATTTGAAAGAACTGCTAGCGGTCGAAGGCAGTTTGGAAGCCGAAATCATCAAGGCCAAACTGGAGAGTTTCGCTATCCCGGTATTGTTGCGATACGAAGCCGTAGGGCGTATTTTTGGTATCACCATGAATGGTTTGGGCAAAGTAAAAATCTTTGTGCCGGAATCTTTTTTGGAAGAAGCGCGAAAAATTTTAGCCGAATAAAGTGTAATAAATATTCTTGGTTTTGCTCCATGCCAAAAAAAAGACCTGCTTGGCCCGGGGCTATTAACCAGGGGAAAGCTAGCTCGCAATTCTCATAGATATTGTCGCGAAAATGCGCAGATGGGCATGGATACAAGGAAGGCGACCGAGGAGACCGGAGACGTACTGTTTAGTACGATGGAGGTATCCGACCGAGCCTGACGCCGTAGACATGCCCATATCCGCAATTGTAGCAAATATTTGTGAGAAATGCGGGCTAAAGTTTGAATTCTTTAAAAGTTTCTGTCAACCGATCAAGGTCTGCCGGAGAATTCAAATCGTATTTGATGACACTCAGGGAAATATAGCTGTTTTGGACGGCCCAGACATCGGTGCCCTGGCGGTCGGCATAAGCGGGAGTTCCGGTTCCAATCCAATAATATTTGCGCCCTCTCGGATCGGTTCTTTCAATAATATCGGGAGTATACTTCTTGTTTCCCAGCTTGGTGACGGCGATTTCGCCGCGGTTGGGGAAGGGGATGTTCAGATTGTAAATAACGCCGTTGTGAGGACGGCAGATCAATTTGTCCAAGACCTTAGCGGTAATGTGCGCACCGGCGGCAAATTCGAATTCCTGCTGTTGGTACTGGCCCAGACCGGCAAGCAAAGAGACGGCCAGTGAGGGAATTCCGTACAGGTAGCCGGAAAAGGCTCCGCCCACGGTTCCGGAAAAAAAAATATCTTCAGAGAGGTTTTCACCCAAATTCATTCCTGAAACGATGAAGTCGGGTTGAACGGGAAGTATTTTCTGCAGTGCGATATTGACGCAATCGGCCGTTGTGCCGTTGACGGCAAAGACCTTCTCCTCGACCTGGTTGATGCGTAGCGGCTGGTTCAATGTCAGGGCCATGCTGATGGCACTTTTTTCTCGGTCTGGAGCAACGATCCAGACATGGTACTTTTTTTTTAGTTCATTTTTTAAGCTGGTGATCCCTTTTGAATAGAAACCATCATCGTTTGTTAAAAAAATTGTTTTCATTTGGTTTGGGGTTTATTTAAGTCGGGGCGAGTGGATTCGAACCACCGACCACACGCACCCCAAGCGTGTACGCTAACCAGACTGCGCTACGCCCCGGCTCAATCAGCTTTTATCATCTTTGGCTAGTAAAGTCAATATTTCGCTGAGGCCGCGGCGGATCCTTTTTAGTTTTTCCGGATCGACCGGCTCCTGATTTGAACCCTGTTTGGCATTGGCCAGGTCGCCGAAATTCTGTAACAACATGTCCCTGATCTTGCCCTTATCGCACTTTTCATTAATCAGCCATTTTTTGATGGCCATGATGATCTCGACATCGCGGTGGCTATAATATTTTTCTCCGCTCTGGTTGATAACAGGAGTGAAAGCGTTGAATTCCTTTTCCCAGTAATCCAGCACCCGGCCGTCAAGCTTGACCAGTTGCATGATCTCCTTGCGGCGGAAAGTCAGCTTATCGGGAATATTGTTTTCAGCCATTTACCCTTTTCCACTCCAGATCAAATTATAACGGAATTCGCATGTGAATGAAATAAGCCATAAAATATTTTTCAGTTCTTCTAGAAGTTGATCGATACGCTGCCGCCGAAATAAAAGCCGTTCTTGAATCCGGCCTCGGCCCTGAGCAGGAATTTGTCCCTAATATTGCCGATGACGCCCACCGGGAGATGGCCCACGGGTACAATGAGTTTTTTCTGGTATGAATCGCGGATGGTCGTGCCAAGCTCATCCTGGTATGACCCTTCGGAGAAGATGCTCATGCGGCCGATGCCAATGCCCGCGCCGATATACGGGTGAATCGCTGAGGCTGGAAAAATGTGCATGAGGATCGTGGCGCTGACGTTCAGTTGGGTAATTTCGCCTGAGCCGAAAAAACGGTTGTTGTATTGTTCCACCCGGAAATAGCCTTCTCCGGAAATGCGGCTGTATTCCAAGCTGTACACTCCGCTGAATACCGAACGCGGGCCTTTGTCTCCATAAGAATAGGTTTCAAAACACATGGAGGTTCCGGTCAATTGCGGGTGTTCATAGAGAGCCAAGTCCAACAAGGCGTTGGGGATGCCGAAGGAACTGATCCTGATTCCCGCGCCATAGCGGAAAACTTTGTTGTCGGCAGCGGGCAAGATGATGGACAGGAAAACGATAAAAAAAAGAAGCGTTTTTTCTTTCATTGTATTCCTCAGTCCATTCGGTAATTTGGAGATTCCTCGGTGATGATCACGTCGTGGACATGGCTTTCCTTCAGGCTGGCATTGCTGATGCGGATAAAGCGGGATTTTTCGCGAAGTTCGTTAATGCTGCGACAGCCGGTCAAACCCATGCCGGCCCTGACGCCGCCAATAAGCAGCGGAATCAGGTTCATGACCGATCCGCGATATGGAACTCGCCCCTCAATGCCCTCGGGGACCAGCTTTGATTCCGCATATTCATCGTCCTGGAAATAGCGGTCGCGGCTTCCGGCCTTCATGGCGGCGATCGATCCCATGCCGCGGTATTTTTTATATGATCGGCCCTGATAAATAACCATTTCACCCGGACTTTCGTCGGTTCCGGCCAGGATGGAACCGATCATGACTGAATTGGCTCCAGCGGCAAGGGCTTTGGTGATATCCCCGGAAAACTTGATGCCGCCGTCGGCAATAACCGGAACGCGGCCGCCGACTTCGGTTGCTACATCCATGATGGCAGATATTTGCGGGACCCCGGCTCCGGTCACCACGCGGGTGGTGCAGATTGATCCGGGGCCGATGCCGACTTTCAGACCGTCCACTCCCAGTGCCAACAGTTCCCTGGCGGCGGCGGCGGTGGCGATATTGCCCACGACCAGATCCACCCCGCTTGCAGCAGCTCTGACTTTTTCTATAGTCTGCATCACTTTACGGGAGTGGGCATGCGAGGTGTCGATGACCAGCGCATCCACCTTGGCGGCGATCAGGGCGCTGACCCTTTCCATGGTATCTGCGCCCGTACCCACGGCGGCGCTTACCTGCAGACGGCCCATCTTGTCCTTGGAAGCGCTGGGGAATTTTTCAGTTTTAACGATGTCCTTGAATGTGATCAGCCCTTTCAGAAAATTATTTTTATCGACCACAGGAAGTTTTTCAATGCGGTTGATGTGTAAAAGTTGTTTGGCTTCGGCCATTTTGATGTTCTCGGGGGCGGTGATCAAATTGGCTGCCTTCATAATGGTCGAAATTTTATCACTGAAATTGCCGGCGAAACGCAGATCACGATTGGTCAAGATACCGACCAGTTTCCCCTGATCATCGATGATAGGCAAACCCGAAATACCTTTTTCCTTGACCAGTTGCAGGGCTTCTTGGATGGTATTATCCGGGCGCAGGGTGATGGGGTTGACGATCATGCCCGATTCTGACCGTTTGACTTTGAGCACTTCGCCGGCCTGCTCGTCGATGGTTAAATTCTTATGAATGATGGCCATACCGCCAAGCTGGGCCATGGCAATGGCCATTCGCGATTCAGATACGGTATCCATGGCCGCCGAAACCAGGGGGATGCGCAGTTGAATGTGGCGGGAGAATGCGGTCGCCGTATCAACCTGGTTGGGCAGCACTTCGGAATAAGCGGGAACCAGCAGTACGTCGTCGAAGGTCAGGCCATGATCGGCAATGATTTTTTCTCTGCTTTTCATCTTCTCTTTTTGTGTTTGCCTCCGGGCATCTTGAATGCCGGAGCGGACATTTTTGGTTTCTTCTTTTTGCGCCAATCCTCGATTTCCTCGTCGCTTACCGGCCTGAACAGGAACAGGAAGCGCAGGACCTCTTCATCGATCCGGTTCAGTAATGCTTCGTACATCTGGTAACTTTCTTTCTTGTATTCGATGAGTGGGTCCTTCTGGGCATAGCCGCGCAAGCCGATGCCCTCTTTCAGGTGGTCGATGTTGAGCAAATGGTCTTTCCATTGCGAATCGATCACCTGGAGCAGGATCATCCTTTCCAACTCGCGCATTTGTGCGGAGCCGACAAGCGATTCCTTTTCCTGGTAGATGGCTTTGATCTGCTCAAGAACGTTTTCCTTCAAGAGCAGGGGCGGGGAATCGCGGAAATCATGCTGGGGAACATGCTTGAGATCCAAACCGAATTGCATGAGGATTTCTTTTTGGAATGCCTCCACGTCCCACTGATCGGATTCCTTGTTTTCATCGATGTAGAAAGAAAATATATCGTCATAAAGGTCTTGCAATAGCTCCTGAATATAGTCTCTAAAATCTTTACCGAAAAGAATGTCCCGGCGCAGGGAATATATATGCTGGCGCTGCTTGTTCATCACGTCATCGTACTCGAGCAAGTGCTTGCGGATGGAAAAATTCTGTCCTTCGATCTGCTTTTGCGCATTTTCAATTGCCCGGGAAACCAGTCGGTTCTCCAGGGGAACGCCGTTGCTCATTCCGGCGCGAACCAGCATACTGCGGATGCGGTCTGAACCGAGTATTTTCATCAGGTCGTCTTCCAGGGAAATGTAGAAACGGGAGGAACCGGGATCGCCCTGGCGTCCCGAACGGCCACGCAACTGGTTGTCGATGCGGCGGGCCTCGTGGCGTTCGGTGCCCAGGATGTGCAGGCCGCCACGCTCGATCACCGCCTGGTGCTCTAGGTTCACCTGCTCGTTAATTTCGGCTTGCGCTTTTTCTTTGACTACCGGCGGCGCCATTTCCAGGCTGAAGCCCTTTTTCTTTAATTCTTCCCTGAGCAGGGATTCCGGGTTTCCGCCTAGGAGAATATCGGTGCCGCGGCCAGCCATATTGGTGGCGAGGGTCACCGAATTGAGCCGCCCGGCCTGGGCAACGATCTCCGCTTCCGATTCGTGGTATTTGGCGTTAAGCACCACGTGGCGGACTTTTTCCCGGTGCAGTCTGCGGCTGAGCAGTTCCGAATTTTCAATGGAGATCGTTCCGACCAGCACCGGCTGGCCTTTTTCGTTAAGGGCCTTGATCTCACTGGCCACCGCGGCCCATTTTTCTTCCTTGCTGCCATAGATCATGTCGGAGAATTCTGTGCGAATCAATCTTCTGTTGGTCGGGATCTCGGTGACGTCGAGGTGATAAATGTGGGAGAATTCGGCCGCTTCGGTTATAGCGGTTCCGGTCATGCCGGAAAGCTTTTTATACATGCGAAAATAATTTTGGAAGGTGATAGTGGCCAGGGTTTGGTATTCTTGCTCGACCTTGACGTTTTCTTTGGCTTCCAGGGCCTGGTGCAGGCCGTCGGAATAACGGCGACCCGGCATGATGCGACCGGTGAATTCATCGACGATCAGTACCTGGTCGTCCTTGACCAGGTAGTCCACGTCGCGATTGAAGATCAGATGGGCTTTGAGCGACTGATTTACCTGATGAAGGAGGTCCATATTTGGCAGGTCGTAAAGATTGTCGACACGGAAAAATTTCTCGGCTTCGCTAATGCCGCTTTCAGTCAGGAT
>Ga0307380_10009055_pt1 | contig 12668 bp, 9 predicted proteins | sample UN3MG_FD_202239 | JGI IMG/M metagenome (GOLD analysis project Ga0307380, IMG submission 202239) | Soil microbial communities from Risofladan, Vaasa, Finland - UN-3 | ecosystem: Environmental > Terrestrial > Soil > Coastal area > Acid sulfate soil | place: Finland: Risofladan, Vaasa | collected... | reverse complement strand
GCCACCGAGCACGCGCTGGCGCTGCTGCTGGCGCTGTCGCGGCGCATCCCCGCGGCCTATGACTCGATGCGCCGGGGCGAGTGGAAGCGCGGCAAGTTCGTCGGCGTCGAGCTCTACAACAAGACGCTGGGCCTATTCGGCCTGGGCAAGATCGGCTCCGAGGTCGCACGGCGCGCGCACGCCTTCGGGATGCGCATCCTCGCCCACGACCCTTACATTTCCGCGGAGCATGCCGAGCGCCTGGGGGTGGAGCTGGTGAGCCTGCCCGAGCTGCTCGCCAAATCCGATTACGTCAGCATCCACGCCCCGCTCACCAAGGACACCCGCGGCGCCATCGGAGCGGCCGAGCTCGCCCGTTCCAAGCCCGGCCTGCGCATCGTCAACACCGCGCGCGGCGGCATCGTCGAGGAACAGGCGCTGGCGAACGCCGTCAAGTCGGGCGTGGTCGCCGGTGCCGCGGTGGATGTCTTCGAGCAGGAGCCGCCCCGGGAGTCGCCGCTGGTAGGAGTCGAGGGCATCATCCTTACGCCCCATCTCGGCGCCTCGACCGAAGAGGCGCAGGTGCGGGTGGCGGTGGATGTCGCGGAACAGGTGGTGGAGGTGCTGCACGGCCGTCCCGCGCGCACCGCGGTCAACGTCACGCCCGTGCGCCCGGAGGCGTTGGCCGCGCTGCAGCCGTACATCACCCTGGCGGAGAAGCTGGGGCGCCTGCAAGCCCAGCTCGCCGACGGCCCCTTGACCGACCTCGAGATCACTTACAGCGGGGAGATCGCCGAGCTCGACGTCACTGCGGTCACGCCGTCGCTCCTGGTGGGCCTGCTGCAGCCGGCGCTGGAGGAGCCGGTGAACCTGGTCAACGCGCCGCTGCTGGCGGAGGCGCGCGGGCTGCGGGTCAAGGAGTCCAAGAGCACCACCGCCGAGGATTACGCCAGCCTTATCACCACCCGCGCCGTGTCGGACCGCGGCGAGCACCTCATCGCCGGCACCCTGTTCGGGCGCAATGAGCTGCGCATCGTTCGCCTCGATGATTATCGCGTGGACTTCGAGCCCCGCGGGTACATGCTCATCGCCGATCACCACGACCAGCCGGGGGTGATCGGCAAGGTCGGCACCATCCTCGGCAGCGAGGACATCAACATCGGCGGCATGCACGTCGGCCGCAAGACGGTGCGCGGCCGGGCGTTGATGATCCTGTCGGTGGACTGCCCCCTGCCGCCGGCGGTGCTCAAGAAGATCAGCCGCCTCGACAGCATGTACAAGTGCACGCTGGTGGAGCTGTAGGGGGGCGAGCCAAGCGGGCTGACGGTGAATGCCTGCCTCAGGCCGGGATCGGTGAACAACCTGTAGGGGCGCACGCCTGCCCTGAGCTTGTCGAATGGGGCGTGCGCTCCATCCGAGCCGAGGGCGGCTGGGCCACATGTGAATGCGCGCCGCAGCATTCTCACCAAGAACAGCCGTGCCCTGCTTCGGTGATGCTACTGCACGCACCGCATCACAATGTCGCCCTCGTCCCGACGCTTCGACCCTGGCGGCGCTGGCGGCGGCGGCGTCCCCTTGTCATCCTTCAGGTTCGGCCCCCAACTGTAGATGAGAAAGCCCGCCCCATCGCGCCGGTAAACGAACGGTTTCCCCGAGAAGGGATCGGTGGGAAGCGCGCGGCCCTCGGCGCGCGCCAACTCCTCCAGCGACGTGGGGTAGCCGCCATGGTCGGCCCGGTAGGCTTTGAGAAGCAGCGCGATCCGGGCCAGGCCGAGGTGAGCTATCGCCCGGTCTCGCGCTCTGTGACAATTGCTGAACGCGGGGATAAGCAGAGCCGTCACCAAACGCGGCGGCATCCTGGGGAGCGTCTCGACGCTGTCCTCAACCCGAGGATGAATAGTCACCACTTTTCGGTAGGGCAGCGAGCCCTCCCTGACAACGCGCGCCATCAACTGAAGATATGTCAGCTCATCGGTCGCCAGCCACCAGCCAGTGAAAGCGCTTGACCGTGGGCTGCTCCAATGGCGCCCACGCCCCTTCTCCCCGCTGGCGAATTCTGCCACCGCCCTGAGGGGATCGCGTGAGGGCCTGAAACTATCGAATATGGAAATGCCCATGACCCGATTGCCCTTCAATGCGGCGACGTAGGAGGGCACCAGATCCATGCTTGCGATGTCCCCGGCCACCAATCGGCACATGGAAGCCGCGGGTTGGGAGTCGTGCAGGATGTCAGCCAATGACTTGACCGCCATGCCGATAATGCTGTACTCCGTCAGAGGGCCCAAGAGATTGGGTTCCTCCGCGGCGCGGGCGAGGCGGCAGTTGGCCGCGCTTGCCGCCAGCGCATCGTCCACATGCCCTTCGCGGAGCAGCATGGCGCTCTCCACGCAGAGTAGCCTGGAGCACATGCGCAATTGTCCGAGCTGCGGCAAAGCGACACCGTTGCCCTTGCTCCAGTCGAGGCGGAAATCGCACCGCGGCATGGTGGACGCGCTATGAATCAGGCGCAGGGCGTCGGCGTTCCTCTGTAGGATGCCCCGCGCCCGCTCGGCTATTGCGGGGTCGGCCAGGCTGGACTTGCCCGACAGGCCCTGACGAAGGAGACCCTTGTCGTTGTCCGAGAGCTTGAGCGCCGCGAATGCTCGTTGATAGACGATGGCGGCGTTCTGCGCATCGGGGATGGGCGGCCTCGCAAGCTGGGTCAGCTTGACCGGCGCGCCGGTGGCCGCGATCTGGTTCATGGCGCGCGCGAGGTCGCGTTCGGCGCGCCGGGCCTTGACGGGGACATACACCGCTGCGGCGCCGATGAGCAGGAGCAGCACCGCCCCCACTCCCATCAGCGCCCACACGGCTATGCGCAGCTTCCGCGCCATGGCGCTTCCCCCTCCGCAAGTCGTCACGAGATCCCTCGCGGAGTTTACCCCCTCGTTTGGCTCGGGGCAGGCTCTGAGCGCAGCCGAAGGGCTCGGGATGACAGACGGCCGCTTTCCGGACCGGCTCTTAGCCGCGCGCTTCGTCCACACGACGCCACTTGCGTTCCAGCAGTGCGAGGGGCTGGTCGGGGCGGGCAGACTTGAACTGCCGACCTCACGGTCCCGAACCGTGCGCTCTACCAAGCTGAGCTACGCCCCGCTCGATCGGATTATAGCAGAAGCCTTTCCCGCCGGTCAATCACACGCGCGCTGGGCGCATGAGCGACGGGGGGTTGGTGCGAAGATCAATCCGGCAGGGGCGGCTGCCGCCAGGGAGGGTCAACTGGACGGCGTGAGCACCGCGCTCGACGGGTCGAGAACGCCCTGCGCCGCCACGCCGTTGGAAACCTCGAACGTCAGCGCCCAGGCGCCGTCCACCGGCGCCAGCTCGGCCCAGAACTCGTACCCGTGGACGTCGTTTGCCGAGCACACGCCGCTGACGCGCCAGACGCCGGCATGGCACGTCACGGAGTCCACCGAGGCGCTGGTCACTTCGTCGCCCGTTTCGGCGTCCCGGCACACGAACTGGCCCGCCTGCGGCCGCCCGTATTCGTCAAACGCCACCAGCAGGCCGAATTGCCTGCCGCCGTCCTCCAGGCTGCCCCACGCAGCGAGGGCTTCTCCCTCACCAGGCGAGACCACGACCAGCTCCGGACCGGCGCTCTCCGCCAGGAAGCGGGCGTCCCCCGGGAAGTTGACATAGACCTGGTACACGCCGGGCGCCACCGAAATCTCGGCGCCGGGCGCGGTGGCGGGACCCGCCTGCGTGGCCTGGGGCTCAGCGGCAACCCGCCACTGCAGGTCGAGCACGATGAAGCTCACGAGCGAACCGATCTGCGAGCTCTCGTCCTGACCTGAGAGATCGAAGGCAGACGTGGAGAGTCGCAGAGGCGAGCCGCGCGGCGCCAGCCTGCTGCCGCCATAGGATAGAATCAGCGGCTCCTGCACCACGGGCTCCGGCGGCGTCTCGCCCACCGTCACCACCAGGGCGCTGGAGCCATTGGCGCCGCAGTCATCGGTGACGACCAACGCCACCACGTAGTCGCCGGGCGCAGCGAACGCGTGGGTGGGATGGCGCTCGTTCGAGCCGGTTCCGTCGCCGAAGTTCCACGCCCACGCCACGATCGTTCCGTCGGGGTCACTGGAGGCGTCGGTGAACGACACCACATCGGCGGTGGTGGGGGTGGCGGGGAGGCAGCTGAACCCAGCCTGGGGCGGGTCATTGACGACCGTCAACGTCACCGTGCAGCCGTCACCGTCCGTCCCCCCGGAGCCCGCGATGACGTGAACCCCCACGCTGCTGCAATAGACGCCGGCGGGGGCCCCGACGGGCACGGCGATGGTGATGATGAAGGTGGCACCGGCCTTGGCGAAGGTTGCTTGCCCGGGCGCGGCGCTCACCCACGCGGCGGGGATCTCGGCGAAACCGCTGACGGGCGCGACCGTGGGCGCGAGCGCGGTGACATCCTTGTTCTTGGTCCCGACCCACAGCGATAAGGCGCTGGACTGGCCGCAGTGCAACTGGAGGGATTGCTGCGTCGGTGCGTAAACAAGCGGCGGCGCGGCATGCGCCGCTGCTACGCCGAGACAGGTGAAGGCGGCAGCGCCGAGAACGCTAACCAGCCGATGCCCCAGGTGCCTCATGCATACCCCCTGCCAACTGCTTTGCAGTGCCCATTGGAGCAGCCAGGCTGTCTCGGAGAGACCCTTGGCTTTGCGACCCCACCTCGCGGCGGGTGTGCCCTTTATTCCAACTACACGGCCAATCTGAGCGTCACATACTTATTCCATGTTGCGGTGGGGGAACTGAGATGGCCGGGCGCTTGCCGTGTGGCTCCGGCGGGACACTGCGGGCGGCGCTGCCATCGCTCACCGCGCGCTGCGCGCAGCCGGACCGGCGACAAGGACGATGGAGGCGGGTGCGGCCAGCACCTCCCGGCCGGCCGGCGACAGGCCGTGCATGCGCGCGAACGCTCGCACCGCCATGTAGCCCAAGTGGCAGCCGAAACGGGGAGGATAATCCCGCCACCTCCGACCGCCGGAAACGATGCCGGCGAAGGCGTCGGAATACGGCGCGTCGAGGTGGGGACGCAGCGCCGCCCACAGCTCCGGCTTCAACTCCGCGATCTCGTGCAAGCGCCGGGGCGTCATGCGCAGGTGCCGGGTCAGCGGTTGCTCCGGGTATGCGACCTGCGCGAACGCGACCGCGATGCCCTCGGCGACCAGGCGGTCGGCCAGGGTCGCCGGCTCGGGGGCAAGCAGGCGGCGCGCGTAGTGGCCGTACTCGTGCGCGACCAGCAGTGGCAGCAGCGAGAACTCGGCGAAGCGCTCCAGGCCCACGCCGATGTGCCACTGTCCCGCCACCTCGAACAGGAATGCATCGGGGCTGAAACGGCCGATCAGCAGGTCAACTTGCGGCTCGGGCAGGCCTATCAGCGGCGCGCAGCGGGCGACGGCCTCGGCGGCCAGCGCCTCGGCCGTGGGGACATCCTCTCCGGTGGGTGTCCCCACATCTCTCTGCAAGGTATGTTGCAGCGAGGCGTAGTCGCCGGGTCGGAGGTCGGCGATGACCTGCCGCAGACGCTCCTCCTCGATGCCCCACACCTGCCGCCAGTAGGCCAGCACCTTCGCGCGCTGCGGGCCCAGGTAGTGCCGCTGGTAGGCGCTCCAGGGGTCGGCGCCCTGCGCGATGGCGTCCAGCGCCTTGAGGAAGCCGCGATAGGCGGGGTTGACGGGCATGGGCTGCCGGGCGGCGGCACGGCATGGCGTGCCGCTACGTCTTCACCTCGTTGTGCGGCGGCTCCTCGACGGCGTGGTCCTCCATGCGCGCCGCGACCTCGGCGGGGAGCCGCGCCACCAGCAGCACGCCGTCTTCGCGGTGGTCGGCCCTTTCCACTTCGCCGTGGTCGTAGGCGAGGGCCAGCAGGTCGCCGCGATCGTACGGCAGCAGCGCCTCGACCTCGACCATCTGCCGGCGGGCGAGAGCCGCGACGGCGGCGCGCAGGTCGTCCAGCCCCTCGCCGGTGCGCGCGGAGATGATGACGGCGGGATCGTAGCGCCGCGCCATGCTCTCCAGGGCCTCGCGGTCCTGCACCAGGTCGGCCTTGTTGAAGACCATGATGCGCTCGGCGTCAGCCACGCCCAGCTCGCCGAGCGCCTTGAGCACCGCGGCGTGCTGCTCGACCATGCCGGGGCTGGAGGCGTCCACGACGTGCAGCAGAAAATGCGCCTCCACCACCTCCTCCAGGCTGGCGTGGAAGGCGGCGATGAGCTGGTGGGGCAGGTTGCGAATGAAGCCCACGGTGTCGGTGAGGAGCACGGTCATGCCGTCAGCCTCGACCCGGCGCACGGTGGGATCGAGGGTGGCGAAGAGACGGTCGTCGGCGTAGATGTCGGCGCCGCTGAGGGCGTTGAGCAGGGTGGACTTGCCGACGTTGGTGTAGCCGACGATGGCGCCCAGCGGCAGCAGGGACTGGGAGCGCGAGCGGCGCTGCAGGCGGCGGTGGTCGCCGATGCGGCGCACCTGCTTGCGCAGGGCGGTGAGGCGGCGACGGATGCGGCGACGATCCATCTCCAGCTTGGTCTCGCCCGGGCCGCGGGCGCCGATGCCGCCGGTGGCGCCGCTGGTGCCCACGCCGCCGCCGAGGCGCGAGAGCATGACCCCGCGCCCGGTCAGGCGCGGCAGCAGGTAGGTGTACTGCGCGAGCTCGACCTGGAGCTTGCCCTCGTTGGAACGCGCGCGGCGGGCGAAGATGTCGAGGATGACGGCGGTGCGGTCGAGCACCGGCACGCGGACGATGCGCTCGAGGTTGCGCTGCTGCACCGGGGTGAGATCGCCGTCTACCACCACCAGGTCGGCGCGCTCGGCAGCCGCCGCCTCGCGCACCTCCTGCGCTTTGCCCTTGCCGATGAAGGTCGCGGGGTTGGGGGTGTCCCGGCGCTGGACCACCTCGCCAACGCTCTCCCCGCCGGCCGATTCGACCAGCAGCACCAGCTCCTCCAGCGATTGCTCCCCCTCACTGTGCGGCCGCTCCAACGCCGCCAGGATCGCGCGCTGGGGGCCGGGGCGTACGCCGTCTGGAGTCGTCCGTCTCAAATCCGTTCACCCGGCGCAAGCGGCTAGGACGCCGGCGCCCGCGTCCCCCATTTCAGTTCCAGCTTGCGCTCGATGCGCGCCAGCATTTCGCCGATGCGCTCCTGCGGATCCTGCCCCTGCACCGTCAGCGCCATGCGGATGAAGCCCTCGCCCTGCTCGCCATACGCACGGCCCGGCGTCACCAGCACCTGCGTCTCGTTGAGCAGCAGTTCGGCGAACTTGGCGGCGGTATAGCCCTCGGGCGTCGGCGTCCACACGTAGAAGGATGCCTTCGGCTTCTCGACCGGCCAGCCGAGCGCCTGCAGCCCTTCCACCAGCATGTCGCGCCGGCGCTGGTAGATGGCCAGCATCTCGGCCACGCACTCCTGGGGGCCGGTGAGCGCCGCCACCGCCGCCTCCTGGATCGCCAGGAACGCACCGGAATCGAGGTTGGACTTGAGCTTGCCGAGGGCGATCAGCGCCTGCGGCTTGCCGACCGCGTAGCCGATGCGCCAGCCGGTCATGTTGTAGGTCTTGGACAGCGAGTGAAACTCGACCGCGACGTCCTTGGCGCCGGGCACCTGCAGCAAGCTGTGGGTGCGGTAGCCGTCGAAGGCGATCTCGGAGTAGGCCATATCGAGGCACACGAGCAGATCGTGCTTGCGCGCGAAATCCACCACCCGCTGGTAGAAGTCGCACTCCGCCACCGCCGCCGTCGGCATGTTGGGATAGCACAGCATCATGATCTTCGCGCGCGCGGCGACCTTGGCCGGAATCGCCTCCAGGTCCGGCAGATAGCCGTTCTCCTTGAGCAGCGGCATCATGTGCGGCTTGCCTCCCGCGAAGCCGGTGTTGACCTTGTACACCGGGTAGGCGGGGTCGGGGATGAGCGCGAGATCGCCGGGATTGAGCACCGACCACAGCATGTGCGCCAGCCCCTCTTTGGAGCCGATCAGGCGCAAGACCTCCGCCTTCGGATCGAGCTCGACCGCGAAACGCCCCTCGTACCAGCGCGCCACCGCCTCGCGGAAGGCGGGCAGGCCGGCGCCGGTTTCATCGTATTGGTGGGTGCGCGGGTCGCGGGCGGCGCGACACAGGGCCTCGACGATGTGGGGCGGCGTCGGGCGGTCGGGGTCGCCGATGCCGAGGTCCACCAGGTCGGCGCCCTTGGCCACCATCTCGCGCTTGATGCGCGCCAGCTCGGCGAAGGGATAGGGCGGGGTCATCAGCACTCGATCGGCGATTTGCAAGGTCGTCCTTCCTTTCTATCTTGCTTGTGAACCACAGAGAGCACGGAGAACACAGAGAACGATCCGGTTCATTCTGTGGGAGCAGGGCCGTTGACGAACCGGCGGATGCCCTTCGCGAGAACCGGAACGTTGAAGTTGATGAGCAACCCCACGTGCAAGCCGGCAAGCTTGAGATAGGTCAACACCTGCGCCTCGTGAATAGGCACAATGCTCTCCACGGCCTTCAGTTCCACCAACACCTGATCGGCTACGATCATGTCTGCTCGAAAGCCGGCGTCGAACTTACGACCCTTGTACGTGACTGGAATGGCCTTCTGCCGCTCGAACGGAATCTGCCGTAGGGCCAGCTCGCGGGCCAAACACTCTTCGTACGCGCTTTCGAGCAGTCCGGGGCCGAGCTCTCGATGCACCTCGATAGCAGCGCCAATTACTTGCTCTGTGATTTCGTTGATGTGCATTCTGGTTGGCTGCCCGCATGGCCGGACTGGGCATCGGACGCCCTTGAGTTGCCGGCGAGCCTGAGAACGCGGGGCCGCACCTGGTAAGCCCAGTTCCAACCCATGTCGATGAGGAAGACCTTGTTGAACGGCTCCGCACTCACGTCCAGCCGCTTCAAGGTTTCGCGCATGTCTCCGCCAACATCGGGACGTGAACCGTCGTGAACGTCCTCTACCTCTGCCCCCAACACGACAAGCAGCCAAAGCTCCTTCAAGCCGCTTATATGATAGTCCTTGCGCGCCTTGCCCTCGATCGCGCCCCTCACTGCTGGCAGGGAAATGCCCGCCCACCCGGCTGTCAGATCCGCACACCGCCATAGGGAGATAGACCCGCTCGAGAGTCGGAGTGTTTGCACGAATTGATTCATTGCCGGATACCCGGTGCCGAACGGATTCCTGAGGACCAACTGGTCGCCCCTCTCCAGGTTCTGTGCGGCCGCGAATTTAGCCAACTCCTTCGCCAGGTCAGCACACTTCGTCTTCGGCGGAGACTTTCCAGCGACAAGAGAAACCCCACCGTAGATGCGCTGAAGTTCAGACCTGGCCTTCGCAATGGCACGAAGGCTCCTCTCCACCCGCCGCCATGCGTTCAGCCGCCGACGATCACCCGTCAACTCTGTCACCTCGACGCCGATCTTCGCCACGGTGCCGCCTTGGTCAAGCTCAATCCACCAGTCGGGGTGAGGGGGATCCTTGGGCGTGAGATTCCGCACCGGTGTTTCCAGTCGGCTGCAGAAAGCCTGAAGGTGTCGAAGCTCCCGCTGCTTCTGGGGCGTGAGCGACGAGTCTGGTTAATCCCCTCCCGGCCACTCGCCGGCGAAGACCTCCTCCGCGGGGCCGGTGATGAAGACGTGATCGTCCGGGTTCCACGACACCCTGAGGTCGCCCCCGCGCAGGTGGATGACCGCCTTGCGCCCGCTGCGCCCGGTCAGGTGCGCCGCCACCAGGGCCGCGGCGGCGCCGGTGCCACAGGCCAGGGTCTCCCCCGCCCCGCGCTCCCATACCCGCATGCGCAGCTCCGCGGGGCCGACGACCTGGACGAACTCGACGTTGGTGCGCCGCGGGAAGAGGTCGTGGCGCTCGATCGCCGGGCCCAAGCGCTCCACCGGGAACTTGTCCACGTCCTCCACGAAGATGACGCAGTGGGGATTGCCCATGGAGACGCAGGTGGCCTCGAAGCGCTCGCCGAGCACGCGCAGGCGCTCGCGCAGGGGGCGGCCGCCCTTGCCTTTCATCGGGATTTCCTTGCGCTCCAGGCGGGGGACGCCCATATCCACGGTTACCGCGGTGACCTTGCCCGCGCGCAGTTGCAGCCGGGGGCGGATAATCCCCGCCAGGGTTTCGATTTCCAGCTCGCGCCGGTCGGTCAGCTTGTGGTCATAGACATAGCGGGCGAAGATGCGCATGCCGTTGCCGCACATCTCGGCCTCGCTGCCATCGGGGTTGAAAATCCGCATGCGGAAATGCGCGGCCTTCGACGGCAGCACCAGGATGATGCCGTCGGAGCCGATGCCGAAATGGCGGCCCGACATCTCGCGCGCCAGCCGCGGCAGGCTCTGCTCGGGTATCTCCAGGGCCCGGCTGACGCCGTCAATGACGACGTAATCATTGCCCAGTCCGTGCATCTTGGTGAAGCGCATCGCTTGTCCTTCGTTGACTGTCATTCCGAACGCAACGGCCCCTCGCTCGCTCGGGGCCGTGTCGTGAGGGATCCCCTACCAGGGATGATCAAGGCCGTCGCCTGCGTCCTCCAGCAAACCCGGCAGGGGATCCTTCGCTTCCCCGCAGGCGGCGGGCAGGTCTCAGGATGACAGCGTCGGCAATCCCGGGGGACTAAAGGAGTCGCAGATAATCTTGGCAACAGCGATGTTTCCGCCCGCGGCATCAACCGCGATCCACCGCAAGTCCGGCTCCGCGCGAAACCAGGTCAACTGCCGGCGCGCGTAATGGCGCGTATCGCGCTTGATGAGGCGCACCGCCGCCTCCAGGGTCGCCTCCCCTCGCAGGTGCTGCGCCAACTGACGATAGCCCAGACCCTTCATGGAGGTCATGTCCTGGGAGTACCCGCGGTCAGCGAGCCGGCGCACCTCCTCCAGCAGGCCGCGCGCCATCATCGCCTCCACGCGCGCGTCTATGCGCCGGTAAAGCTCGCCGCGCGGCAGGTTGAGCCCAAACGCCAGCACATTATACTTAGCCGGCGGCGCCTGGTCAAGGCGATGATGGCTGGAGATAGGACGTCCGGTTAGCACATAGACCTCCAGCGCGCGCACCACCCGGCGCACGTTGTGGGGGTGGATGCGCGCCGCCGCGACGGGATCCACCTGGCGCAGGCGGTCGTGCAGCGCTTGCGCCCCATGCCGCTGCGCCTCGTCCTCCAGGCGCGCGCGCAGGTCCCAGTCCGCCGCCGCGATGGGTAGGTCGAGGCCGTAGAGCACGGCGCGGATATACAGCCCGGTGCCGCCGCACAGCACCGGCAGCTTCCCCCGCGCGTGGATGTCCGTAATCGCCGCGCCCGCGTCCGCCTGGTAGCGCGCCACCGAGTATTCCTCGTCCGGCTCCACCAGGTCCAGGCAGTGATGGGGGATACCGCGACGCTCCTCGGGGGTCGGCTTGCTCGTGCCGATGTCCAGGTGGCGGTAGACCTGCATGGAATCGGCGGAGACGAGCTCGCCCCCCAGCGCCAGGCAGCACTCCACCGCGACCGCGGTCTTGCCCGCCGCGGTCGGGCCGACGATGACGAGGAGGGGCGCTTCAGACCTCGCGCAAGAACGATTGTTCACCGGCACGCAACTCTCAGGGAGCTTGATGAACGGCACACGGAATCAATTCGAGAACGGGTTCGCTCCAGACGTGTTCAGTTCGGCCCGAGCTTCCGTGATGCTCTCGCGCACCCTGACGTCGCTGTCGCGCAGCGCCTTCTCATAGTAGGGCCGGGAGACACCTCGCACTCGGTCCACAAACGCGCGTGATCTCTGGCGCTGGAAACTGTAAGCAGCGCGCCTCATCACCGTGCTGGCGTCGCGACGAACCTCTGGAGCGGTGTCCTCTGTCATCGCCTTGAGCAGGCTCACATAGATCTCCCATGCCCACTTTTCCGGTAGGGGATGCGACGAGTGGAGCGCCCAGCCGAGCGACGACGCGGCTTGGGCTCTTACCTTCGCGCTTGGGTCCCCTTTCATCGCCTTGAGCAGTGCAGCATAAGCATCCCATGCCCGCAAGGACGCGGACGCGTGCATCAGCGCTGAAGCTGCCCCCTCCCGGACCTTTGCACTCGGGTCCGACTCCAAGGCGCGCACAGCCGGCGCGACTTCTGGCTGAGTTCGCGGCCGCCACTCCGCCAGTTCCAGTATCGCGGTCGCACGCTGCTCCGGGTTAGGGCTCTGAAGTTGAGCGTGAAAATGCTTGACCTCTAGTTTCGCCTGAGCAACTGTCAAGAGGGCCCCTGCCGGAACCATTAGCACTATGGCGGCTGCCATGCGCAGGATAAGGAATAGCCTCAGCCTGGGGCGCACTGCAGAGCTAAGGCCGAAAGCGAGAAGTATGGCGGGACGCCAGAGACCCAGTCTCGCAACCACCGCTCCCCCCAGCATGCAGCCATGGAAGGCGTAAACGAACGTGGGTGGCACTAACACTATCGCCCCGGCTGGCGGGTCCGACATGGCAGCGGCAGTCCCCCCTATGGTCCACGACAGCAGGATGATGAGTAACCAGAAGGCACCGTCAACGAGCCGCCTTCCCCATTCCTTCCGGCCAACGTACCCGAACCCGCCCGCCGCTAGCAGCGCGCCCACCGCGCCCAATGACGCATCAAGAACGGCACTCTCCCAATCCTGTAACAGACCACGCCCCTCAGTGACCACGATCAGGAGCTCGACGAACAATAAGACCGCACCCA
>Ga0307380_10009054_pt1 | contig 12669 bp, 8 predicted proteins | sample UN3MG_FD_202239 | JGI IMG/M metagenome (GOLD analysis project Ga0307380, IMG submission 202239) | Soil microbial communities from Risofladan, Vaasa, Finland - UN-3 | ecosystem: Environmental > Terrestrial > Soil > Coastal area > Acid sulfate soil | place: Finland: Risofladan, Vaasa | collected... | reverse complement strand
ATTATAACACATTTTGGTTGAAATGTCAATAATGTCGTCCTTTTGTTTCGCGTGACGGCTTCAGCCCGCACCGCCCATATGTACGTCATCGGCATGTCGGGCAAAGGCAAATCCAAGCTCCTGGAGTGGTGCCTATATCAGGATATCGCCGCCGGTCGTGGTTGTGGCTTGATTGACCCGCACTCCCTCCTGGCGGATGATCTGCTTCGGTTGCTTGTCACCCGCGATGTCCTTGCTGATCCCAACATCCGCCACCGGCTGATCTATGTTGACCCGGCCCGCACAGACTGCGTTGTCCCCTTCAACGTCCTGGCCACCCAAGCCGAACACCCGTATGACATCGCGGCATCAGTGCTGGAAGCCTTCCGTCGGACCTGGCCGGAGTGTTTGAGTGAAGCGCCCCACTTCTCCAACATCGTGATGGCGGCCCTGATCGTGCTGATCGAAAACGGCTTGACGCTGATGCACATGCCACGCTTGCTCACCAACAGCGAGTTCCGGGAGCAGTGCCTGGAGCGAGTGACCGACAGCAGCGTCGTGGAGTTCTTCCACGACCGCTACGATCAATGGGGGAGGGAAGCGCCTTTGCTGCGGGAGAGCACGCTGAACAAGATCGGCGCCTTCAGCCTCAACCCCAGGCTGAAGCTGATGCTGGGCCAGCAGGCCAACCACCTGGACTTCAGGGCGATCATGGACGAGGGAAAGATCCTGCTTTTGGATCTGGGGCACTCGGATGGGGAAACCAACCGGTTGATCGGCAGCCTGGTGGTCACCGGCCTGGAGTTGGCGATGAGGCGGCGACGGAGCCATAAGTTGTGGAACCTGACCATTGACGAGTTTGCCGGGTACGTGGCCAACGAGGGCTCGGTCAAGACCCTGGCCCACGTCTTTTCCGAGGGGCGCAAGTTCAGGATGAGTATGACGGTGGCCCACCAGGATTTGTCCCAGCTCACCCCCCGGATGCTGGGGGCACTGTCCAACGTGCAGACCAAGGTTATCTTTGGGATTGGCCGCCACGATGCCGAGTACTTCGCCAAGCTGATCGGCCGCGTGGACGCTGAGGCGGTCAAGCGAGATCCAAAGACGGAAAACCAGCACGAGTTGTTTTCCCTTCCCTCTTAGCAATGGGAGCAATGGATTGATCGCCTACGCTTCCAGCCCGCTCACCAGGCAACCGTGGCCAGCCAGGATGGCCGGAGGGGGTATCATTGAGAACGTAGTATCGGCTGGCGCTACGCCTGCAACCCGCCTCGTGCCATGGAAAGCACACCTACCCGGCGCTCTGCCCAGCCTCCCGAACGCCTTGCGCATGCTCCCGGTCGTGGGCCAGGTAGAGGCTGAGCCAATCGCAGGCCGTGCCCTCCTCACCCCAAGGAAAGAGGAACACCCGCGACAGGTCCGCCTGGCTCATGCCGTCCAGGACCTCCACCAGCGCCGCGCGCACCGCGTGCAGGTCGGCCCACACCGCCTCCCACGGCTCGTCGCGCCGGGCCTGGTAGTGCGCCCGGTCTTGCCTAGATTGACGTATGTCTTACCCTTCACGCTGACCGATTGTCCCCCACCCCAGCCATCCTGCAAGTTGGCGCCGTGGTAACGGCGCAACGGCCACTCTGGCAGTTGAAGAAGCCGGTCCGGAGGTGAATTCATCCGCTCCAATGTCGCAGGTAGCGCCGTGAGGTCGGCGGTCTGTGTCGAAATCATCGGTGGGCGCACCAGTACAGGTCCCTGCGTCAACTGCCGGGCTGTTGGAGGGCAAATGCCCATTCGCGGTGAGTTGGGGATCTGAGGTCAGGCTATGGGCCTCCCCGCCGATGTGTGCCTGCCACTGGGCGAGGGTACCCGCACTTAACCGACTGCTGGGACGGGCGTCAGTAAAGGCACAGGTGCCACTCGCGGGATAGTAGAGGTTATAGTCCATCTGCGGCATTCCCTCCAGCGCAGACATTTTGCCCAATTCGTCTTCTTCGTCATAGCGGATAAAGACGCATTCGGTCGGCAGTCCTGCCGATTGATAGACGAGGTTATTGCGAATGACAGGGTTCACGGAGGCCGGGCGCCCGGCCTCCGGCTCCCAATCCTGAAAAGTGAGGCCAAAGTAGAGGGGACTATGCGCCTCCTGTGCAGTATCAATGAGTGTGTTGTTCCAGATCTGCGCATCCTTCGCGGCGTACAGCCCGATGCCAGCCCATGGGACATTGCTGATGATATTGTTGCGGACCACCCCGCCGATGCTTTCGTAATAATCGGGGTTGACGGCCAGGTCAAAGTACTCCGGGCTGGTGTCGAACCCCACGAACACGCCGCCGCCGCCCGTTCTCTCGATGCGGGTACGCTCCACCACGCAGTCCATTGCCCCACCCTTAAAGTACAGCCCTGTGCCCCCCGTGTCGTGGATGTAGCAATCTTGGACGGTCATTCGGTCGCCGTTGACGTCGTCAATGCCCTCGGCGCTTTCCGGATCAACGCGACCCGAGTTGTACAGTTCGACACGGCGGAGGGTGATGCCGTCACACCCAGGCGTGATTTTGACGGCCGCGTTGCCGGTGTCATGCACCTTGACGTCTTCAATGAGAATGTTGGATGCCCCCTCGCCGCCTGGGACTTCGTCCCACTCCCAGGTAGTCTCAAACTTGATGCCATAGTAGTATCCCCCAATGACCTCCACGCGCTGCAACTTGCCGCCGGAACTGCCCACGTCAAAACGGACGCAGGCGTGCTCGTCTTCATCATTGATCGGGCACTCGATGATCGCCCACTCGCCGGTTTCCGAGCGAATGGTGATGTTTGGTTGCTGGATGCGAACATCTTCTCGATAGCGGTTGTTGTCCAGCGCCGGCGCACCACGCAAGACGATCTCATCCCCCGGCTGGGCAACGGTGAGGGCACATTCAATCGTGCGAAACGGGTTCGTGATGCTGCCGTCGCCACTCTCATCTTTCCCGCTCGTCGAGACATAGATGCTGCCGCCTTCAGTGGGACCGGAGGACGCCTGCGTTTCGGAATCACCTGCAGATGCCATGCCGCAAATCGGCTCCTCCTCGGTTGCTGTCTGAATGGCATTTATCTGTTGGCACGAGACGATCGCCAGCAATACGGACAGTGTAATGATCATCAGCAGTCCGGCCATTCTCCGAGTGTTCATTACTCCTCCTCACTTGGGGAGCAAGCCGCCCAACGGTCGCGTTCAACCGCGTTGCGGAGCGCAGCAAAGCAACGTCGGCTGGACGCGGTGTTGGGCAGTGACGCTTTCATCAACATATTGTAGTATGTTTGTCAACCCAAGAGTGGTTCTTCCGCAGTTTTGGTGAAAGGTGAGAAGCCCTCACTAGAAACCTGAGAAACAGGTACATTTTTGGGCTAGCCTGCCGGATTCTTCACCGGAAATGGACCAGTTATGAGAGTGCCTTGCGCCACTTCACGAAAAGCGCGGAAGAGCCTGAAAACAGGGCCATTTGTTGATCGAAAACAGGGCCACCTCGCGTACCGAGTCCAGCGAGATCTGCTTCAAGGGGAACGCCACTTCGATGAGACGGCGATCAGACAATGGGTCCTCCTAGCGAATGGTATCTCAGCCGCCGGGTGAGACAGTGCACCCGGCAGGGAAAAACACGACAGGGAAACAAGACCAGCAACAGAAGCCCTCTTGATCAGGCAATTGGCCGCAGTGGCGGAGTGAGTAGGCTCAGTAGGTCTAGTGCTTATCTGACTCAAGCTTCGGGCTCCAAAAGTGTGAGCTCAAGCAAACCGCGACCAGATAATACCGAAAACTTCATTGACGGAATCAAGCCCGTGCTCAAGAGACCTCGAACGTCTGCTTGGTCTCGGCTTAGAATGCGCCCAACTCGTATTCCTTCCACCTGTATGTCGATTGGTGAAAGCTCAGAGTTATCGACAGGCACCAGCAATGCATCAGTGCGAGCAAACTCGGAGAAATTCGAGCCAACCTCAAACTCAGCGGTACCCTGAGTGATTAGCTCGACGGCGACACCACCTCTCCTGCCTCTTGAAAATTCCAGAACACTTCGCAGTTCGGCGGGTGAGGCTTCAAAAATCCGTTGCCAGTCGGAGATGCTCATCGAACGAATCCATGAATGGATATCATCTTCTCTCTCTTCAGACTTCCATGCCCTCGCTACTCTCAGGGCAAGCGATCGGGACTGTATACCTCTAGCCATCAACTCAAGAGCAGTAGGGTCACTGACACCCCATCGAACATTTGCAGGTATAGTCTTCGGAAGGAGATTCGCCGCGCCGAGCTCTTCGAGAAAACTGTTTGTCCAACCCACGATTGTTCCGAACACCCACGGAAAGAAAATCTCAAAGTAGTCGTATATGAAATCGCCGAGTTGTTCAAACCTGAAACCCACATCTGTAACAGCATTGAAGTAAGTGCCGGCAAGAGTTACCAAGTCGGAACCATGGAGCCAATCACGAAGTAGTGCTTCCATAGGAATGGCTATCTCTTCCCGGCTTCGGCCACCTCTCTGTGTATAGGCTCTTCTCGTAGGTGCTTCGGGAAGTTGTAGAATCCTCTGAAGTCGCCCTCCACCTATGATCGAATCTACCGCTTCTGCCGGATCCTGGGGGACTTCCGAATTCCGCAAAATAGCGGCAAGTTCTCGGGCAATGCTTTCCGTCTCGGCAGCAGTGCTTATAGCCGTCCCGGCCACAGCCCAGCGCCTTCGCACGGCAGTATCGGTTTCTTGGTAGCGCGCAAGAGCCGCTCCAGCCGCAGCAATCCAACGATCCCTGTCCTCAGGTTCCAATTGTACCCAAGCGAGCGAGTGACCGAGCACCTCTTGGACTCGTTCTTGGGTCGGTAATTCTCCTATCTTCTCCAATTCTGCCGCCACAAACCAGACAAATGTGAGGAAATCGGAAACTTCGCCTTTCGCTGTTTGAAATACTGCATCTTCGCTAGCCCTCTGAAGTTCCTCAAAAGCAGCAAGGGCATTCAGAGCCTTCTCAGTAGCAAGCATGGAAGAAACTCGTATGTCGGAGTCGTCTGGATCAAGTCGCTTGAAGTCAGCCGGGGCAGGTGCGGCAGGACGGGCCAGCACGACTATTCCTTCAGTCTCCCTGGTAGCTCGACCTGCTCGACCAATCGCATTGATGAGCTTTGACCCCGTGATATATTCTACGTAACCCTCGGCACTGTGGGCTCCTTGGGAAGCAATAACTACAGACCGGACTGGAAGGTTGACACCTTCAGTCAGTGTTGTCGTAGCAACTAAGAACTTCAAGTAACCATCAGAGACGGCCTCTTCAATGGACATGCGAATCTCATCAGGTAGGGACCCGTGATGATAGGCTACCCCTTTTCTCAGAACTTGACATAGAGGGTGTTCTGGCCCCAAACGCACTTCAACCAAGTTGGCCAATGACCGGACTTCTGGCTCTTCGACGGGCGCCAAAGCATCCGCGATTGCTTTTGCCATTCGGACAGTGCCTGGTCGCGTTGCCTCAATAACAAGGACCGGCCCAGATTCAGCAAGGTGGCTAATGATAGGGATCAGCATTTTGTAGAATGGTGTACTGTTAGCGCTGTCTGGCTCTCGTTCACCATTTGACCTGATCTTGCGCGCCAGTTCTCCGACTGACTCTGTTGTTTGAAATGAACGGATTTCACCTGTGTGAGAAATTCTGACGTCAAGCATTCCGTACAGTGGACAGCGTACACGATAAGGGAATTCTCTCGACCGAGTGGCTTCTGTTCGTGAGTGATCCCAGTCCGCATCAGTTCTCCAAATTGCGTGAAGTCGCCGGGGACCTCGCCAGGGAGAATGATGATAAAAGGGCTTGTTCTCTCCCTTGCTCATCCATTCCACAAAATGGTTCTGGTTGCCTACTGCCGCTGACATCAAAACAATTCGATGGTTTTTGCCCTGGGTTGCATAGTGCAAGTATGTCAGGTCTTCCTCTAAAGTCCAACCACGATCAGCCTCACCAACTAGATGCACCTCATCAAAGATAAACATTCCAAATTGTTCAAGCAACCGATTGCTGTCTGTTCGAATCAAATAAGACAATCTCTCCGGAGTCATGACTTCGACTTCAGGCTCAAAGTCCACAAATAGGGTATCTAGCCAGTTCCCCTCGGGCAATCCCGCGGCGATCTCTTTACCAAGAAACCGCATACGCGACTCCAGAGATTTCCGAATCTCCCAGCACAGGCTCCTTGTAGGTGCAACGTAGCAAACGGATGTTCGCTCAGTCGCAAGATGCGATATCACCAGCAGTTGGGCTAACAAAGACTTGCCACTACTGGTAGGGGTTGAAAGGAACAGCCTTTTCACTTGGGACGAAAGAGGGTTGCTCTGTTCTTGCTCACTTGCATTGAGCATATCCAACTGAGGGGGCCAAAGAGTCAGGATTCTAGGGCGACCCATCGCAAAAGCCTTACGAACACCTGGCGAAATATCAGGAGGCAGGGCTGTCCAGATTGAGGCCCTGTTCAGATCATCTGCCAAGTTAAGCAGATGTGCAGCCACCCAACGAGAGAAGTGATCCTCTGCGGAATTCTCAGATAGTATAGCAATTCGCAGTCTTTCACGGGCACGTTCGAGCAGATCCATTCTTCCATACACCAAGAAGCTCATCATATCTCGCGTGCCGAGCACTACTCCAGCAGCAGAAGCAAACGGCGTAGAAAAGATGGTATCAATGCCCCACTCTCTCTCCAAACTCTCGATTTCACTCCGTAAAGACTTGCCAGACTGGAAGATAAATCCGACATCGAAACCCAGAAATGCTACTCCGAAAGTTAATGCTACTTGAGAACCAGAAAGCAATCCCAAATCATTCAAACTCCCGGCGAACTCGCGCCGGTATAGCGCTATCGCATTCGGATCAAGTGTGCTACGAAGATAGGCTATCTGTGCAGCAAAACAGTACTTTAGCCTTTCCTGCCGACCGAGTTCAGGTGTCTGCAAAAGCAGATCAAAAATATGCCCAGCAACCTGAAAAGCTGCCCTCTGACGCTCGAAGCCGTAAGTCCGAAAAGCGTACTTTGAGGATGCAATTGCATGAAGATACCAACCTATCGCAATGAGATCTTCGGAGATTCGGGGTTTATGAAGCAGCAAAGCCACCTCGGCAGCAGAGAGAAGTTGAGATACTTCCTCGGCAGAAGGAAGGTTCACATGCTCTCCGAGTGCCAAACGAAGCCACTCAGGGTCTAGATCCCTCTCCATACAAACTCCCTCACCTTAAGGGAAAAGGCAGAAAAGTCGCCAATAGCTGTCAGCATCCCTCGTAAACGAACAGGGTCAACGAATTTAGGGAAATGCTGACCAAAAGTGGTGAAACACTGACTGGGGACATGACACAATGAGGTCGCTACGGATACTCCTGCTGCAGCTTCCCTCTGAGCGTCCAGCCAGAGATCGACAAGTTGACCGTAAAACTCCTGCAACTCAGGATCCGGGATTTCCTGGCCAGTTACCGTATACCTGGCAAGATATTCGAGTGCTTTGGCATTGAGTTGACTATAGGCAGTGGTCACCGTTGAGCTTACACTGGTACTTGATTTAGAATCGCCAGTGAATTTCTTAATCTCCCAAAGTCGGAACATTAAGTACCCACTCTGTACACGGTGGATTGCCAGAGCGTCGCCTCCCGGGTCAGTTGATTTGAACCCCGGAGGTTCAATCCGAACAATCTCCTCTGGCGGAGATTCCAAATAGAGAAAGTACCACAGTACCTGACTGACAAAACCTTCCAGATGGTCCAGTGGGATAGTGTCGGGGTCCTCGGGGAGTCCAAAGATTGGCCCAATGAAGCCCTTCATGAGAGCTTCCCTTGACACTCCCGATGATGGAGGTCCACCATCTACCCGTTGTTTCCAAGCCTGGTAAAGGTGTGGGCATCCCCTGCATTGATGTTCCATAATCCGGTCTGCCAGGGCTTTGGCGAGAGCATCTTGGGGCGATGAAGTTGTTGGGTCGTGGCTTACTAGAGTCCAAGCATGAGTTTCGGTTACTGTTTCTGACGATTGGAAGAAACCACTCAGTTTCATGTTATCCCAGAACCTATCTGGTAACCGTTCAGATGGTCTACGGAATTATGCAGCAGTATGAATAGCCATAGTGTCAGGGAGCAGAGAGGGAGGCTTGTCGCCGCGAATGGCGGCGGCACAAGCCTCGGTCAGGTAGTCCAGCACGTCACGGTTCTGCTGGCGCAAGGTGGTGACGGTCGTCAGCACGCGTTCGACGAAACGACTGCCTTCCTCGCTCTGGGTACCAAAACTGCGGCGACGCCACAGAACGGCGCGGCGTCCCCGGCGTTCGGTGTCATTGTTGGTCGGTTCGACACCCTCCACTCGGACAAATGTCCACAACGCCACTTCGAGGTCGAGCAGGTTCTCGCACGTGCGACGGGTCTTGTCACACGTCAGGGTGACCCCTTCGCGCAGCAGTTCCCCAACGCGCGTCTGGATCGGCTGCATGTGGGACTGGAACTCTGGCCGACTCAGGGTCCCATCGCGCACCCGATGCCACAGGCCAAACATGTGTCCCACCTGTTCGAGCAAGGCGCCCCCGATGCGCGCGGCCTCGCCTCCGCGGTCCACGAAAGCCTGGAAGTCCCGCTTCAAGTGCGCCCAACACACCTGTCGCCACTGCGGGTCGAGCCAGTTGTAACCCGACCAGCGATCCGAACCGACGACTTTCTGCCACACCTGACCCAACACTTGCCGCGCCCCGGCTGCTCCCCGTGTGGCACTCACCGCAAACACCGTCACCAGGACCGTGGTGTTGATCCACAGCCAGCAACGCTTCGTCCCTTCCCGCCAACCGGTCTCATCCACGTTGTTGACCGGTTGCTGCTGGACGTAAGTGCGCGCCTCCTCCACCGGCTCGGCCAGCGCCGCACTCACGCGCTCTTCCTGCGCCGGAATGCTCCCCAGGCTGACGTCCGTGTGGAAGACCGCCTCCATACTCTCTTCCACGTCCCGCTGGCTCATCCCCATCCGCCCAGTGAAATAGCCAATGGTCGCTTGCGCCCGCGGCCCGAAACCCCCCGTTGGCATATCCACGGGCCACTCGGCTGTGGTCGGCGTTCCGCACACCAGGCAGGTCAGCGTGTGCTGCCGATACTCGATCACATCCGGCTCTATGCGGGGCAACTCGGTCACTTGGTGGCGAACCGCGTCTGCGTCTTCGCCCAACAACAGCGCCCCACACGCACTACAACTGGTGGGCTTGAGCTCCACCACTCGTTTCACTTGCTCGACCGGCTTCAACGAACGCCCGTGTCCAGTGTGCCCCTTCTGACCGCCCTTCTTGCGCCCCGACGAGGGGCGTTTCTGACGTGGCGGTGCGCCTGGCCCATCCGAGGATGGCGGCTTGGACGAGTTCCGCGAGGTCTTGTCCACCCGCTCTCGCAACTCGGCAATCTGTCCGATCAGCACCACAACCAACTGCTGTACTGCAACCGGGGTGGCTGCCCAGTCTTCAGGTGAAATGCCGGTCGGTGCTAGTAGATCGCTCATGTCGAATAGTATGACACATTTTTCGCGGGTTGTCTATCCCCATTCTTGGGGATTGACAAACCAGGATTTATCCATCTGAACGGTTACCTTTATCCTTTTGAATGTTGGTTGACAACAAACACTTATGGCGAGTTCGTTGCCACTTATCCATAGTCTCAGTAGATCCAATTTTAGGGTCGCGGCACTGCTGGAGCCACAATGTCTTGGACGCAACCATAGCGCTGCTGCAATGCGCGCACGGTGAACTTGGTGAAGCGGGTCAGCTCGAATCGTTTCGTATCCAGCCAGCGGCAGCCCCGTCGGGGCACTTGGGTGAAGAGCCAACGCAAATGGATCCACACGTTCAGCAAGATGAAGGCCAATGCGAGCAGCACGAAGCGGTAGGCGGGATTATTGGAAGTTGTCCAACCTCGGGTGCGACCTGCGCAACGATAGCTGCTTTCAATGCCGAAGCGCCGACGGTACAAGCGGCGCGCCTGGCGGGGCGAGAGGTCGAGATGGATCAGAATGAAGATCAGCCACTCTGCGCGTCGTTTCATGCGCTTGGTGCGTTTGGCTGTGGTGAACACACGGCAGACGGCCAGTTCGGCGGTGAACTGGGTGTGCTGCGCTCCCTTGAACGTGTAGGTCGTCCGATAGCTCTTGTTCCCCCGGCACAAGGCACGGGTGCCCCCTGTCCGGCCCCGGATGGTACACGCCACAAGCGCAGGCTGCCCACGTCGGGTCAGGTAGTCCGCGACCGCAATCCCACCAAACGCCTTATCCAGGAACAGGCGCTGCACACGAATGCCCAACGTTTTCACGCGGTTCAGCAGATCATCCAGTATCGTCACAGTACTATCGCCGGGCAGGACAAACCGCATGGCCAACGTGACGCGCAACCCGTTCAGCATCACATAGGCCGTGGCGATGCGATAGAAACGGGTCGTCCCGTCTTTGGCTCGACTGCGCACCCACAAACCTTTTGCTTGCGGCGTCTGGCCGTAGTACGGTCGGTCATGGAGATCCATGGCGACATCACGGGCCTGTCGCCAAACACGCAGCGGGATCTCCTCGGCCAGCGCGGCATTCAAGCGCCGCCCCAGGTCGGGCAGATCCTCCACACACAGTTGCTCGTTCAGATAACGGCGGATCGTTTCGGGATCTGGCGTGCCGATCAAGTCCGCACAGACCGACTCAATGGTGCCACGATCTGCCGCTACGCCCAACAACACATTCAGCAGATCGTCCGTCGTGCACACATAGCCCTCAGCCTGCAGCGGCAAGTGTTTCCGAAGACCTTCGCGCATGTATCGCAACACTTCCTGATCCGTCAGTTTGAGAGTATCATTCGACATGGGCTTGCCCTCCTTGGATTGTTTGGTAATGTTCACAATCTTACAAGGTTTGGGCAAGCCTGTCCACTGTTCACGCCTTCGCGTGGATCATAGACGCAAATTTGGATCTACTGAGTCTCGAATAGCCCCTTCATGGTGCCGCTCTCGAAATATAGAAGGTTGTTCTTGTTCTCGTCGGACATATCATTACTCCTTTGGATTAGTCTATGCGATTGCGGCTACATAGTGATTGTGCACTCAGAGTGCCAATCGTTCAAGGACTTCGATACGGGGACTCTCTCCGGCATCTGCACGCGGGATTAGCCAGCACATGTCTAGAATGGGCAACGTCTCAGCCAATGCCTCTCATCCTCCTGCTTGAAGTATAGAACCATCGACTTGGCAATGGCTGGAAAGTCCCTTTGACTAGGGTTGAGAAGGTCACTCCATATTGACTTCGGGTACATATCGTGAGCCTTTGAACGTTTCCGATCCTCGCTCTTCATATGCACGACACGATCTCGCAGTCGCCCCAGATGCACAAAGTCTTCCCAAGTGCTGGTTCCCTTCGGTGATGGTTTGCCTGTTGCTCGTGGCAGAACAGTGGCTAACTTCTCAGATAGGCTGAGATGTCGTTCGATTTGCTCTTTGTCAAACTGCCGCACTACATAAATACCAGAATCCGTTTGTTCCTCACGTTCGTAAACATAGTCTTCGGGCAGTTCTTCATTTACGAACGCCTCAAGCGCAGTGTATGCAAAGAAGACCGATGTACATATCAACTCAAGATAGTCATACACTCTGGTGGAGTCCTCCAATTCACTAGGGGGCCATTCGCCGTGAAATGGATGGAGTCTCATTGCTTCAACGAATGATCTATGTGATTGGTTAAGGAACAGAGCGGTAGCGCTTGGGTCACCAAACCCAATCTCCCTACCGCCGTGCTTTATAAAGGTAGTGGCGGTTATTGGAGTGCCCTTCGCGCATACTACTTTACCATCTGGCCCGCGATGATCTTCAGCAACAGTGGTGGCAGCTCGGTGTCGCCAGTCAATTCTCTCGATTGGTTCCAATTTCTCAACCAACTGACTACCTCCAAGATGTCAAGAAGCATACAGAGGGACTTGACGAAAACGCTGACTAAGGAACAAGGATTCATGTGGTGCGCAGCTGCCATGTAGTCCGGAATGTGTCAAGCATTTCGGGACAACTCTGACGAGGAATTAGTGTCTAACGGATGTGTGCAACTCGGCTGTTCCACCACCTTTCCCGCTGTAGCCAGGTGCTTGTCAAGCGCCGGACGTAAATGTACCACCGATGTTTGGACTGCGCAATTGACGTTTATAGGCGTCGAGTTCGATGGCTTGTTGGTTCAAGGTGGCCTGTCTTCATCGCTGATTTGGCGCGTTCTTGAGCAAGAAAGCCAAGTTGGCCAACCACCAGGCGTCAATTACGCACTATCCCGGTTTTCACCCACGGGGTACCCATGGCGAGACAATCACAACCCACTGTTTCTATTCCGCCATCGCTTGTGCCCCAACTTGAGGAATGGGGCAGATTGTCGGTCAACTATTCGGGGAGCTTCGCAGCTGGGCTAGGTTGAAGCCGCAGAACATTTCTGATGACCAAACATGGTCTTGGACTGAGAAATGGCAGAGCGGATGCTTGTGAAACTTCATCGGCCGGCCCCCTCCGTTGAGACGGGCCGTCCGCCACACCTCACACCACAAGAGACCCTACCCCAGCGTACTCCATAAGCCCTGCGCATGCTCGCGGTCGTGGGCCAGGTAGATGCTGAGCCAATCGCAGGCCGTGCCCTCCTCACCCCAGGGAAAGAGGAACGCCCGCGCCAGGTCCGCCTGG
>Ga0307380_10009053_pt1 | contig 12671 bp, 15 predicted proteins | sample UN3MG_FD_202239 | JGI IMG/M metagenome (GOLD analysis project Ga0307380, IMG submission 202239) | Soil microbial communities from Risofladan, Vaasa, Finland - UN-3 | ecosystem: Environmental > Terrestrial > Soil > Coastal area > Acid sulfate soil | place: Finland: Risofladan, Vaasa | collected... | reverse complement strand
GAGAGCAATAACCGTTTTGAACTCGATTCGTTCGTAAGCGACCCGGACCTGATAACCACTGCGAATTCCAGCGTTCACGATATACCGGACTCAATCGCACCTCCACAAACCGTTCCGCTGCTCGATCCGGATATTCGCCCTGACTATCTCGGTATAATTCCTATAAACTTCCTTTCCGAAATTGTTCAGAAATTGCCCGACACAACCCGTAATATCACTCAAAAACTCTCTCATCAAGTCAACCGTCGGCTGTGGCAGGAAGATGTCGCCGCTCCGAAGGAGAAGGAAAATAACGAAAAAACAGACCAGCTAAATCAGATTATTGAGCAAATCCGCTCCATCCAATTCAAGCCTGAACAGCAAAAAAAACCGCTCATCACTATCGAACCAAAGCCACAATCCGAGCCGAACGATACCGCTTCCGATACTACGAAAACAAAAGAAAAATCAGCTCTGCTGTCCCAATCAATATCAGAACAAACACTGAAAATGCTCGAGCAACTTTCTAAGAATCCTGAAAATACAAAAAACCCGTTTGAGCTTGCGGAAATCCTCTTCTCTTGCGGCCAACTCAAGATGGCTGCGCCGTTTTACGAGGAAGCACTTAAAAGAAATAAGGCCGGCATAATCAATCCTCGCTGCTCTGAGGACTGGGTACTGTTGCAAATAGGAAACTGCCTCAGAAACAGCGAACCACAAAAAGCAAAAAAAATGTACGACCGTCTTATTGCTGAATTCCACGATTCGCAATGGGCAGAATTTGCGAAAGAACAAAAACAGTTAATCGATTGGTATCTTGAAAATCATCCGAAAAAATTACTTGAAAAAAATACTCTCTAATTGCTTATGATAAAATCCGATTTCAACGAAATGACAAATGCCCTCTCTGACAGCATAGCTCAGGGGCGAAAAAGTCCGGCAGCAGCAAGCGTCCTCATTGTCGATAACGACCCTGAATTAGCTCGATTTATGCTCGAAATACTCGCGGGAAAGGGAATCAGGGGAGACATTGCAAACGACAAAAAAAACGCTCTAAAACTTCTCGAAAAGGAAACCTGCGGCATCGTCTTCACCTGCGACAAAATTTGCCACAGCCCAAACCGAAACACTGTACAGAATGCAAGCTTCGAATTGATTGATGAGATCACTCATAATTACCCCGAAATGCCCGTCATTATGATAACCAACCCTGTCAGCAACAATTCTCACTACCACTTGAAAACTATACCGACTGCCGTAAGGGCCGTTAAGGCAGGTTGCAGAGATTTCCTCGTAAAACCCCTCGATAAACAAAAAATCGAAAACATACTCGACACATTTTTGCCAAACCATAATGTGTCAACCGCAGAGTCGGCCTGCAGAGACTTGCATTGCCTCTATAACATCGTTGGAAAAAGTCACGAATTGCTCAAAACCCTAAATCTCGCAACAATAATCGCCCCGACAGGCGCACCTGTTTTAATCAGTGGCGAAAGCGGTACCGGAAAAGAACTCATAGCGTACCTCATTCATCAGAAAAGCAAAAGAGCTAACGCGCCATACATTAAAATGAATTGTGCCGCTCTGGCAGACTCGCTGCTCGAAAGCGAACTCTTCGGACACGAAAAGGGAGCTTTCACAGGGGCTTACATCCAGAGAAAAGGAAAATTCGAAATGGCACACGGCGGAACTCTGCTTTTGGATGAAATAACGGAAACTCCTCTGAAGTTTCAGGCTAAACTACTGAGAATTATCGAGCAGCAGGATTTTGAACGAGTCGGAGGCAACGAAAATATTAAAGTTAATGTCAGAATTATTAGTACCACAAACAAGGACCTCCTGCAGGAGGTACAACTCGGACGTTTCCGTCAGGACCTTTACTATCGACTCTGCGGAATCAGACTCGTTCTCTCTCCACTTAGAGACAGAAATGAAGATTTGACAGAACTTGTCTGGCATTTCGTGAACGTATTTGCTCGACAAACTCAGAGACAAATTACCAGACTTGACGGAGATATGATGAAAATCTTCGAAAAATATAATTGGCCCGGAAACGTCAGACAATTAAGAAATGTCGTTCTGACTTCTCTGATCTTAGGCTCCGGAAAAACTCTCACACTGGCAGACGTTTCCTGGCTTTTCGACGAAATACAGCCGCTCTCTGAAATTCCACTCAACTCTATGAATAATCAGATTCAATCACAGGAATCGGAAAATGATCTCGGCGGCATCCCGCTTGTCAATGTAGAAAGAAAAGCAATCATCGATACACTCAGGCAAACAGATGGAAACCAGGCAAAAGCCGCTAAAGTGCTCGGCATCAGTGACAGAACTCTTAGGGACAGAATTAAAAAATATAAACGGCAGGGTGTCCTGCAGACCGTTTGATGAAAATCTCGAAACATTATTAAGGTGAATCCTGAAAATGGCAGATACAGATGATAAAAAAAAGAAAAAAGAGCAATTAAAAGCTGAAAAACTCGCTAAAAAAGAGGCGAAGAATGCCGGTAAGTCCGAACAGACCGCAGAATCCGGCTCAGGTATCGGACTGGTAGTTTGGATCGTGATAGCTGCTGTTGCTGTTCTCGGTGCCGCTTCAGGTTTTTTCGCTGGGAGACTGTTTGCGCGAAACGAAACCCCTCAAACTCTTCACAATGATGCTGCGCCCGATGATGCTCAAAACACCGAAAAGACAGATGAAAAACAAACAAAGAAAAACGGTGATGGAAAAACATGGTTCCTTCCTATGAATCCAGTCATTGGAAACCTTAATGAGCCAGGGGCTATGAGATTTGTACGCGTTACAATTACTCTCGAAATCAATTCAGAGCTTAAACAGACCGATGGCTCAGAACTTATCGAGCAGAAAATGCCGGCCCTGACCGACTGGCTTACTATTTATCTCTCCAGTCTCAGTATCGATGATACCACAGGAGGAAAAAACAAAAAACGTATTCAAGTGCGAATACTCGACGCCTTTAACGAGATGCTTTTCACGGACGAAAAGCCTCTTATCAAAAAAATTCATCTTATGTAATTCATTATAAATTGACAATGGCTACAAACTCCCTGAATAATGAAAAAGTAAAGCAATTGCTCAGAGTCGCCTCAGCAACAGAAGCTGCTGCCGACCAGAACGTTCAAACCTCCGAACATAATTGGCTTGAACCACACAGTTTCAGCGATGACCAGCTAAAGATGCTTAATATTTTTACAAAAAAAAATGCCCTGACCATCGAAGAAAATTTGAGCTCGATATGTCACTGTGAATTCAATGTCACGGTCGATTCAATCTCTCAGCACTTTGCTGGTGATATTTCAAAAAAAATGAAAGGAGAACAGCGGGATAATTATAACCTCGCCTTCGATTCCTCAGCCCCGACTAATTCGAATCTCCCGAAAAAATCAGACCAGCCCTGGGCTTATTGCGGGTTCGTCAGCATCCCCCCGCGGACTGCAGCGCTTTGGGTGGCACAACTCCTTGGTGGTTCCAAATCCGATGGTGACTCTCAAAAACCACTCTCACAACTCGAAGTGTCGCTTCTTTTCGATATCGCATCGTCTATCGTAAAGGCAGTTTCTGGTTCTCATCGAATACTCAATTCCCGACCCGCCGGTGCAATCATACGGGCAGAGCTGCCCTTCGAAACATCACCCACTGAACAACTCTGCAAAATCACTCTTAAAATTGAAATACCTGAATCGGAAAACTCAAAGGAACCCCTCCATGCCGACATCTTCATCTTTACAGAACTACTTGAAAGGATTGTTCAATCGAATCCCGCCTTCGACTCTGTTCAAATAAAATTATCTCCTGCAGATATTTTAAAAGCTGTTCTTGAAAGGCTTATGCAAATGTCCTTCACCGTAACCGCTCAACTGGGCTCGACAGTGCTTACTTTTGAAGAAATAATGTCACTTCAGAATGATGATATAGTCTTAATTGACAGAAAAGTAAATGAGCCGATAAATGTAATTGTCGAAGGGAAAACTCTCTTTCGTGGAAAACCCGCAAAGTATGCCGGCAAACACGCCGTCCTGATAAATGAAATCGTTGATAATAAAAAATCTGGTTGATTATTCATCTTATTACAGAAAGGAAAAAAAATGGCAGAAACTGCTCAAGCTGTTAAGGAAAACGAAAATGCCGAAGAACAAAAAGATACGAAAACGCAGGCGCAGTCTGTTCAATTTGCCGAAGCTGTCGGAACCGAAAGTGTCGGAACCGCAGGAAGTCTCGATATCTTACTCGATATGAATGTTCCTGTCACCGTGGCAATCGGTAAAACAGAAATGACTGTCCGAAAGCTGCTCCAACTCGGGCCAGGCTCCGTACTTCAGCTCGATAAGCCTGTCGATGTACCCGCTGACCTGTACCTCAGAGATACTAAATTCGCCACTGGTAATATCGTTGTTGTCGATGGAAGATTCGCCGTCAGAATAAAACAAATTATCGGCACTACGGTTAATACAACGCCTGTTGACGCTGCTGTTCAATATAATAACGAAAAGACAGGCAAAGAATAATTAAAATAACTCGGAAATATTTTCGCGCTCGCTCAAAATACCAGGCTTTTTAGGAGATACGCTGTTAATGCCAGCTTCGGATAAAGTAAATTCCGCTTTAATGAATAATAATAAGCTCTCGCGAAGCAATATCATTATGGCTGTCGGTATGATGACCGTACTGGCAACACTCATTATCCCGCTGCCAACCCCCTGGCTCGATATGCTCCTCGCCTGCAGTATCTCTTTGGCAATTGCTATCCTCATCATCACTCTATCTTCGAAAGAATCGCTCGAACTTTCTACTTTCCCGTCGATGCTGCTGTTCGTTACATTGTTCAGACTCTCGCTTAATGTCGCTTCTACAAGACTGATCCTCCTGCAGGGAAATGCAGGAAAAATCATTCAGACTTTTGGAGGCTTTGTCGCTGGCGGAAGTGTCGTTGTCGGTATGGTCATCTTTCTCATTCTCGTCGTTATACAGTTTATTGTCATTACAAAAGGTGCATCGAGGATAGGTGAAGTCTCCGCAAGGTTCACTCTCGATGCTATGCCCGGTAAACAGATGGCCATAGACGCTGACCTTAACGCCGGCGCTATCACTGAAACACAGGCAAACGAAAGAAGAGCAAAAATCGTAAAGGAAAGCGAATTTTATGGTGCTATGGATGGTGCTATGAAATTCATAAGCGGGGACGCTAAAGCTGGTATCATCATTACGCTCGTAAACATCATCGGAGGAATCTGCATCGGATATACTCGCGGAATGAATGTCACTACCGCCATTAAAACATATTCTATACTCTCTATAGGTGACGGCCTCGTAAGCCAGATTCCATCCATTATCGTCTCTATAAGCGCTGGGTTTCTCGTTACTAAAATCTCATCAAAAAACAGTGTAGCCAAGGACCTCTCAGAACAGTTCCTGAAAACTTCTCAGCCTCTGATGACAGCCGCAGTTATCATTGCTGCAATGGCACTTGTTCCAGGGATGCCTCCGATACCATTCATTGCCTTGGCCATCGGAACTGCTTGCTTGGCAAAAGCAGCCGCCAGGGGCAAAAAACAAAAACTAAAAAAAGTAAAAACTTCCTCTCCTTACGAAAAACAGGACAAACTGCCCGTTGAAGATATGCTCGATACAGACAGAGTCGCTGTAATGGTAGGTGTCAGATTGATTTCGATGGTTGACCCTCGAAAAGACAGCGGCATCTTCGATAGAATCGGTGCTCTGCGAAGAAAATTCGCTCAGCAGTTCGGCCTCATCATTCCACTCGTCAGGCTGCGCGACGACATCAATCTCGAACCGAACGCTTATGAGATTAAATTACAGGATCATACCATCGCAAAAGGAAAAATTGAACCCGATATGTTCCTCGCTATGGACTCCGGAAATGTTCAGACTAAGGTCAAAGGTGTCGAAACTACTGAACCTGTTTATGGTCTGCCTGCTTTATGGATTGCCGCTGAAAATAAAGAAAAAGCAGAGCTTAACGGTTATACCGTTATAGACCCGGAATCCGTCTTCATCACTCACCTGTCCGAAACTCTTCGTAAGCACGCCGATGAATTATTAACCCGTGAGGATGTGCAGCTTCTCGTCGATAGACTACGAAAGACTCAACCTTCACTCGTTGGTGATGTTATTGGCGAACTCGTGCCAATCGGATTGCTTCAAAGAGTTCTGAAAAACCTCCTCACAAACGCGATACCTATCCGTGAACTCACAACAATAATTGAGGCCCTCGGTGAATACGCCTCAAAAACAAAGAACCCGGTAGTTTTAACCGAATTGGTAAGAAAATCCTTAAACAGAACTATTACACAATTGTATAAAAATCAGAACGGAAAAATCGCCGCTATTACCCTCGAACCAATACTCGAACATCAAATGACATCAACTTTGAAACAGCAGGGAGAAGAAATGACTATGGCTTTGTCTGCTGATGTCGTAATGGATATAACAAAAAGAATCGCACAGGCATGGAAAAACGCTATGGACACGGGTATTGAAAACATCGTTCTCCTCTGCGATTCGAGATTAAGAGCACCGCTTGCTGCTATGCTCCAGAGAACGGTACCTCCTCTGTCTGTCATCGCTTATGACGAAATTATTCTCGGTGTCGATGTCGAACCTGTCGATACTATCGCTCTCCAGCAGGACGATTTAATTATAAATGAAAAACAGGAACTTGTCGCCGCTTCATAATGAAATGTGATATGAAAATTTAAAAAATAAGTATTATGGATAACTCTTAATTATGTCATTAAAAATTCGTCCAATTGCAATATATTGTGCCGTATTGTGCTTTTTCGCAGTCAGCCTGATAGGCTGGATTGCCGGCCTCAAACCGTTTGTCTTGTGCAAAAGAGCAATGACTGCTGCTCTGATTGGATATTTCGCGACCCTATTCGTTACTGGTATCTTTAATCTTATCCTCGCCGATGAAACACTTACCGAGCAGAACATTAAACAGAAAAATCAGGATAATGACGATAATAACTGAAAATCCTGCCCAGCTAAAAGAGTTCAGAGATGATAAAAAGCATCTCAAAACAGTGGCCGTCCGCGCTTACTCAAGTAATCAGCAAAACTCTCTCCAGCAACAGAGAATCACGCAGTTTCTGCCTATGGTGCCAAAAATTGTGCAAAAGGTTGTCGCTTATCTTAGACCCCCTTTGTCTTTTGAGGACCTGGTCTCCGCTGGTACTGTAGGTTTAGTAAAAGCCGCAAGAGATTACGAACCAAATCATCAGGCTGAATTCAAAACCTATGCCTATATCAGAGTAAAAGGGGCCGTTCTCGACGAACTCAGAAATTGGTCATTTGTGCCCGCAACTCCTAACAGGCAGATTAAAAATGCTATGGAAATGTGCCAAAAAATTACCGAAAAAACCGGGAAAACTCCTGCAGATAACGAATTAGCGCAAAAACTCGGAATACCACTTGATAAACTGTATAAAATATTCGAAAAAGCAAGAATCCGGCGTTTTATCTCGATAGATGGTGTTGACCAGGATAAGCCTTCGCTCGTCTCGATACTTCAAAACCAGGACAATGGTACGCCTGATAAAAATATCGAAAAAAAAGAGCTTCTCGAAAACCTCACCAAAGCTATTACTGCACTGACCGAAAAGCAAAGACATACTATTATACTCTACTATCAGCAGCATCTGAATATGAAGCAGATTGCTGAAGTGTTTAATATCACGGAGTCTCGCGTCAGCCAACTCCACGCTGACGCTCTGTTTAATCTGTTTGTTAAATTGAGGAGATTCGAAGATGCCCGTTGATGATTCTGCTTTTATTAAACCTGTTCAGCTTTTGAGCACTGTTACTCCTGCAGAACGTAGAAACCAGAGAAAGAAACAACAGTCGAAAGAAAAAAAAGAGAAAAAAACGGCAATGCCGGACCAGACGATTGTGCCCGATAATAAAACCGATGGTTCTGACGAAGTACTCGATGAAAGGCATATAATTGACTATCGTGCCTGAAAAAAAATTGTATAAAAAATTGAAAAGCTAAGGCAATATATGGAACTGAAGACTACAAACATACTCAAAAGTTCGCAGGTCAGTTTCGAAGGAAACTTCCATCTTGACCTGACGAATCATAAACGAGAACAAAAGCAGAAATGCTCCGGACCTTTATCCAGCCCACAGCTCAAAATCATCGAAAAAAATCAAAACTTCGCTATGATAGAAATAACCTGTGGCTGCGGCGAAAAAATCCTCGTAAAATGTCATTATTCCCCCCAAAACCAGCCTCCTGTTCAGGCTGATGAGAAAAAAATAAATGACGAACCTAAAAATACTCAATAAATGGAGAATAAAAAAATGATTATTGCAAGAAAAAACATGTTATCTTTGATAGTCAGGTTATCCCTGCTCTTTTTAATGGTCGGCTGCGAAATGCCAAAAGGCCCGATTGAGGTTATTCTGCCGCCAAGGCAAAGGGATATGCAGCAGGAACCAGGAACCGCCGCTGCTGTCGGAAGATTTCAGAATTCCGCCGCTCAGGCGCCCTCTGCCGTCGATTCTGCTATCGAATTATCAGAAAAGTATGCCCAACTCTCTGAAAAAGCCGCCGCACTAAAACTGCAAAACCACGACATTATCAATGAAAACAAAATACTTAAAGAAAAAATAACCGAATACCAACTCCAATTAAAGCAGACCAGCAGTGAACTGACCCAGGCAAACGACCTGCTAATCGAAATGAGGCTGGAATTGAATAACTGGAAAACAGATATCCTCGGATTCCGAAACGAAATGAGAGACGCCGACCAGGCTCAATTGCAGGCTCTCCTTAAAATATTCAATCTCCTTGGCGGCGAAGTTGTGGAAAATACCGAACAAATTCCCGACCCGAATGCCGCCGTGGCAGACCTCGGAAAGTCAAAGTAAAAATACTGCGCAATTTCGCGCACAAGAAAGAATATCAACGCTTGTTGTAGGTGATAGGAATGGACAGATTAAAATCGCTCATCTTGTTAGTGATGCCCGTATTGTTCGCCGGATGCAGTTTTTACACTGCTCCGGTGCTCACTACTGACTACTATTGGCTTAACCCCTCTAAAAGTTTATCTGACGTTGGAAACGTAGTTATTGTTGAGTTGGATAATAATTCGAAATATCCGAATGTCTCAACCGATATGACCAATGCACTTTTCCAGGCCACACAGAAAAGGCAGCTTTTCGGCGTAAGTGCAATTAAGCAGGCCGAACCTCGCTGGAAGAGTCTGCTGCTGAACATCGATTCCACATATACCTTCGAGCAGTTGGCAGCAGCAAAAAAAACGTTGAATGGCGATGCAATTTTAGTCGGAACCATTACCGATTATCAGCCGTATCCGCATTTATCAATCGGTTTGAAACTAAAGCTTATCGACCTCAACGATGGACAGTTATTATGGGCGATTGAACAGATTTGGGATAGTGCCGATAAAACCACCGAATATCAGATAAAACACTTTTACAGCGAGCAGATGAGGTCGGGATTCGCTCCCCTGCGCGAACAATTGCTCGTTATAAGCTCGCTTGAATTTATCAGGTTCGTTGCCTTCGAGGTCGCCGGTACTCTGAAATAATTTCTCAATCCGGCAAAATATAATTAACTTTGATAAAAAAAACTTAAGTTTTTATTAAAAGTCACGAAAAAAATTATGGAACAAATTTTCAAAGGGTTGTGATGATTGATAAAATTGATAATAATCCGATTCCTGAACTCATGCCGAAGGCTGCTGACAAAAAACCAAATGCATCCGCTGAGCCTGGTAATACTGCTCAGGATGTGTCGCTGAGGCTCGATTATGCCGCTTTGCTCGAAAAAGCGATGAATCTCCAGACAGAAGACACAAAAGCCGTTCAGCAGGCACGTGAACTTGTATTGAAAGGCCAACTCGATACCACGGAAAATATTCGAGAGGCAGCCGATAACATCATAACATTTGGTGTGTAATAGCCGTATTGAAATACTAAAGACAATTGATTCTATAGGCTGACCAGGGATGGTTGATACAATTGCCTAAAAGGATTTAAAAGCTCGGCGAGGAAATGTGGAACTTGGCACCCCCTTGTTACTCATACCTCGCCTTTTTCTGTATTATTCATAACCTGGTTTTTCTGCGGTTATTGCATCATATCGATTTTATCAGAGAGCAGAAGGAGTTACAAACGGGTAGAGGAATCACGTTCCGCAGGGGAAAAACACCTATTGTTCAAAAAAGGAAACATATGTACACTCAAGATAAGTAAAAAAGCCACCAATGCATAAGCAATGATGGCTTTATTGCAAGTTGAAATTATCAAGGGCTTATCTCTTTTTCTTTGCTGTTTTTTTCTTCGTTACTTTCTTTTTTGCTTTCTTTTTAGCCATTTTTTAAACTTCCATGAAAATAAGTTAAATTAAACAAGGCTATCCGATAACCTACTGTGTTACCTGTCCACTTTTACACCTGCCTGAAGTAATCTTGCTTTTGATATTATACTTGGTAAATTGACATAGGATTTCTGCCAGGCTGTTTCTGTCCGGCTCGGCGCTATTGAATACTGGAATACTCGTGAATTCATGAAGCTCCCTGACATGCAAAGGAGAGCTTGAACAAATACCCGACAGTGCATTTGGTTTTAAATCAAAGCTTTTCAGAATATCCAGGCCTCCAATGGCTCCAAAAGCATCATTGGCACAAAAAACCAGCTTGTGAATCCTCGTTCTTACTTGTTCAGATTCCAGTAACATCCGTGTTTCCCGCTGTATTATTCCATCCGCCAATTCCACAATCCAGAAGTTTTTAGGGTTATTCGCATATTTCAGGTCAAGCTGGTTGAAAATACTGAGGAGTTCATCTTGCGATAACATATATGTTGACGGATAACCAAGATAAGTAAAATCTGCATAGGGGCTTGCACCAGCATCGTTCATATGAAGAATATCTTTAAGGCTGGCTGTTCCTGTGACCTTCGAAGCCCTGACATTATAACCCATCGATGTTAATGCCCAGCAGCACGCAGCCGCAGCCATGCTTTTGCCGGAGTTCATTGAGGTGCCGCAAACCAAAATCATTTTTGCCCGCGGTTGTTTTTTTACGGTTTTTTTGGCTTTTATCAGCGGAAAGTTTCGCGTATTTAAGACCTCGCCTGATTTGTCACAAACATATCCCAAAATTTTTACTCGCGTCGGGTCTTTAATCAGTGAATTCTTGGTTTTAGCAGTGCCAATCATTCCTGAGCGGGCAAGTAAATCGACCTCAGTTGTCATTTGCTCCGGTATTAGTCCCTCATAATAATCTGGAGCATATCTGTTTCCAAATACGAAAATAGCCTTTGTACCATCATGTATCATGTGTATCCGCCCCGAAGCGTTTTCCAAAGATGAGTGTTGGCCCATTAGGCATATCCGGCCATAAACAATATCACCAATTTCCGGTGGTTTATCGGAAAGCACGTAATATTTGACTTGGCTGCGTTTAACAGTAAAAGCAGCACTCGGAAGGATAAAACCTCTATCAATTTTTTTCATAGTTTCTCCTGTGCTAATCCAACAGATATTTTGAGTCTTTCTGATATTTGAACCTTAATTTTGTTCGTTTGTCAATAAGCTGTAGTCCCGGCCATAAACCCCTTCTGTTAGCAAGTTGTATTGATAAGCCAGGACGAGCATTGGCTTCCAATATAATTGGCCCCTGTTCTGCATCTATAACAATATCCACTCCGATATATCTTAACCCAACTATATCACTAAATTTCGTTGCAACCATGACCACCTTCTCCCATTCCGGTATTGCTAAGCCTTGAATTTGTTCGCCGGTATCAGGATGGACATCCAACAAACGGTTTTGCCAAACTCCTCCCAATGTAAATCCTTTTTTCAGGTCTATACCAACACCTAAAGCACCTTGATGAAGGTTAGCTCGTCCACCTGAGATGTTTGTTGGTAATCGCAGCATGGCCATTACAGGTGTACCCTTATAGATTATAATGCGAATATCCGGTGTGCCTGTCACAGCAAGACCGCCAAATACAGAGTGGGGTGGTATTCGTTTTTCTATAATAGCTGCATCAGTATGAGAGCCAAGTGAGTAAAGACCTGAGAGTATGGTTGAGATATGATACCTCATCTGCGACAATGAAAAGGTTTCTCCCTTTGACGTTTCAAACTTATTACCTTTTTTGCCAATAACGACAAGAATGCCATGGCCGGCAGTCCCGCTGGCAGGTTTAATAACAAACTCATCCAAATTTTCTATAAGCTCTATGGCTTTGGATATATCACCAAAGCGATTGATAATTGCATACGTTTCCGAGACAGGTATATTATTAGAGATACAGATTTCTTTAGTTAATACCTTATTGTCAACAGACGGGTATAGAGAACGCTTACCTGGTCCCAGCATAAACTCAATATTACGGGCATTTATCCCTAATATTCCGAATCTTCTTAGTTCGGATGGTAAAGCAAAAAAACGCTTTTTAGATAGTCCAACCATTTCAGTTCTCTAATTCCGTAACTTAACAATATCCCGGAACCGCCAAAGCTCGCTCAGCCGATACCCTGAATAACGTCCAACCAAAACAAACGCCGCAATGATAAACAGTTGTATTTCTGGAAAAGTTAAAGCAATGTGGCCCAGAGGAGCGAAGTTTAACAAAGCGAAGCAACAAATAGCAACAATCATAGTACCCA
>Ga0307380_10009051_pt1 | contig 12672 bp, 13 predicted proteins | sample UN3MG_FD_202239 | JGI IMG/M metagenome (GOLD analysis project Ga0307380, IMG submission 202239) | Soil microbial communities from Risofladan, Vaasa, Finland - UN-3 | ecosystem: Environmental > Terrestrial > Soil > Coastal area > Acid sulfate soil | place: Finland: Risofladan, Vaasa | collected... | reverse complement strand
TAGTCCTTGACCACCTCGATATTCATGGCGTCACTCCCTGTTCGCACGCCCCGTCACCGTGAGCACGACACTAGCAGCAGTCTTTTCGTTAGGGGAGGACACGCGCACGCACAGTCCCGTGAACTGCGCATCGCAGGCCTAGTCCGATGGCGCACCGCGGAACCCCGTCGCCAGCACATAGACTTCCGAGGAATCGGCGCGGCTCGCCTTGGGCTTGACATGGGCGACCTTGGTGAAGCCCTGCCTGAGCCGCGTCACCAGGTCCTGCCCGGCGCCGCCTTGCAGCACTTTGGCGAGATAGGCACCGCCGAGATTGAGCGCATCCTCGGCGATGTCGAGCGCCGCCTCGGCGAGCCCGATGACCCGCAGATGGTCGGTCGAACGATGGCCGATGGACGACGCCGCCATGTCGGACATCACCACATCGGCGTGCTTGCCACCGGGCGCTCCAACGAGCGCCGCCCTGATCTTCTCGCCCGCGTCCGCATCGGTCACGTCCAGCACCATGAAATCGACGCCCGGCACCGGCTTGATCTCGTTGAGGTCGGCGGCGATCACTCTGCCCTTGCCGCCGGCGGATTTGACACGCGCCGCCGCCACCTGGCTCCACCCGCCGGGCGCCGCACCGAGGTCGATCACAATCTTGCCCGGCGTGAGCAGATGATATTTGTCGTCGATCTCGATCAGCTTGAAGGCGGCGCGGCTGCGATAGCCCTGGCGCTTCGCCTCGTCCACGTAAGGATCGTTGAGCTGGCGCTGGAGCCAGCGGGTCGAGGCGATCTTCCGCCCCTTGGCCGTCTTGACCCGGACCGTGAGTCCGCGGCGCCCGCCGCCGCCAGTGGCAGTCCCGCCCGTGGCACCGCCGCCTTTCGTAGATTTCACCATGTGTTAATCACGCCCATCGCCGCACCGCCTTGACCGGGCGGACTTCCCCGCCCCATGTCTACCTCGTTCGCCCTCTAACACCTGCCACATGCCCCGCTATTTCGTCACCCTCATCGTCGCGGTCGCCTTGTTCATGGAAACCATGGACTCGACCGTCATCGCCACGTCGCTGCCGGCCATCGCCGCCGATTTGGGCGAGGACCCGATCGCGCTCAAGCTGGCGCTGACCTCGTATCTGTTGTCGCTCGCCGTATTTATCCCGATCAGCGGGTGGATGGCCGACCGCTTCGGTGCCCGCACGGTGTTCCGCGCCGCCATCGTCGTGTTCACCATTGGCTCTGCCGCGTGCGGCTTCGCCCAAGGCCTGCCCGACTTCATCGGATTCCGCATCCTCCAGGGCATGGGCGGCGCCATGATGGTGCCGGTCGGCCGCCTCGTCATCTTGCGCAGCATCCCCAAGGCGGAGCTGATCTCGGCTTTGGCCTGGCTCACCGTGCCGGCTCTGATGGGGCCGGTACTGGGTCCGCCGCTCGGCGGCTTCATCACCACCGTCTTCGAGTGGCGCTGGATCTTTTGGATCAACATTCCCATCGGCCTGCTCGGCTTTATCCTCGCCACCCGTTACATCGAGAATTTTCGCGAAGAGACGGTGCCGCCGCTGGACATCAAGGGGTTCTTTCTGTCGGGCATCGGCCTTGCGGGCATCGCCTTCGGCTTCACCACGATCGGTCAGGGACTGTTTCCCACTTCGGTCGTGATCGGCCTCATGGCCGTCGGCATCACCTGCGTCGTACTTTATATACGCCACGCCCGCAAAGTGGCGAACCCCCTGCTCGATCTCAACCTGCTCAAGATCGACACCTTTTTTGCCAGCGTGGTCGGCGGCTTCCTGTTCCGCCTCGGCGTCGGCGCGGCCCCCTTCCTGCTGCCGCTGTTCTTTCAGCTCGGCTTCGGCATGACCGCGCTGCAATCGGGCCTGCTCACCTTCGCGACCGCCGTCGGCGCCATCGCCATGAAGACCACGGCGGCGCCCATCCTGCGGCGCCTCGGCTTCAAGCGTATCCTCGTCTGGAACGCGGTAATCTCCGCCGTCTTCATCGCCGCGGCGGCGCTGTTCACGCCGACGACGTCGAGCGCGGTAATCCTCGCCGTTCTGCTCGTCGGCGGCTTCTTCAAATCGCTGGAATTCACCGCGGTCAACTCGATCGCTTATGCGGATATCGACGAGAAGGAGATGAGCAAGGCGACAAGCTTCGCCAGCGTCGCCCAGCAATTGTCCATGTCGGCCGGCGTCGCCACCGGCGCGCTGGTGCTCGAAGTCGAGCGCATGGGCCGCGACTCGCATCAAGTGCTGGCGAGCGACTTCCCCGCCGCCTTCCTCCTGGTCGCCTGCCTCGCGGCAAGCTCGGCCTTCATCTTCATGCGCTTGCCGAAATCGGCGGGCTCAAGCCTTTCGCGGCGCGCGCACGCGGTCGGCGAACCGGCCGAGACTGTCGAGACGGTGTGATCGGCGAAGCGCTAGCCGCGGCCGGGATGGACCCCGCCCCCGCCCCCACGCCGCCGGCGGTTGGCACGCGGCGCGGGCCGGCGCTCGTGACCGTCCTCGGCCATCAGCGTGGTGAGGATGCCCTCACGCAAGCCGCGGTCGGCCACGCGCAAGCGCTGACACGGCCACATGCGCAGCAGCGCCTCGAGAATGGCGCAGCCGGCCAGCACCAGATCGGCGCGCTCATGACCGATACAGGGCTGGGCCACGCGCTCGGCATAGGTCATGGCGATCAGATCGCCCGACACCCTGCGCACGTCGCCCGCCGTCAGCCAGCTGCCGTCGACGCGCGAGCGTTCATAGGCCGGCAGCTTGAGGTGGATGCCGGAGATCGTCGTCACCGTGCCGGAGGTGCCGAGGAAATGGGCCCGGTCCTGGGCCACGCGCTCACCGAAGCGATGCTGCGACTCGAACCCCTTGAGCCCCACCATGACGTCTTCCACCATGGCCTCGTAATTGGCCGGCGACACGTCGCGGCCGCCGTGGCGTTCGGCGAGACTGACCACGCCGATGGGCAGCGAGGTCCAAGCGGCGACACAGTTCTGCACGTCGGCGCGGTCGTGGGGCGTGCGCCGCCACTGGCGTCCGAGCCGCGTCAGATCGAGCCAGATCAGTTCGGAACTGCCGCCGCCGATATCGAACACCAGCGCCCAATCGCAATTGCGGTCGAGCAGCGAGGCGCACCCCGACACCGCGAGCTTGGCTTCGATCTCCTGGCCGACAATCTCGAGCCTGAGCCCGGTCTCGTTCTGCACCCGGTCCATGAACTCGGCGCTGTTGGTGGCGATCCGGCACGCCTCGGTGGCGATGAGCCGCGACCGCGTCACCCCGCGCCGGCGCATCTTGTCGGCGCAGACTCTGAGCGCATCGACGGTACGCTTCATGGCGTCGTCGGAGAGTTTGCCGGAACTGAGCACGCCCTCGCCAAGGCGGATGATGCGGGAGAAGGCGTCGACAACGACGAAGCCGCGCCGGGATGGCTTGGCCACGAGAAGCCGGCAGTTATTGGTGCCGAGATCGAGCGCCCCATAGACCGAGTGAGCCGGCTCACGCGCGAGCGCGGCCGTCGCTTTCGTACCCTCGGCTGCCCTCGCGACACCTTCGGCCGGCGCAGTCTCCGGCCCATGGACCGGCGCGCTTGCAATCACCTTGGCCCCAGCACGCGCCGGAGCGTCGATGCCGCCTGTCTCGCTTCGCATGGCGCTGGCGTCACGCGAAACTATGGCAGCCGCGCGGGGATTGCCGCTCGGCCCATTCACAATGGTCAAACCTCGTTCGCCAAGGGCCGCCGGCGCATCTGAAAGCCCGGCCAGCGGCTACGGCATTGATCCTATGTGACTAATCTAACAAGCTCAGGGGGCAGGTAAAGCGGGTTTTCGGAAAGCCGCCGCGGACAGGCCGAAAGCCTTGCCAGGCCCCACGTCTGCGTGCGGTCAAAGAGCGAGCGGAGGCTGAGGGCGTCGTCTTTCAGGCGCGTGGACACGCGAGACGACTCAAAGCCAATGAACGTGCAAGACCCCCCAAGACGCGGATCGGGACCGCAGCTCCACCCAAAGCCATCATCGCGGTTATCAAGCCGCGGGCCCCAAATGGAACATCCATGGGTCGAACCGACAGTCAGGAGTAGCTGAATGAACCGCAATATCTATTTGATCGGGATGTTACTCGCCGCATCTGTCGCGAGCGGACCTGCTTTCGCAGAGAGCGCTCGGATGGTCTGTGAGCGGGCGTGCATTGCAACTTACAAAGCGAAGACCGCCCATGTGAAGAGCAAACTCAAAGAGTGCCGAGAGAATTTCTCGACCCCTCGCCCCCCTGCGACGTAGCCCAGAAAACCGAGGAATACGCCCAAGACACGTATCGGCAGTGCGAGAGGAAGTGCGCAAAGCTGACGATAGCCCCTCCGTCTTAAGCGCCCGGGTTCCCCTGGCCGCTCGCGCCGCCTGTCGCCAGCCGCTTCGCCAGCACAATCGCCACCCAGGCGGCGACGTAGGAGGCAAACAGCCATGTCTGCCACAGGTCGAAGCCCGACGCGGCGACTGCCGCCCCGGCGGCGAATAGTCCATTCGCGCCGGCCTGGACCAAGGCCGGGAGGGTGCCGATCTGCCAAAGGGCCACCAGCCCTATCCCGAGGGCGAGCACCGCGCCGATGGCGCCCAGCTCGAGCCAGATCTGTAGGAAGATATTGTGCGGATGGGGCACGCGCCGCCCGTCGGCCACCGGGTTCGCCTCCTGCAGCCTCTTGGAATCGGCGGGGAGCTGCAGCTTAAGGTCGCGGGCACCACGGATGCCGAGTCCGATGACAGGATGTGTCCCAACCTGGTCGGCCATATGCTTCCAAATATAGAAGCGCGCGGCGACGCTCTCCGGCGGCAACCACGTCCACCGGTTCCAGCCACGCTCATAGGGCAGCGCGGCCAGCGGCACGGCGAACACCATGGCGATGGTCCACGCCGCCATCAGTCCGACACGCGTCGCCTTGAGCGACAGCGCGCTTGAGCCCAGCACCGCGGCGCTGAGTACGAACGCGACGATCGACGTGCCGCTTTCCGAGATGAACACGCAGATCGCCGCCGCCACGACCAGCACCGCAAGCAGGCCCTGCCGCCACAGGCGTGCGGGCAGCGCGCCCGCGAACAGCAATCCCGGGATCAGCAGGAGCACGAGGCTGGTGACGTTACGGTTGAGAACCGAGGCTTTCACTTTGACGATCTCGCCGTTCACGATCACCACCTTCTTGGGTGCGAGGTCGAACAGCCGGAACCCATGATTGGCGACGAAGCGCTTGACCGGTTCGTCGAAGGCAAGCTCGATCAGCAGGAAGGCGACCCCGAACAGGAGCCCTGCAAGCGCCGACTTGGCAAGCACGCGTATCTGCCGCGGGTCGCGCAGCATGACGGACGCGGCAACGAGGAAACCCGCCGCCAGGAGACCGAGCGTGGCGGCCGCCTTGGAGAAACCGGCGCCGCCGGTCAGGGCCGAATTCACGAACAGATACGCGACGAAGAGACCGATGGCGATGCCGATTGGCGTCCGCAGCAGGGCAAGCGGGCGTTTCGGCTCGGTGGTGAAAACATGGATCGCGGCATTGACGCCGAGCACACCCAACAGGAACGGCAGCAGACGCGGAAACGCCGGCGAGGCGAGGCACAGAAACCCCAGCAGCCCAGCCTCGAGGCGAAACAGCAGACGCCCTATGGGCCCCGCGTGACCGGCCTCGCCCTCAACCATTTCCATATGCAAGCGGCATCCCCCCGGTGCCAAGCCCCCCGGCCAGCTTTCGGCGCAAGCTATCGGGCTTCCGTCGGATTGACTATAGGCCCGGTTCGACATCTGGAGACGAGAAAACGCGCCAAATCGAGCGTGCCCGCGGCGCTTATGCCCCGCGGGCGTAGTCGCGCGGCGGCATGCCCGTCCAGCGCCGGAAGGCGCGGATGAAATGCGCCTGATCCGAATATCCGAGCATGAAGGCGATTTCCATCGACGAGCCGTCGCCGGTCACGACTCTGCGGGTCGCCTCCACGCGCCTGACATCGTCGACGATCTCCTCGAATGCGAAGCCGAAATCGCGGAGCCGCCTTTGCAGCGTCCGCGTGCTCATTCCCAAATGCGTGGCCATGGACTCCACCGTCACGTTTCCGTAGGGGAGCATCCTTCTGAGCAGCGCACCGAGCGTGGTCGCCGTCTCCACGGGATCGGAGTCATTCGACGCTCCGTTCGCATTAAGAAGGGCAAAGTCCAGAATCGCGCGATCGATGACGATGCCGTCGCAATCGCGCCCGAATGCCAACGAGGAACCGAATGTCTCCTCAAGATGTTCGCCCGCACGCTCATAGGGCTGGGTGAATTGTGCACCGACAGCTTCCGGCACGCCTGCCCGCAGGGCCACGCTGCGCAGGACGGCGAGCGCACCGAGAATGTGTTGCCGGGGATCAAAGTTCGATCGACCGGCAAAAGCAAAGCTGAGTATCGCTCGGCCGTTGGACTCCACCAGTCGCAGATCCGTGCCTTGATGAACGAGACCGACACCGCTTGCGGCGACCTCGCACGCCTGGCAAAGAGTGGCCGCCCCGGATACAGCCGTGCCCCAACTGCCCAAGTCGGAGAGCTTGAACAAGCGCCCGACTGAAGCTCCCGGGAAGCGCTCACCGGTGGCCGCATACATTTCGTTACCAAGACTGAAGCACAGATCGCGCGGCACCCAGCCATTCGCATCCAGCAGAGCCGACGGCGAAACGCCGGCGCGCTGGAAGATCTCGATCGGGTTGACGGACCGGCTTCGCAGATACGGCGCGATATGGAGCAGCGTCCGAGGGTTATGCGCGAAAGTCTCGTCCGGCATCGTCAACGCTCCTTTGGCGCCAAATGGCGAGACTTATAGCCATTTAGGGAATTACCGTCTTTCGCGTAAATCTTCGCCTCGAAACGCTCCCACAACCTAGAGTTCCCCAACCATACCGACTCGACTCAGTCTTGTTGCGGTTACCGCATTCACTTTGGCCGCCTCTCTTCTTGCGGCCGTCACCTTCGCCACCGCCGCGGAGGAAAAACAAGCCGATTTCCTCTTCGTGCAGAACGCGAAGGGGATGAGCTTCGACGCCTCCACGAACAAGCTGACCCTGGAGAATGTCAGCCCGGTCACGGTGTTCTTCTCCGACCGCCCAGAACGCATTGCCGGCAACATGAAGACGGCCGCTTTCGTGCCGCACTGGAGCACGGGCAAGGACAGCTTCCTGTCCGATCCGCCCAACGCGGACATTTCCATCATCGACGGGAAAACCCTGAAGCAGACAGTGGTGAAGTTGAAGGATCCGGTGCTCGAAGGCGACAATCTCAGCTACACCATCAAGGTGCTCGAGGGCGAAATGCCGGCCAAGGGCGAAGACGTCGCTGTGTTCATCGACATCATCGGCATGCCCCTGACGCCGCTGCCCTATGCGGGCGTCGCGCGCCGCTCATTTACGCGGACCGCTATTTACTAAAAATCGTATACTCACTGAATGACGGGGACGAAACTCAGCAATCTACGAGAGCGTTGGAGTGATCCGCTTCTGACGGCACTCACGGCGCTGCTCGCTCTGCTAATGTTCGTCCTCGCCCCCCCTTCGTGCGGAGCAAATTCCAGGTGCTCAGGAGCTGGGATTCGCGCTCGTGGCCTTGGTCACGAGCGCGGTCTTGATCCTCTCCGGCAAACGGTTCGCCATCTGGGCTCTGCTGATTGCCATTCTCCTTGCTGCTATCGCCGCCATCCACCGGCTTTACCAGCCATCGGCTTTGGATGTGTATCTCGACGCCACTGCATGGCTGCTGATCAGTCTGGCCCTGATCTTGGAGGTCGGCCGCGCGGTCTTCGATCCAGGGCGGGTCACCTATCACCGGGTCATGGGCGCCATTCTGCTTTACCTCGCCATGGGGTTAGCGTTCGCCGCGCTCTATGCCTTCATCGGCCTGGCCAACGAGACGGCATTCTCGGGCTTCGTTGTAAAAGACAACCCGAGCCTGGCAGACACCATGATCTATTTCAGCTTTGGGGTGCTGACCGGCATCGGCTCGGGCGACATCGTGGCGCTGCATCCGATCGCGCGCAGCCTGACCATCGTGGAGGCCATGATCGGCCAACTTTACCCGGCGACGCTGCTGGCCCGCCTCGTGACCCTCGAGGTCGAGGACAGCGGACGCCTTTGAAAACAACGTCCCGGGCCGTCCATTTGGCGCCAAATGGCAAGACTTGTTGCCGTCGCGGCGAATAAGACCCCTAATTATCGGATGGCCAGATGTCGGGCCACCATCAACCCTAGGGGGAAACAAGATGACGAAATCAGTTTTTGCGGTCGCCGTCCTGACCGGAATGCTCTCCACGGCGGCCTTCGCGGCTGAGCCCACGCAGGAGGAAACCCAGTACTGCGCGCATGACTATCGGCAGTATTGCAACGAAGACGGTATCGGCAGTCAACTCCTGACACTTTGCATGCGCCAGCACGGCAAGGAACTCTCCGCGCAGTGCATCAAAGCCCTGGAAGACGCCGGCGAGGTCACACCGCAAGAAGAAGCGGAGCTCGAAAAAAAGGGCGAATAAGCGAAGCCCGCAAGCTTCGCTGCTCCCTTAAGCAGACCAAACGGATGGCCCGACAATCGACCTAAGGTTGTCGTAATTCCCTGCTAAGGCATTATGCAACTAACCCGGGCCATCCGGGCCGCCTCGCCTAGATCGTCGTGATGCTAGGCGAGAGCGTGTGTTCAAAAAACGAAAATTCCCAAACTGGAGAAGATGGATGGAGCCTGTCCAATTCGCCGCGCTCACGACTGCCTTCACCTTGGCGGCCGCCCTCACATGCTTCGGCCCCGCCTTAGCGGAGGTGTCTCAAGAGACGCTGGACTCGCTCTCCGCGCTGGACAAGATAGACACCAGCATGGGCACGCTTGAGTTCAAGGACGGCGTGCCCAGCGACGAGACCGCGCGCAAGGTCTATGACACGCTGGATTTCACCCGCGCCCTCAATGTTTACAACAACAGCTTCCGCGGCGCCTCCGCGCTGGCAATCGTCAAGGGCTTCGAAGGCATCGGCGCCAAGCCCGGCGATGTCGCCATCTTCTCCGAGCTGATGGATTCGAATTCGCTGTTCCTGACGCCCAACGCCGACACGGTCTACTATCTCACCGGTCTCGATTTGAGCAATGGGCCGCTGGTGATCGAACAGCCGTCGAACGCGGTCGGCACGATCAACGACATGTGGTTCTCCTGGATTATCGACATCGGCGGCCCCGGACCGGATCGCGGGCTCGGCGGCAAGTACCTGATCGTAGGGCCCGGCTATGACGGCCCTCTGCCCGAGGGCGGCTACTTTATCGCGCATTCGAAGACCAACCTCGCCCTCTATGCCGCGCGCGCCTATCTCGTCGACAACGACCCCAGGCCGGCCGTCGAGAACGTCAAGCAGAACCTCAAGATCTATCCCTACCAGCCGGGCTCGTTCGGCACGAGCATCGCGCAGGCCCTCGAGGGGACAGTGCGTATCGCAGGCGAGCCGAAGATCCCCGAAATGAAGTTCATTGAGGCAAGCCACCTGTCGTTCAACACGATCCCGCCGAGCGACTACAGCTTCTTCGAGATGATCAACGAGAACGTCCAGAACGAGCCGGCCACGAGCTACGACGTCGAACTCGCGGGACAGCTTGCCGCCATCGGCATCGTCCACGGCAAGGACTTCAAGCCCGATGACCGGATGAAGAAGATCTTGTCGGACGCGGCGGCGTTCGGCCAAGCAACCGGCCGGGCCCTCAACTGGCGCTACGCGATGCAGCACCCGGACTGGGCATATTACGAGGGTTCGCACTGGGGCAGCATGCTTTGGGAGGGTGGCGCATTTTTCGAAACGCCGCCGCCCGCCTTCAAGGACGGCATGTTCAAGCCGTATCCGCTGACGGGCGCGCGCACCCTCGATTCGCGCGCAGCCTTCTACTACGGCTACACACTCGACTCGCCGGGGATGATCATGCGCATTCCGGGCGTGGGCTCACAGTATCTGATGGGCTTTCTCGATACGGACGGCAATCCCTTCGACGGCGCCAGGACGTACAAAGTGACGTTACCGAAGGACATTCCGGCCAAAGCGTTCTGGTCCTTCACGGTCTACGACAACCAGACGCGCTCGATGTTGCAGACGCCACAGAAATATCCGCGCGCCGGCAGCCAAAGCTACCCCTCGCCCGCTGCCGAAGCCGCCGCCGACGGATCGACGACCGTCTATTTCGGGCCCGAGCAGCCAGACGGCGTGAAGCGAGGCAACTGGATCCAGACCGATCCCAAAAAAGGCTGGTTCACGATTCTGCGCCTCTACAGCCCGCTGCCATCCTTCTTCGACAAGAGCTGGCGCCCGAGCGAAGTCGAACTGGTCGATGCCGGCGGCAAGAAGGCCAGCGGTACGATGATCGAGAAGATCGAGAAGAAGATCGAGGAACGGATGGATAAGAAGTAGGCATCCCGCCAAAGGCCGAATAACGCGAACCTCCTGCGAGTTTCAGGGTGTCAACGCGAAAACGCCACTCAAGTTCATGGAAGTGAAGGAACGCCCAATCATGCAAGCTCTGTTCACAGTCAAATCCGGTGCTCTCGCGTTCGCGGTCGCTGCAATGATCGCCACCCCGAGTGTGGCGCAGTCGATCGCGTTTGACGGCGCGACGGCGGACTTGATCCAGATCACCGCTACAGTCGATGCCGTCGACAAGAAGGACCGCCTGATCACCATGACGGGCCCGGAGGGCAACACCGTCGTGCTTAAGGCGGGGCCCAAGGTGAGGAACTTCGATCGTATCAAGGCCGGAGACGATGTCGTCGCCAGCTACTACGAGGATATTTCCGTTGTTGTCACCGACTCCCCGTCCGACGGACCCCCGATGACCAAGGAAGAAGGCCTTGCCGAAGAGGCCGAGGGGGGCATGGACGCTCCTCCGTCCGCGTCGGTGGAGGTCGATGCGGGAGCGGCGGTCGCGGCCAAAGGCGCCGAGCCCGGCGCCGCGGCGGCAGAGGTCGTCACCATCGAAACCACAATCGAGGCTGTCGAATACGACACCCGCATCGTCACATTGGCCGGCCAAAACGGATTGTCCCGCCGGGTGAAGGTCGGTCCGGCGGTCGCGATCGAGCAGCTGAAAGCCGGTGACGGCGTCACGATACAGATCAAACAAGCCGTCGCCGTCGACGTGCAGCTTCCATAAACGTTGCAAGATCCATCAAATTCCTAAGGGAGACGGTCGAATGTTGTGGTCGAGAAGACTGACTTTAACAGGGCTTGCCTTTGCTGTTTCGCTCTGCGGATTGGCTGCTGTGTCGATTGGGAATGCCCAGGCGGCGGACGATGACGCCGGCAAGATTCTCAAGTCGATGTCGGATTATCTGGCAGCCCAGAAGACCATATCTCTGACCTTCGATTCCAGCCTTGAGGTGATCACGCCTGAGATGGAGAAGGTTCAGTTCGCAAGTTCCGGTACCCTCCTCATGCATCGCCCAAACGAGATCAAGGCGACGCGCACCGGCGGATATGCAGACGTGGAGATGTTCTTCGATGGGAAGACGCTCACTGTGTATGGCAAGAACATCAATGGCTACACGCAGCTGGACGCGCCCGGGTCGGTGGACCAGTTGATAGACACGTTGCGCGAGCGCGGTTGGGCCCTGCCGGGGGCCGATTTGCTCCTCGGTGACGTTCACAGCACCATGATGGCTGATGTGATCGACTCCAAGCATATCGGTCTTGGCGTTGTCGGTGGCGTCGAGTGTAATCATCTGGCCTTTCGGAACCAGGATGTCGATTGGCAGCTGTGGGTTGAGGTTGGCGACAAGCCCATTCCGCGGAAACTTGTGATTACGAGCAAGGCCATAGGCGGCGCGCCTCAATATACCCTCGTGGTAAAGGACTTTAAAACCGACGTGACGGTGGATCAGGCGACATTCGAGTTCACGCCTCCGGATGGCGCAACGAAGCTGGACTTGGAAGCCCTTGCGAAGCTTGATGAGCTCCCCCCAGCCGCACCAGCGAAAGGACAATAGCTATGAAAAAATCACCGAAGTCTCTCATGCTTGTTGCCGCAGCCGTCGCTGTCGGCTCGACTGCCTTCCTATGGAATGGAGACGTCACCCGGAGCCAAAAGTCCGGATTCGTAACTGAGGCTCAGGCGATCATCGGCAGGCCGCTGACACCGTTGAGCTACGCGGGTGTAGCGCGCAGGACGGTGCGGCGGTGCGCTGTGGGTGTCTATTACTGCTAGGTCGAGCTAGTCCCAAATTCCTACACAGAAGAAGAAGTCAATGAAGATCATTCGACAATTATGTCTCGGGGCACTCGCGCTGTTGGGTACCGCCATCGCAGCGTTTGCGCCGGCAGCCGCACAGGATAAAAAGCCCAATATCCTGTTCATCATGGGTGACGACATCGGCTGGATGCAGCCGAGCATCTACCATCGCGGTTTGATGGTCGGTGAGACGCCCAATATCGACCGCATCGGCCAAGAAGGCGCGATGTTCACCGACTATTACGCCGAGCAGAGCTGCACCGCCGGGCGCAACGCCTTCTTCACCGGCATGCAGCCGCTCCGGACCGGCATGATCATGCCGCAACTGCCGGGTAGCCCCAGCTATCTCCAGCCCGGAACTCCGTCGCTTGCGGTCTTCCTGCGGGATCTGGGATACTCAACGGGCGAGTTCGGCAAGAACCATCTCGGCGACCATACCGATGCCCTGCCGA
>Ga0307380_10009050_pt1 | contig 12673 bp, 5 predicted proteins | sample UN3MG_FD_202239 | JGI IMG/M metagenome (GOLD analysis project Ga0307380, IMG submission 202239) | Soil microbial communities from Risofladan, Vaasa, Finland - UN-3 | ecosystem: Environmental > Terrestrial > Soil > Coastal area > Acid sulfate soil | place: Finland: Risofladan, Vaasa | collected... | reverse complement strand
GCGATCGCGGGCAGTGGTTCGGTGGGGCGGCCCCACGTGGCGCGGGCGCTGGTGGAGGCGGGGCATGTCAAGACCGGCGCCGAGGCCTTCGCGCGGTACATCGGGCGCGGGCAGCCGGCGTATGTGCCGCGCTACCGGCTGACACCCGAGGCGGCGGCGCGCGCCATCCGTGCCGCCGGCGGCATCCCAGTGCTGGCGCATCCGGCGAAGGTGCGCGACGACATCCTCGTCCAGGCGCTTCTCCAACAAGGGCTGGCCGGCCTCGAGGCTTTTCACTGCGACCACAGCGCGGCCCACGCGCGGCACTACGTCGCGATGGCGCGCCAACTGGGCCTGCTGATTACGGGGGGAACGGATTCCCATGGCCCGCGCTCCGAGCGCCCGGTAGCAATCGGGGCGGTGAGAGTGCCACGCTGGGTATGGCAGGAACTGGCGGCATGTGCCTCGAATCATGTATCAGCCGTAAGATGGGGAATCCCGACGGGGGAGCGAACGGCGGACTGAAGCGGACCGGGGCGGGGAGTGCACAGCCGGGTTCCCTGCCTTTCGCGGGGGGTGGAGCCGCCGAAGCGGTATCAGGAGCCGCAGCAACCGGGGGGCATTCTACGGGTGGGAACAACTGGGGGGAATAGTCTAGAGGCTGAAGCGCAGCCGCGATGCACCAAGGCGTGGACCGCGGGGACATGCAAGTATGCTTCAGACTTCGGTGCGAGAAGCGGACCCTTCGACCCACAATGCTCTCCGCTTGGGGCGCTACGCTCAGCGCTATCGCTGGGCGCGTGCAACCATCGAACGACTGCTCCGCAGCCCCTCCTGCGAACTCCGCGCCCGTGCCGCACCAGCCCTCTACGCGCTGGCAGCGACCCAGAGCGACGCGATTGATGACCTCAGGCGCATGTGCGCCGACCCCATCCCCGAGGTGCGCGAAGCCGGGGCCTACTGGTTATCCCGTGCTTGCGTGGTGGACGGACGCGTGCTGGCCGCGATCCGCGAGGAACTGGCGGGCGAAGCCGAGGTTCGCGTCGGTGTCGCCGCCGGGCTGGCGGAGCACGCGGCGAAAAGCGACAGCGCCTTCGATCTACTGGTGGCGCTCGCGTGTGACATGGACGGCCAGGTGCGCGCGACGGCGACGGAAGCCATTGGCCGCGCAGGCCGTGGTCACCCGGTGCGGGCGGTACGTGCGCTGTCGGACCTGCTGTTCTCCAGCGCCAAACCAGACGAGTACATCAACCAGGGCGCTGCGTCGGGCCTCGCACAGCTCGTGGCGGCGGCCGCTCCGGGCGCCCTCAAGCTGACGGCGCGGCTCGCCGGTGATGCCCACGATTCCCGGCGCTGGTGCGCGGCGCACGCCCTGGCGGGAACGAGCAACCCCGATTCCGACGCCGCCGTGCGCTTGCTCACTTCGCTCGCGCGGGACCCCAGCCCCATGGTGCGCGCGGAGCTGGCGATGAGCGCCGCCTCTTTCGCCGCCGCCGATGCCGACGCGGCCTGCGCGATGCTGCAGCTACTGGCGGGCGACCACGACTCCTTCGTTCGCGGCGCCGCCGCAGAGGCCACCGGCCGCGCAGCCCCGGCGCGCCCGGAGTGGGCGATCAGGGCGCTGCGTCGGTTTGCCGGAGCGGCCGACCACAATGTACGCCTGGGAGCGGCGGCCGGGCTCGAGTACGCGACCGCCGTGGGCGGCGTAGGAGCACGGCACGCCGTGCTCCTACTTCTGTCGGAGCTGGCGCATGACAAGTGGGCGGTCGTGCGGACGCGCGCTGCGTTGGCCCTCAAGTGCGTATGGGCGTCCTCGCCTCAGGCGCGACAGTCGCTGCTCGACCTGGCGAAAGATTCGCATCCCGCGGTGCGAGCGGCGGCGGCCCGCAGCCTCGCGGTGGCCGCCGACGATCCGCAGGTGGCAACTGACGTGTGGGAGGCGCTGGACGTGCTGCGCCGCGACGACCACGCGGAGGTGCGCCACAACGCCATCCGGGCCATCGGCGAGATGGGGACCTACGATCCCCGGCGCGCGGTCGCGATGTTGGGTGAGCACCTGGCCGACGTTCCCGAACCGCAACTGGCGCAGGCGCTGGCGACAGCGCTGGCGGCGCATGACGAAGCGGCCCGCTTGTGCGCCGGGGTGCGCATCGGAGTGGCGGCGGGCAGCGAGGGGGTGCTGCAGGAACTGGCCCAGGCGGCGCGCGATTTCGTCACCGCCGACCTCATGGGCATACTCGTGGACCTTGCTCGCCGCGACCCCATGGAAGATCACGTTGACCGCCTTGCCGCGCTGGTGGAGGCACAGCCCCAGGGCGCGGCTATCGCCGCGTTGAGCGCCGCAGCCAAGGGCGTCTGCGCGGTGCTGCGCGCGCCCACCCTCGAACAACTGGTGCAGGCGTGCCAAGGCTTCCCCTCGATGCGCGAGCTCGCGGACGTGCTGGCATTGGTGCCCGGGATTGAAGACACTAACGCATTATTGTGCGCGGCTCAGCCCCTGCGCGCGGCGTGCGAGGCGTCGTCGCGCCTGGACCAGGTTTCGCACCTCAGGGAAGCGCTGCAGTTGCTGCGGTCGCGGCAAGCCCTAGCTGCCAGGTCGCCCGCGCTCATCTATCGGCGGGTGGTCACGCATCTGCTCGGCACCGCCGCCGAAGCAGTCTCGGCGGTCCTACCTTTCCTGTCCGACCATCCGGAGATAGTGGTCGCCCTGCTGCCGGAGCGTCCGCGCCTCGATTCCGAGATGACGCTGGGCCTGTACCTGCGCAATCGGGGTAACGCTCCCGCCACCAACGTCTGGGTTTGCGCGGAGGCGCCAGCGCCCTACATTGTCTCCGCGCACGACCAACGGCCGCTGGCAGAGCTGGCCCCCGGCGAGGAGATGTTGTTACCCCTGCGTCTGAGCGGCCAGCACCCGCAACCGCAGGCGGGGACGGTGGACATCTCGGCCACCGTCGCCTACGATGACGCCGCCGGCACCGATTACCACGCCGATTTCCGCTGTGACCTGCAGCTCGAACCGGCGCCTCCGTGCGCCGACGCCCGCCCGCGGGAGAACCCCTACGTGCCGGGCAAGCCGCTGGCCTGTGACTCGCCGATGTTCATCGGGCGCGAGGACCTCCTGAGCTTCCTGCGCGAGGCGCTGCACGGGGCCTACCAGGAGAACGTGGTCGGCCTCATCGGTCCGCGGCGGATCGGCAAGACCAGTATCCTGCGCCAGGTGGAGGCGCGCTTCGGCGACGCCTATTGGCCGGTGTTCGTTGACGTCCAGGGCGTACTGATGCGTGACCTCGGGCACCTGTGGCGCGCCATTGCCGACCGCTGCCGGGAGGCCGTGGGCGCGCCGGCGGCATGGCTGCCGTCGCCGGAGGAACTCGCCGCCGACTTGGGGGTGCTGCCGCGGTTCCTGGAGCGACTCATCCGCACCGGCGACAAGCGCCTGCTGGTCATGCTCGACGAGTTCGACGACCTGGAGCATAAGGTGCGCAGCGGCCTGCTGGCGGACAGCGTATTCACCTATCTTCGCCACCTCATCCAGCACTCGCCGCGCATCGCCTTCCTGCTGTCCGGCACCAACCGGCTGGAGGAGCTGGGCGAGGACTACTGGTCGTTCCTGTTCAATCTGGCGATCTATCGCAAGGTGGGACGCATAGACTCATCCGCCGCCCACGAGGGCGTGGTGCAGCCCATGGCGCAAGCGGGGATCGCCTGCGACGGCCTCGCCGCCTATCGCATATGGGAGCTCAGCGGCGGACATCCCTACTTCCTGCAGCTCATGGGACATTACCTGGTCAGTCGCTGCCAGCGACTCAACCGGCCGTACTTGACATACGACGTGATCGAGGGCTGCGTGGATGGAATCATCGAGTGGGGCGAGACGCACCTGCGCTACCTGTGGGAGCAGCCGGACGCGGTCGAGCGGGCGCTGCTGGCGGCGATTGCCCACTGCGGCCGCGGCGGCGCCACGTCAGCGCTGATCGCGGATTCGCTGCGGGCCCACGGATGCGAGCTCTCCTCCGCTGCCGTCACCCTCGCCCTCGAAGGGCTGGTCGAGAAGGACCTGGTGACCCAGACCGGGCAGGTGGTGCCACGCCACAAGTTGAGCATGGGCATCTTCGGCGCCTGGATCGAGCGGCACCAGCCGCTGCCTGCCGTCGCCCGCTGCGCCGCCGAGGTGCGCAGCACGTGAGCGACAATCGTCGCCGCGCGGCGGCATCATCAGGCTTCGACATGCGCACCTGACACGCACTTGTAGTCAACATGTCCGTGGTAGAAGATCTTGACCACCGCCCAGTAGTCCGGGAGCTTGGGCTGACCGAGCACGGGCGCGAGAGCAAACCGGTAGCTTGCCTCCTCGCCCGGCCCCAACGCGAACCCCTGCACGGGTGGCGATGACTCCGCCAGCGCCAGGGGCGCCGCCGCCCGCCCCCAGGTCTCCATCGGCCCGATGAGGACGACGCCGCCTTCGACCGCATCCGCGCCGACGTTCTTCAGGCGCGCCTCCACGCGCCCGCCGCGGCGGCTGACCTCCCACTCGATGCGCGGGGCCTCGCCGACCTCGATCACATCCTGATAGACTTGCCCGCGGTGCGCCAGCCGCGCCTTGACCAGGCCCGAGCGTCTGTCGCTCGTGAAGCACAGCACCACCTCCTGGGTCATGTGCTCATTGGCACCGAGGTCATAGTCCACATGAGCCGGCACGGTCTTCCATCCCTCCGGCACAACCAGCTCCACGCGTCCGCTGATGCGCTGGTCGAGGTAGTTATTGCAGACCGCGACTTTGAGCGTATTGATGGTGACGCCGCCTTGACGGATGTGGATTCCCGTCTTGACCGCGCCCTCCAACACCACCGATACCGGCGCGTTGCCAAGCGGCGCCTCGCCCAGGTTGTGATCCCAGTAGCGGATGTGCAGCGGCTGCACCGGCTCGGTCTCGCGCCCCAGGGAGCAAGCCTCGCCGCGTACTACGGGCGCGCCGCCGCGCAGGTTGTAGGTCTTGATCGAAAAGGGGCCGGCGTCATCGCCTACGCAGGTGCCGCGTTCCCCGCACGGGGCCAGCGGGCGCTCGCGTTCCTCCAAGAGGTTGGTCTGCCACGCCTCGCCCAGGGGCGCGAACCAACCCAGGCGCAGGGAGACGGGACTGCCGGTGGCCTCGTACAGGCGTACGGTGACGCCCGGGTCTTCCACCGGGGCCCTGCCCTCGAACGCGCCCGCGGGGTTGCCGTGGCGCTTCACCGCGGTCACGATCAGGTTATCGCCCTCGACCGTAAGGAAGCTCATGGCGGCGGGCAGCGCTCCGCCGTGCTGCGCCAGCGCCACCGCCAGCAACGGGTTGTTGAACTCATAGCCGACGCGGTAGGCGCGCGCCGCCCGCCAGTCGCCCGCGGAGGGACAAAGCGCATACGGGTAAACGTGAGTCTTGTGCTCCGGTACGATGAAGAACGGCAGGCGGTCGCGACCCCACGGCGTCGCGCCCCATGGCGAAGTGTGCATCAGCCCCAGCACCATGGTGTTGTCGGCCTCGATGCTGGTCATGATGTTACCGAGGTTGGCGATGGCCAGGGTGTAGTCGTCCACCTGCTGGCGGGAGCCCGAGGCGTTGACGTTCGCCGGCAGGTTGATATCCGCCGTCGCCGCGAAATCGCGCATCATGTAATCGAGGCCGCGGCGCAGATCATCCGCACCCTGCGCCGACAGGATCAGCACCGGCAGCGCCGGCCACCCTTCCGGGACCTCGTCGTCGAGCACGAACACGAACGCGTGGCCCGCCTGGTCGCGCCGCTTGCGGAAGCCGCCCTTCGCGTGATCGGAGAGCCGGTTGATCAGCCCCCTCGCGTAGTGATTGTCGCCCTTGATGTCGAGCGCGACGCGGAAGCTCGTCCCCCACGGCAGGTCGGCGTTGAGCTCCTCCTGCACGGTCAGGTCCTGGGGGACGGAGACGCCGCGGTGCTGGCGGTCGCCGTCATCGAACAGCGGCGTGCAGAACACGCCCTTGCTGATGAGCTTTCCCGCCAGGGCGTATGCCTGGTCCTCGACCGCGTCCCCGTGGGGGATGACCAGCGCGACCATGCCCAGGGTGAATGACGCGGAGTTGGCAGTGCCCTTGGTTCCCATGCGCAGGCGCGCGCAGGAGCCGTGAGCGAACCACTGGTAGGCCGCGCGCAGTCCGCACTCCGACAGGTTGTTCTGCGCCTGGGTGCGAAAATCGAAGACGCTTTTGCTCGCCTTGCGGGTCACCACCGCGCAGCGCTCCTCGAATATCGGTTCCACCCCTTGCAGCCCCGAGGGGAAGGTCACCACGAACAGGTCATGCTGGCCGCGATAGTCCACCAGCCGCGTGACGCAGTCAATGCGCGCCAGGCCCGGGTAGAGGGTGATCTCCTGCTCGCGCCGGCAGTCCTTCATCGCCCCCTTGATGACCAGCGCACTGCTCACCGCGCCCGCGCGCAGCTCCACCTGCGCCTCGTAGTCGCGCGAGCACCACCGGGGGCCGGTGGTCCACACCTCCCACGGGGGTTCGCGGCGCGCCGGATCTTCAGCCAGGGCCACGATCTCGTTGCCGGGGCCGCGCGACGTATCCAGCACCTCGCGACGCGCCTGCTTGTCGTAGAGACTGACGATGCCGCCGTGATCGGCATCCACGCGCACGCGGAAGAACTCGTTCTCGATCATCGCGCCCCGCTTCGTCACCGGCGGCGGCGGCATCTCCGGCGCCGGCGTCACGTAGAACAGGCGGTAGCCTAGGGACGGGATGTCAGCCGCGATGAAACGGAGGTCGGCCTGCAGGCGTCGCCGCCGCTTCGCGGTCGCCAGCAGTTCGACCGCCACCTCCCGGCCCTCGGCGGTGCGCAGCGCGAAGCCCTTCCACCCCGCCGGCAGCTCCACCGTCACCCGGCAGACATCGGTTCGGGCCCAGTTGAGCGGGTTGAACACCGCCAGCGGCAGCGCGTCGGCCGCCGGTGCGGGCGCGGCGGTGTCCACCAGCGAGCCGATGTACCTCAGCGCCGAGTCGAGCGCTTCCGCGGCCAGCTCCAGCGACTCGCGGTAGGCGGCCATGAGGTCGAGGTATGCGCGGTCACAGCAGGGACCGGTGATCGCGTCGTGGTGCTGGTTGAACAGGAGCTGCCGCCACGCCTTGTCCAGCGCGAGTTCGGGATAGGTCGCGCCGAGGGCGGCGGCGAAAGCGCCGAATTTCTCCGCATTGACGATCGCGTTCTCGGCCATGCGGTTGCCGATCTTGAACTGGACGCGCGTGATGGCGGTGCCCTGATGATGGTACTCCATGTCCCGCGCTGTCTCCGGTATGCGCAGGCCCTGCTCGCGGATGCGCCGGTGGGCGTCGAGCATGAACTTGCTCTGCCCCGAGCCGCTCACCCGGATGCTGGGCGTGCCTTCGCGCAGACCCCCCGTCAACCCCGCCATCCACGCGGTGGGGGGCTTGAAGTCGTTGGCGTCGAGCCGCACGTCGCAATTGAGCCCGTACGCTGTGAGTTCGGTGCACTGCTTGCTGATGCGATCCCGCAGGTCATCCTGCCCCTGCGTCCGGTAGCCGTAGCCCAGGCGCCGCATCAGCAGCCGGGTGCCGTCCGGCGCGCGGTGCCAGAATAACGGGTAAAACCCAGAGATGGGCTTCGACCAGCAGCAGCCGAGAAAGCGCGATTGCGCCAGGATCTGCGATAGCTGCGCGCAGTGGCCGAAGACGTCCCACGGGGCGTACACCAGCGGCTCGTCGCCGAGGACGCGCTCGTGATAGAGGCGCCCGTAGATGATATTGCGGATGATGCCCTCGGCGCTGATCAGCTTCTCGGCGGGCTGGTTGTAGGAACCGCCCGTGCCAATGCGCCCCTGACGCACCAGATCGCGGATGAGCCCGCGCTCCTCGGGGTGAGTGTCATAGTAGGGCTTCAAGTACGACAGCTCGTGCAGGAACACGCCGTAGTGGGGATCGACGCGGCAGATCTCAAGATTCTGTCGTACGTCTCCCAACAGCGACACGGCGTAGTCGCGTTGATCTTCAAGCCACACTGCGTCGCTGTGAAAACCAGGCACCAAGTACACGACATCGGGACCTGGCTTCTGCGTTTCTCTCGCGTCGGACAACTGGGTGACTCCTTTCGGTTGCCGGCCTGCCGGGCAACGCGCTCCGCAAGCTCCGGATCATGCCGCGCGCCGCGGCTGGGCCGCGGCGCGCGCGTGGCTGCAAACACATTTCGGCGGTGCGAAGACCAAACCTCTTCGCGCGCAAGCGCCGATGTAACGCCGGCACCTGCTGGACTTCTCCTCGCAACTGCCGCCGCAGGTGGAGCAGTTGATCTTTCAGTAAGTACGGTCAGGTGCGGCTTGCCCCTCGACCGGGAGCGGCTCGAGCCCCTGCGCGGTGACGCGGATGCGCTGCGCGCGCAGCCGCTCCGGTTTCGCGTCCATGTAGACGAACAGCACCACCTCCGGCTCGACCTCCAGCAGCGCCCCCATCGCCCATACCGGGAAGTCCACCGTCGTCCCCTCATCCCAGGTGCGGCCGCCGTCGTGGCTGAGATGGATGGTGTGGCCGGGGAAGCGGTGTGCCACCAGCGCGGCCCCGGACTTGGTGCGCGTCATGCAGGCGGCGTACCCGGGAAAGGGTGCGCGCCGCGCCGAGGACCAGGTCTGCCCGCCGTCATCGGAGTGGGTCTCCCACATCCACGGGGAGTAGATGGGGCGGATGTAGCAGATGATGCGCCCGTCATCAAGCACCGCTCCCACCGGTTCCGAGAGGTCGAGGCAACTCTCCGCCGCGCCCGCCTGTCCCCGCCAGACGAAGCGATCGAGGTTCGCGGGCGCGGACCACGTGGCGCCGCCGTCGGTCGAGCGAATGGCGAACGCCTGCGCCTCCATGGCTCCCCACTGCATCACCTCCCGGTCCGCGGCGCGCGCCAGCCTGCCGGTCAGGAGCCGCACCAGGGCGCCGTCCGGCAGCTCCAGCAGCGCACCGTAGGCATGAAGCTGCGGCGGGTCGGCGGGCCAGTCGCCGCTCAGCTTGGCGGCCGTGGGTTCAGACCACGTGCGCCCGTCATCGTGCGATTCCGCCATCAGGATGCGGCGGGGCTCGGCGTGGACCGCCTGCAGCAGCAGCCGACCGCTCTTGGTTGCGTGCACGACGCCCCAGTGCAGCGCGGCCGGCAGCTCCACCGGTTCGCCCCAGGAATGCCCGTTATCGCGTGACCGCACGATGAACGTGCGCTCGGCGCGGGTGGCCGGGATCGCCAACAGCAGGTCGCCCCTCGGCGCCCGACAAAGCGAAGGCAGGGTTTGTTCGCCGCCGATGCCCGGCGCCGGGTGAAACCAGTTGCCCCGACCGGCCGGGGCGGTCTCGTCCCATGCAGGTGCCGGCGCCGCATCGCCGCTGACGCGCAGGTTGCGCAGCGCGAAGCCCCCATACCCGGCGAAGCCGATGCGCCCGGGGGCGGCGGCGAGGTCGGTCACCACCGGCCCGGGGCGGTCGTCAACCCACAGGCGGATGGCGCCGCCCACGCATTCTACTCGCGCCCGGTACCAGCGCTCGGTCTCGCTGAGCACGCCGGGGATCAGCGCCAGCTTGAGGTTGCGGATGTAGCCCGATTCGTCAACCCGGGAGATCGCCGCCCAGAAGTGGCGCGCGCGCGTCTGCTGGCCGCACCACGGGAAGCTGACCCAATAGTAGTGATTGGCAGCTTGGGCGCGCAGGATGACCCCGACATCGCCGGCGCCGGTCTCGCGATAGCTCGCCAGGAACTCGAACTCCACGGTCGCGTCCGCGAACGCCTGCGGCAGATAGAACGCCAGGGCGTGATGGTCCGGCGTGTCCGGCGGAGAGATGCACCCCCAGGCGTCTTCGCTCCACGCGCCGTTGATAAACGCCCAGTCGCGACCATCGCGGATTCTCAGGTTCATCGCCAGCGGTCTCCCATGGTGCACTTGTCGTCAATAGGCTCGCAGTTGCGGGACGCGCGCCCCGTATGTTTCCGGCGCCAGGGTGTACTGCGCGACCGCTAGGGCCATCTCCATATCAGCGATGGTCTAGCGCAGGAACCGCGCTCTGGCGAGTCGGTGGCCGCGTAATGGTCTCCTCCGTGTAGATCCTTGCGATGAAAGCGCCCACGCTGGAGCCGAGCCATACGCTCCACGCAACTATTGCCGCGGCGAGCAATAGCTTCATCAGAAGTCTTCCTGGCTGTCGTGCCATCCGACGAAACACGCTGACAGCATAGACCAGGGGCAGCAGAACGACGAATGCGATGCCACCCAGGACTGCTATAGCCAACAGCACGTCGAAACGCATCTTGCGATGCTACCTCAGAAACCGCCTTTAGTCTGGACTGAATATGATGACTTCCCGAGCAATGCCGCCGGCGTCGAAAAACACGTACATTCCCCAATTGGGCGTCGCATACAAGCATACCCGCTCAATGTCACGGCGTGCGAAAAGAGTCCTCAGGCGGTCGCGCGTGATGTATCTGGTCGGCCAATCGTCGTGGCCATAGGTCTCCTCGGGCTGACCAACAGCCCGTGCGACCTCGTCCACTTTCATGCCCACGTGAACACGATCGAATTCCTTCGGGTAGGCGGTAACCCGCTTGACGATCGCATCGGCGATCCAGACGCCCAGATAGAGAAGCCCCACGACCAGGACGCACGCGATGATGAGCAACAACGTGATTCGCCTGTCTCGTCGCAACTGGCGCGAGGACCCGACCCGGTCGTGAACGTGGCCCGCCATTCCGTCACCTCTGCAAGATCATGCAGGTGCAGCACCTCCTGCACGTCCCCCATTCCCCCTGCTTCAATCCCGGGGCACATACCGTAATCTCCTAACCGGCAGGCAGGTCTTACTTCCTTCTCGGCCCCGGTTTGCCGCGCTGAGTGACGTGATGCGCCACCCCTGGCGCGACGATACGGGCGATGCGGAGCATGGCCCACTTGTACTACTATCAGTGCTCCCTGTCAATGATCAAGAGGCTGTTTCAAAACCCGGGCTGACTGTCACCCTGAGCGGCAGCGAAGGGTCTCCTCTGGGAGGCAGATTCCTCGCTTCGCTCGGAATGACACCCCAAGGGGGAAGCAGTCTTGAAACAGGCTCTGAGTCGTGGGTCCCCAGAATGCACCCGGAATGCAGAATGCGACGGACGCATCCTGAAGGAGGTGAGCTCGGTGCGGGAGAAGGGGTCTGCCATGTATGACAACGCCCTATTGCCGGGCGAGACGGTTGCGCTGACGCCCGCGCAGGAAGATGCGCGCCTGATCGCGGAGGCCAGGGTCCGTTTCTTCCGCGAGTATCCCACGCGCTGGCAGCGCATGTTGGCGACATGGCGGCAGCCGCCGCGCGCGATGATGGGGTGGCTGATGTATGCCGCCAGCTATCTGTTCACCACCCACGGGGTGCGGTGGGCGCTCGATCCGGTGATACCCGCGTCCCGGCTGCTGCCCGACCTGCCTGGCGAGTTGCCGATGGAGGTACTGGCGGACCTGTCGTTCCTGCTCTTGACCCACGACCATGACGATCACGTAGACTATCGCCTGCTGGCCGCCTTGCGCAGCAGCGGAGTGCGCTTCGTTGTGCCCGAGCATATGCTTGCCACCGTGCGGGCCCACGCCAACCCGCATGAGAAACAACTAATCGTCGCCCAGCACGGCCAGCGCCTTGAGCTCGATGGTATCGGCGTGCTCCCCTTTCCCGGGTGGCATTGGTACCGGCAGGCGGACGGACAACTCTGCGGCCTGGACGCCACCGGCTACCTGGTGGAGGTGGACGGCCAGCGTTGGCTCTTCCCCGGCGACGTGCGTGACTATGGCGTGCCGGAGATCCGGCAACTTGGCCCCGTGGATCTCCTCTTCGCCCATCTCTGGCTGGGGCGCGGATGTGCGGGGGACTCGGTCCCGCCGCTGCTTGACGCCTTCTGTGATTACCTGCGCGCGTGCGCCCCGCGGGCGGTGGTGCTGGCGCACCTGTACGAATTCTCCCGCGCGACCGACGACCTCTGGCATCGGCGCCATGTCGCGTTGGTGCGATCGTGCTGGGGCGCTCTCGCGCCCAACGTGCCGTTGCGCGCGCCCGAGGTGGGAGAAGAGATGGGGCTGTGAGAATCGGGGTGTCGCTGCCGCCCGCCTATGTCGCCGGGGAACCCGACGAACTGCTCACCGGCGCGCTGGGCGACCCCGCGACCGCCCTTGCCGCACTGCGGCAGGCGGGGGTGACAGCCATCGAGCTGCGCGCCGTCGGCCCGCACACGGACCCCGCGCTGGCGTTGGCCGCCGCGCGTCAAGTGTGGCATGCCGGGGGTATCCTCACCATTCATGGCGAGCTGCCCGCGTCCACGCCCGCGGCACTCTACCCCGCGCTGGTGGCGCTCTGCCGGGAGATGGCGCAGCAGGGCCGAGATGCGATCGTCACCATGCACAGTTACAAGTCGCTGGAGGAGCCGACGGACGCCCTAGCTGCGCGGACCATCCGCGCCGTCCGCGAGCTGCTGCACGATGCTGGGGAGCAGGGGCTGCCACTGCGGGTGGCCGTGGAGCTGAACCGAGCGAAAGGCGGCAACGATCCCAGCGTCAGCTACCGGCGCCTGCTCTCCATGCACGCTCGCATTGGCCACCCGCACGTCGGGTTCTGCTGGGATTTCGGCCACGCCTTTTCCAATGTCCGCCAGGGCGTGATGATGCTTGTCCCCCCCGATGCGTTCCT
>Ga0307380_10009049_pt1 | contig 12673 bp, 6 predicted proteins | sample UN3MG_FD_202239 | JGI IMG/M metagenome (GOLD analysis project Ga0307380, IMG submission 202239) | Soil microbial communities from Risofladan, Vaasa, Finland - UN-3 | ecosystem: Environmental > Terrestrial > Soil > Coastal area > Acid sulfate soil | place: Finland: Risofladan, Vaasa | collected... | reverse complement strand
GAACAGGATTTTCGGCTTCGGCTTTTCGACACCCTCCTGAATCTGATCCAGGATATTCTGCACCTCGCGCTCGGTAATCGGTGTCGGACGGTGTGCCGTTCCGCCAACAAATCCGGTGACCTTTGGAGTGTTCTTCACCAGATGCCAGCTGTCATCCGTCATGTCCATTTCCACCAGGACATAGCCCGGGAAAAATTTGCGTTCGCTGATCGCCTTCTGCCCGCTTTTCATTTCGACGACTTCCTCAACCGGCACCAGAATCTGACCAAACTTATCCTGCATATCAGCGCGCTCAATACGCTCGAGCAGAGTGCGTTTTACGCTTTTCTCGAAGCCCGAGTAGGCATGTACCACGTACCATTTCTTGGACATTAGGCCTCCCCACCCATGAGCATCTGGATGATCGACGCCAGAATCCAGTCAACGCCCCACAGAAAAACCGCCATCACGAAAACGAATGCGAGAACCAGCCCGGTGCTCTGTATCGTCTCCTTGCGCGTGGGCCAGACCACCTTCTTGAGTTCGATCCACGACTCGCGCACGTAGATGGCGAACGTCTTTCCAGGCTCACTGGTCAAGGCCACCAGTGCAGCAACGATCAGCGAACCAATGAAACCGCCAACCCGCACCACCAGCGGCATCTCTGCCAGCAGATAAAATCCGGATATACCGACCGCAATGATCAGCAATGCCAGGAATAACTTGATCTTGTCTAACATCCGGTGTTTCTTCGCATTTGCGCCCCAGGACACCCGCAACCGGGATTGTGCTTACCCGATGTGGCAGGCCAGGAGGGTCTCGAACCCCCAACCTTCGGTTTTGGAGACCGACGCTCTACCAATTGAGCTACTGGCCTAGGAATCAATGGCAACCCGGACCAGCTGGCAAGCCAGCCGGCCACGTTGTATGCACACTTGTCTTTGTTTACTCAAGCACCCGTTCTATTCAAGAACCTTGGCCACAACACCTGCTCCAACCGTGCGGCCACCCTCGCGAATGGCAAAGCGCAAGCCCTCTTCCATCGCAATCGGCTGGATCAGAGTCACCGTCATCTGAATGTTGTCACCAGGCATCACCATCTCGGTGCCCTTGGGCAACTCGACCGAGCCCGTCACGTCAGTGGTGCGGAAGTAAAACTGCGGACGGTATCCATTAAAGAACGGCGTGTGACGTCCACCTTCTTCCTTGCTCAGCACGTACACCTCAGCATCAAACTTGGTGTGCGGCGTGATACTGCCCGGCTTGGCCAATACCTGACCACGCTCGACGTCTTCACGCTTGGTCCCGCGCAGCAAAATACCAACGTTGTCGCCTGCCTGACCCTGATCGAGCAGCTTGCGGAACATCTCAACACCCGTGCAAACCGTCTTGACCGTGTCCTTCAGACCAATAATCTCGATCTCTTCTCCAACCTTGACCACACCGCGCTCAACACGACCCGTGACCACCGTGCCACGACCGGATATCGAGAATACGTCCTCAACCGGCATCAGAAACGGCATGTCCAGGGCGCGCTGTGGCTCCGGAATGTAGGCATCCAGCGCATCGGCAAGCTTGAATATCGCCTGCTCACCGTGCTCGCCAGTGTCACCTTCGAGCGCCTTGAGCGCCGAACCAATAATGATCGGCGTGTCATCACCCGGAAAGTCGTACTTGGAGAGCAATTCGCGCACTTCCATTTCAACAAGGTCGAGCAACTCGGCGTCATCGACCATGTCAGCCTTGTTCAGGAACACCACAATGTAGGGAACACCAACCTGGCGGGCCAGCAAAATGTGCTCGCGCGTTTGCGGCATCGGGCCATCAGCGGCCGAAACCACCAGAATCGCTCCGTCCATCTGCGCAGCACCCGTGATCATGTTCTTCACATAGTCAGCGTGGCCCGGGCAGTCAACGTGCGCGTAGTGACGCTTCTCCGTCTCGTATTCAACGTGCGCCGTGTTGATCGTAATGCCCCGCGCCTTCTCTTCCGGGGCATTGTCAATTTGATCATAACCCTTCTTCTCACCACCAAACTTCGTCGACAGCACCGATGTGATCGCCGCCGTCAGCGTCGTCTTGCCATGGTCAACGTGGCCAATCGTGCCTACGTTTACGTGCGGCTTGGTCCGCTCAAACTTTCCCTTTGCCATGATGACCTCTCGTTAGTTCTCTATGACGCTGCCAAAAGATGCGATTCGACGAATCGTTACTTGGCGGAATCCTTGTTAATAATGCCGTCGGCGACGCTCTTCGGTGCCTCCGCGTAGTGCTTGAACTCCATGGTGTAGGTCGCTCGCCCTTGGGTCAGTGAGCGAAGAGTCGTCGAATACCCGAACATCTCCGCCAGAGGCACTTCTGCGCGAATCACCTTGCCGCCACCTCCGGCAATGTCGTCCATACCCTGAATAGTCCCCCGCCGTGAGGACAGATCACCCATTACATCGCCCATCTTCTCTTCAGGCATTTCGACTTCGACCGCCATGATCGGCTCAAGGAGAATCGGCGTTGCCTTGCGCATTCCGTCCTTGAAGGCAAGAATTCCCGCCATCTTGAACGAGTTCTCGGACGAATCGACTTCATGATACGAACCGTCGAACAGAGTGACCTTTACATCCACGACCGGATAACCAGCCAGGACGCCGCTCGTCAGGGCTTCGGTGATGCCCTTGTTCACCGCCGGGATGTATTCGCGCGGGATAACACCGCCCTTGATCAAGTCGATAAATTCGTAGCCTTTACCCTGCTCATTCGGCTCCAGCTTGAGCCAGACATGACCGTACTGTCCCTTACCGCCGCTTTGCTTGACGAATTTCCCTTCAACCTCGATCGGCTTCTTAATGGCCTCACGGTAGGCAACCTGCGGCTTTCCGATGTTGGCATCCACGCTGAATTCCCGCTTCATCCGGTCAACAAGAATCTCAAGGTGAAGCTCGCCCATACCTGAAATGATGGTCTGGCCCGATTCCTCGTCGCTGCGGACACGGAAAGACGGGTCCTCCTGCGCAAGGCGGCCGAGGGCGATCCCCATTTTCTCCTGATCCGCCTTTGTCTTGGGTTCCACTGCCTGCGAAATAACCGGCTCCGGAAACTCCATCTTTTCCAGAATCAGCACCTTGTCCGGATCGCAAAGTGTGTCGCCGGTGGTCGCCTCTTTCAGGCCCACCGCAGCCGCAATATCACCCGCTCGCACTTCCTTGAGTTCTTCACGCTGGTTGGCGTGCATCTGCAGAATGCGGCCGATGCGCTCTTTCTTTTGCTTGATCGGGTTGTAAATAGTGTCGCCCGAATTCACGACACCCGAGTACACGCGGAAGAAGATCAATTGGCCAACATACGGGTCGGTCATGATCTTGAAAGCCAGCCCCGAAAAGGGCTCATCGTCGCTAGCAGCTCTTTGAGCTTCTTCGCCGTTTTCCATCACACCCTTGACCGGCGGGATATCGCTCGGTGAGGGCATATAGTCGATGATGCCGTCAAGCATCGCCTGAACGCCCTTGTTCTTGAATGCCGAGCCGCACATCATCGGCACGATTTCCACTGCGATAGTCCGTGCGCGGATGCCGGCACGGATGTCGCTCTCGGACAGATCGCCTTCCTCGAGGTACTTGTTCATCAAGTCCTCGTTCGCCTCAGCGGCCGACTCGACCATCTTCTCGCGCCACTCCTGGGCTGTATCCCTCAGCTCAGCAGGAATCTCGACCTCCTCGAAGCTCATACCCTGCTTGGAGTCGTCCCAGAGAATCGCTCTCATCTTGACCAGATCGATCACGCCAGTGAAGTTCTCTTCGGCGCCAATCGGAATCTGAAGCGGGACCGGGTTGGCCTTGAGACGGGTACGCATTTGCTCGTACACCTTCAAGAAGTTCGCGCCCTGCCGATCCATCTTATTGACGAATGCCAGGCGCGGGACGCGGTACTTGTTGGCCTGCCGCCACACCGTCTCCGACTGGGGCTGAACGCCACCAACAGCACAATAGACCATGCATGCGCCATCCAGAACACGCATCGACCGCTCTACCTCGATGGTGAAGTCAACGTGCCCCGGTGTATCGATGATATTGATCCGATGCTGGGGGTAGCTGCCGTCCATGCCGCTCCAGAAGCAGGTCGTGGCAGCCGATGTGATCGTGATGCCGCGCTCGCGCTCCTGAGCCATCCAGTCCATCACGGCTGCGCCGTCATGCACTTCGCCTATCTTGTGTGACACCCCGGTGTAGAACAGGATTCGTTCAGTGGTCGTGGTCTTGCCCGCATCAATGTGCGCACTGATCCCGATGTTCCGGTACCGGTTAATTGGAGTCGTTCGAGCCATTTAGTGTTCTGCTTTTTCGTTGCCTGATGATCAGAATCGGTAGTGGGAGAAAGCCTTGTTGGCTTCAGCCATGCGATGTACTTCCTCACGCTTCTTCACCGCACCGCCACGCCCCTCTGACGCTTCCTGCAGTTCGTTGCCAAGGCGTGCCGCCATGGATTTCTCACCGCGTTTTCGCGCAGCTTCACGCAACCAGCGCATAGCCAGTGCGTTACGCCTTGCCGGGCGCACTTCAACCGGCACCTGGTAGTTGGCGCCACCCACACGCCGTGACTTCACCTCTACCATCGGGCGCACGTTCTGCAGCGCATTCACAAAGACCTCAACCGGATCACTGCCGTCTTTCTTGGCAATGTGGTCGAAAGCCCCATAAACAATGCGCTCAGCTACGGATTTCTTGCCACGCGTCATGATTACGTTCATGAACTTGGCAACTTCCTCGTTATGGAACTTGGGATCCGGCAGCGTCTCGCGCTTCGGTACTTCTCTACGTCTCGGCATATTTCCTCGTCAATCTTCCGGTTACAGGGCGCGCATAATCAGCCCGCCTTGACCCGCTTCGCGCCATACTTGGACCGGGATTTCTTCCGATCCTTGACGCCTTGGGTATCCAGGCTGCCGCGAACAATGTGGTAGCGCACACCCGGCAAATCTTTCACGCGACCGCCGCGAATCAATACGACCGAGTGCTCCTGAAGGTTGTGCCCCTCTCCGCCGATGTAGCTGATCACCTCGAAGCCATTGGTCAGCCGCACTTTGGCGACCTTTCGCAACGCCGAGTTCGGTTTCTTTGGCGTTGTTGTGTAAACGCGCGTGCAAACACCACGTTTTGCCGGTGACCCGGCAAGCGCCGGAACCTTGCTTTTCATCTCCGGCACGGAGCGCCCTTTGCGCACTAACTGATTGATCGTCGGCATATTTTTTGGATCCCTAAAAAATCGGGGACGGCGTTTCCGCCGTCCCGGACCGGTGTCTTGCAGTGGTGTCCACCGCTGCGGGATTACGGCCGCAGCAGGGGGCAAAAAAAGACGCAAGATTCTATGGTTACAGCATCATGGTGTCAAGCAACCTGTTCGTCTCCGGATGCGTCCGCAGACACGTCTTCGCTTTGGCCAAAGACGCCTTCTTCAGAAAACACATCCGATTCGGTCTGCACCTTCCGGGTTCGATGGTAGGCCAGGCCGGTTCCCGCCGGAATCAACCTGCCGACGATAACGTTCTCCTTGAGACCTCGCAGGTCGTCCTTCTTGCCCATGATGGCGGCCTCGGTGAGAACCCGCGTCGTCTCCTGGAAAGAAGCTGCTGAGATGAAGGAGTCCGTCGACAACGATGCCTTGGTGATGCCAAGGAGCATGTAGTCATACGTTACCTGCCGCTTGTCCTCCGCCACAAGATTGTCGTTTACTTCCAGCACCTCAGAACGCTCTACCTGCTCACCCTGAATGAAGTGGGAGTCTCCCGCATCGGCGATTGTGACCCTGCGCAGCATCTGGCGAACAATGACCTCAATGTGCTTGTCATTGATTTTCACGCCCTGCAGACGGTACACATCCTGGACCTCATCGATTATGTAGCGCGCCAGCGCTTCCACACCGAGCAGGCGCAGAATATCGTGCGGATCGGAAGGACCATCAACGATCATCTCTCCGGCATTGACGACCTGACCATCGTGCACCAGCACATGCTTGTCTTTCGGAATCAGAAACTCGTGGGAAACACCGTCAAGGTCGGTAATGACCAGACGCTGCTTGCCCTTGGTGTCTTTACCGAATGACACGGTACCGGTGACCGCTGCAAGCACGCCAGCATCTTTCGGCGATCGCGCTTCGAACAACTCGGCAACGCGCGGAAGACCTCCGGTAATATCTCGCGTCTTCGACGTCTCCTGCGGAATACGCGCCAGCACCTCGCCAACGCCTACGTCCTGGCCATCCTTGACGGTAATGACGGAATGGATTGGGAACGTGATGTTCACCGGTGTTTCGGTGCCGGCAATTTTTGCCTCCACACCGTTTTCATCGATGAGTTTCACGCTAGGCCGCAAACCCTTCGTCTGGGCAACACCGCGACGTTTCGGGTCAATTACGACAAGCGTTGCCAACCCGGTTACTTCGTCCATCTGGCGTGCGACCGTCGTGCCCTCTTCCACATTCTCGAACTTCACTCGACCAGCATATTCCGTGATGATCGGTCGTGTGTGCGGATCCCAGGTCGCCAGTACTCTACCGGCCTTTACGGCGGCGCCGTCGGTCAGGCTCAGCATTGCGCCGTAGGGAATCTTGTGACGCTCGCGCTCGCGGCCGAGATCATCGGCAATGACAATTTCTCCGGATCGCGATATCACAACCTGCTCCCCCTGAGCATTGGTGACGTAACGCATCTGGGGCGAGAACCGCATGGTGCCGTTCGACTTGGACTCGATCTGGCTTGCCACAGCGGTACGGGATGCCGCACCACCGATGTGGAAGGTCCGCATCGTAAGCTGGGTTCCCGGTTCGCCGATCGACTGCGCGGCGATAACGCCAACCGCTTCACCCGTATTGACTGGCGTCCCGCGGCCGAGATCGCGCCCGTAACATTTGGAGCACAGACCGAAACGCGTCTCGCAAGCCAGCGGCGTTCTGACCTTCACCTCATCGATACCAAGCTCCTCGATGCGGTCGACCGCTTCCTCGTCGAGTAAAGCTGTTGCCTTCACCAGCACAGATCCGTCTTCAGGAATGACGACATCGTTTGCGGCAACGCGGCCCAGGATACGATCACGCAAAGGCTCTATGACCTCACCGCCCTCAATGAGCGCCTTCATGGTGAAACCTTCTACCGTCCCGCAATCGTCCTCGACAACCACCAGGTCCTGCGTTACGTCGACAAGACGCCGCGTCAGATAACCCGAGTTAGCCGTCTTCAGCGCGGTATCAGCCAGACCCTTGCGTGCGCCGTGCGTCGAGATGAAGTACTGCAGCACGTTCAGGCCTTCGCGGAAATTCGCGGTAATTGGCGTTTCGATAATTGACCCGTCGGGCTTGGCCATTAAACCTCGCATCCCGGCAAGCTGACGGATCTGGGCAGCCGAGCCACGGGCTCCTGAATCCGCCATCATGTAAATTGAGTTGAACGATTCCTGCATCACGTCGACGCCTTTCTTGTCCTTCTGCGTCACCCACTCGTCTTTCTTTTCGTCCCACTTGCGTACCGGCTCCTTACCAAGGCGCTCCATCATTGCCTTGGCGACCAGGTCACCCGCACGGCCCCAGATGTCGACCACCTTGTTATAACGCTCACCCTGTGTGACCAGTCCGGATGTGTACTGGGACTCGATTTCCTTCACCTCGTCTTCAGCTGCCGCGATCAGCGTTTCCTTCTCTTTCGGTATTTGCATGTCATTCACAGCGAAAGACAGACCGGCGCGTGTGGCGTAGCTAAAACCGGTATACATCAGCTTGTCAGCGAAAATAACCGTTTCGCGCAGACCGCAAACACGGAAACTGGCATTGATAAGGCGCGAGATTTCCTTCTTCTTCAGAGCCTTGTTAATTACCGAGAAAGGCAGACCGGCAGGAAGAATCTCCGACAGCAGTGCACGACCGACGGTCGTTTCCTGACGCACGATGCTCTCCTCAATCTGCCCGTCAGGTCCGGCGATGCGCTCAGGCAGACGTGCCAGGCATCGCGCCTGCAAATCGGCCTGCCCGTTGTCGTACGCGCGCTGCACTTCCTTGACATCGCTGAAAGCCATGCCTTCGCCACGCGCTCCGATTTTTTCCCGCGTCATGTAGTACAGGCCAAGAACGATATCCTGGGACGGCACAATGATTGGCTCGCCATTAGCGGGAGACAAGATGTTGTTCGAGGACAGCATCAGCGTGCGGGCTTCCATTTGCGCCTCGAGCGACAGAGGCACGTGAACCGCCATCTGGTCACCGTCGAAGTCGGCGTTGAAGGCCGCACACACAAGCGGGTGCAACTGGATCGCCTTGCCTTCGATCAGTACCGGCTCGAACGCCTGAATGCCAAGACGGTGTAACGTCGGCGCCCGGTTAAGCATCACCGGGTGCTCGCGAATCACATCTTCGAGAATGTCCCAGACCTCCGGCACCTCCTGCTCGACCAACCGCTTCGCCGCCTTGATCGTGGTAGCCAGCCCAAGCACTTCGAGCTTGTGGAAGATGAACGGCTTGAACAGCTCCAGCGCCATCTTCTTGGGCAAACCGCACTGGTGCAACCGCAGCTGCGGGCCAACAACAATGACCGAGCGGCCAGAATAATCCACCCGTTTGCCGAGCAGATTCTGACGGAAACGACCACCCTTGCCTTTGATCATGTCGGCCAGCGACTTGAGCGGGCGCTTGTTGGCACCGGTCATCGCCTTACCGCGGCGTCCATTGTCCAGCAGCGAATCCACGGCCTCCTGGAGCATCCGCTTCTCGTTACGCACGATAATTTCCGGCGCTTTCAGTTCAAGCAGACGCTTAAGGCGGTTATTACGGTTGATCACCCGGCGATAAAGATCGTTGAGATCGGATGTCGCGAAGCGGCCACCATCGAGCGGGACCAACGGGCGGAGATCAGGCGGCAGCACCGGCAGCACTTCCATGATCATCCACTCGGGCTTGATACCAGATTTCTGGAAGGCTTCCAGAACCTTTAACCGTTTCGCAATCTTCTTGATCTTTGTTTCCGAATCGGTGGCATCGAGTTCCGCGCGCAGCTTTTCGATCTCGCTACTGACATCGAGTTTACGCAGCAGTTCGCGTACGCCTTCGGCACCCATCACGGCGGAAAATTCGTCACCGAACTCTTCCACTTTCTCGAGATAGTTGTCCTCGGAAAGCAGTTCGCCACGCTTCAGGGGCGTCATCCCCGCGTGCGTGATGACATAAGCCTCGAAGTAAAGCACACGCTCGATGTCCCGCAGCGGGATGTCAAGCACCATGCCGAGCCGTGAGGGTAGCGACTTGAGGAACCAGATATGCGCGACCGGCGAGGCCAGCTCGATGTGCGCCATGCGCTCACGGCGTACTTTTGACAAAGTGACTTCAACACCGCATTTTTCGCAAATCACGCCGCGGTGCTTGAGACGCTTGTACTTCCCGCACAAACACTCGTAGTCTTTTACCGGCCCGAAAATCTTGGCGCAAAAAAGGCCGTCGCGCTCAGGTTTGAACGTGCGGTAATTAATCGTCTCGGGTTTTCTGACCTCACCGTATGACCAAGAGCGAATTTTATCTGGAGACGCGAGCCCGATGCGGATCGCGTCGAATTCTTCCTCCTGGGTGACCTGTTTGAATAGATCGAGCAATGCTTTCATTGTCTGCTCCTTGAATTGCGTGTTCAGTTAGTCCGTGGGCAAAAATCCGGGCCGGATCAGCGACGCTCGAGATCGATGTCGATCACCAGCGAGCGTATTTCCTTCACCAGAACGTTGAACGATTCCGGCATGCCGGCATCGATCTTGTGCTCACCCTTGACGATGTTTTCGTACACCTTCGTACGTCCCGACACGTCGTCGGACTTGACTGTAAGCATCTCCTGCAGTGTGTAGGCGGCGCCATACGCTTCCAGCGCCCACACCTCCATTTCACCGAAACGCTGACCACCGAACTGCGCCTTGCCGCCGAGCGGTTGCTGGGTTACCAGCGAGTACGGGCCAGTGGACCGCGCGTGCATCTTGTCATCGACCAGGTGATGCAACTTCAGAACGTGCATGTAACCGACCGTCACCGGCTGATCGAATGGCTCACCGTTGCGTCCGTCAATTAATTTGATCTGACCGCTACTTGGCAGACCGGCGAGCTCGAGCATCGTCTTGATCTCGCTTTCCTGCGCGCCATCAAAAACCGGGGTTGCGAACGGCACGCCGTCTTTGAGTTTCTCGCACAGCTCGACCACTTCAGCGTCGTTCAGTTCGTCGATGTTCTCGAGCTTACCGCTGGAGTTGTAAATCAGCGTCAGCGCCTTTCGCAGATCGGATACTTCGGACTGCAGCTTGATCATGTCACCGATACGGTGACCAAGACCCTTCGCTGCCCAACCGAGGTGCGTCTCCAGAATCTGTCCAACGTTCATCCGTGAGGGCACGCCAAGCGGATTGAGCACGATGTCCATCGGGGTCCCGTCAGCCATGTGCGGCATATCTTCGATCGGCACAATCTTTGAGATCACACCCTTGTTTCCGTGCCGTCCGGCCATTTTGTCACCCGGCTGCAGTCTGCGCTTCACCGCAAGGTAGACTTTCACCATCTTCTGCACACCCGGCGGCAACTCATCACCCGAAGTGAGTTTCTTTTTCTTCTCGGCGAACATGGCATCAAAGTCCACCCGAGCCTTGTCGAGAATTTCACGCAACTGCTCGAGTTGTTTAGCCGCCTCTTCATTTCCCAGGCGGATATCAAACCACTCGTAAGGCGACATCTCTTCCAGGTAACCCTTGGTGATCTTCGCGCCCTTGGCAAGCTTGTGCGGCCCACCGTTGGCAACTTTACCTACGATCAATCGCTCAATACGCCCAAACGCGTCAGTCTCAACTATGCGCATCTGGTCGGTCAGGTCCTGCCGGTAGCGCTTGAGTTCGTCGTCAATAATGGTTTGCGCACGCTTGTCACGCTCGATACCTTCGCGCGTGAACACCTGCACGTCGATGACGGTGCCTGACATGCCTGAAGGAACCCGAAGCGACGTGTCCTTTACGTCGGAGGCTTTTTCTCCGAAAATCGCCCGCAGCAGTTTTTCTTCCGGCGTCAGTTGGGTCTCACCCTTTGGCGTGACCTTGCCAACGAGCACATCGCCCGCCTCCACCTCTGCGCCGATATATACGATACCGGCCTCGTCGAGGCGACCTAATTGGCCTTCGGACAAGTTGGAAATGTCCCGCGTGATCTCTTCCGGCCCGAGTTTGGTGTCACGCGCCACAACCGACAACTCCTCGATATGGATCGAAGTGAAGCGATCTTCCGCGACCACCCGCTCGGAGATCAATATCGAATCCTCGAAGTTGTAGCCGTTCCACGGCATAAAGGCGACCAGCAGGTTCTGCCCCAGAGCAAGCTCGCCCAGGTCAGTAGAGGCACCGTCCGCAACGACGTCGCCGCGTGCAATAGCGTCTCCAGGCTTGACGATCGGTCGCTGGTTAATGTTGGTATTTTGGTTGGAGCGGGTGTACTTCACCAGGTTGTAAATATCGACCCCTACCTCGCCGGCGGAGGTTTCGTCGTCATTGACGCGAACCACGATACGCGACGCGTCCACGTAGTCGACCTTGCCGCCGCGAAGCGCCTGCACCGCGGTACCAGAGTCGACGGCAACCGTGCGCTCAATGCCGGTACCCACAAGCGCCTTCTCGGCACGCAGGCATGGTACCGCCTGGCGCTGCATGTTCGATCCCATTAACGCACGGTTGGCATCGTCATGTTCAAGAAATGGAATCAGCGAAGCAGCTACCGAGACAATCTGTGAAGGCGCAACATCCATAAACTGAACGCGTTCGGCCGGCATCAGGCTGAATTCATTTCGATAACGGCAGGAGACAATCTCGTCGGTGAGTTTCCCCTTGGCATCGACCGCCGCATTGGCCTGGGCGATTACGTACTGCCCTTCATCGATCGCGGAAAGAAACTCGATATCGTCAGTGACCTTGCCATTATTGACGCGGCGGTAAGGCGTTTCGAGAAAACCATATTCATTGGTACGCGCAAAAAGCGCCAGTGAATTGATCAATCCGATGTTCGGACCTTCCGGCGTCTCGATCGGGCATACCCGGCCATAATGAGTTGGATGCACGTCGCGCACCTCAAAACCGGCACGCTCGCGAGTCAAGCCGCCAGGGCCCAACGCCGAAACGCGGCGCTTATGGGTAATCTCCGAAAGCGGGTTGGTCTGGTCCATGAACTGTGACAGCTGGGAAGAGCCGAAAAACTCTCGTACCGCCGCTGATACCGGCTTGGCATTGATCAGGTCATGCGGCATGAGATTTTCCGACTCCGCCTGCGATAGCCTTTCGCGCACAGCGCGCTCAACTCGCACCAGTCCGGCACGGAACTGGTTCTCGGCCAGTTCGCCGACTGAACGCACGCGACGGTTACCCAGGTGGTCAATATCATCGATTTCTCCGCGACCATTTCGCAGTTCCAGCAGAATGCCGATGACAGCCAGGATATCCTCGTTGCTGAGCGTGCTTTCCCCTTCAGTGTCCCGTTTGCCGACCCGTTCGTAGAAGCTCTTCATCCACTCCGCGGCCTTGTCGTCAATCTGATCGGGATAGGCTCGGCGATTAAATTTCATGCGCCCAACCGAGGACAGATCGTATCGTTCCGGCGCATAAAACAAGCCGTTGAACAGTGTCTTGACCGATTCTTCGGTCAGGGGTTCGCCCGGGCGCATCAT
>Ga0307380_10009047_pt1 | contig 12673 bp, 12 predicted proteins | sample UN3MG_FD_202239 | JGI IMG/M metagenome (GOLD analysis project Ga0307380, IMG submission 202239) | Soil microbial communities from Risofladan, Vaasa, Finland - UN-3 | ecosystem: Environmental > Terrestrial > Soil > Coastal area > Acid sulfate soil | place: Finland: Risofladan, Vaasa | collected... | reverse complement strand
AAACCGAAATGGTGAGTCCGTCTGTTGAAGATAGTAAAAAAATGCTGGATGAACAGATGCTTGCTGTCCTGAGATCCCATGCAGGAGTGCCCCAAAAAACAGTTTTTGTCACCCAGACCCCCGTTGCTCCGGCAAACGAGAAACTCCGGCTTCAGAAAGTCTACAAACTCTTCAAGTGGACGCAACAGGCAGTCAAAAAAATCGGGCACGACCGTCTTGAGATCATCTTAGAGTCCTACCGGGCGATGGGGTATATTACAAAAGAATCCTGCGATGAGATCCGTGAGATCTCACGCCTGATGCCGGCAAATCTGGGAGAAGAGCATGAAGTTGGCCCTGATGAATTTGTCTCCGAACTCTACGCGTTGAACCGGATTCTTTCACCAAACGATACTTCTCTTGACCGTGATATGATAGAAGTGATGATGGAACAGCGTCAGAACGTTCCCGCCAGCATGGCCAGAAGCGGTGAGGAAAGAATTGATCTCCCCCAGGTCTCCCGCGAGAAAAAGTCTTCAATGACCAAAGAAAAAGATGATGAATGGATGAATTTACCCGACAGGATCTAACCAGATGTCCGCCGAGACTATTACTACTGCATTGTTTTTGATCACAGCGGTGGTCGCATCGGCAGTACTTATTAATGCAATATATCCCGTAATTCAGAATATGGCGGGAACCTTTTCTTCATCAACGCATGAATCTGATGTAAGGATCCGCACGGATTTTAAAATTATTGCCACTTTTGCATCTGGATCAACAGGAAATGCCCAGGTGTGGATGAAAAATACCGGAACTGAACGGATATCGGTATCAGAAATTCAACGGGCTGATGTCTTTTGTGGTGCGGTCGACAGTTTTGATCATCTTACCTATACAAGCGGTAGCCCTGGGGTTAATCAATGGACCGCAGATTTTGGCCCCGATTATGATCTTAACGCGAATAGTTACTGGGACTCTGGTGAAACCCTGAAGGTCACTGCGAAAACGTCAGTTTCTTCTGGTGATAAGGTCTTTTTCCAGTTTGCACTCCCCAATGGTATCTGGCGATCAAACGAATTTACCGCGAGCTGATTTACTATGGCCGTTGCTGGGATAATCGGGACGGCGGTGGGAATAATACTCCTTATTGTTGTGGCATACGTAGTGGTGGGCGCTACCATTACCTCGGCTGAAACCGTCTCAAACGCCCAAAAAGATCTTACCCTGCAAAATGAAATGCGTATACGGACTGCTTTTACCATTACCGATCAAATAAATAACAGTTCAATAATTACATCGAATGTTACAAACACAGGTAATGAAATCATCCGCGATTTTAACCATATGGATGTGATAGTGTATGACGCGGGATCAAATGATTATCGAGTCTGTACCTACGATGAAAATGGCAGTGGCGCTCCCGGAACCTGGGATATCGTCAACCGTTACCAGGATTTCATCCATCCTTATGAACTGGACCCCGGGGAAAAATACCAGATACGGGTAAGCACCCTGGGATCCTCTCCAAACTGGTTCCAGATTACTGCAAGTAATGGGGTTTATGCATCAGCGTTTGTTTAACATAAAGAGGAGGTCCTGATGGCAAACATTTCCGATCTGATGGGTGGTGAAGACCGGCGGATTATCTCGACCGGCAACAGTGAACTGGATAAAAAAATTGCCGATGGTCTGCCGCTCGAATCCCTCACCCTTATCGAAGGGGAAAACGATACCGGGAAAAGTGTACTTACCCAGCAGATCATCTGGGGTGCGATGAAGCAGGGGATGTCAGTCGATCTCTTCACAACAGAGAACACCCATAAGAGTTTTATCAAGCAGATGGAGTCCATGAGTCTTGACATCTCTGAATATTTTGCCTGGGGCTACCTCAAAATCTTCCCCCTCCACGTGGTCGGTTTTGAATGGAAAAAAGAGGAGATGGCAGGGATCCTTGCACGCCTGATCAGCTATATCCGGAAAAGCAAATCCCAGGTAATAATTGTTGATTCACTTACCCTTTTTACCGAATATGCGGCGACTGACAATATCCTCACCTTCTTCACGAACTGCAAATCCCTTGTCGATCAAGGCAAGACGATCCTGGTAACCCTGCATACGTATGCTTTTGAGGAAGACACCCTCGTACGGATACGTTCAATCTGCGATGCCCACCTGAACATGAAAAAAGCTCTCGTCGGGAGCAAGTATGTCATGGTGATGGAAGTTGTCAAGGTCCGCGGTGCACATAAGACGACCGGAAACGTTGTCAGTTTCGAAGTCCATCCCGGTTATGGCATGAAAGTCATCCCGATGAGTTTCGCGAGGGTATGAGATGGGTACTCTGTCTGTTGCCGTTAACCTCCCCTTCAAGCAGGAGATCATTGATTCAACCGTTGATTTTTATAATGATATTGAATCAAGTCCGCTCTATAAAATGCTGCCGGCAAATGCCAAAGAATACGTGAAAGCCAGCCCTCACCTCCTTGAATATCTTCACACGTTCCCGGTAAACACCTACGGAATTCCCCTGTTCCTCTCGGAATTAAAAAAAGATCTTCGCACCATGACGAGCCCTAATATCATTTATCCGGTCAATGATACCACCTTTGTACACATCCTCCCGGACCCGGATGATGTGAGGAACTATTACATTCCCATCGAACCCTCATTCCTCCATAACGTGAACCAGCTTCTCCCGGAAATTGAGACGAAACTTATTGACCTGATCGACGGGCTCGAAGATGATCCGATCAGCGAGAAGGAGCGGGCTGATGTAATAAAAAAGATGCTGGCTTCCGTTGCCGTCATCCTGCCAAAAGGTATGGATCACGCCCAGCTTCAGGGAAGAGCTTCCGGCCAGCAGGATCTCAAATCAAAGATCACGACATTTTTAAACACCGACTTCACGGCACAGAAAAAAATGAAAGACACCAAATTAAAGCACCAGGTCCCCCTCACTCCTGATGGCAAGGTGATCCTTACCGATGAAGAATACCGGGCAATCGAATACCTCCTGATTCGGGATAAGATCGATATGGGGGTGCTCAAACCCTTTCTTTCCGACCCTTACATAGAAGATATATCCTGTGATGGCGTCGGTCCCATCTTTATCGAACATAAGATTTTCAAAGGTCTCAAATCGGTTATAGAGTTCAAAGTCTCCAGCGAGCTGGATGAATTTGTCGTTAAGGTGGCAGAACGGATCAAACGTCCTATCACGTACCGGAGTCCTATTGTTGATGCCACCCTGCCCGATGGTTCCCGTATCAACATCGTATATGGAACTGCTATCAGCCGGCACGGGAGTAATTTCAGCATCCGTAAAGTGAACGATGTGCCTATGAGCATCCTCAATATTATCGACAGTAATGGTCTTGACTACCTGTCAGCCGCATATATCTGGATCTGCGTGGAGTACGGGATGTCATTGTTCGTTTCGGGAGAAACCGCAAGCGGAAAGACCACTCTCCTGAATGCAATCACAGCATTCATTCCCCCGGAAAATAAAATAGTTACCATTGAGGATACACCAGAACTGAATATACCGCACCGGAACTGGATACGGGAAGTGGCACTTGCAAAGGGGAAAGGAGAGGGAACAGGGGGTTCGGCTGCTGGTGGAGAAGTGACCATGTTTGACCTGCTCAAGGCTGCCCTGCGTCAGCGTCCCAACCAGATTCTTGTCGGTGAAATCCGGGGTGTTGAAGGATCCGTTGCGTTCGGTGCCATGCAGACCGGTCACCCGGTTATGAGTACATTCCATGCAGCATCGGTTGAAAAACTCATCCAGCGTCTTTGCGGAGACCCGATCAATATTCCTAAGACCTATGTAGACAACCTCAACCTGGTGATCATCCAGAGTGCCGTCAAACGACCCGATGGTCAGTTAGTCAGACGGATGATCAGTTGTAACGAACTGGTAGGTTTCAACCCGGAAACGCAGGGGTTCACTTTTGTCGAGATGTTCAGCTGGGAACCGATTACAGATACATTTACCTGGTCGGGGAAGGGCAGCTCCTATTTACTTGAAAATAAAATCGCTACTATGCTTGGCATGCCCGACAGTAAAAAATCAGAGATCTATCTTGAAGTTGAAAAGCGGGCAAAAATTCTCGAGCGACTCCACAAAGCTGGATACACCAAGTTCTGGGACTTATTCAGCATGATGACGAAGATCAAGAAGCAGGGGCTCTTAAAGATTGGTTCCTGATATGGTTGATACAATACCGGATCAGGATAAAAAACCAGAAGGCCGTCAAATCCCGTTTACCTCCCAGATAAAGGGATTAAAAGAGAGAATCTCGCAGATCACCGAAGATCGGAAAATGGGGGCCGATCTCCTCTTTTTAAACACGTATATGGCATCGCTTGCCATTGCAAATGCATCAAGGCCGGAGATTTTTGCGTATGCGTCAAACCGGAAAGAGTACATCTCAGCGAAGTATATTGCCAAAGTGGAAATGTTTGTAAAAAAATGGAATTACAGTTATTCCGAAGCACTGGGGATAGTGGCTGACAGAACACACAATACCATCGTTAAAAGCATGCTGAACCGGTACGCAAATTCAATAGACTCCGGTGTCCCTGATGATGATTTCTTAAAAAATGAACTTTCTACGGTCAGAAGCGTGTACCGAAGTCAGGTCGAGCAGGGACTCGAGATGCTCAAAAAATGGGGAGATGCGTATATCGCCATGCTCCTTTCCGGGACGGTTATTTGTGTTACCATCATGATCTCCATCGCCATCTATTCCCCCCAGGGTTTGGATGCTACCCTGAACATGGCCTACGCAATTGTCCTCACGATCTGTGTCTTTGGCAATCTGCTCATGTACACATCAGTGCCGGATGACCCGAAATCCCACGGGCTCATTGAAAGAACGTCTAAGGAACAGCAGACAATACATGCCATGGAGAGGATTATTGTACCCCTTGCCATAGGTGCGATTATCGTAATGGCGCTGTTGGGGATCAATGCAGGTTTAATATTCCTGCTGGTGGGAATCCTCATGGCACCCCTTGGTATCATCGGGTTTATTGATGACAGTAATATCACCCTCCGTGACAACGATTTTTCCACCTTCATACGGAGTCTGGGATCGATAATGGGGGGCCAGGGCACCACAGCTGTACATGCTCTTGCTACTATTGATAAAAAGTCTCTCACCGCTCTTGAACCTCTGGTGAATTCAGTCTATTCCCAGATGAACCTTGGCCTTGATAACAAACAGATTTGGGATAAATTCATCGGGGAATCGGGGAGTAACCTCATATATAAATATCTCAACATCTACCTTGACACAGTTATTATGGGCGGTCCCCCGGAACCGATCGGTACTGTAGTCGGATCTTCGGTACTCGAACAGACACTTCTGCGGGAGAAGAAGGACATGCATGCCCGCAGTTTTATCGTACTCCTCGCACCCATGCACATGGCAATGGTAGGTATTTTTGTTGTTCTTTTCCGCATAATGTTAACATTGACCGGCTCTGTCACGGCGATGATGGAAAAATTTGCGGCAACCACTGCTGCTTCTGGAGGCGCGAGCGCCGGAGGGGTGTCTGCGGGCAGTGCTCTTGGAGGGATGTCGATGTTCACCAACTTCCCCGAAAAGGAGATGGGCAACTTTGTAGTAGTGTCGCTTACGATCATTACGGTGTCCAATATTATCGCTGCACGGATTGTCGGAGGTGGGGATCGGTATATGTTTTATTTCTATGCAGCTTTATTCTGTACACTGACAGGACTCATACTATTGATTGCGCCTATAGGAGTTAACATATTCTTCAGCCCCGAGGGACTCTCGAATATGGGAAAAACAGTCACGGGAGCAATAGGAATGTATCTTATATGAAAGAAAGTCTGCGCAGGATTATCCTCTTTACCGTGATTGTGATCATCGGCGTAGTCATGATCCTGTTTGATGTACCTCTCACTCTTATGATCCCCCTGATCCTGGCAGTAGGATTTGTTATTCTCCTGCTTCTTGGTGCGATAACCGTTGCTGATATCAGGTCTGTTTTCACGAGGAAAAAATTAAAAAACACCAAAAAAATTTCCCTCATACAGCGGCTTGACGACATGAAATTTTTTGAAAAAAAACCAGTACAACCGGATAACAAACCAGCATCTCCCAATAAGAAGGAGGAGATACCAAAAACTGCTGCAAAAAAAACCGGCGTCGGTTCGCATCTGCGTTTATTTTTCACATCACTCGGTTCGCTGCGAACGGTTCTCAAAGAACGCAGCAAACATGCAAAAAAAGTGGAGCACATTGACAAGTTGCTCGATAAAGCGGTCAGTGAGCAGGTTAAAACCTCTGCACTCGACAGAGCCGGCAGTGGTGTCGATACAAAAATTCCCCTTCCCGACCGTGACGGGGGGCCTGGACTCAAAGGACAGGAAAAAGACCAGGATCCTTTCCTCTCCCTTTCCGGGGATGAATTTGACGTAAGTCTTCTTGACGGGTTGGACGACCAGGAAACCCCCACGTCACCGTATTCTGGTCAGATCCCAACCCCGGGCACCCCGGTAAATGGGTCCGCCCTGACAATCGATGAGCATGAGATCCCGATGCCCTCGCTGGATATCAGCTCAGAAGCGGACGATATCCTCAAAGATAATGAGGGGGATCTTGAAGAATTCATGGGTCTAGAAGGGGGGGAATCCATTGACCAGGACTTTAGTGATCTGGACAATGTGAATCTTGATGATATTGATCTTGATGACATTGATCTTGATGCCGATATGGAGGGAGAAACACCGTCAGCCACGGACAGTTCTCCATTGCCAGCCACGGATAGTTCTCCATTGCCAGAGGAAAGCAAGACAACGACGGTGAAAACAGACTGGATCGTTTCTGATGCTCCAAAAGGTGCGGGTCTGGCAGAGGATCAGATCTCCACCAAGACTGATATGTCCTCCTTTGCAGGAGGAGCTTCTGGCAGCGATATGGACATGTTAAGTTCACTCGCATCGGACATCAAGCATGTACCTAAAGAAAAAAATACCAGCCTGCTGAGAGATTTAAAAGATTTCAAAGTCCCGGCAGACGAAATTGAGAATGAATTGAAGGACATGTACGACAAGATAAAAGCAGGCCAGAATTCCGGGAAAAAAGCAAATCCACCCCCAAAGAAAACGAAATAAATCAGATAAATACGTTAATGTTCTACAAAGAAAACATACAAGAGCAAAGATCACGTCGTGAGGATATATGAAAGAAGTTCCGGTAAAAATCCAGCACAACAACGAGTGGATTGTCGTTAAGCTTGGCATCGCGGATGGCCTGATCTCAATTCCAGCCCCCATCAATAAAGAAATTCTCTTCAGGACAGTTTCAGATGTTGCCGAAAAGAAAAATATTCTCATAATTACGGTAAAAACCGATACAGAAACAGTCTACAGGATCCTGTCTGTTGAAAAGGTCCTGCAGGTATTAAAAAAACTCATCCTCGCGTCATGCAATGCATACCGTCTTATGGCCTATTTCATGTCACCGGCAATCCGTGGTGGTGTGATGATCAAGGATGCGCAGTGGGATAAAGGGAGTGTTGTTGTCGTCAGTTCCGGGATCTGGTTTGTTTCTGCAACAAAACAAATCTGCGTCCCGGTTAAAGACGTGGCAACCATAGAACTCACCAAACGGGACGTCGAGGGCAAACCAACCGATGTCATAAAAATCGATCATCTTGATTCGGGAGAAGTGTCCTCCAGTCTTGTGCTCTGCCCGTTTTCCACCCTTCAGGTACTCTACAATTACCTCAGGGACACGACAAAGAGCATGGATATGAAAGGTACCGAGCTGGACAGCATCGACCAGCAGGTTGCCATGCTCGTGTATTCAGGGATGGACTCGCATGCAATCGAAAATATGCTCAATATCCCTCAAAAACAGCTGGATGTAATCTATGATAAAATCCTCAAACTCGGTCTTGGCGAAGTGATCACGGTACGAAGAGAGATCCAGCTCACTACAAAAGGAGTACGATATATTTCTGATGCTACAAAATCCCAGACAAACTAGCCTCTCTCGTCACAATAAATTCAATACTTCTTTAAGGAATACTATGCCTATTATTTTATTGATTGCCAATGGGAAAAATTCTGATTGTGGATGACACTCTGTTCATGAGAACCCTGTTAAAAAATATTCTGTTCTCCGGTGGACATGCAATTGTCGGTGAGGCAGGGGATGGCGTGGATGGCATTGCAAAATATAAGGAGCTGAAACCCGATCTCGTCACTATGGACATCGTGATGCCCAAACTGAACGGGATCGAAGCATTAAAAGCAATAAAAGAGTTTGATCCGGCAGCGAGGATTGTCATGTGCACCGCAGTCGGTCAGGAACAGATGGTAAAACTCGCCATCAGGAGCGGTGCAAAAGGTTATATTATCAAACCGTTCCAGGCACCGAAAGTTTTAGAAGAAGTCAAAAACGTCCTGGCCTCCTGACCGTTATGGTGAAAGTTCTCATTATTGATGATTCAGTGTTCATGCGCACGGTCATACGTGATATGCTGGCCAAAGATGCCTCTATTGAAATAGTGGGAACTGCATCAAACGGTCTTGATGCACTCGAAAAGATCCAGGCGCTCAGTCCGGACCTTGTCACGCTTGATATCGAGATGCCGAAAATGAACGGTCTTGAGGTCTTAAAAAAACTCCAAAAGATAAAAAAACCTCCCAAAATCCTGATGCTGAGCTCCTATGCCTCCAAAGATGCAAAGATGACCCATGATGCAATTCGTCTCGGCGCAGATGATTTCATGCTAAAACCAAAAGATCTCCCTCACGTGCGTGAGATTGCCGAAGAGTTAATTTCCAAGGTCAAACATCTTGCCACACTTTCCTCATCGGGTATTTCCCATAAACCCCCCGCCTCACCTGCCTCGTTTGCTGACCGGGTTGTACTCATCGGGTCATCAGCCGGGGGACCCCAGCAGGTCGATACGTTGCTTTCCATGTTGTCTCCCGATCTTCCTGCGAGTGTTATCATTACCCAGCATATGCCTGTCGGTTTCACGGCACCTCTTGCTGAGCGTTTCAACAGGATTGCCACCATGCCAGTTAAAGAGACCCGGAACGGGGACATGCTTGAAACAGGAAAAATTCTGCTCTCGAAAGCAGGTGTCCACACGGTCGTTTCGGGAGTGATGGGAGAAAATGGCAAAACGACAGGACGCATCGTTCATACCATTTCACCCCCTGTTCATGGGGTCAGACCAGCGGTGGATAAGACCTTTGAATCCGCTGCTCAGGTATATGGAAAAAACGCACTCGCGGTCATTTTAAGTGGCATGGGAAATGATGCAGGTGAGGGAGCACATGCAATAAAAGAAGCTGGCGGTGTGAGTCTTATCTGTGATGAGAAGGATTGTCTTGTATATGGCATGGCACGATCTGCAATCAGGAATAACGCGGTCGATCAGATCATTCCATTAAAAAACCTGTCAAAAGAGATAGAACGGGTAGTGCTGATGATGGAGGGAACCTGTGTCTGAATTTGAGGCATATCGCGGGCTTTTTGTTGCAGAATCCCGGGAAAACCATGAAAACCTGGTCAAGAATCTTTTACTCCTTGAACTGGGTTCATACCAGGAAGCCATAGATGAAATCTTCCGCTCTATCCATACACTAAAAGGGGCATCTGCATCCATGGGTTTTTCCCGTATGGAGCATCTCTGTCATACGATGGAAGATGTCTTCTCGCTCATCCGCAGCGGGACTGCTGATATTTCACCGGAACTGGTCAACCTGCTCCTTTCATGTTCCGATCTCATTGAACAGATGCTTGATGATATAGAATCGGGAGGAGATTCTTCGTCCACAAACCCGGATACCGATGTAAACGCCCTAAAGCAATGGATTGAACAGCGCGGCGTCACGCCAAAAGAGAAGCGAGAGGTTATGGAAATCCCGACACAGGCAGAACAGCCTCCTGGAATTCCACCAGTTGTGGAAGGGGAGAATCGTCAGGAATACGACATGCAAATCATTGTTGCAGGAGAATGTACGATGAAGGATGTGCGTGCCATGCTTGCCCTGGGGAACTTAAAAGCCCTTGGAACGATCCTTTCAGTTAATCCACCCCTTGAAGCGATTGATGAGGGGAAGTTTGATGGAACGCTTCAACTCCTTATTGCAAGTGATGCCGGGGAAGAGGCGTTAAAAACTGCTGCTTCAGGAACCGACATTGCTGAAGTTGAGATACGACCTGCTGAGAAACAGGAGATCCCAACTCCTGATGAGGTCCCCGATAGCATAAAAACCGCCGATACTGGTAAAAAACAACCCTCATCATCTGATAAAAGCCGGGAGATCAAAAACCTCCGGGTCAATATCCGGCAGCTCGACCATATCATGAACCTGGTCGAGGATCTCGTTATCAACCGGGGCAGACTTAAACAGATTGCCGAACAGCACAAAATAAAGGAGATGGACGAAGCGATCACCATGGTTGACCGGTCAGTTTCCGAACTCCAGAACCTGATGATGAATATCAGGATGATCCCCTTAAACCATATCTTCAACCGCCTGCCAAGAGTTGTTCGTGATGTCGCCCGGTATGATGGAAAAGAAGTCGATTTCGTCCTTGAAGGGGGAGAAACTGAACTTGACCGGAGTGTAATGGACGGGCTCAATGATCCGCTTCTTCACCTGATCAGGAATGCAGTAAATCATGGGATCGAATCTCCTGATGCGCGGGAAAAGTCCGGGAAGCCACGGAAAGGGAATGTCAGGCTCTCTGCACATCGTGACCGGGACAATGTAATCATAGAACTCATCGATGACGGCGCAGGAATCAATGTCGACAAGGTCAAGGCAAAGGCCATCGAAAAGGGACTGATTACCCAGGAAGTTGCCGATATATTCACCAAGGAACAGGTAATTGAACAGTTATTCCAGCCCGGTTTCTCCACCGCAGATAAAATATCCGACATCAGTGGCAGGGGAGTCGGGCTCGATGTGGTCAGGAGGTCTATCGAGGCGCTGAAAGGTACTATCCGGGTGGAAACAACCCCGGGTAAAGGAAGCCGTTTTGAGCTTTTACTCCCGCCAACCATGGCGATTGTCGACGTGATGATTGTCAGGATCAATGGAAAACGGTTCGGTATCCCTATCAGCAGTATTGTCGAGGTTGCAAATTTCAGGCGGGATGCAACCCACCATATTGGAAAAGGTGAAGCAATCCTGCTCCGTAACGAGGTACTCCAGATCCTCTGGCTGAATGAGTTGGTTGGAGTTTCCAACTCCTGTGAAATACTCATTGTTGTGCAATACCAGAAGCGGAAGTGCTGTATTCCGGTGGACGAAGTTGAAGGCAAGCAGGAAGTAGTTGTGAAGCCATTGAGCAGTTTTATCGGCAACATGCGGGGTGTGAGCGGTGTTACCATTCTTGGTGATGGGGGCGTCGTGCCGGTGCTTGATGTCAACACCATTGTGTAGGAGAAGATCATGAAATTATCGGCAGTTCAGGCAGATGCAATTCAGGAACTTGGAAATATCGGTGCTGCACATGCAGCGACTACGCTTTCCCAGATGCTGGGAAGCACTATTGAGATGAGCGTCCCCTCCATCAAAGTGGTGGATCTTGCCCAGCTTGGAGAGTACATGGGTGAAGAATCGGCAGCAATGGTGGCGTTTGAGCTCCAGGGTGATATTCCCCATGGAGGATATATCCTGTTTTACATCCCGCGGGAGTCAGCAGTCCGCATGACAAACACGATGCTCGGACTAACGGAAATCAACCGCCCGCTCAGTGAGATGGACGAGAGCGCACTGCTCGAAGTAGGTAATATCATGGTCTCCGCCTTTCTTGATGCCACTGCCGAACTGCTCGGTTTTGTGATGCTTCCTTCTCCTCCGTCACTCACTGTCGACATGGCACACGCGGCCATGCAGTCTCTCATTGCCCAGATGCAGGAAGAGACGAATGAAGTATTACTTTTCTCTACCGAACTTGTCTGCGAAGAGTATAAAGTAGATAGCGATATCATCCTGATGCCCGAAAGAAGTACTCTTATTAAAATGGTTGAACTGCTCGAAAACATGATGAAGAGCAGTTAACTAAAGTTCCTGAAAATGCCCCATCCCCACCCCCTTTACGAACAAATGGCGATGATCGGTATTGGAGAATACCGCGTCGGTTCTTTCCCGATGATGACCATTGGCCTGGGTTCCTGTATCGGGCTTACCATGTATGATCCAAATCTCAAGCTGGGTGCAATGGTGCATATCATGCTGCCCGAAAGTGCCGGCAGAATGGATCGACCGGGGAAATACGTGGATACAGCCGTTCCACTCCTTGTAAATGAGCTTATTGCTCTTGGTTGTAAGAACCGGTCCATTATTGCAAAGATAGCAGGTGGGGCTTGCATGTTTGAGTACTTTGGCACCAATCTCAATATTGGCAAAAGGAATGCCGAAAAAGTCAGGATTCTTTTAAAAGAACATACTATCCAGCTGGCTGCAGAGGATGTTGGTGGCAAGGTTGGCCGATCGGTCACGTTCCTGCCGGCCAATGAAGGCAAGGTTTCAATCCGCAGAGCAGATGGGACATCAAGCAATCTCTGATTTTCCCACAGAATTCATGTTTCTTTTTGTAATTATCCTGTGAGGTGGTGACTGCTTTTCCGGATTCACCGGAACCATCCGGTGATAATCTTTCCCTCCAGCAATCGTGCT
>Ga0307380_10009046_pt1 | contig 12676 bp, 10 predicted proteins | sample UN3MG_FD_202239 | JGI IMG/M metagenome (GOLD analysis project Ga0307380, IMG submission 202239) | Soil microbial communities from Risofladan, Vaasa, Finland - UN-3 | ecosystem: Environmental > Terrestrial > Soil > Coastal area > Acid sulfate soil | place: Finland: Risofladan, Vaasa | collected... | reverse complement strand
CCTATGATGCTTTTATGAATTATATGAATGTTCTCAGTGATTTTGAAGAGAGGCTGGATGCAGCCTGTCCCGGTAATGGAGTTGATATGGAGCTGGCAAACCTCAGAAAAAAAATAGAGAAGAAAGATGAACAAATTGAAAAGCAGGAAGCAGAAATTCATACCTTGCGGTCAAAACTGAAGAGTCAGTCGACCAGGAAGAGCAGCTCTGAAGTAAAGAAGGGTACAGGAGCCGCCGCAAAGAGGACAACCACCAGAAAACCAAAATAATACATTATCAGATGGAGCAAAAAGGAATTGACTTGTTATTTGAAACAAGCTGGGAGGTATGCAATAAGGTTGGAGGTATTCATACTGTTATTTCAACAAAAGCACTCAACTTAATTAACAAACTGGCTAACAATTATATACTTATCGGGCCGGACGTCTGGAGGGATGAAAAAGACAATCCCGAATTTGTCCCCGACGATTCCCTTTTCCAGGGATGGAAAGGAAAAGCACTTCAGGAAGGACTCCGGGTAAAGACAGGGCGATGGCGGATCTCTGGCAGTCCGGTAGTGATCCTGGTTGATTTTACACAGTATTTCGATCAGAAGGATGAAATATTTGCCCGCTTCTGGGAGAGCTATAAGCTTGACAGTATTACCGGTGCATGGGATTATATTGAGCCTGCATTATTTGGTTATGCGGCAGCAAAAGTAGTTGAAAGCTTTACGGGTTATTACCATGAGCACCAAGAGATTATAGCTCAGTTTCATGAGTGGATGACGGGATTGGGAGTATTGTATCTTAAATCCAACGCTCCCTGGGTCTCGACATCCTTTACCACACATGCAACTGTACTTGGCAGAAGCCTTGCGAGCAACAGGAGACCACTTTACAGCAAGATCAACGATTTCAACGTTTATCAGGTAGCAAGGGAATTCAATGTTGTAGCCAAACAATCACTTGAAAAGCTTGCCGCAAAGGAAGCTGACGTTTTCACTACTGTGAGTGAAATAACCTCAAGGGAATGTGGTGCATTTCTTGAAAAGCAAGTGGATATTGTTACTCCCAATGGATTTGAAGACATTTTCGTCCCGGGCCCTGAGCTATATGACAGGAAAAGGGGGGAAGCGAGGGAATTGCTGCTGAAAGTCGCAGCCGCGGTCACAGGTCAGAAGATAAGCGACAACAGTTATCTTGTCATAACAAGTGGCAGATATGAATACCGGAATAAAGGAGTTGATATTTTTATAGATACACTTGGAAAAGTGAATGCCGGCAATAAATCCGGAAAGGAGATTGTTGCTTTCATAATGGTGCCTGCATATCATAAGGGACCGCGAAAGGATATTACAGATTATCTTTCCGGAAATTCCAGTATTGCTCCTGCCGGAGATAATCATCTGACGCATAATCTTCATGACAGGGATAATGATCCGGTTATCAGGAGACTTCAGTTTAATGATCTCCTGAATGAGAAGAAGAACAATGTGAAGGTCATATTTGTACCTTCCTATCTTAATGGTAATGACGGAATATTCAATAAAACCTACTATGATCTTCTTATTGGATTTGACCTCTCCCTATTTCCATCCTATTATGAACCCTGGGGCTATACACCGCTTGAGAGCCTGGCGTTTTCAATTCCTACGATAACCACCACTCTGGCTGGATTTGGCAGATGGGTCGATGATTATTATGGAGAACATGGAAATGGGATCAAGGTGGTTAACCGCACCGATGATAATGAGGATGAAACAGTTCTCCGGATGGGTGAGCTTATCCTCGAATTAATTAAACTGGATCCGAAAGCTGTTGAGGCCGCACATAAAGATGCCTTTAATATCTCACGTATCGCACTTTGGGATAACCTGGTTAAGTACTATTATGATGCCTATGATATTGCACTGAGCAAGACAATTACCAGGCGGAAGGAGCCAAGGGAGCTCTCGGCAGCTATACTCGAAAAACAAATTGTTGAGAGAAAGCCTCATGAAGTACCGGTCTGGAAGGATATATCAATTCAGTCTGATGTGCCTGAAAGGTTATCATTCATAAAGGAGCTGGCATGTAACTTATGGTGGTCGTGGAATAATGATGCTGAAGCGATCTTTAAAAGAGTTGACCCGAGCCTGTGGGAGGAGTCGGAGCATAATCCGCGTGTCCTGATAAGCAGGGTTGATTACAAGAGGCTCAAGGTATTGTCAGAGGACAGCCAGTTTCTGGAAGGACTTGACAGAGTCTGCAACAGGTTCAGAAAATATATGGACAGACCGGAAAAGGATGGAATGCCGAGAATTGCCTATTTCAGTATGGAGTTTGGCATTCATCAATGCCTGAAGATATATTCGGGTGGGCTTGGTGTACTTGCAGGCGATTACCTTAAAGAGGCGAGTGACTCAAACTATAATTTGACAGGGATCGGACTTCTCTACAGATATGGTTATTTCAAACAGAAACTGGGACCAAAAGGTGAACAGATGTGTATCTATGAAGCAGAGGACTTTTCGGATCTTCCGGTATGTCCGGTTCTGGATGAGGAAAACAGGCAACTTTCGATAACAATTGTCTGGCCAGGCAGAAATGTCAAAGCAAGGATATGGCAAGCCAGGATCGGGAAGGTGAACCTCTATCTTCTGGACACTGATTTTGATGAGAACCTGCAGGAAGACAGGCAGGTAACACATCACCTCTATGGTGGCGATTATGAAAATCGTCTCAAACAGGAACTTCTCCTGGGCATTGGAGGGATAAGGGCGCTGAGGATTCTTGGCATTAAACCGGATTTGTATCATAGTAACGAAGGTCATTCTGCATTCATAGGCATTGAAAGGCTCAGGTACCTGATAGAAAAGCGTCATCTTGCTTTTGAGGAAGCCATCGAAGCGATCAGGGCATCAACCCTTTTCACTACCCATACACCTGTCCCCGCAGGGCATGATGCCTTTGAAGAGGATCTGCTGAGAAAATATATCCCCCATTACCCCGAACGTCTGAAGATCTCATGGGATAATCTTATGAGCCTGGGAAGAGCTGAAGGCAACCAGAAGGCCAAATTCAATATGAGTTATCTGGCTACCCGTATGTCGCAGGAGGTGAATGGTGTAAGCAAACTTCATGGCGAGGTTTCAAGGAGAATGTTCAATGTCCTTTGGCCTGGTTATCTCGATGAAGAACTATTTATTGGACATGTGACCAATGGCGTTCATTATCCTACATGGCTTGCACCGGAATGGAAGAAACTCTACCGCGACATTACAGGGGAGGAGCAATTTGATCAGACTGACAGAACAAACTGGGAGAAAATATACTCGGTAAATGATGCTGAGATCTTTAATATTAAGCTGGATCTAAAAAGTAAGTTGTTCGTATGGATAAGGAAAAGGCTCCAGACAGAAATGATGGAGAAGCATGTGAGTCCCCGAAAACTTCTGAACATCAGCAATCATCTAAACGACAATGCTCTCACAATCGGTTTTGCACGAAGGTTTGCCACCTACAAAAGAGCTCACCTTCTGTTCAGGGATCTGGATAGACTCAGGGATCTGGTAAATAATGAAGACAAACCGGTTCAGTTTTTATTTGCAGGAAAAGCACATCCTAATGACGGAGCAGGCCAGGACCTGATAAAGAGGATATATGAGGTAGCACAGATGCCTGATTTCGAGGGGAAGGTAATTTTCCTTGAGAACTATGATATGGCAATGTCGAAATATCTGATCAGCGGTGTTGATATCTGGCTTAATACCCCTACCAGGCCACTTGAAGCCTCAGGAACAAGTGGGGAGAAAGCAGTGATGAACGGAACTCTGCATTTCAGTGTTCTGGATGGATGGTGGGTGGAAGGATACCGGGCATTCGCCGGTTGGGCACTGCCCCTTAAAAGAACATTCGAAAATCAGGATCTTCAGGATGATATAGATGCAGAAACTATCTATAATATGTTTGAGTATGAAATAATTCCAGCGTATTATAACCGGAATAGTGAAGGAGTGCCGGTCGAATGGATAAGTTATATTAAAAACTCAATGGGTCAGGTTGCTCCTGAATTTACCATGAAGCGAATGATCGACGACTATAGCAGGAAGTATTACAAGAGACTTTATAACCGGTCTGCCTATCTTGAGGAAACTGATTACAGTAAAGCAATTGAGATCGCAGCCTGGAAAAACTGGATGAAGGGTGAATGGAGTAAAATCGAAATTCTCTCATATAAACTGGAGAAACCTGAAGACAATATATACAAATCAGGCAGAGGTTATGAAGGCCAGGTAATTCTGAACATTAATAGTTTACCACCTGAAAGTGTGGGTGTGGAGTTTATTATCACCCGGATGCTGCAAAGCGGTCAGAATGAATTTGTAGCCAGCTCAGACCTTAAACTTGCAAGTTCAAGAGAGGGTGAAAGTCTTTACAAGCTGAATATAACTCCTGAAAAAGCAGGCACCTTTTTCTACGGGCTAAGGTTATACCCAAAGCATAAGGATCTGCCACACAGGCAGGACTTCTATCTTTTGAAATGGATCGTCTAGAGGGATGTTGTTACCTTTTTTACAGGTAACTCCTCAAGTATAAGTGAAGTACGCGAAGGAATATACACCTTCAGAATAAATGGGGTATTAATTGTGACCCTTCTCCCTTCCTGAACTGAATAATGAATCATTTTGCTGTCAATGCGGTCGAAACCCCCAAATTCAGGTCTATCTGTATCAAATACTACCCTGTACTTTCCTTTTACGGGTATTGCATAATCAGTGAATGAGGATGTAGGGTGAAAGTTGAAGATAAGCAGGTATCTGCCTCTGCGGAATACAAGGACTTTGTTATCATTATGGGCAGCTATTTTATGAACAGCTTCATCATTAAGGAGCCCTTTCTCTACAATAAAGTGTATCATCGATATATCAAAGTCGAGAAGCTGATGATATCTCAGATCCCTGTTCAGTGTTAAGCTCCATTGCCTTCGGGCATATTTGCAGCTCCAGTTGTTCCCTTCGCGTGGAAAATCGATCCACTCCGGGTGGCCGAATTCATTACCCATAAAAGTGAGGTAACCCGATTGGGCTGTAGCCACAGTAATAAGGCGAATCATTTTATGAAGTGCAATACCCCGGTCAACAATCATACTGGTACTGCCCTTATTCATATTAAAGTACATTTCAGCATCTATTAACCTGAATATTATAGTCTTATCCCCAACAAGTGCCTGATCGTGTGATTCACAGTAGGATATAGTTCTTTCCTCAGGCCGGTGTTGAGTGAGCTCATGAAAAATAGCATCCATATCCCAATCCTCATCACTCGATTCCTTAATTAACCTGATCCAATAGTCAGGAACTCCCATTGCAAGGCGGAAATCAAATCCAAGTCCTCCCTGTTCGATTGGGCAGGCCACTCCAGGCATGCCACTCATTTCTTCAGCTATTGTTATTATGCCAGGCTTTAACTCATGGATCATACAATTTGCCAGATAAAGGTATGCCAGGGCGTCTATATCCTGCCCTCCATCGAAATACATTTCATAGCTGGTGAAATTTCTCTCCAGTCCATGATCATAATAGATCATGCTGGTAATGCCGTCAAACCTGAAACCATCAATGCTATACTCCTCCACCCAGTACCTGCAGTTAGAGAGCAGGAAATGCAAGACGTGATTTTTCCCATAGTCAAAACATAGAGAGTTCCATGCTTTATGAACCCTGCGATCACCTGAGTGAAAATATTGACCAGGATCACCATCAAAAAGTCCAAGACCCTCATTTGTATTGCTTACAGAATGCGAGTGCACGAGATCCATGATTACGGCTATTCCCATCCCATGCGCTTCATCAACCAACTCTTTGAATTCATCAGGGGTGCCAAACCTCGACGACACAGCAAAGAAATTTGAGACATGATATCCAAATGACCCATAATATGGATGTTCCTGAATAGCCATGAGCTGAAGAGTATTATAACCATTCGTGACGATCCTGGGTAATATCTCTTTTCTGAACTCACTGAATGTAGATACCTTCTCATCTTCTGATGACATTCCTATATGTGCCTCATAAATGAGTGGATTCAAATTATTTGATGAAAAATCCCTCTGTTTCAGGTTATACTCTTTATCTGGCATCCAATGACAACATGTGAAGGTTTTTGATGAATCGTCCTGAATAACGTATTTGGCATATGAGGGGATCCTGTGTCCTGATCCGCCTTTCCAGTAGATTGATAACTTATACAGATCGCCATGGCATATCCGGTTTAAAGGCATTACCAGCTCCCAATCACCTTCAGAATTTTTTCGTTTAAGCTCAAATTCCTCCTTTTCATCCCAGTTACTAAAGTCCCCAATCAGGAATATCTGTAAAGCGTTCGGGGCCCACTCCCTGAAAATCAGCTTATTATAAATTTTATGCATACCATAATACAGATGCCCTGAAGCGAAATCTGCAAGAGTTCTCGTTCCTCTCAATTCATCTTTTTTTAACCTGTAGTGTTCACACCAGCTATCCAGAACATTACGGTAGGGTTGAAGCCATGGATCAATCTTATAAAATGGATGTTTCATTTTACGGGGAATAGACTGGTTTTAAAGATAAGAAAAATTGAATCGGGTCCTTTCCAGGAATTTCTTAATTATTATTTTTGCAGTTCAGATACGAATTGGTGAAGATACACAGGGAAAATATCGATATTGACTTTACCCGGCCGGTTGTGACAATCGGCATGTTCGATGGCGTTCACAGGGGTCACATGAGTTTAATAAAATCGGTCACCTCCAAAGCAAGGAGTATCTCAGGTGATTCCGTATTGATCACCTTTGAACCTCATCCCAGGATAGTACTCAGCAAGGAGGGCCTGGAGCTGAAATTCCTGACCAGCCTTGATGAAAAGAAAGATTTACTGGATAAAGCAGGTGTCGATCATCTGCTGGTGCTGCCTTTTACCCGGGAGATGAGCAAGATTCCTGCCGGTGACTTTGTGAAAATGATCCTTGTCGACAGAGTGATTATTCATCACCTCATTATGGGATTTGATCATCATTTTGGACACAAAGGTCTGGGAAGCCATGAAACTATCCAGAAATGGGCGGCAAAATATGACTTCGGCGTAAGCAGGATTGAAGCACTTACCGATAAAGATGTTACAATAAGCTCAACTACCATACGTAATTACCTGACAACCGGGATGTTGAAAGAGGCCAATTACCTGCTGGGTTATGATTATTTCCTCAAGGGAAAGGTTGTTCAGGGGAAAAGAATAGGCAGTAAGATGGGATATCCCACTGCCAATATAAGGCCGGTTTATCCCTATAAACTTATTCCATCCGAGGGTGTCTATGCAGTAGAAGTCCTTATTGGATCACTGAAGTATAAGGGGATGTTATATATCGGAACAAGACCCACCCTTGAAGACTGGGGAGGGGAGATGACCGTTGAGGTGAACATTTTTGATCTTGAGGATGACCTGTATGGCAGGGATCTGACCATTGTCTTCAAACATCGCCTGAGGGGCGATATAAAATTTGACAATACAGAGTTACTTTACAGACAGATTGAGAAGGATAAGGAGGATACACTTCACCTGTTAGGTTAGCAAATTGTCTGTTAGCTGCATTTTTTGTAACTTTGCGACGAAAATAAACATATATGACTATGACAGTTTTGACAGAAACATTAGCTTATAAGGTAAAAGATATTTCGCTGGCCGAATTTGGGCGAAAAGAGATTGAGATCGCTGAGAAAGAGATGCCTGGCCTGCTATCAATAAGAAAAAAATATTCAGACAGCAAACCCCTGTCAGGTGCCAGGGTAACAGGATCACTGCATATGACAATACAGACTGCAGTACTTATTGAGACACTTGCAGAACTGGGAGCAGAGGTCAGGTGGGCAAGCTGTAATATCTTCTCAACGCAGGATCATGCAGCAGCTGCAATAGCTGAAAAGGGCATACCTGTCTTTGCCTGGAAAGGGGAGACACTGGAGGAATACTGGTGGTGTACAGCCAAGGCCCTGTCGTTCCCCGGAGGCAAAGGCCCTAACCTGATCGTAGATGATGGCGGTGATGCATCACTCATGGTACATCTGGGCTATAAGGCGGAGAATGATCCTTCAATACTTAATGAACGACCTGCATCAAGAGAGGAAGCGGTCGTATTTGACACTTTGAAAGGAATACTCGCTGAGGATAACCGGAAATGGCACAGGACAGTAAAGGAACTTAAAGGGATATCAGAAGAGACCACAACAGGAGTTCACAGATTATATCAGATGATGGAGGAGGGAGAATTGCTCGTACCGGCTATTAATGTAAATGATTCGGTTACGAAATCGAAATTTGATAACCTCTATGGTTGCCGCGAATCGCTTGCGGACGGTATTAAACGAGCCACAGATATCATGATAGCCGGTAAAGTGGTAGTTATCTGTGGTTACGGGGATGTAGGTAAGGGATGTGCCCACTCGATGAGATCCTATGGCGCACGGGTAATTGTAACGGAAATCGATCCAATTTGTGCACTGCAGGCAGCAATGGAAGGTTTTGAAGTAAAGCAGGTCGAAGATACACTCAACGAGGGAAATATATTTGTTACGGCTACCGGTAACCGGGATGTGATTACTACTGACCATATGGCAAGGATGAACGATCAGGCTATAGTATGTAATATAGGTCACTTTGATAATGAGATCCAGGTGGATCTCCTCAAAACTACACCTGGCATTGAAAGGATCAATATTAAACCCCAGGTTGATAAATATATCTACCCCGATGGACACGCCATCTTTCTTCTTGCAGAGGGACGACTGGTAAATCTTGGTTGTGCAACAGGTCACCCCTCATTTGTAATGAGTAATTCATTCAGCAACCAGACACTTGCACAGATCGATCTCTGGAAGAATGATTATCCGATAGACGTATACCGGCTTCCAAAACAGCTTGACGAAGAGGTAGCCCGAATTCACCTGAGGCATCTTGGCGTAAAACTTACCGAGATGACAGATGAGCAGGCTGAATATTTGGGAATAAAGAAAGAAGGGCCATACAAACCAGAGCATTACAGATACTAGGGATCACTGGTTATAAACATGGACATACTGTCCGTTGAAGCTGGCTTTATAGACCTTTAAAGGATATTTTGAAGGTCCCGAAACAGGAGTGCCGAAACCTGGTAACGCATAATTTGTTTCACACTCAGGACAAATGGCATAGATTCCATCAACATTGACACGTATACTTGACTGGTTCAGGGCATAATCATGCGGACAGGTTCTGTCGTAGGCAAAAAACTCATCCAGCTGGGCACGGTAAAGAATAATTCCATTACCATCAAATCCCGCAGCATACATACCAAGGTTATTTGTATTGGCATCAATCAGTACAGAATTCCCGATGGCACCGAGACTGGCAAACAGAGGATCATCAAGGTCAATATAGAAATCGACTGCTACATCAGGGATTACATCGTATTCTTCTTTATTGCACGATCCAATCCAAACGGTCAGCAATGTAAATACCAAAAAAATTCTTAATTTTGAAAATGTGTCATTCATAATCCACAGGTTGCCCAAAATTACAAATATGTAATATAGAAACGGCAACTGAAATATTATATTATATGGTGTTTTTTGTATGAAGAGAATTATTGGACTGATAGTGTTAACACTGGCCCTGTCTGTAGCAACCGGGTATGTTGCTCATGGACAAACAAATAAAAGGTCAGTTAAGCGGACGGAAAAATCGATTACCGGGAAAAAAAGAAAAGCACCAAAAGAGGCTAAGGTGCGTGAACCGAAGGCAGTCGTAAAGGCAAAAAGGGAGCAGGAGAAAAGGGAAGAACAGAAGGACAAGGCATATGAAAAGGCAGTTAAGCAAAACAAAAAACGACAATATGAAATACAGACTGATGAAGTGAAGGCACGGATGAAGCAGAATGAGAAAGAGATAAAGCTGAGAGACAGGGAAAGGAAGAAAAGGGAGAGACAAAGCGCCAGAGAGTCAGGCACTGCAAAGAAATACCGAAACAGATAGGAATGGAAGATATTGGGGTAGATATAATATTCTATATAATAGCGGGAATGATAGCTATTGTAGGCGCACTGGCAAGGAAAAAAAGAAAACCGGCACCAGCGAGAATCGCCGGAGACAGCAGTATGCAGACAAGAAAAAAGTTTGATGAGATACTGGAAGATATCATCACAGGAGGTGAGGGGGATACGTTGAAACAGAGTGAGCCTGATTTCTGGAATGCCGATGCAGATGAGACGGAGACTGATGATCAGATGGAGGAACTTGTATTGAGTGCCGGGAAGGAGGGAGGATACAGTGAACCAATGGCGGAAGAATTCAGTGATGAAGGCAGTATCTCCGAAGTCAGTGCCTTTAGTAATGAAGGGGTATCAGTAACTGAACAGGCAGTTGGTGAAATCGGCCTGACGGATACTTCCAGTGCAGGTAATCCAGATTCATGGGCAGCTGAGTTGGCAGAGGATTTTGACCTGCCCCGGGCCATAGTTTATTCCGAGATCCTGACAAGAAAGGAATACTTTTAGAGGCCATTGACCAATCATTTTAAGTTAATTGAACTTTTATTTAATTTTTTTTTGTATATATTTGCAATTGAAGAGTTCCGGTAGAATCCGGAATTCTTTTGTTTTTATTGTTAGAGGAGGGAAACAGATGTCGAATAAAATGTATTTGACAGAAGAAGGTCTTCAGAAACTCAGGGAAGAGCTGGAGCATCTCAGGAAAGTTGAGAGGCCGAATTTATCTATGCAGATTGCAGATGCCCGCGATAAGGGCGACCTCTCTGAAAATGCAGAATATGCAGCCGCCAAGGAAGCTCAGGGCCTTCTCGAGATGAAGATAGCCCAGTTGGAGGATAAAATCGCCTATTCAAGAGTTATTGATGAATCAAGGATCGGCACTTCAGCGGTGCATGTATTAAATATTGTCAAGATCAAGAACAAAAAAAATGGTATGGTAATGCAATACCAACTTGTGCCTGAGAGTGAGGCCAACCTTAAACAGGGCAAACTTGCAGTCAACTCCCCCATTGCTAAAGGATTATTAGGGAAAAAGGTAGGTGATGTAGCAGAGGTTACCGTGCCTTCTGGTATTATGTCGTTTGAAATAATCGAGATCTCAATATAAACCCTGAATAATGTCAACCATATTCACCAAAATTATCAGTGGCGAAATTCCCTCATACAAGGTTGCCGAAGATGATAATTATTTCGCTTTCCTGGATATTAATCCCCTGAATCCGGGTCATACACTGGTGGTCCCCAAAAAGGAGGTTGACTATCTGTTCGACCTGGAGGATAACCTCCTTGGAGATATGATGATATTTGCCAAAAGGGTTGCTCTGGCTATCAAGAAAGTAGTATCATGCGAACGTATCGGTGTGGCAGTGCTTGGGCTTGAGGTTCCCCATGCCCATATCCATCTGGTGCCGATTAATTCGGAGTCGGATATCAGTTTTTCCAAACCCAGGGTTAACTTGTCGACTGAGCAGTTCAAGGAGCTCGCTGAAAGGATAGGAAAAGAGTTCAGATAGAATATTATAGATCCCGGGGAATTGCTGCCGGGATTATTTTTTTTATTATGTCTCGCTTAAATCAGGCCTTCAGGCCAGTTGAAGATTTTGTTTCATTATTGTTCCCCAGGATCTGCCATGCATGTGGTGAACACCTGGTTAGGAATGAGACCATTATTTGCACTGCCTGTATGCTTGATATTCCCAAAACAGATTTTCATATCCGCCGTGAAAATGAGCTTGAAAAGGGTTTCTGGGGCAGGTGTTATATCGACAGGGCAGCTGCATTTGCATTATATCAGAGGGGAGGTAAAATGCAGAAATTGATTCACAGTCTGAAGTATGGCGGGATCACCCCTATAGGGACACATCTGGGGATGGTCTATGGCAGGATCCTGGAAGAATCCGGATTCACTGAAGGGATTGACTTCATTATTCCCGTACCTCTGCATAAATCCAAAGAGAGAAAAAGAGGGTTTAATCAGAGCAGGGTAATAGCAGAAGGGATATCGGTGGCAACCGGGATTGAGGTTGTAGCCGACATTCTTGTAAGAACGGTCAGAAATCCCACGCAGACCAACCGGTCAAGGTACGGGAGGTGGGAGAATGTAGATGGGATATTCCGGCTCAAAAATCATGAATCTGTCGAAAACAGGAATATTCTTCTGGTTGATGATGTAATCACGACCGGCTCAACGATAGAGGGTTGTGTACAGGAATTGAAATCGGCAATAAATGTAAATGTAAGCGTTATTGCCCTGGCAACTGCCCTTTCCTGAAATTGCTATTTTATCCTGCCGGGGTTCTTCCTGAGGAATTCTTTCCATGAATTACCGGAAGAAGATGAGGCCGGTTTAACTGACTGATAAAAATGACATAAAGCGGCTGCAAGTCCGTCAGTAGCATCAAGCAGAATATCGTCCATCTTAAACTTCAGAATATTTACAAGCATAGCAGCAACCTGCTCTTTCGAAGCTGCACCAACACCGGTAATTGAGAGTTTGATCTTTCTGGGTGCGTATTCAAAAATGGGAATTGACCGGTACAGTGCTGCAGCTATTGAGGCTCCCTGTGCCCTCCCCAGTTTTAGCATCGATTGCACATTTTTTCCGTAGAATGGAGCTTCCACTGCCATCTCGTCCGGATTATACTCATCTATTAATCC
>Ga0307380_10009045_pt1 | contig 12676 bp, 8 predicted proteins | sample UN3MG_FD_202239 | JGI IMG/M metagenome (GOLD analysis project Ga0307380, IMG submission 202239) | Soil microbial communities from Risofladan, Vaasa, Finland - UN-3 | ecosystem: Environmental > Terrestrial > Soil > Coastal area > Acid sulfate soil | place: Finland: Risofladan, Vaasa | collected... | reverse complement strand
CCGCTCTTCTGGCTCGAGGACGGCGCCGCCGACGCCCTCGCCGTGCAGATCCAGATCACAGAGCCCGAAATCCTCACCGAGCCGGGCGGGGCAGTGCGATGGTCCGCCGGGCGCCACGCCATCACGCTGGATCTCGTCGGCGAGTCGATCGCGGCGGAGGAGCCGTCGCCGGATTCCCGCTACGGTGTGCTGGGGGCCACGCTCACTGCAAGCGACCGGTTCGGCAAGCCGGAACGCGAGCTGCTGATCCTTGTGAACAAGTCGGTGGTGCAGGATCACGTGCGGGACGGCGATACGCTGCGCCCGCTGCCGACGTTGGTGTTTCACGGGCCGACGGTGCTCGCGCGGACGAGATGAGCCGCGTCTTGCGGCGCTCGCATCACCGATCCCGCCTGTCCTGCACGTGAGGCGAGGGCGCGCGGCATCAGCTCTGTAGTATTCAGGCGCCGGGAGTTCAGACACGTGTCTTACAGCAGGCTGTATTGTGTATGGCTGTATATGAGCCATCTGCTTGTGCGCATGCTGTTATGCCGCATGATGCATTCCTGCCATCTGCCTTTCTGCATCACCGGTTGGCATCCCCGTGCCGGGACCTGCATCGTACGGCGGCCGGCGTTTGCCGAGCAGTGCTCCCGCGGGTGAAACCCGCGATGCACGCAGATCGCAGGGGCATGATGATTTTCGCTGCATGTGTGCGTGACGGCCAGCTTGGGCTTCCTGAATCGACGGCAATTGTCGCATCGGGCGTTGCCGTGTACAGCGCGTTCCTTATTATGTCATAAGGATGAGGATTCAGTTCGCAGGCGGTGGGCGGGAATCCCCGCTGTCCTCCGCGCCTGGTTGCAGATCAGCCGGCACCCGGCGGAAACCAATGGACGTGCTGGCATGGATCAATCCCACGTTCCGCCGGGTTCTACTATGCTTCGTCACGCCAGTTTGGCGGCGTCGGTGCAGGCCATTCGGTCATCACACGGCGTCCCAATTCCAGCACGGACATGAGTCCCCCACCGATTCTGCCGCCAGTTCACGTTTTATACGCGATAAAAAGGGACGATAATCGGCCTTTCGGGGGGTGGTTTTCGCCCGTTTTCCGCTCTTTCACCGCGTATAACGAACATTAGACGCGGTTTAGGATATCTATGCCTCATGCACTTTTCCGGGCGACGCATCCATGACCTGAACTGCAGAAATGAGTCATCCCGCACGTTTGCCCGGCGGCGCGAACCCGCCCGCGCATCGGACTCCGACCATTCCTCCGTTGGTTCCCCCGATTTCCCCTTGACGCGCGCGGCCCCGCGCGCCATAATGATGCGTGACGGGCCCCGTGGTTTTCCGCAAGGAGCATTATCATGAAATGGATGATCGTCTGCATTGCGTGCATCGTGTTGGCCTGCGTGTTCGGCTGCCGGAAAGACGGCAGCCAGCGTTCGGCCAAGGCCGACCACGGCCTGCGCATCTACGGCAGCCACCGGCTGGACGAGCCGCTGAAGAAGATCGTGGCCGAGTTTGAGGCGCAGACCGGCATCAGCGTCAGCTCGGAGTTCGGCTGCGGCGTGCCGAAGCTGATCCCGGATCTGAAGGCCAACCAGGACGGCGACGTGCTGGTTGCGGGCGAGGCCGAGGAACTGCGGCTGGCCACGGAGTCCGGCCTGGTGGCCTCGAGCAGGACAATCGCGTGGAATCCGTTCGTGCTGGTGGTGAAGGCGGGCAACCCGCTGGGAGTGAAAACGCCCGGCGACCTGTCGGCCGCGCGGTTCACGCTGCCTGTGCCCGACAGCGGCTGCGTCAGCAGGCTGTCGGACCAGATCGTCAACGCCTGGAACCTGACGGCGGCGGCCGGGAAGGCGCAGCGCCTGGATCGCGGCTGCAAGTCCGCACTCGGCTGCGAGCTGGTCGCTAAGGGCGAGGCCGACGCCACCTTCACCTGGCGGATCGTGGCAGCCCCGGTGCCAGGGATCGAGATGATCCCCATCGAGAAGGCCAAGGGCGCTCCCTGCGAATGCTTCGGGATCATCCTGAAGAACGCGAAGCACCCGGTAGCCGCGAAGCAGTTCGTCGGCTTCCTCCTCGCCGAGAGATCGCAGGCGGTCTTCCGCGAGGCCGGAATACTGGACGTGCAGGAACGGGGGAAGTAGGCGGAAAGGCTGCAGGGAGACAGGGCATAGGATACAGGTGCGGCCATGCAGCCGTCTCCGCCGCTGACGCATTAGCGTGATCCAGGGATTCGATCCCAAGAACCTTACGATGGAGAATCATGATGAGTCTGCGTTCCAGCACTATACTTGGCATCCCGGCAGCACGGACGCTCACGGACGAACACGGACGAACACGGACACTCTCCGCGTCCTCGCGTCTTCGCGTCCCCGCGTCTTGCCCAATTTGGTTGCCGCCTCTGGCTGCGTTGTGTTTGTGCATGATGTTTCACTACGCCCTCGCCGCCGAGCGCCCGGCGTCCCTCCCGCCCGACTCCCCCACCGTCCGGATCTCCTCCCCGATGTCCCCTCCCGACTGGGCCGTGAAGGAGCGCCTGCTGCTGCAGGAGAACGCGCGGGCCGTCGAGAAATACGTGGCGAAGTACTGGGACAAGCGCGGCTGGTTCAAGTGCGTCGAGCGCTGGGGAATCGCCGATGGGGTGGACGACGTGCAGCAGGCGGTCGCCAACTTCCCGCTGCTCTATTCGCTGGGGGCCGACCGCTCGGTCCTCGACCTCTACTACAAGACCTTCGAAGGCCACATCAAGCAGTTCGACCGCAAGGATATCGAGAACGCGCCGCCGTGGGGCGTCTACCACAACGAGCTGATCGCGGCCAACGAGTGGTTCCACTTCGCGGAGCATTACGCGGCGTTCTGCCAGGCAGCACTGGCCGAGCCGCACAACCGGCGGTTCACCGACCTCACAACGCGGTTCGCCGGGCTGTACCTGAATGAGGGCCTTCCGCGCGGGGCCGAGCCTAACTACGATTTCGAGCACCACGTCATCCGCAGCGCCGTCACCGGCAGCCTCGGCGCCAGGCTCGAAGTGGAGCCCAGCTTCTGGGGGCACAAGTGGGAGGAAATGTCCGCCTGGCCCCAATTCCCCCACTGGACGAACGTGAAGGGCGACCACCCGATGAACCTCGAGTCCACCTCGCTGATGTCGTCCGCGTACCTCCGCACGGGCGACGAGAAGTACAGGCAGTGGGTGCTCGACTACGTGGGGGCGTGGTGCGAACGGGCCGCGGCCAACGGCGACCTGTTCCCGATGAACGTCGGCCTCTCCGGCAAGCCCGGCGAGTACTGGGACGGCCACTGGTGGGAGCATTGGAGCGGGAACTGGCGGCTCGAGCGTGGCATTCTCGTCGGCTTGGAAAACGCCACGCTGCTCTCGGGCGACCCGAAATACCTGGACGCCCAGCGCCGGCAGATCCGGGCCCTGCTCGCCCATCCCGTCGAAGACAAGGGCAAGACCTATCCCGCCGCCAGCTTCGACGGCACCACGTGGTCAGGCACGCTCCGCCCCAACCGCGACCTCGCGCGGCTCTACCTCACCGACTTCCGCGACGACGACCTGAAGCTGATCGAGGACGAGATCGCACGCGACGGCTCGCCCGTGCGGCCTTCCTACTCCACCGATTTCTTCTACTTCGCCTACGACTACGCCTGGCTCTACTACGTGCTCGGCAAGAACACCGACTTCCCGGTGAAGATGCTCGACTCCGACCTGCAGCGCATCCAGCAGCGAATGGCCACGATGGCGCGGGACGAATCGAAGGATTGGGAACGCCAGACCGACAGCACGCACCACATCAATCCCGTGTCGACTCACTCGCTGCTGAACCTGGTGTGCGGCGGGCTGGGCATCAACCTGAGCAAGGGCACGTACCCGATCCTGGCGTCGATCTGGCATTTCGACCCCGCCCGCAACCGCCCCGGCCTGCCCGACGACGTGGCGGCACTCGTCGATTCGATCACGAAGGACGAGGTGTCCGTGCAGCTCGTGAACCTGTGCCAGTCGGAGCCGCGCACGCTGGCCCTGCGGATGGGCGCCTACGGCGAGCACCAGTGCCTGCAGGTCGTCCACGGCGGAAAACCGCTTGACGTGAACCGCAACTGGCTCGTCGTGAAGCTCGATCCCGGCTGCGGCACGCGGCTCGTGCTGAAGGTGAAACGATACGCGAATGCGCCGAGCGCGAAAATGGCATGGGAGTAGGGAAGAGGAGAGAGTGGGGGATGGGGAGAGTGGGAGAAAGAGGAAGAGGAAACATTGAACATCGAACACTGAACATTGAACATCGAATGAAGAGGACGGACGACGGTTGATGGCGAGATTGGGCGCAGGCGGCGCTCTGCAGCGGCCTGTTTCGCCACGTCCACTTCGTCCACTGAGTCTACTTCGTCCACTTGGTCCACTGAGAACTTCGGATCACCACCATCATGAATGATCTTCTTCCCGATCCCTTCCTCTTCCAGAACGGCAAGCGTGCGCACGATGCTACCGATTGGCGGCGGCGCCGGCAGGAGCTGCTCGAGCTTGTCGTGGGTATCGAGTATGGCGGGATGCCGCCCGTGCCGGATCGCACCGTCGCCGAGGAGTTGCACACGCACACGGTGGCGCGGTTCGGCGACGCGCGGCACAGCACCTACAGGATCGTGACCGGCCCCGACCGCCCGTTCAGCTTCATCGTCAGCGTGCTGGTTCCGCCGGGCAACGGCCCCTTCCCCGTAGTGCTCACTGGCGACGGCTGCTGGTGCTACGTGTCCGACGAGATCACGATGGAGGTGCTCCGCCGCGGCAACATCCTGGCTCAGTTCAACCGCGTGGAGATCGCGCCGGACGTCAACAGCGCGGACCGCACGTCGGGCCTGTATCGCATCCATCCGGAAAGAACGTATGGCGCCCTATCGGCGTGGGCGTGGGGCTACCACCGCTGCGTCGACGCCCTGGCTGAATTGCACTTCGCGGACGCATCCCGCATCGCGATTGTCGGGCATTCGCGCGGCGGCAAGACCGCCCTGCTCGCCGGCGCCACCGACGAGCGGATCGCACTCACCGCCGCCAACGATTCCGGCGCGGGCGGCGCCGGCTGCTATCGCTGGCAAGGCCCCGGAAGCGAAACGCTGGCCGACTGCCTGCGGGTGTTCCCCTACTGGTTCGGGCCGCGGCTGCACGAATTCCTGGGACGCGAGCACGAGCTCCCGTTCGACCAGCACAGCCTGAAGGCGCTGGTCGCCCCGCAGCCGCTGCTCACGCTCGAGGCGCTCGGCGACATCTGGGCCAATCCTACCGGCACGTGGCAAACGCACGCAGCCGCACGGGAAGTCTACCGCTTCCTCGCCGCCGAAAACCGCATCGGCATCTGGTTCCGCGAAGGCGGCCACAGCCACGGCCTCGCCGATTGGCAGGCCTTCCTCGATTTCGTCGACCTGCATTTCCGCGGCAAACAGCCGTCGCGCCGGTTCGACGTGAATCCGTTCCCCAGCCTGCCGCCGGCGTTCACGTGGAGCGCCGGTTGAGGAGCGTGACGTTTTGGTCCGGCAGCAAGCTCGGCCACACATGGCAGCAATACCCAACATCGTCATCGTCTCCTGCGATCAGCTCCGGTCATTCGAGGTCGGCTGCTACGGAAATCCGGTCATCCGGACTCCGCACATGGACCGGCTGGCGGCGCAGGGCGTGCGGTTCGACGCCGCGTGCTCGAACAACCCGCTGTGCACTCCTTCGCGGTCGAACCTGCTTTCGGGGCAATACAGCCGCACGTGCAACGGCATGACGGGCAACGTGGGCGAGCCGGATGCGTTCCGGCGCTGCTTCCCGAACCCCATGCTGCCCGAGGTGCTGCGGGAGGCCGGCTACGCAACGGCAGTGGTCGGCTCGTGGCACGTGCAGCCCGGCCCCGCGCTGTGCGGCGTCGGCCATTTCGTCGTCCCGCTGGTGAACAACAAGTACTTCGGGCAGTCGTATTACGTCAACAGCATGGTCCCCTCCCCCACCGATGGCTGGTCGTGGGATTTCGAGATGAACAACGCTCGGGCGTGGATCGCGAACCACAGTGACCGCCCGTTCTTCCTGTATTCCAACATCGATCCGCCGCACATGCCGCTGGGCGACGCTCCCGAGAAATATACCACGATGTACAGCCCGGCCGAGGTGCCGCTGCGTCCGAATGTGGACGACGTGTGGTTCGATCCGCCCGGGGATGACTGGTCCACCGAGAAATGGTTCAGTGTGTATCTCGGCGACGCCTTCTACGAGAAGCTGTGCCTGCCCGAGACAGGCAAGCTGCCCGCGAGCTTCGGCCTCCGTGAGCTTACCGCGCTCTACTACGGCATGGTCACGCTCGTCGACGACCAGCTCGGCAAGCTGATGCAGGCACTCGCCGACGCCGGCATCGCCGACAATACCATCGTGCTGTTCACCAGCGACCACGGCGACAACCTGGGCAGTCACGGGCTGTTCAACAAGCTCTACCTGATCGAGGAATCGATCCGCATCCCGATGATCTACCGGTGGCCGGCCGCCGTGAAGCCGCGCGTGGCAGACAGGCAGGTGACTTCGCGCATCGACATCATGTCGACGCTCCTTGGGCTGCTGGGGTTGCCGGTCCCCCACTACGTGCAGGGCACGGATGTGTCGCCGGTCATTCGCGGCGAGGCCGAAACCGCACGCGAGAACGCCGCATACATCGAATCCGGCTTCGGCGGATTCGGCATTCGCACCCGCGATCACGTCTGCGGCATCAAGGTGCGCGATGTGTCGCTCTACGGCCACAAGCGCGAGAACGACGAGATCGTGGACGACCGGTACCTGTTCTATGATCTGCGCAGCGATCCGTACGAGTTGCGGAACCTCGCCAGGACCGGCGAGCAGCGCGACGTGGCGGATGGATTGCGCGAGCACGTGGTTCGATGGCATCGCACGACGCCATGGTTGGCGTAGAGACGTGCCGGAAGAGGGCGGGCAGCCGAAGGCAGGAATGCCGTGGGAATGAAGAGGATGATGGGGAGGATGGGAAAAGAAAGAACATCGAACATTGAGTATCAAATGAAGCGAACGGCGATGGAGATGTTCCGCCTCGTCCGCCTTGTCTACCGTGTCCACTTGGTCCACTATGTCCACTGAAAGCTCAGTCAGCGCAATACGGATATCCAGCGTGGCATCGTTAGCCCTGGCAATCGCGCTGTCGGTTGGCGCTTCGGCTGCTCCCCCACCGAGCGGCTCGCCTCTCAGTGAGCTCCTCGGGGCCGACTATGATGGTGCGAAAATCGTGGCGCTGGGCGGGCAGCTCGGCAAGTCCGTCATTGTCACGGAGATCGCCCCCCGCGTGTCGAGAACGCTCGCATCGTTTGACGATGACGCCCGCCGCATCACGGTGAGCAGGCCGTTCTGGTCGCCCGACGGCAGCCAGGCGGTCTTCTCCTACGACGGCAAGTGCTACCTCGCCCGCGCCGATGGCACCAGCAAGCGGCAGATTCTGACCGACGACCGGGTATGCGGCGACCCGAGCTTCTGGAAGGACCCGCAGACCGGCGAGTTGTGCGTGGTCTATTCCAGGATCACCGGCGCCGACGAACGCGGCGAGGACGTCGCCGAGACATGGCTCCACCGGCTCACCGGGGGCAGCAGGACGAAGCTCGCCGACGGCATGTTCAACGCCGGCCTCTCGCGCGACGGCACCCACCTCGGCAATGCCGGCGATGGCGGCGTCTGGATGCGCGATATCGTCACCGGCACGACCAGTCGGCTCAACGTGCAGAACACCGCCTGCAACGGTTCGATGAGCCCCGACGACACCTACCGGATCATGCACCTGTACGCGCCCCACCGGTTCTTCGGCATTCGCGACGAGTGGGACCACGAGCTGTGGCGGATGGGCGGGCACAGCTTCGAGATGCCGCGATGGTCGAACCATCCCGACTTCTGCACGGTGCAGTACAACGGCCTTCGCGTTGTCAGGATCAGCACAATGGAGGACGCTCGCGTGCAGTGGCTCGGGGGCGGGCTCTTCGCGCACCTCTGGCTTCCGTCGGCGGCACGCCGGGCGTTCGACAAGCCGGGCCCGATCGACCACCTTGTTCTGAACCGCCTCGCCGACTGCAAGAGGAAGCTGGCAAACGCGAAGGACTACTCCCCGGTGATCGCGGAGCTTGCGCGCAGCGATGATCCGGAAGCAAAGCTCGTGGTCAACGAGCTGGTGGCGCAGGGCGAGGCGAAGCTGGCCAAGGCCCTTGCCGACCCCGACCCGCTTCAGTTTGTGCCGGACATCCGCGAGCTGGCGGCGCGATACGCCACGCACGAGATCGGCCGGCAGGCGGGCCAGATTCTGCAGTCGCCGGAATTCGGGCGCGAGATCCGCGGTGGCCAGGAATACTACAACATGTGGCGGCTGATGACCTCACTGAACCCGGTGAAGGACGTGCCGCAGCTTTTCACAGACCCGGTATTCGTGGAATACAACCGCGGTACGCTCGCGCAGATGGTGGAGGCGGTGGCCTCCGCCCGCCGCCGCTGCGACGGCACGAAGGGCATTGCCCTCATCGAGCAGATTGCAGCCAAGTACGCCCTGCCTGCGCGCACCCTCGAACCCGGCAACAACACCGTTACCGTCGTCGCCGCGATCGAGAAGGTCTCGCGCGTGCCCACGCTGCAGCAGATCGCCCCGTACAAGGATGCCGTCACCTTCGTGCAGTATGGCATTCAGGACGTGGTGAACGGCGATTACGCCGGCAGCCGCATGCTCGTGGTGCATTACGTGATACGGGGCAAGAAGCAGACAAAGGCCGCCGAATGGAAGCCCGGCTTGAAGCAGCTTCTCACGGTGGACCGGTTCGACGCTCACCCGAAACTGGGCGAGTTGCCCGCAGCCGATGATGCCAACGACTTGCGCCTGGTGCCCTACTGGGCCGTGAATGTATTCGATAGCTGGTAGGATTCGCCGATGGAAACCGGTGCAGCATGATTCGTGCAGGTGTGTTGATCTTCCTCATGGCCGTGAGTTCGGCATACGCGGCGGATGCTTCGCGCGGTGCGGGCGATGCCGCGCTCCGTGCGCTCCTCGGTGCCGACTACGATGGTGCGCAGATGGTGGGGCTGGGCGGGCAGCTCGGGAAAAGCGTGATCGTGTTCAAGCTTGCCTCGCCGCAGCAGCGCACGCTGATCTCGTTCGACGACGACGAGCGACGCATCACGGTGAACCGCCCATATTGGCCGCCCGACGGCCGCCAGGTCATCGTGAGCTACGACGGCAAATGCTGGGTCCTGAAGGCCGACGGATCCGCCAAGCGCCGGATTCTGCAGGACCAGAACGTGGGCGAGGCGTGCTTCTGGAAGGATCCGAAAACCGGCGAGCTGTGCGTGGTCTACTGCACGATTACCGGCAAGGATGGGCGGGGCAACGTGATCGGCGAGACGCGGCTCTACCGCCCCTCCGCCGGTGCGAAGACCACCAAACTGGCAGACGGCATGTTCAACGCCGGCCTGTCGCGCGATGGCACCCACCTCGGCCATGCCGGCGGCGGCGTCTGGATGCGCGACCTCGTAACCGGAACTACCAGCCAGCTCAACGTCCGGACTTCCGCCTGCAACGCCTCGATGAGCCCGGACGACACCTACCGGATCATGCACCTGTATGCGCCCCACCGGTTCTTCGGCATCCGCGACGAGTGGGACCACGAGCTGTGGCGGATGGAGCGGCTGGCCGACACGGACTGGAGCGCGCCGCGGTGGTCGAACCATCCCGACTTCTGCACGGTGTTTGGCCGGGGCCTCTACGTGGTGAAGATCAGCACGAAGGAAGCGGCGCCCGCCCCGCGCAGCACCTTGCACGGCTACGCGCAGTTGTGGGTGCCGTCGGCCGCAACCGCCAAGCCCCCGAAGCCCGGGCCCATCGACCACCTCAAGCTCGGCCGCCTCGCCGGCTACAGGAAGAAGCTCGCCTACGCCGAAGACTACTCCCCCATCATCGACGAGCTGTCGCGCAGCGGCGACCCCGAGGCGAAGCTGATCGTGGCGGAGCTGGAGAACCAGGCACAGCAGAAGATGGCGCGGGCACTGGCGGCGGAGGACCCGCTGAAGTTTCTGCCGGACATCCGCGAGCTTGCGACGCGGTTCAGGTCGCATCCGCTCGGCATCCAAGCGGCCGAGATGATGCAGTCCGCCGAGTTCAAGCGCGAGGAGGAATGCTCGTTGAGACTATATGGCCTTCTGCGGCACAAGTGGTCGCTGCGTCCCGTCCTGGGCGCCCAATCCATCTTCGGCGATCCGGTCTTCCTCGAGCGATACCGCGGCACGCTCGCCCAGATGGTCGAGCTGATCGCTCCCGCACGCAACCGCTACCAGGGCACGAAATCGCTGGTGCTGATGGAGCAGATCGCGAAGGAATACGGCCTGCCCGAACGCACAGCCGAGCCGGGCAACACAACGATCTCGTTCATCGGCATGATCACGAGAGTCTCGCACGTGCCCACGCTTGCCGAGATCGCTCCCTACGAGGACGCCCTCACCTACGTGCGCTATCGCATCCAGGAGATGGTGACCGGCGACTATGCCGTCACCGAGATCATCGTGGCGCACTACGTGATCAAGGGCAAGAAGGAAACCGACGCCGCCAAATGGCAGCCCGGCCACAAGCAGCTCCTCACGGTCGACCGACTCGATGCCCATCCGAAGCTTGAGGAATTGCCGGCCGCCGATGAGGCGAACGACCTCGGATTGGTGCCGTACTCGGCGGTGAAGGTGGTGAACTGGTGAACTGTTGCCGCGGGCGACACCGCGTTCGTCACCACGTGGGCATCTGCGGCATACACGGCCTATGAGCTTGCGGTGATGGCGAAGCTGATGTCTATGGGAAAGGGACTCGCTTCATCCCTTCATCCCTTCATCCCCTTCATCCCATTCATCCCTGTTGAACCTCTTCCTCTTCTTCGTGTCCTTCGTGTCCTTTGTGTCTTTGTGGTTTTCCTATCCCCTCATTCGCACATGAGCGTCTTGATCTCAAACGGCCTCATGTACACGCTCACCGCGGCGTCTTTCAGCTTCAGCCGCTTCGGGTTTTCCTCGAGCAGATTCGTCTCGCTCACCGACTCGACGGGCGTTGAAAGCCGCACGGTGGCGGTGGTGCCGGTCTTGCCGGCTTCGTAAAGGCGGACGACGAAGCCGGTGCCGCTCTCGGCGCGCTTGACGGCCTCGACGATGACGTTCGGCGCGTCGACGGAGACGATGCCGGCGAATCCGCTCGCACCGGAACCAGCTCGGCACCACTTGGGCGGCACGTTCAGCTCATAGGCCGGCCGCACTACCGATTCCACCGAGAACGGGCAGGCGTGCGGCAGCAGCGAGTAGGCGAAAACGTGCCGGCCGGCGTCGCCCCGGCCGTCAGGGTGCGTGCCCGACTTGACGAGCGTGAGGGACAGGTCGCCGCCAACCACGCCGATGCCGTACTTGCTGTCGTTCAGGAGTGCCACGCCGAATCCGTTCTCCGAGAGATCGGTCCATTTGTGTGCGGACACCTCGAATCGGGCGCGGTCCTGCGGCCGGTTGCGGTGCGTGGGCCGCTCGACGTGTCCGAACTGGATCTCGTGCCGGGCGGAATCGGCGAGCACGGCAAGCTGGAAGGCCGTCTTCAGCAGCGTGTGGATGTCGCCCCACTCCAGCACGTTCTCGAAATCGATCTGGGGCGTACTGGCGTGGAAAACGATGTCCTGCGTGAGGCTCGACTTCGCGCTGAGGCGGTATTCGCTGCGGATGCGGAGCTGGAGCGGGCCGTCGGCCACAACCGAGCGCCCCACCAGCTCGCCGGCCGGGCGCATCTTGCGCTGCTGGTCGGCGTCGATGTCCCAGTTGTCCCATGCTTCGGGCACGCCCTCGCCGAGGAGGAAGGCGTTGAGCGCCCCGCCGTGCCGGACGATCTCGCGGCCGGACGCCTTGTCGACGAGCGGCACGATCCGCCCTCCCCCATCGAATCGCAGCCGCGCGTGGGGCGTCTCGATGGAATCGCCGTCGACGATGAATGGCGATCCGGCGTCCGTGCGGGCGGTGCCCTTCTTCATCGGCACCACTGCCCCACCGAGGCCTGGCACGGTCACGCCGCCGAGAATCAGCCGGCGCACGCCATCGGGCGTTTCTACCCGCTGCAAAGCCACGGCGTCATCGGCCGGAACCAGCTTCTCGGGCACGTCTTCGAGCGCGGCGGGTCATCCTGCGGCATCGCGCCCGGGAAGATGTGGCCGGAGTATGATTCGAATGCCAGATGATAGCTGCGGCCGGCGGCGCAGCGGCCGGTCATCATGGCCACGGGATGCCAGCCGTCGAACACGCCGCGGTACTGGCCGTCGACAATGAGCAGCGTCTCGCCGCCGGTCTTGGCGCGGATGAACACGCGTTTGCCGTCGCACGATTTCGGCAGCCTGACATCGCCGCGGAACCAGGCGGTGATCCAACTGCCGCCCCATTTCGTGGCGGAGGGTGCGGGCCGCCATTTCAGCCGCGGGCCGGCAGGTTCGGTGCGGAAGTGCTCGCGAGTCTCGCAGTACTCCACGGGCACGCCGGCGATCCTCTCGAAACGAAGGTCGGTGCAGCGGCGCTCGATCTGGTCGAGCTTGCCTATGATTTTCCTTTCCATGAGCATGAACGAAACATCTCCTGCATTTTTTTCGATCCACAGGGCAAGTGAGGAAGGTAAGAATGTGTAGCGAAGGGGGC
>Ga0307380_10009044_pt1 | contig 12676 bp, 15 predicted proteins | sample UN3MG_FD_202239 | JGI IMG/M metagenome (GOLD analysis project Ga0307380, IMG submission 202239) | Soil microbial communities from Risofladan, Vaasa, Finland - UN-3 | ecosystem: Environmental > Terrestrial > Soil > Coastal area > Acid sulfate soil | place: Finland: Risofladan, Vaasa | collected... | reverse complement strand
TGGGGAAGGCAAGCCTCGCGGGGAGACCACGATCGAGGCCGCCTACCGGGAACTCCGCGAAGAGACGGGCCTCGACATCCCCCACGGCGAATACCTCGGGAACCTCAACCGGTTCATCCCCCAGGGGACCGTCCTCGACAGCGGTGGCTATTTCACCACCCTCTACCTGCTCGACACGACGGGCATGAAACTGCCCGAGACTTTCGAGGTCGAGGACCACGAAGCCCCCGTCGAATGGGGTCCCGTTCACCGGCTTTTCGATGGTCCCTTCGGACGTGAGAACGCTAAACGTCTCCAGAAGTTGGGGGTGATCGCGTGAGCTGGAACGCCGACGCTTTTTTCTCCATCGGGAAAACCCACATGGTCTGCGAGGACTATGCTCGTTCGGGACGCACCGAAGAACAACACCCGTACGCCATCGTGTGTGACGGTTGCTCGTCTTCGGAAGATACCGACATCGGAGCGCGGGCTTTGGCGACTTCTCTGGCAGCCCGGATAGAAGATGTCTGCACAGGCAAACACTCCGTCGATCGGGTGATGAGCGATGCTGCGGCCCACGCTAGCATGGCCCTATTCGCCGCTAAGGTGGGGGCCCACGCGTTGGATGCCACGGTCGTAGCTGCGTACCGCGTTGAGAAAGAAGGCAAGGAGGGGGTTCAGGTCTCCATGCGTGGTGACGGGGTGGTCGTCGCACGCCAGCGCGACGGCAATCTTTCCATCCAAACGATCGATCATCTGCACAACGCCCCCCGTTACCTGAACTACGATCTCGATTCGGTTCGCATGGCCGGCTATGTGAAAAAGTTCGGGGACAAGGGCGTGTCCAAGTTGACCACGCACCGCGAGGACGGATGGGACAGGGCCGTCACCACCGAGTTCGAAGGACACCCCACCGACTGGTTTTTCGACGCTGAAGTGTTCGATCTCGTCATGGTGTTGTCCGATGGTGTCCACACTTTCCAGCAGATGGTCGAGAACGGCACCAGCCGCAACCTCGTAGATATCCCGGTGGAAGATGTGGTCGGCCATCTCCTCAAAATCAAAGGCACTAAGGGCGAATTTCTCAAGCGCCGGTGCCACAAGTTTCTCACCCGCCACTGCGTCACCCACAACTGGCAGCACTACGACGACTTCTCGGCTGCCGCCATCTGGATGGAGAGCCCCAATGAGTAACGATCTCGACCAGGCTCGCGCAAAACAGGCTGCGGCCCAACAGGAACTCACCGAAGCAAATGCTGAACTGGCGCTTGCCATCTGCGGTGAGATTAAACGCGTGGCGGAAGAGGTAAAGAACACGCTCAGCCCTCTCCAGGCACTCATCAAAGAAATGCCTCTCCGACAGTCTCTCGACAACTCTGATCGTCGGCGTCGGGCAAACCAACTCACTGTTGCGATCGAAGAACATCTCGCGGAGCTCAAAACGTTGGCCACCGCTGTCCAAACTGGATGGCAGGAGGACGCCAAGTGATCGGCAGCGACATCAAAATGTTCAACGCGAACAACCCAAACCCCAACTCGTACACAGGCCCCCACAAATGGGTGGGGCACACGGCAGGACACCCTTTCGCAGTCTGCCAGATTTGTGGGGTTCGGCAATTTTCCCCAGGGCCCGGCACTCCGGACCCTGCTCCCCCACGCTCACCGTCTGGTGATTGGTACGCCCCCCACGAACCCGCAACCTGTACCCCGGTGAAAACATGAAGGTCTTCGTCAAAGGACAGCCCGAGGTCAACCTCACCAAGAGCCACTTCGTCGCCGAAGGCGGAGAAGGGAAGGTGTATGCTCGGGGCAAGACCGGATTCAAGATCTACCACGACCCCTCCAAAGCCATCCCGCTCGGGAAGATCCAGGAGCTTTCGGGCATCTCGGACCCCAACGTCATCAAACCCGAAGCTGCGCTCTACAAGGGCAAACAAGGTCAACACGTAGGCCACACTTTCCGCTTCGTGAAAGACGCCTGGACGCTCTGTCAGCTCTTCCCACGGGCTTTCCGTGAGCGGGAGGGGCTCACCCATGAGATGGCCGTCAAGCTCGTACGGCGGCTCCAGGAAGGCGTCGAGGCCGTCCACAAAGCTGGTGTCCTTTTGGTGGACCTCAACGAGATGAACTTCTTGGTCAGCAAGGATTTCACGACCCCGTATTTCATCGACGTGGACAGCTACCAGACGGCCCGCTACCCCGCGACCGCCATCATGCCGTCGGTCCGAGATCCGCTCGTTCAAGGTCTCGATTTCACCGCATTGTCGGACTGGTACTCATTCGGCATCGTCAGCTTCCAACTGCTGGTCGGCATCCACCCTTTCAAGGGCAAGCACCCGACGCTCAAAGGGTTCGAGGCACGCATGGGCGCCAACGTTTCGGTGTTCGATTCAAGCGTCAGAGTGCCCAAGGTGGCGTATCCGTTGGACGTGATCCCCGACATTTACCGCGACTGGTACCGAGCCATGTTCGTGGAGGGCAAGCGTGTTGAGCCCCCTACGGGGTTGCACGGTGTCATCACGATCCGTCCCGTGGTTCGTCAAATCAGCGGCACCAACAATTTCGATATCACGGAGCTCCACGAATTCAAAGACGAAGTTCGGGCGGTGTTCGTTGGGGGTGGCCATGTGGTCGTCCATGCCGGCACCGATGTGTTCGTGGACAAACGCCGGGTAGGGATGTGGAAAGGCGCCCCCACCATTGGGTTCACCCCGCAGCACGGACATCCCATCGTGCTGTTCCCTGCGCCGGATTCGAAGGCAGTCACGCCGACCAATCTCATCACGCAGGCGGTTCTCGATCTGACGCTCAACGCGGACGAGATGATGGCCACGGGTGAGACGATCTACCTCCGCAGCGGAGACAAGGTCCTGGAGCTGATCTTCACCGAGGCCGGGAACAAAACCATCGCCGGGGCCCGGCTCGCTGCCAACGTGCTGGAGAACGCCTGCCGTTTGTACGAAGGTGTCGCGCTCCAGAGTCTCCTGGGAGAGCCCCACGTCAGCCTCTTCCCGCGCCCTGGGGCCACGTACCAGTTGGGTCTTCCAGAGCTCAAAGGACACAAGGTCGTCGAAGCCAAATTCGACAACGGCGTGCTCATGGTTCTCGCAGCCAAGAAGGGTCTCTACCACCGCTTCGTGTTCCGATTCGACAAGGACTATGCGACGTATGACGTGCGTAAGATCGAAGACGTGGCGGCGGTGGGCCTCAACTTTGTGACTCTCGATTCGGGCGTCTGTGTGTGTCTCAACGAAGACGAGCAAATTGAGTTGTTCTCGTCCCGTAAGGGCTCTACGTCGGTCAAGACGATCGATGACCCGATCCTTGGTGGCGACATGAGACTGGTGAAGAACAACGGTGAGCTCCAGTTCTTCCGCAATAACAAGCTCTACAGGATGAAGATGAAATGAGCGACCAGACCATCAAGAAGTACCGATTGTTGGACTCCATCATCCTCGGGTTCATCGGTCCACGAGAGCAGATCGACGTGGTCATTGATCCGAAAGAGGGCGTCACTGTCGAGTGCGATGGCAGCACCATCTGGCTTGTCAATAGAGTGGGGCGCCACGAGTCCACCACCACAGCAAATTTCATGCAGGTAAACGCAGACCTGTTCGAAGAAATCATCGAGGACTGACCAATGGATATCGACGAAACACGACGGAAGTTACGCACAACTGAGTTCGAGCTGGCTGACACCAAAAGGAAACTGGCCGTTTCGGAGAAACGCAACACAATGCTCAAGAAGGAGAACGAGGAGTTTCAAGAGCGTATGCGAAAAGCTTCGAGTCTCCTCGGAGTTTCGAGTTCTTGGAAGGTCTACGATGCACCTGGAGCCTGTGGTTTCTGCGGGTCCCTCACCTGCAACCGGAATTGTGTGAAATGACTAATCGAAAAATCGCAGTGTACGGAGGCAGCTTCAACCCTTTCGGAGTTCACCACCAAGACATCGTCCGGTGGCTCGTGGAAGAAGGCGGGTTCACGGAGGTGATTGTGGTGCCCGCAGCAGCCCACGCCATCAAGGAGGACCTCCCCGAGTTTCTCCACCGTTACAACATGACGAAATTGGGTATTACCGATCTACAGTTCGGGCGCCCAAGCCTTCCCCAAAACTCCCAGGTTCGGGTAAGCACGGTCGAGATGGACATGCTCACTCGACAGCCGGCCCCTATCCGCACCTACGAGCTTCTCAAGGAGTTGCGGGAGGGGTACCACCCGAAAGACGAAATCAAATTCGCCATCGGCCCCGACATCCCCGATGAAATGCACAAGTGGGAGAACGTCGACAAGATCAAAAAGGAATTCGGTTTCGTCCACCTCCCGGTCCAGTCGATGAGAGCCGCAGCCCTACGCGGGATGATTGGTGAAAACCTCAACGCCTGGGAACGCCACATCCCCCACCCCGTGCGCAAGTACATCAAAATGCACGGTCTCTACCAAAAGGCAGCAGCATGAGTAAAAAGTTCGAATACGACTACCCGCTACCCGCCGTCACCGTGGACATGGCGATTTTCACGATTCGTAAAAACCGCCTCCAAGTTCTCCTGATCCAACGACGGGACGACCCCCACAAAGGCAAGTGGGCTATCCCCGGCGGCTTCGTTGAAGTCGGCGTGGGTCACAAAGCCCGAGGGAAGCAAGGGGAGAGCCTGGAGCAGGCCGCCGAACGAGAGCTCCTCGAAGAGACCAGTCTCCAGCGAGACCGGGACCAGGTTTTTTTGGAGCAGCTCTACACCTTTGGCAACCCTGGCCGCGATCCCCGAGGTCGTGTCATCACCGTGGCCTACTACGCACTCATCTCCCCCGAGGCGTATCGCCGTGTCGAGGCCGGCGACGATGCTGTAGAGGCTGCCTGGTTCGACGTGGAAGATCTCCCCACGATGGCCTTTGACCATGATCAGATCATGGTGGCCGCTATCGAACGGGTGCGAGGCAAGATCGACTATGACCCCCGTCTGGCCAAGGCGCTGCTTCCGAGCGAGTTCACGAGCCGTCAGTTTCGTCGGGTCCACGAAGTATGCAAAGGAACTTCCTACGACCGGTCCAACTTCAACAAACGGTTCAAGCGTATAGTGGAAGACGGTCGCATCCTGGAGACCGATGACACCCAGGAGCCTACAGGAGCAGGGCGCCCGGCCCGGCTTTACCAGTTCCCCGAATGAGAAAATGCCTTAACTGTCCCCATGAGGGCCCTGACAAAACCTTCGCGTATTACAAAGATGCGAAGGGGGGCCACAGAACCCTCAATACTTGTCTCAAATGCCATCGCCAAAAAGCCGCGGATCGACAAGCCAAGTACAAGGAAAAACATGGGGACCGAATTCGGGAAGCACAGCGCAACCGGAAATTCCTCCGCTACCACAACGACCCCGAGTTTCGTCAAGACTGCATTGACGAAGCCACAAAAAGAACCCGACATGAACGTGCGAAAGCTAAACAGTCCTGACGATCAACCCGACCGCACCTCTCCGGCAGCCCCAGCTTCCGTAGACCGCTACAAAGGAGCCTTGCTCGGGTGTGCCCTAGGAGACGCTGTCGGTGCTTGGGCAGAACGTCGACCGGTTGACGAGGCCAAAGAGTTCGCCAAATCCTTCATTCGTGAGTTCGAGTTCTCGAAGATTGGCACCCATCACCATGGCATGCGGTTCGGCCAGTACACCGACGACACCCAGCTCACCCGTGAGCTCATGCTTTCGCTGATCGATGAGCAAGGTTTTGACCCCGACGATTTCGCCGGGAGGATCGCACGCATCTTCGCCCACGGCAAAATAGTGGGCTACGGGAGGGCCACTCAGGAAGCTGCTGTCCGTCTCCTAGACGGCGTTTCTTGGGAAGAAGCTGGGACACCCCCACCTCGTGCCGGCAACGGTGCAGCCATGCGTGCGGGCCCTATCGGACTGTTCTTCTACTACGACGTGAACGCTTGCGTGAAAGCTGCGGCTGACCAGGCCATCATCACGCACAAAGCCCCACTATCCGTCGCAGCGGCCGTGGCCGTGGCATTGGCGACCGCGATGTCCATGTCTGCCAGCAAAACGACCACAGGCCCACACGAGATGGGCTGGTGGACGTGGCTGGCAGCTCATGTCCACACCAACAGCCCGGAGTTCGCGCAAGACATCCGTGGGCTCACCAAGCTCGTGTGGGATGGTCGCAAGACGGCCCAGTGGAAGGCCGCGTCCGCTGAGGAGTTCGAGGCGGCCAGTGAGTACGTCCTAGAAGGCGACGACCCCAACTGGGAGGGCGTGAGCCCGTGGGCCAGGAGCTCGACCCTGTGGGCTTTGTACTGCGTCATGGCGCACCCCACCAACGTGTGGAAAGCCATCGAGACGGCTGTGGCCATCGGGGGAGATTCCGACACCATCGCGGCCATGGCCGGCACCATGGCCCTCGAAGAAGTGGCCCCCTTGCTCCATGATGTGAAAGCTGAGCGCTACACCTGGGAAGGGCTGGAGCCGCTCGCATCGGCCCTTCATGTCATCGTGACCACCCAACATGAGGCTCGCGTGTCTGCATGGGAAGCTGACCTTCCTGATCCAGGGGAGTGATGGGACCAGGGCCCTACAACCCCACAGAGTTTGCAGCGCCACCCGAACTCGTCTTTTGGATGCTCGGGGCCATAGGCGTCGCTTTGGCCTTGGGGGGCATCCTAGTGGCCGTGGACGCTTTGCGGAAAAAGCGCAAACGATCGTGAAAAAAGAAAACTGAAAAAAGTTGGCTCAGGGGGGTTCGTTTCCGGGATCAGCGGAGTAAAAGAAATGTGGGGGCAATCGCTCCCATGTTCGGGACCCAGTCAAAGGTCCCAACTTCACGGTCAAGCCAGTCCGGTTTGACCAAAGGCCGCTCCCCGTCACGGGACGGTCCGGAGACCAACAAAATGAAGTCTAATACGCGCAATAGCGCCGTCGGGAATGGTACGTCCCCGGCAGCCAACAAAAAGAGTGGACGTACCACCACCTTCTCACACGGTCCCCTCCGTGCTCCGGAGCACAAAGCCGCGATCAACCCTCAGAATGCTGAGGAGTTCTTCGCGGCTTTGATGTGTCCGGTGTTCGAGGACATCAAACAAAAAGACGCCAAGGGTCTCAAAAAAACCCTTCAACATTACCTGTTGCCGTGGCCCGGATACACCGGCCTCGACCAGCCTCGGCAAATCCTGGAACTCTTCGAGAAAAACCTCGGGGCGGCCATTCAGTGGGAGTATTTCAACGGCTCCGATTCCAGTACGGCTCAAATGGCCCAGGCATGCGACCCCACGAAGGCTGTATGTGAGAACGTGACCAACACCTTCGATGCCTGCAACATGCGTGCAGCGATGGAGGATGCCGCCCTCGAAAAGAAGGACGGAAAAATGGTGGTGAAGACCGCCATGGTGTCGCTTTTGAGCAGCCCCGTGAAAGCAGCCGAACACTATTTCGGGCTCTGTCGTGCGGATTTCGCAGATCCCAGCAAGTTCGGGGACCTCCGTGAATTCGCCAAAAGCCACTGTGTGGTGCGCGTGTTCGGAGGGTACAAAAACAGCAGCAACCCCTGCGTCATTGACGTAATCGACGGCGGGTGTGGGGTCCCATCCACCAACGAAGCATGGAAAGGCTCCTTGCTTTCCCTCAACCGTGGTTTCAAAAAGATGTTGCTCATCGCCATCGGGAAATGGGGATGGGGAGCCGCAGGGTGTTACCAAAACGCCAACCTCTCTTTGCTCGTGTCCTGTGTTCCGGGAACCGACGACGTGATGTTCACCATCGTCGAAAAAGCATTCATGTCCATCGAGGACCAGGTGCCTACGTTCCGGTATCTGGTCCTCAAAGGCAGCATCCCCAAGATCAAGAAGCCCAAGTGGTGGAACGATCTGATGATGCCGGGAGAGAAGCGAGTGCCTACGACCCTCGTACGTCACTTCGGGTACCAAGCTCCGCTTTCACGCGGCTCCGGTGACAAGTCCATCGGAGGTGTTCTCGACCGGCTCCTTCCAGACCCTGTTTTCCCGGTCTGGAGCGAGTACGTCCACATGGTCGACGGCAAAGACTCCTTCCCAGGACACCGTCGCACCACACGATTGGTTCGCGGGACGCTCAACAAATTGCGTGATTCCTGGCAACGCAAGCAGAAAGGGATCACGGTCAAAAAGGGCGGCACGGATCTCGTCGAGGTTCGTCACTATGACTACTTCGACATCAACTTGGGCGACCACGATTTCACCGGACGCACTGGCAGCAGTCCTGCGGGCTCGGTGCGGGCGGAAGTGTTTGTGGTGGTGCCTCGTAAAGACGAAGAGGGCAACGACAAAGAAAACGACGCCATGCGTAACTTGGTGGACCCCCAGCGTTGCGTCCTGTTCCACCTGGATGGTCAGACGCACCATGAGGAGTTTTCCACGTTGGTGGGGGCGGCCACTCGCGGTGCCAATTTGGCGCACGTCGCCCGTCGTTGTGTTGTGGCCATCGACTGCAACAATCTGTCGCGCGAAGCCAAGTTCGTGTTGTTCGGCTCTTCGCGCGAACAGATGAAAAACTCCGAGCTCCACAAACGCCTTAAAGAACTCACGGTCAAACGCCTGGCCACCGACCAAAAACTCCGTCAGATCGATGGGGAAATCGCGATGGAGCGCCGTAAGAACATGAAAATGCCCGACCAGGCAGAATTCGCGGATGCCCTGTCGAAATACATGGCCAAGACGGACCTTCAGTTTCCGAAGCTCAAGCGCCAAGAAAAGAAGCGAGTCCGTGTGATCGAAGAGCACGCGAAGGATGGCGGAAAAAAGACCCCGCCGCCCGCCATCCCGGAGGAGATGCCCCCGCGCCTGCTCCAGTGGGCGCTCAAAAAGAAAGTGGTCAAAATGCACCCGGGACAGTCCTATTCCTGGGTGCTGGAAACTTCGGCTCCGGCCTCATGGTGGAAATCGGAGGACCCCAGCAATTCACACATCAAAGTGTTGAGCAACGGGGTCACTTTCACAGGGGCAGACAGCTTCAAAGCTGGCCGTATCCGTTGCCACTTCGAATGCCCCGCGACGGCTAAGCCGGGGGACACTGGGGTCGTCATGGCGCAGATGGATTACCACCCTGACTACGATCTGGCGATGCTCATCGCTCAGCTCAAAATCGAAGTGGTTGCCAAAAGCCTCGCCAAACCTCCGGGCACCCCACCCAAGGGGGACGGCAAAGGCAAAGGCAAAAAAGTGGTCAAAGTGGCGGTTTGGAGGGACCAACTCACCGAAGTTGAAATTGACTTTTTGCCTCCCCAGCCCATCACGTTCTCCAAGAACGAAGACATGTGGCGCCACCTCGGATGGGTCCGGGATGCCAGCAAACCTGCTTTCTCTGTCATGGTGGAGAGCGGCGAAGCCGTCCTCTACTACAACCCAGAGAACAAGGATCTCATCGAGGCTCGGGACGCCACCATCAAAAAACATCCTGGAACCGAGGAGAAGTTTCTCAAAGAGTACGAGATGAAGCTTGCGTTGGAGGGCATTTTCATGCTCAACGAAAACACGTTTCAGGCTCCGGAAACCACCGACGCTGAGGTGGAACGCATCGACCGCATGAATCGTGCGACGGGACGCAACTTGTCGATGGATGTAGCCCGTGAGCTGGACTTGGAGTCCAAGCTCGATGCGGAACGCGCTGGGAAATAGGCGGCTTAGCAAATGAGAAAAGAGGGCCCTGTGAAGGGCCCTCTTTTCTTTTTGGCGGGTAGGGTACTCCCATGCTCACCGAGCGGGAGAAACAGATGGTCACCATTCTCCAACGTCTTTCAGAATGGAGCAACCACATGTTGAATGACACCCCCGTCCGCATACTCGGGAAGCTCGTAGAAGACGCTGAGGAGCTTTTGGGGGTGTTGGGGCTCCCTCTGTACCCCGAATGCCTGCTCGTCCCTACGGAGCCAGCCAGCGCTTCATTTGAGGGAACTCCCGAACCGAGCAAAACCCCCCCGCTTGAAGACCATTGATTCCGAAGTAGGAGTTGGCTTTGAGGCATTGCCAGATGCTCGGACCCTCCCCGTCGTAGGGCACTTTTCCGAACTCGCGCTCGGAAAACAAGATCTCCGATGGGAGCTCTAGGTATTTCGAGGCAGCGTAGGCCCAGGCGGTGGCTTCGCAATCCGCCATCTGCATGATGCCGCGCCACGTTGGATCTTCACGGCCCATCGCATCCATCACGAACGGGTGTGTCGCACAGTAGTCTTTGATGGCAGCTTCGAGCCTCGACCCCGGCACCATCAAAGAACCGGGCTCGGTGAGCTCACGAAACTTGGAGGGGATGCAAGCCAGGTGACCGGCCTCATGGAGCACATCGCCAACATGGGCCCGCTCCCGATTCACGATCACTTTTCCACGATCGAGCCACACCCCGGGCACGAAGGAGTCGGGGAAAATCTCCTCTGTGAACTCGACTTCGATACCTTTCGAAGCAAGCCATTCCACAACGCGTTCGTTAATTTTCATGGGAGAGTGTCCTCGAAGCAGTCATGTTGTTCACCTACGGTTTCAATGTTGGCATCGACGTGGCCGTGCATCACAGCCAAACGAAGGCCCAAGTTGTTACCGGCCCCGAGCTGATGCTCCAGCCAACCCACACAGGGGAGTTCTTTTTCCGAGGTGGTCTCGTGGCAGGCCATCATGCGAAGAGACCCGCCCATGCCCCCAATATCCGCCGGTGTGGCGATGGTGGAAGACAGCCTCGCGTGTTTCGTTTCGCAGTATCCGTTAGGAATGTCGTGCGGATCCGTGTCCTTTTTCCAGGGGCACTTCGCACACTGTCTGCGGGTTTTGCCAGAAGCCATGCGTCCACTATATCTCTTGTGTGATAGGGGTCAAGTTTTTTCAAAAGCCAGACCCTCGCAGGGATCAAACCCCCAAAGGTCTTCCTAGGGGCCACAGCCCTTTATGAAGGCGCAAACCCAGGTTTCATGAAGCACCCGAACTTTTCGCGTATAAGACCTGACGAATCGCTTATCGATTTGAGAACAGGAACAAAAAATGGCAAACAAAGTGTTTTGTGGCGGTCTCGCCTGGGGAACTGACGAAGGTACTCTTCGCACAGCGATGGAGAAATTCGGCCCCGTAGCTGAGGTCAAAGTCATCACCGATCGGGAGACCGGAAAATCTAAGGGCTTCGGCTTCGTCACGTTTGGTGACTCCGACGGTTCCGAAGCGGCCATCAAAGCGGCTACATTGGAAGTGGATGGTCGCAAGATCAACATCCAAGAGGCTGTGGACAAACCCCGTGGCGGCGGTGGCGGCGGTGGCGGCGGTGGCGGTGGCGGCGGTGGCGGCGGTGGTGGTCGTGGCGGTGGTGGTCGTGGCGGCGGTGGGGGTCGTGGCGGCGGTGGGGGTCGTGGTCGTGGTGGCGGTGGTGATGGTGGCAGTTACAACGACGGTGGCGGTTACAACGGCGGCGGTCGAGGTTACTAGCTCAGAGGTCCCGTAGAATCGAAAAAGACGCCGCCCCAAACGGGACGGCGTCTTTTGCGGCCACGGTTTGCGTCAAAAGGTCGCCGGGGCCCTAGTAGAAGGTAGAAGAACAAATGAAAATGAAACACGTTGCCCTCTCTTTCTTGCTATTGGTCTCGGCCTGCGGCGATCCGTTGGAGTACAAAGTGCCAACGGATCCGGTTCAGTGGAAACAGGACAAAGGGTTCACGGAAGCCATTGAAGAACTCTCTGATGAGCAGAAAACGGATCTCCGTGCGTACTTGATACGAGCAGGGATGGCGGAAGCTTTTGGTGGATCTGTCCCCGATATGACCATCAAAGAGGCGATTCAGAACCAAAAGGATTTTCAGGCCGAGAAAGAGGCAGAGGCCAAAGCAGAAGCAGAGGAGCTCACCCGACAAGTGGCGTTGATCCAGGCTGCCGAAGCGGAGCGCTCGAAAGCGCTTGAAAAAGCACGCAAAGCACTGACGGTCGCCGTCACAAGCATTAATTTCATCAAGGCCAACTACCGCCAGGGGACATACCAGGACTCTTTTGCGATCCGAATCGTGTTGAAGAACAACGCTGACAAGGGCATGAGCGGTGTCAAAGGGACGGTGGTCTTCGCGGATATGTTTGGCGATGAGATCAAGCGAGTGACGCTTTCGGTGGATGATCCGATTCCGACAGGTGAGCAAGTCACCTGGAGCGGCAGCCTAGATTACAATCAGTTCATGGCAGAGGATACGAAGCTTCGCTCCACGGAGCTGAGCAAAATGAAGATCTCATGGGAGCCCGAGGTGTACTTGTTCACCGACGGGACCTCCATGAAGATGGAAGAATGAAAGATGGAAACAGCAATAAAAACCAATCGAACCCCTACGTTTCTCGCCATTGGCCAACTGGCCGCAACACTCGTGTTGACGGGTTTTGTCGCCAAAGTCGCCCTCAACGATGAGCCAACCGCCGTGGCCAGTCCGGTGAAGGTTGCCGTGCAGCCTACTCAGTTTGAGTACATGGTGGACTCCATCCCAGATTTGGAGTGGAGCACCAAAGCTCAAAAGTTGGGCGAAGAAGGTTGGGAGCTTGTCTTTGCTCGACGAGCCTCTGGCGACGGGGGCAACTACATGTACGAGTGCATTTTTCAACGGCAAAGCCGAGTTCCAAACATCTGATCTGGCTATGGAGATCCGGTACGATCGAAAAGAGTGGAGTCGTTTCGCAGCGTGGCGGCATCTTCTCAAGAACAAACCGGAGATCGAGCTTGGTGGGCACCGGTTC
>Ga0307380_10009042_pt1 | contig 12676 bp, 9 predicted proteins | sample UN3MG_FD_202239 | JGI IMG/M metagenome (GOLD analysis project Ga0307380, IMG submission 202239) | Soil microbial communities from Risofladan, Vaasa, Finland - UN-3 | ecosystem: Environmental > Terrestrial > Soil > Coastal area > Acid sulfate soil | place: Finland: Risofladan, Vaasa | collected... | reverse complement strand
GTTTTTACTATTGGCCCACGGTCTTTTCGCAACTCAAGAAAATAGTAACCGAGTAATCCAAAAGCTCTGAGTTGATCAATAAATTGGCCATTTTCATCACCAAAGCCCACCCGATCAGCATCGCCATCATTAATGATGGCTACATCAGTTTTGAGCTCACTGGCAATACGGAGGCCTTGGTCGACATTTGGCGGAATAGGCTCAGGGCGAATCATATCCGGAAAAATTGGGTTACGATAGTTGTGGACCTCATGTACAGTTGTTTTAGAACCGCCCAGTAAGGAGGTAAACCAGCCCGCGCCATTTCCCCACATACAATCGACCAGGATATTGAAACCTGCATCCCGCAGCGGCTGAAGGTCTATCAGCTTGTTTATTTGCCGGACATAGGCCGGACCGGCATCAAACACAGTTACCAGGCCATCACTCCTTGCATCCTCCAACTTCCGACTCCTGACTTCAGGTAGGTCTTGTGGGATCAGGGCCTCGATCTTCTTGAGATTATTCGGCGCAATAGCCCCACCTCCGCCATCACGAACTTTGAAGCCACAATCTTCTGGCGGGTTATGGCTGGCGGTAATATTGATTGCGGCACCTGCCTGTTTATCAACTACGGAATAGGAGATGGTTGGCGTTGGCGTTGCCCTATCGGTTAACCAGACTCTTATTCCATTACCGGCCATCACTTCGGCGGCCGTGGCGGCAAATTTATCCGCCAAGAATCGCTTGTCATAGCCAATGACGACACCCTTTTCTGCAATACCTTGCTGGCCTAAGTAGTTGGCAAAACCTTGGGCACAACGCCGTACATTATCGAAGGTATAATCAGCGGCGATCCTACCTCGCCAGCCGTCGGTACCAAATTTTATTTCGATCATAAGAAGCTCTCTCCGGTACAGAAATGAAAACCATCGACAATATTTCGCCGTGCGCCAAAACTCCTAAGACAATTACATCGCTACTCGACCATCTCGAATCATCTTTAAATCTGCTTCCACCATCATATGTATAAGTTGTTTGAATGAGACTTCTGCCTGCCATCCTAGTTCGTCTCTTGCTTTTGTAGCATCTCCTACAAGCAGATCGACTTCAGCCGGCCGCATGTACTTAGGATCCTGCACAACGTAATCGTGCCAATCCAGGTCTACGTATCCGAAAGCATGCTCCAGGCACTCTTCAACTGAATGCGTCTCACCTGAAGCAATTACATAGTCAGTCGGACGTTCATTTTGGACCATCAACCACATCGCTTTCACATAATCGCCGGCAAATCCCCAATCTCGCTTAGCATCCAAATTGCCTAGCCTGATTTCATCGCTCAGCTCCAATTTTATGCGGGCAACTTCATGAGTAATCTTTCGTGTGACAAATTCCAATCCTCGACGAGGCGATTCGTGATTGAACAAAATGCCCGAAACCGCGTGTAATGAATAACTCTCGCGATAATTGACGGTAATCCAATGCCCATAAACTTTGGCCACTCCGTATGGACTGCGCGGGTAGAAAGGTGTCGACTCTCGTTGTGGCACCTCGACTACTTTTCCAAACATCTCACTCGAACTGGCCTGGTAAAATCTGATGCGAGGATTAACCGTTCGGATAGCGTCTAATACTCGAGTCACCCCTAGGGCTGTAGCTTCTCCGGTGAAGACCGGTGTCAACCAGGAAGTCTGTACAAACGATTGAGCGGCAAGATTGTAGATTTCATCGGGTTGGTGCTCTTCTAATATTCGAATCATTGATATCTGGTCCAGGAGATCCCCCTGGACAAGTATGAGTCGATCTTGAATATGTTGGATACGGTGAAAGTTGATAGTACTACTCCGCCGCACCATTCCGACAACTTCGTAGCCTTTCTCCAATAAAAACTCAGCCAGGTAAGATCCATCCTGGCCCGTGATTCCGGTAATTAATGCTTTGGTCAAGGTGCCTCCCATCATTCTGTTTTGCTTGATGATTATAGCCCAGTGGATCAGCAACCAAAAACAAACAGATTTGCACCGGAACGCCGGGTAGATCAAGCGCATCGGTTGTTACACTCTCGACGCATCTGGTTGAACTAAGGGATTTCTATCTCCCCCAAAACCAACGGTTCTCCCAATCGTTCAAGAGTAGGTAAGTAATAGAAACCTGATTGTAGTCTGTATCTGCCAGATTGGAGATTCTCGGGCAAAGCCACCTCAAATACATCCGTCACTACCTCGTTGGGTTGCCAATCACCGGTAGGATATCCGTCAGGCAGCCGATCGCTTTGAGCGATTAGAGAGCCATCTTGGGCAAGCACGTGGACGTAAACTGTGTAATCTCTGGCCATCTCTACTATCGCCTGCCAGGTCAACGTAACCTTTAGCAGATCTCCGGAAGATTCGGCCTGCCAATCTTGAAGCGCTATCGCCCCACCCCATGACAAATCTGATCCATTCGTATAAGCAAGCCCTTCGCCATCACCTGTCAACCAAAACGCATGAAAACTTGGGGCCGACCTGTCGACAACGCCACCGGGAAACAGTTTGGTGAGTCGATCAAATACAGATTCTGCAGAAGGGCGTATCAAAAAAATTGACTCTTGTCCTGGTTGACCCGCCGGTGTTAGGCTGTCCTGCGGACTATGAAAGCTGCGTAATCTATCTCGTTGGCCGCCTAAGGCGTAATAAATTGTGGCCATTTTCTGCTGATTAGGCGTCAGGTACACAATGGCCTCATCGGGTAATGTTGAAGCATATTGACCCAATTGCCAATCTGACAGCTGAAATGCATCCGCTAGCTCGGGTTTTCCAGCGTAAATCTGGAAGTAGTCCCTCGTAGCTATCGTCGCGCTGAACATAAAGAGGATCATCAAAATAGATCCGATCACGATAATTACGTGGTCACTTCGACCCACCAATCGTTCATAGACCAGGTCGGCAACCCATACGGCGCCAAGGGACAAGAGAATAGCTATTGGTGCCATTATGCCAATCAGGCGACCGAAATGTGGTGCATCCCCGCTAAGGATCCCTGGCAGCAGCATGATGGCAAGCCAAAAAATGAGGAATATTTCTCTCAACTGAAAATGCCGCCAAATAATTCCACCAAGCCCGGCTACCATCAGAATCGCCTGGATCGGATCTAAAAAGGGGCGTCCAGGTAGGTTGTGTCGCAAGTTTGTATCGCCTTTGATTATTAGCCCGGCGCCGACTCGTCCTATATTGGATAGCCACGTAAGCCAGGGCTGGCCAGGATGGGTGCCTTCACCCCTATTAGCCACCACCCTTGACCGCTGGATCATATAATAAGGGTGCCGGAAGAGAAAAACGAACAAAGGCAGCGCGACCATAAATCCGGACAAGATCATAACCCCTAGGTTTGCCCATTGCCTTGCCAAAACAGTGCGATCACGCCAATACCAATAAGAGATAAAGACGACAAACAGCACAGGAAGGAATCGAGCGGCCGCATAGGTATAAAAACCCAGACCAAGGGATAGGCCGGCGACGAAAAACCACCGCGGATTGAAATCTCCAAGAGCCAGCGCCTGGAAGGTTGCTTGTCCATTCCTTTGGCGAGCAGATTTTTCGGAAGCCTGAATACCGCGCCAAAAACAATAAATAGTTAATGTTTCAAGTGGAACGAAGGCCATCGCCCGGACACCATATCGACTGAATGTAATGGCCGGATATAGGATCGCCATTGTAAACGCCGCAAGAAGTGGAGCCAGGATAAATAACGGTGATTCTGCTGGTGGCTTATTCACTCCACCTGAGTGAGTTGAGGATGCTAGAAGAGCGGTTGCCGCCAAATAAGTACCGAGGACAGCCAGAACTCCGAGAATTGCCGGGACGATTCGTAGAGCAATGAGCGTGGGCCCGAATAGCCAAATAGAAGCAGCCATCAAATATACAGTTGCCGGCTCTCGGCCATAATTGCCTTCAAAAAACGGGGGCAGCTGCGTATTTCGGATTGGCAGGTTCTGGTGCGCCTCTTCTGCGTATAACTCCCACCCCTCATAGAAAATCGGGAACGTCCCACCTTCTAGAAGCGTTAGAGCATCTAGGCCATTATAGGCCTCGTCATGAGCCAAACCTGAGGGAAGCGTTTCTATCTGCCAAAGCCTGAGAAATAGGGCTAGCAATAAAATAATTGCCAGAACCACATGTTGCCATGAGATGCTCAAGCGACGACGGCGCCCTTCAGTTGCCGGGCTAACTTCTGAGTTCATGTACCCACCAGGTAGAAATTATGCCCATAATTGGACTGTTTGTCGTTCATTGATAGGTAAGGAGATTTACCTGCAGACAATATGAGAAAAAGCCCGCCGATTACCTCCGGAAAACATTTTGCCTCCATACTAAAGAGCGTACTGTGCGTTTTTGGGATTAATTATAGTAACCATATCGCAATTCACAGTCAATACGTAGTTACAGTTGTGTAGTTACAGTTGAAAAGCTCGACTACCGGGAGTCGGATTTCTCTTCAGTTACCATATATATGTGAATCGAATAGCCTATCCGGTCATCCGGCGGGCGATCTCGGAACCAAGGGAACACATTTTTTTCCTCAAGGGGTATTTCCCATAAGTTGCTAACGCTAATCGCGTAGATTCCGGGTTCAGGCGTTTCTGAATCAAAGGGAACATCCCACCACAGGTCAAAATGATGCGTCAAACCAGGTAAGGGTTCGTAATCAATATCATAATACCCCGGATCGGCCGTCCCAAACCAGGATAGCTTGACCTTCTCGATTTCATTGTGCGCCATCCATTTTTTCAACCTGAGCAGGTCCTGCCCCCAATCGAGATTGCTGTCAACCAAGATTTGATGGCCGTTACTCGGACCGCCGCCCAGTATATTGAAGTAGCTTAGGTAGTGGGGATGAAGAATAATATCGATAATCAATACGGATGCAACCACAGCAATTAACATACCCTTAACTAAACGTGCTTCCCACAATGGTAAGCGAGCAGTGACCGCAGGCAAAGCCGTCATGCCACTGCCCAGCAAGTAAAGGAAGGGCAATATGGGCAATAAATGGCGATAGCCTATATTTAGCGAACTTCCCATACTGACCAGGAAAAAAAGCACGGCTGGCAAAATCAGGAATACAGCCCGGCCTCGTGTCAATCGCTCCTTAAGCATTAATACGACAGCCAATCCAAATAGACCAAGGACTGGAAGTGGCGTCTTTACCAGAAAGGCAATCGGAAAGTAATACCACCAGCCTTCGGTAGAAAATTGGCCTAAAAGAAACGAGGGGCGCCCGCCACCGCTTATGAGCAGGATCTGTTCGATCCCCCCAAAGAAAGTAGGCATAGGTCCGCTTAGGTGATTGAGCGATTCCAATCCGTTGGAGCTGAAGCGGAATGAACCCCATTCAAAGGCGTAGATAGCCCAGACAATGATCAAGGCACCCAGGCTGGCAATTGCCAGGCTCGCCAATCTCCTCAAACTGTCACGCCAGCCATTATTGCCTTCATAAAGGGGTAATAATGAAATCAGGGCAAATATCGGCAGGAAGACCAGAATTGAAAGCTTGCTGCTCAGTGCAAGACCAAGACCCACAGTGGCTGCCAGAAGCCGTCCCCAATGCCAACCGGCTGTCTTCCACAGACGCCACAGAAGATAAGCTGCCAGAACCAGCATCGTCGTACCACCCAGGTCGGTAGTTATATAACGCCCGTGGGCTAAAATGTTGGGATCAAAGAGGACCAGCAAAAAGGCAATCAACGCGGCTGGTTTTCCCCACAATTCTCGAGCAAAATGAAAGCAGATGAGGGCCAGGGCCAGTGTTAAAAAGATGCTTGGCAATCGAGCAAGGAAGATCATCCTGGTCACATCATGGTTGTAAACCCAAAGTAGCTGATCAGCGAAGGCGTACCAACCTTCAGGCTGGTCCCAACTTGGATGATCAAATGGAATTTGCAGATCATCAATGGTGAGCAACGGCAATGCACTGAGAAGGTTTATCAGTGGAGGGTGTTCGAGACTGAACCTCGGATCTCCAGACCGCATTAGAGCGATTCCCCGGGCCAGGTGATTCTGCTCATCCATCGTTGGACTATCCCCAACCATCGAATCAAGAGCTAGAAAGAAGAAAAGGAGGATGATTGGCAAGGCAAGAAAGACCAAACGAGCGCGGCGGATACGGATCATAAGGATCGATTATAGGCCACGGTATTAGAGCCAGGCAATAAGCGTGTCAGTCTACTCATTACCAGCTCAATGGTCGGCTGGTAACTTTGCCGGAATGAACTAGAATTCCCCTGATGTTAAAACAGTTCTGGTCATGGTTGACTACCACGCGCTGGTGGCGTTTCTTGCGCAGGCACCTTTCCACGATTATCAAGGTTTTTATTACCGTTGCCGGGTTGGCCTATGTCCTTTATACGATCCCGGCCGATGAAATTCGCAAAGGTCTACATATCGAGAGTTGGGCCTGGGTGTTCGTTGCTTTTGTCCTTGTCGTTCTTGGTATGTTTGTGCGTGCCTTTCGATGGCGCATATTACTAAGAGGACTAAACGCACAGGTACCTTATCACCGTTTGGTTGAAATATATTTTGCCGGAACATTTTTTAACACGTTTTTACCAAGCGGCTTTGGGGGAGATGCGGTACGCATCATTGAGGTAGCCAAAGATGTGCCCACAAACGTGGCCGCCGGCACTGTCATTGTCGATCGGCTCACCGGTATTATGGCCCTGCTACTACTTGCCCTTTTAGCCATGCCTTTTCGGCCGCCTGACTTTCCTGATAAATTGGCCCTGATGGTCGCTGCAATCAGTCTGATTGGCTTGATGGGCGGCTTTATTCTTCTCGAGGGCAGCCTGATATCCCGCCTTGGTGGGTGGCTCCCAGCAAAACTCTCGACAGAGGGCGATGGCCCCGTAGCCAAGTTAATGCAAGCCGTACAAGGCTGCGGGTGGAAAGCCATAGCCGGCGCCTTCGGAGTGTCAATGGTATTTAACGTACTGCTGATTTCCTGGTGGGTTGCTGCGGCAAAAGCTCTTGGAGAAGACGTTTCCTATAGGTATATGACCCTGGTCGTACCTATCATGTCCTTGGCCCTCCTGGTACCCTCAATTAGCGGAATCGGTGTAAGAGAGTCAATTGCCGGACCACTATTCGCTGCCGCAGGTCTGGCAGGTTCTACCGCAGTCGTTCTTTCGCTACTGGTGAGAGTAATCACAATCGCCGTGAGCTTGCTGGGTGCGCCAATCTATCTGCTGTCGACAATTCGAGACAGTCGCCAGCCAGGAAGTGAATCCCACGCACAGGATTCAGGATAACAAGATTATTCATTTGTTATGCCCGATTTTTCGTGGCATATTCCGCTCATATCCGGCCAGAATTACTGATCGATATCAGCCACCCAGACTGGTTTGCCGCGCAAGATACTTCGAATCTGATCTGGAAACTTCTTCGAAGCTAAAGGCTTGGCCAGATATCCATCGAACCCAGCCTTTCTTGCTCGTTCCATTTCCACCACGCTTCCAAGGGCAGTTACCGGAACGACCAGGGTGCCGCTCAATTCTGGATGAGTCCTGATCTAATGCAAAGCCTCGTAGCCATCTTCCACCGGCAGCCTGATATCCATGAAGATCAGATCCACTCGCCCCATCTCCTCAGCAAACTGAACCACACCCCTACCGGTTGTCTTCCATGCCGGATTCTTCACGCCGCAATACGCCAGCAAACGCGCAGTCAAAGCAAAATTAGTCGGATTGTCCTCGACGACCAGTATTTTGGCATCTTCAGGATCTATTGCTTTCTGCTCAGCCACAGCTTTCCTCAAAACAAATGTACTTCAACCCAGTCACCAGCTTCAAGACCGCCGCTATTTAGTGGCACCTTTATCAGGCCGTCAGCATTTACCAGCGTGTAAATCAAGTTGCTCTTTCCAAATACTGGTTTCGCCATCAACCCCTCTACGCTGTCTTCTAATTTTGCAGGAACATAATCTTCTCGCCCCGATTCGCTGGCAATATTGGCACTGATCCTGGCCCAGACAATGCCCTGCCGGGGCGGCCTTAACAAACCTTGTAGACGGTAAATAGTCGGCGTACCAAACATAAAAAACTGGATCATCGCCGAAACCGGGTTTCCTGGAAGCCCAATAAGCGGTTTGCCGGCAGCGACCCCAATAATGGTTGGTTTTCCCGGTCTTGTGGCCACGCCATGAAGCAAAACGCCAGGTTCGCCCAATTCTTCCATGACTTTCACTGTCATGTCCCGTACGCTAACCGAGGAGCCGGCCGACATCACGACCATATCATTTTCCTCGATGGCTTTTTCAGCAGCCTCTTTGAGAACGGCGAAGTTGTCCGGTATGATTCCAAATAGCATGGGTATCCCACCCGCATTTCTTGTTTGGCCGGCGACGGTATAGCTGTTGATATCCCTGATCTCTCCCGGTCCAGGGTCAGCTCCGGGCTCAACCACCTCATCGCCTGTTGCTATAATAGCGACACGAGGTCGTCTGGCTACCATGATCTCAGTAATACCTAAGGCTAACAGCCCTCCCAGATCTTGCGCTCGCAGGTAATGCCGCCCTGGTATTACCTGTGTGCCTTGTTCCACATCTTCGCCTACTTGCAGGACGTTCTGACCGACGGCAACCGCCTTAAAAACCTCAATCTCGAAGGGAAAGCGTATCGAGTTAGCCGGATCTACTTGTTGTGTATGTTCGATTTGCACGACTGCATCGGCGACGTCCGGAATCATTCCACCCGTATGTACAACTGCGGCCGAATATTTACCAATGGGGAACAGAGAAGCCTTTCCCATTTCGACCTCACTCATTACCGTCAAGACAACTGGTAAGGTCTCACTTGCGCCATACGTATCCTCCGCTCTTACCGCATACCCATCCATCGTACTACGACGAAATGAAGGTAAGGCTTGGGGCGCAAAAGTTGGCTCAACTGTAACTCGGCCCAGGCTGTCTACCGTTGGCCACATTTCCGACCTGACTGGCAACGTAATATGCTCAAAAAGCAATCTTCTGGCTTCGTCGGGCGGCAATACGTTAAAAAACTCAGGCATAGGGATGGGACCTCAAAGCCAAATAAAAATGGTTAATCCGAATATAAACCTTATGATATTAGCAAACTGGGTACGATATCGATGAGGTTAGTAAACTAGCTCGGGACACCGACTATCTGCAACAGTTCAATTTGCCAACTACTCCTAACCGCTATCGACCAGCCTTAACAGGGCCGCCTGGTCTAGCACCGATACGCCGAGTTTCTGAGCTTTATCAAGCTTGCTCCCGGCCGATTCGCCTGCTACCAGGTAATCGGTCCGGCCACTGACCGACCCGGAAATTCGGCCACCATGTGATTCGATTAGAGCCTTTGCCTCATCACGGGTCAAACTGGGTAATGTCCCAGTTATTACAAAGATCAATCCCTTCAATAACTCGGTAGTTACCTCTTTTTTCTCCTTCGTGAAGTTAAGCCCGGCCAAGCGCATCTTTTCCAACAATTCGCGGTTCTTTGGATCGCTAAACCAATCCACCACGGCGGCCGCGGTTTCAGGGCCAATTCCCTCGATAGTTTCTAATCCTTCCTGAGTTGCAGCGCCAATATGATCAATACTACCCAGCGCATCCACTAACAATCCGGCAACAATGCTCCCCACAAATCGAATACCCAGCGCCGTAACTACTCGTTCGGCCGGCTGTTGGGTGCTCTGCCTGATACCAACTAAAAGATTATCAGCCTTTTTTCCCTTAAAACCCTCCAGGGCCAATAACTCTTCTCTCTTGAGGTAGTAGATATCGGCAACGTCAGCGACAAGACCTTGCTCAACCAGCAGCGCTCCGGTTCGAGATCCAAAGTTGTCGATGTCCATTGCGCTCCGACCGACAAAATATTCAACGCGGCGAATCAGCTGTTCTGGGCACGTCGGGTTATCACAATAGATCGCTACTTCTCCTGGCAACTGTTGGACTGGTGTTTCACAGAATGGACAAAGCTCAGGAGGATGAATAATTTGCTCGGAACCAGTTCGAAGATCAATAACTGGACCAATAATATACGGGATCACATCACCGGCTCTTTTCACCACGACCGTGTCGCCAATTCGAATGTCCTTGCGGCCGATCTCATCATAATTATGCAATGTCGCATTTCTAACGATAACGCCACCAATTTCAACGGGTTCAAGGACTGCATTTGGGGCCAACGCCCCGGTCCGTCCCACATTGACCGATACACCGAGAAGTCGGGTAGTCTTTTCCTGAGCTGGATATTTCAGCGCGATTGCCCCTCGAGGATCTTTGCCCACGAAACCAAGGCTTTGGGCCAAAGGCTGGTTATTTATCTTGATTACAATGCCATCAACCTCATAATTGATGATATTTCTTTTTTCCATCCACTCCAGATAAACATCAAACACAGATTCCAGAGTTGGACAAAACGCGATATCCTCAGATACGGGAAATCCCAGTTCTCTCAACCAGGAGAGTCGGCGCCATTGTTCATCCGGGACACCCGGACCTTCCCAGGCTATCATATCATAGCAATATAGAGACAACGGCCGTTGGGCTGTCATCTTGGGGTCCAGTTGCCGGAGAGAGCCGGCGGCCGTATTACGTGGATTCATATATAGTGGCTCTTCCTGAGCCAATCGCTCCTCATTTAACGCCTCAAACTTATCGAGTGGAAAAAAAGCCTCTCCCCGGACGACAAAATACGCAGGGGGCTTTAACTCACTGACTGGATCCACCGGTATTTGCATCGGCAGTGAACGCAGAGTTCGCAGATTTACCGTAATATCTTCCCCAACATCTCCGTTTCCCCTGGTAGCTCCCAGAACAAACTGGCCGTCCTGATAAGTCAAAACAACTGACAGGCCATCGATTTTTGGCTCGACCACATATTCAATTTTTGAGTTTGGCGGAATCAGTGGATCAATACGCTTGCGCCAGGCGAAAAGATCGGCCTCGTCAAAGGCGTTGGCCAGGCTCAGGATCGGCGCCGGATGGGTAACCTTTACAAATCTATCGAGCGGCTCTGCTCCGGCTCTCTGAGTTGGTGAATCCGGTTGCGCTAAATTGGGATTTTGTCTTTCCAGGGTTAATAACTCCTGGTACAGCGCATCATACTCGGCGTCACTAATGACCGGTGAATCGAGAACATGATACCGGTAAATGTGAAAATTTATTTGTTCTCGGAGATACTTTGCACGTTGCTCCGGGGCCATATTCACATCCTAGTTGTCATAAAACGAGATTCATCCAACACGTGATTGTGTTTGACATCATTATTTGGCCATCAGCTTTGTAACCAATGGCTTTTAGTTTGTGGTTACCGCTTGCATAGTCCCCAGTGTCAAATCGAAATTGGAAGGGGGCCGACGTATCTTAACCAATAACTTGACCCTCCAGGATAAACTCGCCTCGGAACAGGCTTTCAGGTCCGTTCACAATATATGAAAATGTACCTTGCATTTGTCCGGCAAGACCATATCCAAAAGCGCGATTCAGTCGCAGTGAAAGTTCATTCGAACCGTCCTCATGACCAAGAACCGGTGTTGGACCAATAGCCAGAGCAAACAGCAAGATAAACACAACAACTCTTAGCACAGATTGTGGTTTGATCTTGCGGTTCTGGGACATGTGATTAGGGCTGTGCTGCAGGGAGCAGAAAATCTCCGGCAATCCAGCCCTCGGTTCCATCATCTAGTTGGGCTTGCCACCAAATAAAACCGCTGCCTTCTTCTGGACCACCCAATATCAGGACAAAGGCGCCCTCTGGTACCAACACCAGCCGCAAATTGTCAGTACTGGGACCTGAGCGAAGACTAACTCCGATATCATCAGTGTTTGCGACCTGGGCATAATAACCTACCGTTAGCGCATTAGGAGCAACCGACAGGTCAGGAGTTGGGGGAGGAGTAAATGTGGGTATTGGCGTCGCCGTTGACAAAACATCAAGGCTTGCTGGAGGCGTCAGAGGTGGGGCTGTCAGGCGGATAATCGTGGGTGTTGGTAAGGTTACCGGCAACGGATCACGAGTTAGAAACTGGATAACCAGAAACAGGGTCAAGGCGATACCTAACAGCGCAACTACGATTCCCAGTCCCAACCATAACCAAGGTATTGGCTGCTTTACCCGAACGAGATCATGCGGCTTATCCCAATTGTCTTCAGATCCTGGCTTTCGCGGGTCAGGTGGTCTTCTATATCTTGCCATTTTTTGCTGATAGCTCTAGGGCTAGTAATGTGAGGTCATCAAAGGCCGGTGAACTACCAGACCAATGAGTAACATCTCTCGCTAATCGTTCTACCAGATCAACGGCCGTTAGATTCTCATGTTCTCTGAGGAACTTAAGCAGGCGCTCGTACCCATACTGCTGGCCTCGACCATTGGTGCTATCTGGTACGCCGTCGCTAAAGATCAATAACCGGTCACCAGGTTTTAATTGAAATGTCTCTTCCTTAAGTTCAAGCGGGTCTAACATGCCCAAGAAACGACCCTTTCCAGCGAGTTCGTACACACCGTCACCTGGACGAATCAACAGCGGCCGTTCATGACCGGCTAAGATATAGGTCAGCAGGCATGTCGGCCGGTGGTAGACTCCATAGAAAGCGGTTACGAATATATCAGCCGTCGGAGACACTTCCATGACACCCCGATGAACGGCCAGGGCCACGTCAGATGGGCTTAATGTCCGCCGGCCCTCAACCATAAACAGGG
>Ga0307380_10009039_pt1 | contig 12680 bp, 8 predicted proteins | sample UN3MG_FD_202239 | JGI IMG/M metagenome (GOLD analysis project Ga0307380, IMG submission 202239) | Soil microbial communities from Risofladan, Vaasa, Finland - UN-3 | ecosystem: Environmental > Terrestrial > Soil > Coastal area > Acid sulfate soil | place: Finland: Risofladan, Vaasa | collected... | reverse complement strand
GGCCCACCACCGTCCAGTACAGCACGGCCGCGTCGTTGTAGTTGTTCACCGAGCTGTCGGCCTGAAGGTACACCAACAGCAGCTCGCAACTCATCCTGGCCGCCGCCTGGCGCAGCGAATGGAGGGTCGCTCTGTCCTGACTGTGTACCAGCGGTGAAACCGGATGGATCCCGAGGATGGACGGGTGCTTGCCTGCGGCGTTGGCCCAGCCCTGCAGCTCCTCCGCGTCGATGGTCTCCAGGAAGGGTTGGTAGCCGGCGCATTGGCTTGTGATCTTGGCGACGGCCAACGCCGAAGGCAGCTTGGCCTTGATGTCCGCATCCAGCAGCAAGGCGATATCCTGGTCGGTCAAGACCCTCTCCAGCCGCTTGGCCTGGTTGGGATCGTCGATCACTCCGCTCCGCGCCATGCTTGCCTCAGGCGCTGCCAGCGGGGCGTAAGACGCACACCCACCCAGCACGGCCGAGACGGCCGCAACAACACAGCACGCGAGCCTCATTGTGTTTCTCCTTTCATGCCAGGTCCGAGCCGCTGGGGTATACCCGCAAGCCTCAATCTTGCGCACGAAAACGTCGGCGTCCTTGCCGGCGGCGCGAGAAATGACTCGTTGACGCAGGCCAAAGGTTAGGCAAGAATCTCCTGAGGCAAGCACCGAAGGGGCCACGTGGACAGTACTGACCGGGAACTGGTTGAGCGTTGTCTGGCCGGCGACGAGCTGGCGGCGGAGCGTTTCTACGGCCGGCACGCCGGGCGCGTGATGGCCTACCTCACCCGAAGCGGCTTCGCCCGCCCGGACGCCGAGGACCTCTCGCAGGAGGTGTTCATCCGCGCGCTGGGGTCGCTGGACACGTTCGACGAGTCGCGCGGCGGGCTGCCGCAGTGGATCGGCGCGATCGCGCGTAACGTCGCGCGGCGGCATTGGGCCCGCCGCAGCCCGCACAGCGCGTTTGATCCCGGGCTTGCCGATGAGCTGTTCGCGACCCCTGACGGGCCAAACCCATCGCCCGAGCAGCAGGAGGAGATCGACGCGGTCCGCCAGTGCGTGCAGCAGCTCTCGGCGGAGCTTCGCAGGGTCGTCGAGCTGCGGTACGTGGACGGGCTTACGACGCGGGGCGTCGCGGCGGCGGTCGGCATGCCCGAGGCCACCGTGCGGCTGCGCCTGCGAGAGGCGCAGGGCACACTGGAGCGATGGCTGATGGACAAGGGCGTTTCGGTGTAACCTTTGCGCGGCGGCAGGCGGCGAGTGATATAGATGGATACGGACATGAGCGAGAACACCGAACCGACTGATCCGAAGCTCGAGGCGATGCTGCGGCGCTGGGGCGCCGAGGAGTCGGCCCGTCGCACGCAAGCCGGCCCATCGCCGTGGGCGCGCCGGCCCGCGCGGAGGGCAGGCACGATCCGCTGGCAGTGGGCGCTGGTGACGGCCGCCGCGGCTGCGGTGCTCGTGGTAGGCGTGGTCGCCGTGACGATGATGGTGGCGCCGGCCCGCCAGATGGCCGACAGGGGGCCGGCGGCCTCGGAGCAAGGCTACGCGCCGGGACCCGCCGAGAAGGGCCGGCTCAAGCAGCTTCAGGAGCGAAACGCGGAGCTGGAGAAGGACCTGAAGGACCTGCGCGAGGCGCAGACCCAGCTTGCACTGAGGATGGAGGAGAAGCTCGCGGCCCTCCGACAGGACGCCAACGCAGCCCGCGCGGATCTGTCGGCGGAGCTGCTGCGGTCGGTAGCCGTGAAGGCCGACCTTGAGGGCAAGCGGGCCGAGCTTGAGCAGCTCAAGACCGATCTGAATACCCTCGCCGCCCGCCTGGACCAGGAATCCCAGAAGGTCCGTACCGCCGAGACGCGGGCAACCAAGGCCGAGCAGAGGCTCACCTCCGCGGCAGAGGAAGTCCAGCGGGTGCGGAAGCTGCACGAGCAGGCGCTGGCGCAATCCAAGCAGATTCAGTCTGAGCTGGACGCGATGTCGGCCCGCCAGGTGGCCTTCTGGCGGCAGTTCGAGCGGTCGTACCTCGAGGCGGCCGCCCCGGGGCAGACCGGCTACGCCGCGCTTCAGACGGCCGTCAAGCGGTCGCGGCTGGTCGAGCGCTGCGGGCAGCTCCGCGGGCGAGCCGACGAGCCGACCCGCAGCCTGTTGGACAAGCTGGAGGTCGTGCTCACGAGGCTGGAGATGGTCGAGCCGGGGCATTTCGTCTCCGAGGACCTGTTCCGGTCCTTGCTGCAGAAGAGCGACGTGGTCTCGCAGATCGACGCGGCCTTGAAGTCGGATTCGCTCTCGGCGCCGGAGCAGGCGCTGCTGTTCGAGGCGAGGCTGATACTGAACGGAGCCAAGCGTGTGGGCTAGGGCGTGGCAAGCTGCGGTGGTCCTGGCAGCGGCCGGCGTTTGCGGCTGCAGCATGGACGCAGGCGCGCCCATGTGGGGCGCTGCTCGCGATAAGCCGGCAGCGCGGGTGACGCAGTCGGACGTGGTGGCCCTCAATGACGCGGTGATCGCGGCGGCCGACAAGCGATATGACGAGGCGTTGCGCGGCCTCGCCGGGCTGCTGGAGCGGTTCGAGCGCGCGGGCGACCGCGAGCACGCCGCAGAGACCATGTTCTGGCTGGCCTACTGCTATGAGAAGACCGGCCGCAAGCGCCAGGCGGTCGTCTTCTACGATCAGCTCATCCGCCGCTACCCGGATACCCGACCGGCGGACGCCGCAGCCGAACGTCGCTCGCAGATTCACTTCAAGAAACCCCCGCCATGACCCCTTCTACCGCAATGCCGATCAGCGCCTCCGCCGAACTATCACGTTGTGCAGTTCCTTGAACCGCCAGTTGATCGCGTGAAGCAGGATTCCCAGGAACACGCACCCGGCCGACAGCAGCATCAGCCCCGTCGCCAGGATCGCCAGGGGAACCCGCGCGACCTTGCCCGTCTCGATGAAGCCGACCACTGGCGGGATGCCGGCCAGAAGGCCGAGAACGAAGATCCCCAGCAGGCCGAAGAACGTCAGCGGCTTGAACGCCCGCGCGAGGTTGAACAGCTTCCACAGTATCCGGAAGCCGTCGGAGAACGTTCGCAGCTTGGATCGGCTTCCGGTCGGCCGGCCGCGGTAGGGGACCTGCACTTCGTTGATCGTCAGGCGGTAGTAGAGCATGTGGATCGTCAGTTCCGTCTCCACCTCGAAGCCGGATGAGACGATCGGCACGCAGCGGGCGACCTTGTGATTGAACGCGCGGTAGCCCGAGAGGATGTCCGTCAGGCGCGTGCCGAAGATCAGGTTGATCAGCCGCCGCACTAGGTTGTTGCCGGCGACGTGCATCGGGCGAAACGACTCGCCCTCATGCTGGGCCAGCCTGGCGCCCACCACCATGTCCGCCTCGCCGGCCGCCACCGGCGCGAGCAGCTCGTGGACCTTCTCGGCGGGGTACGTGTCGTCCCCGTCAACCATGACGCAGTAGTCGGCGTCGATGCGGTCGAGCATGCCCTCGATGACGAAGCCCTTGCCCTTGCGCGGCTCCTTGAGGACGACCGCGCCGTGCTCGGCGGCGATCCGGGGCGTATCGTCCGTGCAGCAGTTGTCGAAGACATAGACCACGGCCTCGGGCAGCTCGCGGCGGAAGTCGTCCACGACCCTGCCGATGGTGGCCGCCTCGTCGTGGCAGGGGATCAGCACCGCGATCTTGCCTTGCTCGCCCATGGCCGGCTTATCGTACGTTCGCCCTGGCCGCCCCGCAACCCCGCCGGCCGGGGCGCCGTGGTGGACGACGCCTGGGCGTTCCGCGCTCAGGACCGGCGCGACCAACCCCCGTTTTGTCGCAGTTATCCACCTCTTTGGCCCCCTTAGACGCACTTGAGTAGCCCTTTGCAGGCCTTAATCGGCCTTCTTATTCCGCGTGTTTTCAGCCGTCCCCATGCCGTAAGCCCTTCTCGCAAAATCCCTTGCATTGCCTCTAGCCCCTCCGTAAATTGGCTTCGTTTCGCATATTTTCACTTTTTCGCAGTTCATGTTTGCCGCAGCCCGCGGGGGTTGCTCCCAACAGGCGGAGCCGCGCAGGACGCAGAGAGTGCAGGTGTCGAAAGCGCGCAGCCGAGCGGACGCGACAGAGCGCGTCCCTCCACGGCAGCGGTTGTCCATCAAGCTGCACATCCCCGTTTTCCCCAGGCGGGCGGCCTGCCGACACCGCCCCGACTAGCATACGCCCAATATCGTATCAAACCCCATTCGCTTGTCAAATAAATTCTGAAAATATTTTGCCTGCATAACCCCCGTGCCGGCCGGATCTTGACAGGGCGCCGCGCGAGGACGAGGCAGCGGGCTGAATACGGGTAACGTCCGTGTTTAGCACAGCTCAGTACTGCCCCTTGGCTGTCCTTGCGGATTCCGAATGGGCTGGTATAATCGATCATCATCGCCCGGGCTGGCTGCGGGCGGAAGGGAAGGCAACAGACGCAAAGGGGAAACGCATGTCCGCGAAGACCGGGGCCAACGAGCCCAGACCGAAGCGCGGATTCCGTCCTCTGCGAGTGTTCCTGATCTCATGGCTTGTCCTGAGCGCGGCGTTTCTTCCCCTGTACCACTTCTGGGAACCGGCCATGTATAGGTATACGGGCACGGCCAAGTTCGTCCGCCGCGTCGACCCAGCCGCCGAAGGGCTGATCCGCGTCAAGAGCGAGTCGTTCGAGAGCCGCAGGGCCACGCTCGAACACGATCTGATCGGCGAGCCGGCCGTCGAGCGGGCATTACTAGACCTGCACCTGGACCGTGCGCTGTCCCGCGCGAAGGACGGCAACCTAGACCACCGGGGCCAGATGGAGCTCCAGGAACTGGTCCGCAGCATCAGGAAGAACCTGAAGGTGACATGGGATGCCACAGCATCCGACTACGTGGACCTCATCTCGGTCAGCTTCACTCATTCAGATCCGAATCTGGCTGAGAGGCTGCCGAATAGGATCGTGCACAATTACATCGCGTGGGTCAGCGACCAGATCGTCAGCCGGCTGCGTGAAAGCGATGAGTTTCTCCAGGACCGGGTGGCCAGATGCAAGAGGCAGTATGAGACGGCCAATGCTGACCTCATCGGGTTTGAGGCGAACTACGCGGGGATGATGCCCGGCACACCGGGCGCCCTGGAGGCGCAGGCCCGGCGGATTGAGAGCGACATCGATGTCCTGCGGCGCCAGAACACCTTGGCGGAGAAGAAGCTTGCCCGGCTAAAGAGCTTCGCAAGCCAGATGACCGGGCCTGCCAGTCAGCCCGTGACCGGCCCCGCGAGCGAGCCCGGCCCGCGCCCGGCGGACGAGCCCTCGCAGGAGGTGTGGGGCCGAAATCCCGAGATGGATCGACTGGAAGGGGAGCTAAGGGTGGCCAAGGACGTTCTGGACGAGCTGCTGAGGGTACAGGGGATGAACGAGCGCCACCCCACCATCCAGGCCCAGCGACGGAGGATCGCACAGATCGAGAAACGCATCGAGGAGACACCAGCCGAAGTCAAGGTGCACTCCGTATACGACAGGGGCGTCGGAGGGGCCGCGAGTGCGGGCATCGACATCAGTGTGGAGCTGTTCGCTGCCCAGTCGGAAGTCGAGATGACCAAGAACGAGCTTGAGCGGCTGGAGTCACGGCTCATGGACTGCAGGGCCCTGCTGGCTAACTTCGCCCCTGTCAGGCAGGAATACGAACGGAGGCTCAAGAAGGTGGCCGAGAGGCAGGAGGAATTGACGCGCTGGGAGGAGCGCTACCTGGAGGTCCAGATGGCCTATGCGGCCGAGACTGCCGGGAAACGCACGCAGTACCAGGCCGTTCAGGCCGCGCAGAGACCCGCCGAACCGGACAGATCGCCGTTGTACGTCCTGCTCCTGGGGATCATGGGCGGAGCCCTTGTCCCCAGCGGAATCCTGGCCTTGCTCGCGTTCGGCGTGAACAGGTCGCTCCGCCTGACTGTCGTCTACGTTGTCCTGGTGGGGGCGTTGGGCGCCGTCGTGATTCTGGTCGCGATACTGAGAAGCGCGGAGGGAGTCTTTCGGTTTGCCGGCAGCACATAACCGAGGAGTCTTGGGGATGTTACCCATATTCTCGGTGTTCGGATGTCGTCTTGCGGGGTGGGTCGGATTGGCTGGCCAGAGGCCAGCCGTTCCCGCGTTCTCTCCGGGTCGCGGGACGGGCAGGCCCCTTGCGTATCCAGAATGCGCGCCGTGCGAGGACGAGGCAACGAGGCAAATACGGGTAAGGGGTAAATACGGGTAACGTTCCTATTTACCCCTATTTGCCCTATCTACCATTAACTCAAACTGACCGTTTCTCCCCGACCCCGAAGGGGTCTGCGATGGTGGCCGTGGGCGGAAGCCCACGGTGCCAGACCCAGTTGGAGCGGAGCCCCGTAGGGGCGAGCGAAATCCCAGGACAGTCTGGGACGCACGGAGAAGTTCGATTGCCCCTTCGGGGCTCCATTCGTAACTCCTTGCCCGCCGGGGGCTTCCGGCCCCGGCTATCATCGGGCCAGCCCTTCGGGCCTGGAAAAGCGGTCAGTTTGAGCATTAAGTCTGGGTCACCTGTTGTACGCGCGACCGTTTATGTCGGGCTGTTCAGCGTAAACTCTACGATAGATGCCAGCTCCGCCGTCGCCAAGCAGATGTAAGAGTCGGCGGCGCCGTAGTACACCCACAGCCGGCCATCGCGGACGAAGCCACCCGTGGCAAAGACCACGTTCGGCGCATCGCCCATCCGCTCGTAGGGTTCCTGCGGGCTGAGCAGCCAGCGGTGTGTGCGGCCGATCAGACGATGGGGGTCCTTCAGGTCCAGCAGTGCCGCACCAAGCCGATAGATGGGATCTCCGGCCGCGTATTTCACCCCGTGATATATGAGCAGCCATCCTGCTTCCGTCTCTATGGGCGGCAGGCCGGCGCCAACGCGCACACCATCCCACCACGGCCCGCCGCGCACACGGAGGACTACCTGCGGCTTGCCCCAATAGACAAGGTCGGGGGAATAGGAAATCCACACACTGCCCCCGCCAACTGACGGCCGATGCAGCATCGCGTACATGTCGCCGAACTTCCGCGGGAAGAGGACGGCGTTCTTGTTGTCCGGCGGATAGACCACGCCCAGACGCTCGGTCGTCTTGAAGTCCTTGGTGATGGCGATCGCGACACACGGACCCTGATCGGAATATGCCGTGTAGGTTATTCCCCAAGCGTCAAGGTCATCCATCCAGGTGAGGCGACAATCTTCAACACCATTGGCCTCGTAGTCGAAACCCTGCTCAGAGTGTAACAGGGCGCGGTCCTCGAACTTCCAGTCGATCCCGTCCGGGCTGCGGGCACAGATCAGATGGGAGCGCCCGGAGCTACTCTCCACACGGACGAGGGCAAGAACTTCATTGCCCAGGTCGGCGATCCCAGCATTAAAGACGGTGTTGGCCTGGTAAGGCAGGTTCTTCACGGTAATGAGTGGGTTGTGGTCGCTGCGTTCAAATAGCTCCTGCATGCCATCTTCCTTCCCTTGGCGCCGTTTGTCCGGGCCGCCACCATTGCTGTCTATCGGGTATCATCCGGGCTTCCCATGTGACCTTCTGCCCACGACCACCGTGGGCCTTTCCGATGATTCTATCCTGTCTCCAGGCTCTGGCGAGGTTCTTCTCCGGCTGTGCCTCCCGAGAACTCCGTCCGCCAGTGAGTTGATGAGAAGTCCGGTCGAACGAGGGGCGAGTGGGGCGGTCGAGGTCAGCAGCGGGAGATCCTGCCAGAGAACGGCCTTGCGGCCAAGCGGTGTAAGTGCTTATGATTCAACAAGGACGAGGTTTTCGGGAGGGACAGGATACTGTTCCCACTACCCACTCGGACCTTACCGAGAGAAGCCGGGATTTTCCATGCAGCGAAAAGACATCCGAAATGTAGCCATCATCGCCCACGTCGATCACGGCAAGACCACGCTGGTCGACCAGTTGCTTCGCCAGAGCGGTCAGTTCGGCCACGGCGAGCTGACCGGCGAGTGCATCCTGGACTCCAACCCGCTCGAACGTGAACGAGGCATCACGATCCTTTCGAAGAACTGCGCGATCGACTACACGGACCGTAACGGAGCGGGCTACCACATCAACATAGTGGACACGCCGGGACACGCGGACTTCTCCGGGGAGGTCGAGCGTGTGCTGAAGATGGCCGACGGGGTGCTGCTGCTGGTTGACGCCTTCGAGGGCGTCATGCCCCAGACTCGCTATGTCCTGTCGAAGGCGCTGAAGGCCGGTCTGGCGCCCCTGGTGGTGGTCAACAAGATGGACCGCCCCGACGCTTGTCCGGAGAAGGTTCTCGAAGAGGTATTCGACCTGCTTGTCGAACTGGGTGCGGAAGACCACGCATTGGGCTTCCCCGTCATCTACGCCTCGGGCAAGGACGGCTGGGCAACTGTTGACGCGGACGCAGCTGTGAACCGCACCTGCCGCGACGTCCACGAGTTGTTCGACGCCATCATCACCCACGTGCCCGTGCCCGATCTGGACGGGGAGGCGCTCCTCCAGGCTCTGATTACCACGCTTGATTACAGCGATTACGTCGGACGGATCGGGATCGGGCGGGTCTTCGCCGGCTCGCTGGAGTCCCGCGCAGAAGTCGCCGTCATCGACCGCCAAGGCAACAAGACCATCCAGCGTATCGGCCAGTTGTTCTGCTTCAAGGGGCTGGGGCGAGTCGAGGTCGAGCGGGTCGGCGTTGGCGACCTTTTCGCGGTGGTCGGACTGGACAAGATCGACATCGGCAATACGCTGGCGGACGCCAGCAGTCCCGTCGCCCTTCCGACGTTCGTGATCGACGAGCCGACTCTTCGTATGAAGTTCCGTCTGAACGACTCGCCGTTGGCGGGGCGCGATGGCAGGTACGTTTCAGGCCGGCAGCTCCGCGAGCGTCTTGAGAAGGAGCTTCAGTCCAATGTGGCTCTTCGCGTGGAGGACCGCGGAGACGAATTCGTCGTCTGGGGGCGCGGACTGCTGCACCTGGGCATCTTGCTGGAGAACATGCGCCGCGAAGGATACGAACTGTCCGTCGGAAAACCAGAGGTGGTCTATCGCAACGACGAGCACGGCAAGCGGTTGGAACCGATCGAACATCTGGTGATCGACGTGCCCAACGACGCGGTCGGGTCCGTCATGCAGCTTGTCGGAGAACGCCGGGCGGAGATGGTCCACATGAGCACGGGCGCGACGCGAACACAACTGGAATTCACGATCCCCGCGCGAGGACTGATCGGCTTGCGGAGCCCAGTGCTGACCGCCACCGCGGGCGAGGCGGTCGTGAATCATCGCTTCAAGTCATACGGGCCCCATCGCGGCGAGATAGGCGGGCGAGCCAACGGCGTGATGATCGCCACGGAGTCCGGCCAGGTGACAGCCTACTCGCTGGATCAACTCGCGGATTGCGGCGTGATGTTCGTCGAGCCCGGCGAGGAGGTCTACGAAGGGCAGATCGTGGGCGAACACTGCAGGGAAAATGACATTGCCGTGAACGTCGTGCGTCGAAAGAACCTGACGAATGTCCGCTCGTCGACGAAGGACGCGACCGTTACACTGAGAGCCCCCAGGAGAATCACGCTGGAAGGCGCCCTGGAGTATGTCGAGCTCGACGAGCTGGTCGAAGTGACGCCCGGTCGGATACGCTTGCGAAAGGCTCATCTGAAAGAGAACGATCGCAAGCGCGCCGTCCGTCGCGCCGCTGCTACGGCATAACGGCGGCGAGCTGGGAAAAGCCCGCAGGCCTCCTTCGTCGCCTGGGGCAGGGGTTCCCCAGCCCTTGCTGCGCGATGCGGCGGGGGAAATGCCAAACTCCGTCAGGCCTCGACGAACGAACGACAGCACTTCGTTACTTAGGGGTTCGGGAATGCCCCCAAGTTCGCCGTCGGCCGGACGTTGCTCACACTTCCTCACATGTCCCTCCCGAAAACTCCGTCCGCCAGTGAGTTGATGAGAAGTCGGGCCTAACGACGGGCGAGTGGGGAGGCGGTCGAGGTCAGTAGCGGGACGATCCAACCAGGAAGCGGCCTTGCGGCCGAGGGACGTAAGTGCTTACCATTCAACAAGGACGAGGTTCTCGGGAGCGACAGGTGCCCTGCGCCTGACAGGAACGAAGAGAAAGGAGAACGCCGTGAACGCAATGCATCATGCGACATCGGTCCGTGTCTCCGTCCTGCTTGCCCTGGCGAGTTGGGCCCTCTGGTGCCCGGCCGCGATGGCGGACGACGTGGAGGTAATGACCGGCGGGAAGGTCCTCAAGGACGGCGGTAGCTGGCACATTCCCATGAATTCCGCCAGCAGCAAGGTGGCGCTGTTCAGCGAGCAGCGGGAGCGGTTCAGCGTCTACAACAAGACCGCCGCGCCCATCACCATCGACGCCGTCAGCCTGACTCGGGGCGAAGGGATCATGGACGAGGAGTTCACCCTCCAGGATACGGCCCTCAAACCCAAGCCGCTGGCCTTCAAGCCGGTCAAGGTCGCGCCGAAGAAGAGCTTCGACTTCTACGTCCGTTTCTACCCGGTCCAGTCCAGGCAGATGTCCGCCAAGGTCGAGATCGGCTACGGCGGGGGCAAGACGTACACCTTCACCGTGACGGGCACCGGGCGGGACAAGGCCATCTTCACCCGGTACTTCACGACGGAGATGCACAAGCTGCTGGGCGGGCCGAAGACCGACGAGATGGTCACCGGGCTGGCCGCCGACGGGGAGGGCAACCTGTACGTGGCCGGGCAGGTCACCGGCGTGCAGGACAAGTTCGCGTACGATCTGTTCTTCGCGCGGATCAACGCCGACGGGACGCTGGCCTGGGCGAAGCTCTGGCACGGGCCATTCCGCGACTACACTCGCGATCCGGGCCAGAACGACGAGTCCGGCGGCAGCTCCAACGCCATCGACATCGACGAGAAGGGCTTCGTCTATCTCGCCGGGTCGGTCAGCCCGGGCAAGCAGAACAACAACTTCGCCGCCCTCGTGCTCAAGATCGACCCGACGTCCGGCCAGATCGTCTGGGAGAAGCTCTGGCGGCCGGATTGGCCCGAGGCCCTGCTGGCCAAGCACAGCGCCGAGGCGTACGCGCTGGATGTCTCGAACGGGCACGTGTACGTGGTCGGCACCACCGGGGCCGCGATCGAGAACGACAACGCTCTGGCGTTCCTGCTGAGCCTGTCGGCGACCGACGGGACGCTCGAATTCCAGCGGTACGTGGACCCCACGCCCAAGAGCACCGACCGCGCCTATGCCGTCCGCGCCGACGGGAAGGGAAACGTGTACGTGGGCGGGCTGGCGGCGAAGGTCAGCCTGCTGATGCGGTTCACCGCCGCGGACACGGCCAAGCCGAAGCTGGCCTGGGTCAAGACCGTCAGCACCGGCTGGGGCAGCAACATCAACTGCCTCGACGTGGACGCCAAAGGCGACCTTTACGCCTCGGTGGATCGGCGCGGCGCCAAGACGTTCTTCAGCTTCCTCAAGCTCTCGCCCGAGGGCGAGCTGCTCTGGGGGCGGACCTACGACGGCGGGAGCAACAAGAACAACAACTGCGCCTTCGTGAAGGTCGTCGGCGACGCCGTCTTCGCCGGCGGCCGCACGGGCCAGAGCTGGTACGATTCACAGATGGGCGACGGCAAGCTCATCAAGGTCGGCGCTGCGGACGGGAAGGAGCTCTTCAGCGCCTTTTACTTCACCGGCAAGGGCCCCGACGAGCTCGGCGAGCACCGCCTCAAGGGCATCGCCGTACGGGGCAAGACCCTCCACCTGCTGGGGCAGGTCTACACCGGCAGCTACAACGGCGTGCGGTACTGGGGCTACTGGTACGACGGCGTCAGCAAGCTCAGCGATTACAAGCCCGCCATCAAGGACCTGGCCCTGGGCGAGGGCAGCAGCAAGGACATTCCGACTGGCAAGCTCAAGGACGCATCCAGCGCCCGCAAGCTGGTGGACCTGCTGAAACTGATGCCGTACCAGGACGCCCCCGCCAAGAAGGACGGCCACGGTCCGGACGCCGATCTGATCTACTGGAAGCTGACGACGAAGTGACCATGGCGATTGAACTGCCCCAGTGTTGGGCATGCGAGTGGGGGGCGGGCGAGGCCAGTCGCGGGACGAGCTGACCTGCCCCCGAAAACTGGTCCAAGTTGAGCCCCCTTGCCCGCCCCCCAAAGCCGGCCGACAGCGTTCGGCCGGCTCCGCGGCGCCCCTTGCTGCCCTCCCGCCCGGACGGTATGCTCAGACCAGAAGGGGCGGCATGTGCCGCGTACGGGCGGACATCGGGGCAGCCGGAAAAACGCAGGGCACCCTCTGCGTTTGAACCGGAATCCCATCTCGGGCTCATCAGCAAGCCGGACAGGATGCTGGGCCGTCGGCTTCGGACCCATCCCGTGCGCCGCCCGCGCAAGAAGAAGCGACACAACAGACGAATCGAAAACGACAGGACTGAAATGGGTGTCTGTCCCTAATAATCCTGACCAAACAGCGTCAGACGGGCATTGGCGCGGTTGAGCACATGATAGGTGATCCCGCCAACGGCCACGCGCGGCGCCCTGGGCATCACCCCACCCTTCCCATTGCCCGCCGGCCCGTCAAGGCAAAAAGGTTCCTGACCTGCTCTGTAGAAAACCCCTCAAGCGGCAAGGCGTGACGGTTCGCCCGGCGCATAGAGGATGAGGATATTGTGGGCGACGGCCTTGAGCATCAGCGCGCGGCA
>Ga0307380_10009036_pt1 | contig 12684 bp, 10 predicted proteins | sample UN3MG_FD_202239 | JGI IMG/M metagenome (GOLD analysis project Ga0307380, IMG submission 202239) | Soil microbial communities from Risofladan, Vaasa, Finland - UN-3 | ecosystem: Environmental > Terrestrial > Soil > Coastal area > Acid sulfate soil | place: Finland: Risofladan, Vaasa | collected... | reverse complement strand
CGTCGATAGGTGTTTGCACCGGAAGGGCTCGGGCGGTTTTCTCCCTCTCCTCGGTGATAACATTCCCTGCGCGCCTGGCTCTGATAATCTCGATCTCCTCAACCGTTCCGTTTCCGTTGAAGTCGATCCGGCGGTCGAACTCGCTTCGCACGGGGTGGGGCTCTTCGAGGGCGCCCATGGCCAGTTCGTTTTCCTCCGGTTCAACGAACCCGTTCCGGTTCAGATCGGTCAGCTCATCCAGAGCGCTGCGCACGGCCCAGCGTTCCTGTCTTTGCTCCGGCGCTTCGAGCCAGGTCAGAGCGGCAACACGGATAATCCGGTGGAAGAACTCGCCCAGTTCCTCCCCGCCGACATGGCCGTCCCGATTTCTATCCAACCGTTCATCGAGGGGTCCTTCGACCCGATGAGGTTCCCTGAAACCGGGATCGGCGAAGACCCTGCCCAAAACCTGCTCCACCTCCTCGTCGTCGATCCGGTTGTTCTTGTTCCTGTCGATGTATTCCCGGGCTACCTCCGGATCCGCTTCAAACAGTCGGGCGATAGCCGCCTCCATGAACTGAACCCGGGCCTGCTCTACTTCGGGGACATCGAGATAGCCGTCACGGTTTCTGTCGAAATATGAGTCGAGCGGAGTTCGGATTGGATGGCCGGAGGGAGCAGCAACCGTCTCCTGCACGATCAACACGAGGTCTCCCTCTTCGGGTGGATCGAGACGGCCGTTCTCGTTGAGATCCACGTAAGCGAAAATATCTCCTTTCTCTACCACGCCCATGGTTCCTTCGTAGAGGGGCAGGGGAAGCAATGCAGCGATGGCAAACACCCGCTGGGCCAGCTCCTCAAACTCTCCCTCATCGGCAACACCGTCTCGGTTGCGGTCGGCTCTCCTCTCAAGAGGTCCCATGGCTTCGCGGGGCTCCCGAGCCTCAGGTGCAAAAACGATATCGATAAACGGTTCGATCTCCCATAAATTAATCCATCCGTCACCGTTCAGGTCGAAGAGGCGCGCGATATCCGGATCGTAATGATAGATCCGGCGCAGCTGCTCCCGAAATATAAGGTTTCGGGCGGCGATCATCTCTCGGTGGCTTATCTCCCCATCCCCATCCGGGTTAAAGAACTCATCAACCGGTGTGCGGACCGGATGAGGCTCCTGAATCAAGGCACGAACCGCTTCGAGGAACTCCCGCAGCTCCGGAGGCTCCAGAACGCCGTTGCGGTTGCCGTCGGCCCACTCCTGGAATTCGCTGGCCACCCGGGGCGGCTCTCTGTCTTCAGCCAACCTTTCAGGACGTTCAACGGCACGTTCGCCGGCGCGCAGGTCGATCACCTGGTGCATAACCCACCACCGCCCTTCCCGGCGGACAAACTCGAAGTGCTCGATGAAAAACACACCGGGACCTTCCACCTGATAATGGTAGGCTGCCCCGTCTCCATGAAACTCCCGTTCCGGTTCCGAGTAGTGCAGCTCCCGAAACACGTCGGAACGCTCGAAGACTTGCAGTTGCTGCTCCATGATCTGGTCAAGGCCCCGCAAGAGTATTTCCCCGCCGTCCCGCTGAAGGATCACCTTCTCCGCTTCGGGCCAGTACACCTCCATGAAGGCGTCGATGTTCTTGTCCCGCAGGGCGGTGATCCAGTGCTCCATCAAGCCGTCCAGCTCCGGCCGGGCTTCGGGTCCACCCCCCGGAGGAGGCGTAACACAGGCCAGCGGAATGAGGGCCAACAGTAGAAATAGTGCGATCTTTTTCATCATTCTCCCCCCTTTGGATTGGACCGTGGGCTGTTTTGCAACCAATTATACCAGCTCTCCATCTCTTTTCAAGAAAACCCCTCCTGTTTTATCCTTCGTGTTTCCAGGTTGGTCGAATAGGGTTATACTGATTCTGAAGGGAGGTCCGATATGAAGATGACCTGTTTGTGCCTGTTCATCCTTTCCCTGTTGGTGCCGGCGATGACCGTCGTCAGCGCCGAGAACCTTCGCGTGGTGACGATCAATGTCTGGGCCGGTCTGGACTACAAGGGGTCGCTGAAGATGGGGGAGTATCAGGATGAGGATACCCGCGCCTTGCGGACCCGGAACCTGGTGGAACAGTTGAAGGAGCTCGATCCGGAGATCATCGTAGTCAATGAAGCCAACAAACTGCCCCGCTACGCCCGTTCCCTGTCCCGGGAGTTGGGTTACGACCGGATATACCACGTCGGATTGGGGGGACTGCGCATCGGCCCGATCGGGCTGCCTGTAAATTTGCGCGAAGGGGATGTCATCCTGGCCAAGAAATCGCTACAGCTGCGGCGCAGTGGAAGGAAGCAGCTGTCCGGAGGACCGGTGGGGAATTTTTTCACCTTCCACTTCGCTGACGCGACCCAGATCGTCGGCGGTCGGATTTTAGTGGCCGGCCGGGAGGTGTACGTGTTCAACACCCACTGGCACGCCTCCCCGTTCCCCACGGAGGACTACTTCAGGCAGCTGGCAGAGCGCCGCGATTCGGGCCGGATCGACGGACAGCGCTACGAAGAGTTGGTAAAAGAATCGGTGGAGGGGCAAAAGTGGCGTCTCGGCGAAGCCCGCAAAACCGTCGCCTTTATCGACAAGGTCGCCGCGAAGCACCCGGTGATCCTGATGGGGGACTTCAACGCCGTCGTCGGCTCGGAGGAGATCGGGGTGCTGAAAGCTTCGGGATTTCAAGACGCCTTCGCCGAGGTGGGGGATCCCCCCGGCTTCACCTGGGACGGAACGGAGAACAGCAACATCCAGCTGCAGAAGCAGGTGTTTCCGGAGGATTTCTGGCTGGAGCCCACGCGAAGACGGATCGACTACGTCTTCTTCCGGGGACCCGGTCTGCAGGTCACGAGGAGTGAAGTGGTGCTCGACCGCCCGCTTCAGGGCATCCACCCTTCAGATCACTTCGGCGTGATGGCGCAGTTCGAGGTGCAGCCACCGTCTCCCTAGGAGCCAAGTTTCCGCAACCCTCAGCCCCGAAAAACAGTCATTTTAGAGCAACAAAGCCGACCACGCGAAAGGATTGAAATGAAACGTAGAGTGCTCCTGGTATCGCCCCGAATTCCCACGACCTACTGGAGCTACAAATATGCCCTCCCCTTTGTAAAAAGGAAGGCCCTTTTACCTCCTCTCGGGCTGCTCACCGTGGCGGCGCTGCTGCCGGAGGACTACGAGCTGCGTCTGGTCGATATGAACGTAGCCGAGCTTCGGAGGGAGGAGGTCGAGTGGGCGGATATGGTCTTCCTGTCGGCGATGCTGGTGCAGCAGCAGTCCTTCGATGAAGCGGTAGCCCTGTGCCGTGAGTGCGGGAAGCCGGTGGTTGCCGGGGGCCCGTATCCCATCTCCTCCTTTGAAAAGATCGAGGGAGTGGATCACTTCGTTCTGGATGAGGCTGAACTGACCCTTCCCGTTTTTCTGCGGGATTTGGAACAGGGACAGGCGAAACACATCTATCGGGACGAAAGAAAGCCGGATCTGAGCCTGACCCCGTTACCGCGTTTCGATCTGGTCGATGTGACTCTGTATGAGAGCATGCCTCTGCAGTTTTCCCGAGGCTGTCCCTTTGACTGTGAGTTTTGCGACATCATCGAAATGTTCGGCAGGAAACCCCGCACCAAGAGTCCGGAACAGTTCTTGCGGGAGGTAGATCATGTGTACAACACCGGATTTCGAGGCTCCCTGTTCATCGTGGATGACAATTTCGTCGGCAACAAGCATAAGGTCAAGCAGCTGTTGCGGTCCCTCGTGTCCTGGCAGAGGGAGCACCGATACCCCTTCACCGTCTCCACGGAAGCGAGTATCACCCTGGCCCAGGATGAGGAGCTCCTCGATCTGATGGTTTCCGCCGGTTTTACCATGGTGTTCATCGGCATAGAGACTCCGGACGCCAAGACGTTGGCTATGACCCACAAGACTCAGAATCTGCGGGAAGATGTCCTGAGCAGTGTCGTCAGGATTCAGAAGAAGGGCATCGAGGTTTCCGGAGGTTTTATCGTCGGCTTCGATGGAGAGGAAGAGGACATATTTGAACGGCAGAAAACCTTCATTCAGAAGGCGGGCATCCCCACGGCCATGGTGGGGCTTCTGATCGCTCTACCGAACACGCAGCTGTACCGCCGTCTCAAGCGGGAGGGGCGAATCCTCGCCGAGACCCGGGGGAACAACACCCACGACTTCGAGCTGAACTTCGTACCCCAAATGCCGCGGGGGAAGCTACTGGGGGGCTACAAGTGGCTGTTGGCACAGGTGTTTTCGCCGCACAACTATTTCCAGCGTTCCCTTACATTGATCAGGCGCTTCGCCAAAGGAAAACGGGATCGGAGTATCCCTAGATCGATCCGCTTGCGGGATATCCTTGCCCTGCTGCGTTCTCTGTTTCGACAGAGCTTTTCCTTCTACGGGTATCACTATCTGCGATATCTGATTCAGGTGCTCCGTGTCGATACAACTCTCTTCGCTCGTGCCGTGACCCTTGCCGTCCGCGGGCATCACCATATCCGCATAACCCGGGAAATCCTGAAAGCGGACGCTTTCACCTCGATGATCCACGAAACCCTGGCAGCCCTGCGCAGGGAGGTTGAGGTTGCTACCAGCGCCAGGTCAAAGGTTCGCCGGGAGGAGCTGGAAGCCCGAATCCACGCGTTTTTACGGCCGGTCCGCAGAGCCTACAGGGGTTTGAGCAGAGGAGTACAGAGGATCGTGGGCGAAGCTTTCTTTGATTTTGAGAGACGCTGCCAGCTCCTGCTCCAGGGAACCAGCTTGTCCTACAGCTGATTTTATTGCCTCCCCCGTGTACTATTCGCCTATGTCTCTACTCCTAGGAATTGACACCGGGGGTACCTACACAGACGCCGTCATCTTCGAATCCGAATCCGGTGTCGTGGCCTCCGCCAAGGCTCTGACGCGGCGCCACGATTTGTCTCTCGGAATCCGGGAATCGATGCGGCAGGTGCTCGGGTCCTTCAATCGCCAAGATATCGAGCTTGTTTCTCTGTCCACCACGCTGGCGACCAACGCGATCGTGGAAGGGCAGGGCAGTTCGATCTGTTTGATCCTGATCGGCTATCCCGCCGATGCTCTTCAGCAGAGCCGACTCGGCGAAGTGATGGGGCAGGACCCCGTCGTATTTGTCGCCGGCGGGCATGATGCTACCGGAGAGCAGGTACGGGCCCTCGACCTGGCCAAGGCCCGGAAGGCTGTGGACGCCTTCGCCGCTAAGGTCTCCGCTTTCGCGGTCTCCGGCTATTTTTCCGTCCGCAACCCCTCCCATGAGAATGCTGTTCGGGCCATGATCCGGGATCACAGCGGACTGCCCGTTACCTGTGGCCACGAGCTCACCTCCAATCTCCACGCCTCGAGACGGGCGCTCACCGCAGCCCTGAACGCCCGGTTGATTTCCGTGCTTTCCGAGCTCATCCGGGCTGTACAGGAGATGTTGGCGGAGCAGGAAATACAAGCGCCCCTGATGGTTGTCAAGGGCGACGGGTCGCTGGTGGATGCAGCCTTCGCCCTCGAGTATCCGATAGAGACGATCCTGTCCGGTCCGGCCGCCAGTGTTGTCGGCTCGCTCTATCTATCGGGAAAGCAGGTTGCCTGTGTCGTCGACATGGGAGGCACTACCACCGACATCGCTCTGGTACAAGGGGGCAAACCGATCCTCAACCGTGACGGCGCGACCGTTGGGGGCTGGCAGACCATGGTTCAGGCGGTACAGATCTACACCTATGGACTGGGGGGGGACAGCGAAGTTCGGATAGAAGACTCAGGCCGGATCGATCTGGGCCCGCGGCGGCTGATACCCTTGAGTCTATTGGCCCAAGAGAACCCCGAAATCCTCGACGACCTGAAGCGCCAAATGGACAGACGGACGTTGGGGCCGTATACCGGCCGCTATGTAGTCAGCCAACGGGCCTGGAAAGACAGGCAGAGAGAGCTCAGCGAATCTCAACGGCGGATTCTCTTGCGGCTCGAGGGCGGTCAGCCTGTTTCCCTGTATTCCCTGTTTCAGGGTGTCGATTCACAGTTTCTCATGGAAACCGAGCTTAGACGGTTGACGAATCTGGGCTATGTTGCGATTTCGGGATTTACCCCCACCGACGCGGCCCACGTTCTCGGTTTGCACGATTCCTGGTCCCGAGAGGCGGCCGGCCTCGGGGCAGAGCTGACCCTGCGGTCCTTCATATCCCCTCGAGCTGAAGACCGCTCGGCCGAGCAGTTCTGCGAAGACGTGGTCCGCCGGGTGGCGCTGCAGTCAGGCAGAGCCGTTGTAGCGGCGGTGCTTGCCGAAGGTTTCAACCTGCAACTGGAATCTTTCCCTGCTTTCAGCGAGCTTTTCGTCGATCGGGCGATAGAGAGTCCGGCGGCCGGTTCGGACCTGTTCGGGGTAAGCCTGAATCTGAAGCGGCCGCTGGTGGCGATCGGAGCACCGGTCGCCACCTACTACCCGGATGTTGCCGAGAGCCTTCACACCGAGCTGGTCATACCCTCCCACGCAGAGGTCGCCAACGCAGTCGGCGCGGTGGTGGGCAGCATTATGCAATCGGTGCGGGTGCTGATCTCTCCCCTGGACGGTGGAGAGCTGTTCCGGGTTCATTGCGAAGACGGGGTTCATGATTTTCACGAGCTGGAAGAGGCGGCCTCCTTCGCCGTGGAAGCTGCCAAGACCCGGGTCGAGGAGCTGGCCCGGAGAGCCGGGGCCTCTTCGGTAAAAGTGGTGGCGGACCGGAAGGACCACCACGCCATGGTTGCCGGGGAGGAATTCTTTGTGCAGAGCCTGGTTACGGCCACGGCCACGGGTCGACCGCATCTAGCTCACGTCAAACCTGTGACCTAGCTCAATCCTCCACGATCAGGTTGTCCAGCTCGTCGGTATCGTCCGATTTGATCGGAAAAGCTTTGCGGATCAGATCGCCACAACGCCTGACAGCCTGGCAGATCCCCTGCGCTTGACGGCGCTGCCTGATGCCCTGCACCACCGTCCCCACGATTTCCTGCCAGACTCCCGTATCAACCTTGGCGTTGATTCCCTCATCGGCCAGCACGAAGGCTCTGCGCTCGAAAACGGAGATGAAGATCAGAATGCCGGTGCGGTCCCGCGTGTTGTTTAGTCCGTTGCGATAAAAAGAGGTCAAGGCTGCCTCTTCCACCTCCTCGTTGATCTCCGCTTTGGTGATGAAAATCCGCTTCAGCCAGGAAATACGTTTGATCAGTTCGTGGAAGAGCAGGAAAGACACCGCGAAAACAGCGGGAAACAGCCAGAGGTCAAGCGCCGTGACCCCGCCCCAGGATTTGCGTATGCTGAAAACGAGAGTTACAACTACTGAGATCAGCAGTCCGAAGATCAGCGCCCCGATCATATTGGACATCGGATAGTGATAGCTCGCGGACACGACCAAAGGCACGATCTCCCCGGAGGTGTTTTTCTCCACCTCCTTCACGCAGGTTTCGATCTCCCTCTTTTCCTCTTCAGTTAGAAACTTTATTGCCAGATTTTTCATTTACAGATCCTTCTCTTACGCACCTACCAGCCACCGGAGGCTCCGCCCCCGCCAAAACCGCCTCCGCCGCCGGAGAACCCGCCGCCGCCGCCGGAAAACCCGCCGCCGAAGAAACCGCCACCGCGCCGGGCCGCAGACATCAGAAACAGACCCGGTATAATCAATCCGGCTCCAAAGCCCAACGGGATGAAGAGAAGGAGCAGCGGAAAGGCCAGGGGCAGAGCGAACCAGGCAACCAGAGGAACGAGGATCGCACCGGCAATGGCTCCGATAACCCGCTTTCGCGAACCGAGCACCGATATGATGACCAGGAGAATGAAGAAGGGAAACAACCCGACCCGGGAGCCGGCACGGGGCCTGGGAGCGGTCTGCTCACTGGCCTCGTACTCTCCCCGTACCGTGGAAGCTACCGCCTCCACCCCACGGACCAGACCTTCGTCGAACTGACCGGCTTTGAAGTAGGGGACGATATCGTGGTCAATGATTCTGCCGGCCTGAAGATCGGTGAATACTCCCTCCAAGCCGTAGCCCACCTCGATCCGTACCCTGCGTTCCGCCTGAGCAACCAGGAGCAGCACACCGTTGTCGTACTCGGCCTGGCCGATGCCCCAGGTCTCGGCAACCCGGAGCGAATACCCTTCCAGATCCTCTTCCTCCAGCGAGGGGATAGTCAGGACAACGACCTGGGTGGAATCCGATTCCTCCAACTCTCGGGTAACGGTCTCGATCCGGCTCTCCGCCGAGGCGGAGATCATGTTGGCGTAGTCGTTGACCCGTCCCCTAAGTTGGGGTACCTCCAGAGCACCTACGGTGCCGCCAAGGAAAAAGAGAAGCAGGAGTACCGCTGAAGCCAGGAGTGCCTTGCTTCTGCAGAGGTGCCTGTGAAGACCATGTGTTGTCATAGCATCAACTCGATATCTTAAAATTCTACCTTAGGCACTTCGCGGGTTGCTGCATCAGCCTCGAAGTAGGTCTTCCGTTCAAGGTGCAGGAGAAGGCTGTTGGTGATCGAGTTGGGGAAGCGACGGATCGAGAAGTTGAAGCGCTCCACCGCTTCATTGTAGCGCTGCCTGGCCACACTGATGCGGTTTTCGGTTCCTTCCAACTGGACCTGGAGGTCGCGGAAGTTCTGATTGGACTTCAGCTCCGGGTAGGCTTCGACCACTACCATGAGCCGGGACAGGGCGGAGGATAGAGAGCCCTGAGCTTCCTGGAACTGGGCAACCGCCTGGGGGTCGCTGAGCATTTCCGGGGTGAGCTGAATCGAGCTCGCCCGGGACCGGGCATTGATCACCGCCTCGAGAGTTTCCCGCTCCTGAGCGGCAAACCCCTTCACCGTTTCTACCAGGTTGGGAATCAAGTCCGCACGGCGCTGGAGCTGCGCATCTAGATCGCCCCAAGCTTTGAACACCGCTTCTTCGTAGCGCTGCATCGTGTTGTAGCCGCAGCTTGAGAGAACAACGGCGGCAACAATAACCACTCCGATCATTAAGGCTTTTTTGACTGCAGTTTTCATACTCACCTCACCTCGCTTACGTGTTTTCTATAATGTACGTTTTCACTATTCTGTTTTCAAGGCTCGCCCGGAAAAAGACGAGCCCCGGGAAAGAGGACCCCTGGCCACGGACAGGACATTTCAATACAATAGCGGTCGATGGAAGATAGGTTGAACCACATAAAAAAACGGCTGAAGCAATCCAAAGTGTACTACAGCCGCTACAGCCCTCGTTCGGATATGATGTACGAGATCGACGAGGCCGACGACGATCTCAGTTGGATGATCTACGAGATCGAACGGCTCAGAGAAGAGAGCAGGGTATTGAGAGAACGCCTGGAGAGCGGGTCCGGCGAGGCTTGAGGAAGGAGCAGAGGATGGGCAAGGTAAAGATGAGTGGTGCGAAAGCTTTGGTACGAGCCCTGGAATCCCAGGGTGTGGAGGTGATCTTCGGATATCCGGGCGGAGCAACTCTTCCCATATACGACGAGGTGGCAAAATCGTCGATCCGTCATTTCCTGGCCCGTCATGAGCAGGGAGCGGCCCATATGGCCGACGGGTATTCCAGGGCAACGGGAAAGACCGGCGTGTGCATGGCCACCAGCGGACCCGGCGCCACCAATCTGGTGACCGGATTGGCAAATGCCTATATGGATTCCTCCCCTCTAGTCGCTATAACCGGTCAGGTCCCTCGACCGATGATCGGAAACGATGCCTTTCAAGAGGTTGACATCACGGGGATCACGATTCCCATCACCAAGCACAACTATCTTCTACAAAAAGCCTCGGATATACCTCATTCGATACAGGAGGCTTTCTACCTGGCCTCGACGGGACGAAAGGGCCCGGTGCTGCTTGACATTCCCAGGGACGTCCAGCTGGAGATCTTCTCGCCTCACCAGGCCAAATATCCCGCGCTGGAAGGATACCGGCCCACCGTGGCGGGGCATCCCGGTCAAGTCAAACGAGCGGGGAGCCTCCTGAAATCGGCCCAGAAACCGCTGATCATAGCCGGCGGGGGTGTAAGCCTGGCATCCGCCCGGGATCTGCTCGTCCGGCTGGCGGAGAAGGCCGACATCCCCGTGGTCTACACCTTAATGGGCAAGGCCTCCTTTCCCAATTCCCATCCCCTGTGCTTCGGCATGATGGGATACCACGGCCGGATCGAGGCGAATCACGCCATCTCCAACGCAGATGTCATTCTGGGCGTGGGAACACGCTTCGGCGACCGATCCACCGGGCCGCTCAACACCTTTGCAACTCAGGCCAAGATTATCCATATAGATATCGATCCCGCGGAGATCAGTAAGAATGTGCCGAGCTATATTCCCATCGTCGGAGATGCCGGGCAGGTTTTGGAGCAGCTTGTCGAGCTAGTTCCGGAGAAAAAACACGATCAGTGGACGCTGGAGCTGCGGGAGACGGCGGAACGACATCCGCTGAAGGGCAAGAGCTCCGGAGTCATCATCCCCAATATTCTACGGATTCTAAAAAGTTTGGTGCGGGATCCGATTATCGTTACCGACGTGGGCCGGCATCAGATCTTCACAGCCCACTACTTTCCCGTGGATTCCAGTCGTTCCTTTGTGACCTCCGGCGGTCTGGGTACAATGGGATTCGGTGTGCCCGCCGCCATCGGAGCCAAGGTGGGCCGACCGGATCGGCCGGTCATCGATATCGCCGGGGACGGCAGTTTCATGATGACCTGTCAGGAAGTGGCAGCCGCCGTGGCGGAGGACATTCCCATCGTCGTCCTGGTGATGAATGACTACTGTCTGGGAATGATCAAACAGCTTCAGGACGCTTCCTACGGCAGACGCTACGAAGCCTGCAAGTTCGGCAGAAATGTGGATTTCGCCCGTCTGGCCGAAAGCATGGGAGCGGCCGGATTCAAGGTAACCCGGGAGGATGAAATTGCCCCGGCGATCGAAAAGAGCTTGGCCGCCGGCCGTACTGCAGTGGTGGATTGTATTTTGGACGATCCGGGCAATGTGTACCCCATGGTAACCGGTTCATCCCTGTTGGAGTACGTTGAGTAGGAGGAAGCGATGCGACATACGATTTCTATTCTGTGCGACGATACCCCTGGAGTGATGACTCGCGTTTCCGGACTGTTTTCCCGAAGGGGCTTCAACATCGAGAGCCTCAGCGTGGGTCATACCGAGCTGCCCGGCAAGAGCCGCTTCACCATCGTAACCACGGGAGATGATGCGGTGTTGGAGCAGGTGCGCAAGCAGCTGCAGAAGCTGGTCCACGTGATCAAGGCTTGGGATATCAAACAGACCGAAGCGGTAGAGAGGGAGCACGCACTGTTGAAGATCCAAGTGGAGGACAAGCGGCGGGCAGAGCTGCTTCAGATCGTCACCGCCTTACAGGCGCGGATCGTGGATTCCTCCGCATCGATATGGATCTTGGAAGTGACCGGCGATACCAGTTCCGTGGACAACGCTTTCAATCTCTTCAAGGATTATCATATCCTGGAGTCGATCCGGACGGGAAAGATCGCCCTTGAGCGAGGACCCAGCCGGGTGATGAGGAAGTAGCCGATGAACCGGGTACAGGCTCAGTACATCGCCAGGAGAAAAAAAGAGGACCTGTCCTTCATGGTGGTTCGATTCATGAAGGTTCATGTACTGTTCTCCGAGATCTATGCCGAGTTCCAAACCCTTCTGAACGAGGGCGGTGATTTCGGGCATTCGGGATTGTTCGACAAAATCACGAAACTCGAGGAGGGGCTTATCTTCGACATCAAGGAGAAAGCCCACTTTCTCTTCCGAAGTGAGAAACCAGAGGTCGGTGAAGCCAACGGCGTAGGGGGAAGGTTTACGGATCTGGAGAAAATTCTTAGCGCCGGTCAGGATGAAAAGGCGGACAGGAAGAACGCCCGGGAGATCTTCTCAGCCCTGCGAAAATCTTTGGTCAGCAAATCCATCGATTCCTACATCGGCACAGGCTTCCATCTGTTCATGATTCTGCGGGAAAGCGTCTACCAGCTCGAGTACTACGTTCCTGACTATATCAGCGAGTTGGAATATCTGACCCGTATAGAGGGTCTGACGCAGGAAATCGGCTACAAGCTTGACGAGGAGGAGGAGCACGAGCTGGATCACATCAGGCAGGTTGTGAAGCTTTGCCAGAGCATAACTTCGGACACGAAAGAGCTGGCTACGATCGCATTAAAGCGTTGTATGACCCTGTTCCATGAAACTGCGGAAATCCTCCGCCACTCCATCGAAGAATCGGGATCCAATGAGGTGCTGGTGCTCAATCTCCTGAAGGAACGACAGCTGGTCGAGCGGGTGTATGGTCCGGGCTCGTGGGAGGCGCTGTTGGAGCATATGTTTCGCTCCTCCGGGGAAGCCGGGATGAGCGGCGTACAGCAGGCGGAGCGGTTCGTCAGGGAAACCTGCGGAAACGTGGAAGGCTTGGACGGTTAAGGCATCCTCTGTTTTTCTATCTGTACTTCAAAGATCCCGCCGCGGCCATGGAAAATCGGGTGACATTTCCATTTGAGAAAGTCGATGGTCCGCAGGAGTGCGGGAACACCGCCTGTCGCCATGAAGTTGCGGAAATTGCCGTGATGTTCTTCGCCGGCCATCTTCTCTATCCCCCGGATAAGCAAGGCTGTCCAATTCCTATCGTTGTCCGGCTCGAAATCGAAATCCATAATAAATAGGATTCCACCATCTTTC
>Ga0307380_10009033_pt1 | contig 12686 bp, 13 predicted proteins | sample UN3MG_FD_202239 | JGI IMG/M metagenome (GOLD analysis project Ga0307380, IMG submission 202239) | Soil microbial communities from Risofladan, Vaasa, Finland - UN-3 | ecosystem: Environmental > Terrestrial > Soil > Coastal area > Acid sulfate soil | place: Finland: Risofladan, Vaasa | collected... | reverse complement strand
GAAGCTCGGCCCGGACCTGAACTGGCTGGTCCGCGGCGGGGTGGACCCGGCGTGGTTCCTCCGCGAGTTCCGCCGGCACGTCGTCTTCCTGCACTTGCGCGACCAGCACGCCGACGGGCGGTGGTCCGAGGCGCTCGGCGAGGGCGACAGCGACTTCCCCGCCGTCCGCGCCGCCCTGGAGGAGATCGGCTTCCACGGCGACGCGGTCATCGAGCTGGCCCACGAGGCCGACTTCGTGCCCACGCGGCCCATTCGGGAAAGCCTCAGGATCAGCCGGGAGTTCGTGCGCGCGGAACTGGGGTACTGAGACGGACCAGCCCATCAACCCGTTCACACAGGGAGACACCATGAGCAGGCAAGGACCGGTCGGCGTCGCCTTCGTCGGTTGCGGCAACATCTCCGGGCCCTACGCGGACCAGATGCGTGCCGGCCATACCGACACGCTCAAGCTCGTCGGCGCGTACGACATCCTCCCCGAGCGCACGAGGGCCTTCGCCGAGAAGTACAACGTCAAGGGCTACGGCAGCCCGGATGAGCTTCTCGCGGACGGCGAGGTCGAGGCGGCGCTGAACATCACCACCCACACCGAGCACGCCAAGGTCACCACCGCGCTGCTGGAAGGCGGCAAGCACGTCCACAGCGAGAAGCCGCTCGCCACCACGCGCGAGGACGGCCGGCGAATCGTCCGCCTGGGGGTGGAGAAGGGCCTGCGGTTCGGCTGTTCGCCGTCGGTGATCCTCGGCGAGGCCCAGCAGACGCTGAAGCGCGTCGTGCGCGAAGGCCTGGTCGGCGAGGTCAAGCAGATCTACGGCGAAATGAACCACGGCCGGATCGAGACGTGGCACCCGGACCCGGAGGCGTTCTATTCGTTCGGCGCCGGGCCGCTGCTGGACGTCGGCTGCTATCCGCTCAGCGTCATCACGCAGGTCTTCGGCTCGGTGGACTGGGTGCGAGCGATGGGCGGCATCAGCCTGCCGGAGCGCACGATCGGCTCGGGGTCCAGGGAGGGGCAGACCTACCGGGTGACCAACCCGGACCACACCGTGGTGCTGATGCACCTGGCGTGCGGGGCGCTCGGGCGGCTGACGACGAGCTTCTTCAACGTCAGGAGCGCCCAGTCCGGCATCGAGCTGCACGGGGTGGACGGGTCGATCTGGTTCGAGTCGGCCGCGGGGTTCAACGCGAAGATCCGCCTCTGCAAAGCGGGCCAGCGCGAGTGGACGGACGTGCCGCCGGACCGCGAGCCGTATCCGGGCGTGGACTTCGCCTACGGCCTGCGAAACCTGGCGGAGGCCATCCGGGAGGGCACGCCGCTGACCTGCCCGGCCACGGCGGCGTATCACGTGCTGGACATCTGCCTGTCGGCGCTGGAGGCCAGCGAGAGCGGCCGGACGGTCAACGTGGCCTCGACGTTCGAGTCGGTGGACTGACGCGGGAGTCAACCCCATGCCGCCATCCAGTCGCCCTGCTGCCTCGGGCGTTGAGCAGCCGGACCCGCTCCGGGCCGGGGTCGCCCGCGTGGACATCACGCCCGCCAAGCCCGTCACGCTGGCGGGATACGCCTCGCGGAAGGACCTCTCCCGGGGCGTTCACGATCCGCTCTCGGCGCGGGTGGTCGCCTTCGAGCAGGCCGGCCGGCGCCTGGTGCTGGTCTCGACCGACATCCTCGGCTTCTACGGCGGCACGGCCGGGATCTTCCGCAAGGCGATCCTCGCGGCCTGCCGGCTCCAGCCGTCGGAGCTCTTCCTGGCGGCGATCCACACGCACAGCGCCCCGGACGTGGGGATCGACCCGGAGAGCCGTCACCCGCACAACGTCGAGTACGTCCGCACACTCGAAACGCGACTGGTCGACGCGGTCCGGGAGGCATTCGCCGGGACGGCCCCGGCCCGGGTCGCCGTCGGGGCAGGCGCCTGCCCCGTCGGGGTGAACCGCCGGGAGGAGGTCACAGACGCCGCCGGCAACCGCGAGGTCCGGCTGGGCCGGAACCCCTCCCTCCCGACGGACCGGGAAGTGCAGGTGCTGAGGATCTCGCGCGCGGACGGAACCGACCTTCTGGCGGTCGTCTTCGCGTACGCCACGCACAGCACGTCGCTGGGGCCGGGCAACCTCCTCATCAGCGGCGACGTGCACGGCCTGGCGGAGCAGTTCCTCGAGCGGCACCTCGGCGGCGGGGTGATTGTCCCGGGCTTCGCCGGGGCGTCCGGCGACATCGACCCGTGGTTCCGCGTGTTGCCCGAGTTCAACACCCGCGGCGGTTGGGTCCCCGAGCCCGCGCTCCTCGGCACGATGCTCGGCGAGGAAGTGGCGCACGTGCTGAACAGCATACAGGAACCCGCCGCGAACGGCCCGATCAACACGGCCTTCAAGGCGGTGATGCTGCCCGGCAAGTCGCGCGGGCAGACCCGGCAGGCCGAGGAAGAGCCGGTGGAGTTCAGCCTGACCGCCGGCCGCGTGGGCGACGTGGCGTTCGTCGGACTCGGCGGGGAGGTGTTCAACGAGGTCGGCCTGGCGATCAAGGCGGCGTCGCCGTTCCCGCACACCTTCGTGATCACACACTGCAACGGCGCGGCGGGCTACCTGCCGACCGAGGCAAGCTACGACCAGGGCGGCTACGAGGTCCGGAGCAGTCCGTTCGCCCCGACGGCGGCGGAGCAGGTCATCGAGGAAGCCTCGCGGATGCTGAGAACGCTCTGAACGCGGGCCGGGCCGCGACGCGGTGCCCGCCAGGGCCTCACCAGCGTCTGGCCCCGCGGGGCCGCTTCGCCCAGAAACCACCTTGACGATTTGGCGGTCTTGTGGTATGAAAGAGGTAGGTATCTGCCTTGCACAATGTGGCGGGGCAGGCGCGCGACGACGGAGGCGACGGAGGAAGCGGCGTTCTGCGCCGGGAGAGGGGTAGCAGGTGGGCCTTGTCATCCCAACCAGGGACTATCGCCGGGTCGTGTTCTGCATTGCCGCCGGGATGGTCCTTGCCTTGGCGGCTGCGCTGTTCGGTACGCCCTCCGGGGTATTGCACGCGGCGGCGGCACCGGTGTTCGTTCTGTACGTGGCCTTGGTGAACCGCAAGTGGCTGGGGGCCCTCTCGGCGCGTCACCTGGTGTACGCCCTGGGGTTGAGTCTCGTGGTCGGGGCGTACCTGTTCGTGCTGATGCCGTCGAGCGGCACGCTGCGCGTGTCGTGGGGCGAGCTGCCGCGTGCCCTGTGGTTCCTCGCGTCGGTGCATGTCGTGGTCGGCCTGATCGATCGCCTGGCCAACCGGGCGTTCTCCCTGGCCCTCCGCGTGCCCGTCGGCGACCGCCGGCCGCGGGGGCGGGCAGCCGCCAGGACGCTGCTGCGTCTGGGCGTGCTGTTCGCCGTGGCCGGGCCGTACCTCATGGCAACGTTCCTGACACACTGGGTCCAGGTTGTGGAGAGCCACGATCCGGGCGAACGGCTTCCCGGCGGGTCCGAGAAGCATGGGTTCACGAGCACCAACGGCCGGAAGATCGCCGGCTGGTTCGTCCGCTCGACGGACGGCCCGTCGGACGCCACGGCCCTTCTGCTGGTGGGCAGGTCCCAGCCGAGGGCGGCCGCCCTTGCCTATGCGGAGATGCTTCGCGCGTGCGGCTGCAACGTGTTCCTCTTCGATCACGGCCCGGAAGGCAGCGGCGCGGGGCGCATAGACAGCTTGGGCGTTTGGGAGGCGCACGACGTTCTCGGGGCGGTCCGATGGCTCCGGGAGGCGCGCCCGGCCGAGAGCCGCTGTATCTTCGGCCTGGGCGTCTCGGACGGCGCGACGGCGGTGGCCAGAGCGGCGGCGCTGGACGGGCGGATCCGGGCGGTGGTGCTGGACAGCGCCTTCGCCGGAGGCCACCCGCTGCTGGACGGGATCGACTCGCTGCTGCCCGGACCCATCGCGGCGTATCTGCGGGGCGCGACGCTGGCGGTGGCTTCGGCGGAACTCGGATGCGACCTCTTCGATGCCGACCTGGCGGCCACGCTTGGGCGGCTGGGCCCGCGCCCCGTCCTGCTGGTGGGCGGCCTGGCCGACACGGTCTGCCCGCCACAGACCGCTCGGCGCCTCCGCGCCGGCGCGAAGGGAAGGGCGTCGCTGTGGCTCGTGCCGGGTGCCGGCCACGCCGAGTCGCTGCTGCGGAGCTACGGCGAGTACCGTGGGCGCGTCGAGTCGCTCTTCGAAGCGGCCCGAGGCGGCCTGGCGGCTCATTCGCCGAACGAGTCGGGCGCGAGGGGATACAGGCTGTAGGAGGGGTCCATTCTGCGGACGCTCATCAGGTACGAGGGCGGCTCTTCGCCCACGCTGGTCTTGACGTAGGTCGTCAGGTACACCTCGCCGTCCAAGACCATGCGGCAACGGTACATCCGCAGGAAGTTCAAGGGGGGTTCGCCCGTCTCCAGCAGCCCGATGCCCCAGGCCGTCGCGCCCTTGAGGCGGTCGGACTGCTCGGTCCGCACCTTCAGGGCCTTCTCCACGCGGAGGTGCGTGCCCACGTGCTGGCACATCCCGGCGAACAACAACATGCTCAGCACCAGGAAGATCATGGTGCCGATCAGGGCGTGGCCTCGGGCTGTGGCGCGGGGGATCATGGCCTGCCCCACATCAGCGTCGCCTGCCGCGTGACGTCGCCGAACCCCACCGCGATGGTCACCCGCAGGACGGACTCGGAGACGTCCTCGGCCGCGAACGTGCGGACGCCGTCGGCCACGACAATCGCCACACCCAAGCTCTGGTCGTCGCGCACGAGCTGTCCGTCGACGAGGGAGTAGAGGACCATCTGGTCGGGCTCGCCCCATTGGGCCGAGCCGTTGGGGATGTCGCCGGCGTCCCGGCAGAGCATGACGGCGTCGTCGCCCACGGGCGTCGCTCCGACGGTCGAGCCCAGGTCGTGGGTGATGCTGTCGACGGCGAGCCGCAACTCCTGGGCGGCCCGCGCGCGGGTCTTCAGGTCCCCCAACTGGTAGGAGTAGAACCGCCAGAAATGCGCGGTGATCATCGCCAGGCCCGCGCACAGCCCCGCCGTGATCAGCAGCTCGAGCAGCGTGAAGCCGGCGCTGTTTCCTGAGGCGCGTTTGCGCATGTCACTCCCCGGCGGCCCCCAGTTCCACGGTGATCACGATGAGTTGGGCGTTGGAATCCATCGAGCAGCTCGTCAGGTGCGCGTCGAAGACCCGCGTGCCCGTCACCGGGGGCGACCACGGTTCCTGGCCGGCCTCGGAATTCACCTCGGCGGCGGCCTCGAACTTGCGCATCCACCGATCCGGCTGACTTCGCACATAGAGGGTCGGCCCCGACCGGCACCACGCCTCGGTCCGGCTGAGCTGCCGGCCGTACATCGACAGCAGCGAGACCATCCCCAACAGGCCGGCCATCAGGACGCCCAGCGAGATCTCGAGCTCGAGGATCGTGAATCCGCGCCGGCGGGGCGCTGAACATCCCCCCGGCCGGCAGGTACGCCGCGGCTCCCCCTGGAAGCTGTCGACTCGTTTCGGTTGCACGGTGGGGCCCTGTCTCCTTTCGCCGAGGCCTCAGCGGGCCGGCAGTACCTTCTGACCGTCCGGGCCGTTGACCTGGCCGGTTATGTCTCCTCCTTCGTCGATCTGGATCTGCCCGACCCAGCTCCCGCTCCCGTTGCGCAGCGCCTTTGCCGTGAAGCTCGCCTGGTCCGCGGCCACGATCTCGTAGACGTATACGGCGTCGGGGGAGCTCTGGCTCTGGATCAGGGAGGAATCCAGCAGATCCAGGGCGTCCAGGGCCGCAAGGCTGCCCGTGAAGGTGCGATTCTCCAGCCAGTAGACCCTCTGGGCGGACCAGACGGCCCGGAGCTTCGCCGAGGCCACGTCCACACGGCACTGCTCCACGGCCCGCGTGTAGATGGGCACGGCCATCGTCACCAGCATGCAGATCACGCTCATGACGATGCAGACTTCCACGAGCGTGAACCCGCTGCGGTGGGGGAGTGCGACCTCGGCCTCCCGCCGGTTCATGTAGCGCTCAAAGGCGTCGTAGTCGCCCGCGTTCTCTCCGACGACGAACTCGATGCCGAGCAGGTTGCCCTCGGCCTCCACGGTCGTGTGGCGGACGGTCGCGTACAGCACGAACCGTTGTCGCCGTCGGCCTTCGTCCGGCAAGCTCAGGTCCACGCCGACGATCTCACCCGGGCGGAACAGGTGCTCCGAGAACACCGCCGCGCCGGACTTGGAGATATTGAGCGTCCGGGCGGGGAACCGCCGGGCGTGCCTGTCGTTCGGATGGACGGCAACGTCCGCCAGCAGGAAGACTCGATCGTGCCGACGTGGCTTCAGCATGACACAGGCCTCCCTCCGGCCCAACCGGGCCTCCTGGAAGACTCTCCAAAGGCGTGCTGTACCGTTCCCATTCCTGCAATTCGCCTTGCGGGCCCCGGCCGTCACCTGCTGCAGATTGCTTCGTACAGGTGCGAATGATAGGCCGGGCTGAGGGCCTGGCTGAACTCCGCGCCCACGATGGCGCCGCCGGCTTCCACGCGCGCCCATCGAACGATGGCCTCGATGGGCTCGGCTTCGGCCGCCTCGGCGCCCCGCAGGCGGAGGACCAGGGCGACCCGCGTGCCGGCCTCCAGGAAGCGTTCGACGTAGAAGCCGATTCCCCACAGGCTCAGATCGATGCCATGGCCCGCGTACTGCTGTCGGCGCAGGAGGTCCACGACGGTCAGTGCCATCGGGAAAGACACACGTTCGTAACGGCGGCGTTCGCTTGGCAGCATCTCTCATCTCCTGGCGGAACGTCCTCGTGCCCCGGTCATCTCGGACCCGAGGCGATCTGGAACATGGGGAGGTAGATCGACATCAGGATCACGGCCACCGCAGCGCCCATCACCAGGATGACGACCGGCTCGATCGTCCCGGTCAGTCTTTCCACGAGGGACTGGGCCCTCTGTCGGTAGTAGACGCTCACTTCGTCAAGAACATTGGCCATCTCGCCCGATTCCTCGCCCACGCGGACCATGTTGACCATCATGGGCGTGAAGAGCCCGGACTCCCCCATGGCCGTGGCGAGGCCGACCCCGCCGGCAACGCGCTGCTCGATCCGCCACAGGGCGTCGCGGTAGACCGTGTTGTTCTGGAAGACGCCTTTCAGGGAAGCGATCGCCTCCAGAAGGGGCAGGCCGCTGCGGAGCAGCAGCACCATGTTCGTGGCGAAGCGTTCCATGCACACCTGGACCATGCACTCGCCGACCACGGGCGTCGCCAGGGCGAGCTGGGAGAACACGCGCCGGCCGGTCTCCGTCCGCAGGTAGTAGCGCAGGGCCGTCACCAACGCGACCACGCCTCCCAGCAGCAGCAGGCCGTTGTCCTGGAGGAAGGCAGAGAGGTCGATCACCGACTGCGTGATGTCGGGCAGCTTCGAGTCGAACTCCTTGAAGAAGTCGGCGAAGGTCGGCACGACCTTCCACAGCATCACGACCATCGCCGCCACGGCCACGACCAGCAGGATGCAGGGGTAGATCATGGCGGAGATCAGCTTGGCTCGCATCTGGTGGACCGACAGGATGTACTTCGTCAGGCTGGTCAGGACGGTGGCGAGCTGACCGCTGATGTCGCCGGTCTTGATCACCTCGACCCACTGCCGGTCGAAGATTCTGGGGAAGTCCCCGGCGGCCTGGTGAAGGGACGTGCCGCCGGCGACACGGTCGGCGAGGGTGCGGATGACCATCTGCATCTTGCGGCTCTGCGACTGGGTGGCGGCGATCCGCAGGGCCTCCAGCAGCGGCGTGCCGGCGGTCAGGAGGGTCGTGAGCTGCTGGAAGAACAGGAGCTTGTCTTCCGCCTTCACCCTCGGGTGCTGCTTGGCGGAGGTGCGGATGTGGCGCTGAATCCACGTTCCCGCTCGCGAGTCGAGCAGCGTTGTCGAGGGTCCGGCCACGTTCACTCCTCACCCGATTCCGTCTGGCAGACGCTCAGGACCTCCTCCAGACTCGTGACTCCTTCGCGGACCTTGTCCAGGCCGGCATCGGCCAGCAGCTTGACCTGGCGGGCGTGCACGGCCTTTCGGATCTCCGACACCGAGGCCCCCCCGCCGATCAGGTCGCGGATCGCCGGCGTGACGCGAATCACCTCGTAGAGCCCGACTCGTCCGGAGTAGCCGGTCTCGCGGCAGGCCTCGCACCCCTTCGCTCGGTAGTACGTGCCTTCGCCGGCCAGGCCCCACTTCTCGGACGTCTCCCGATCCAGCGTGTAGGGCTCCCTGCATTCCGCGCAGAGCTTGCGGACCAGGCGCTGGGCCTCCACGGCTCGCAGGGCGCTGGCCAGAAGGAACCGCTCCGCCCCCATGTCGACCAGGCGGTTGACCGCGGCCAGCGCGTCGTTGGTGTGGAGCGTCGAGAGCACCAGGTGGCCGGTGAGCGCCGCGCGAAGGCAGATCTGCGCCGTCTCCTGGTCGCGCACCTCGCCGACCATGATGATGTCGGGGTCCTGCCTCAGGAACGCCCGCAGCGCCGAGGCGAACGTCAGGCCGACCTGCGGGCGGACCTGCACCTGGTTGAGCCCCTCGAACTTGTATTCGACCGGGTCTTCCACGGTGACGATGTTCACGTGCGGCTTGTTCAGGAGATTCAGCACGGCATACAGCGTGGTCGACTTGCCGCTTCCCGTCGGCCCGGTGACCAGCAGCAGGCCGTGGGGGCTGGCGGCGGCGTCCCGGAAATCCTCCGCCTGCTTGGGATCGAATCCCAGGTCGGTCAGGTCCAGGGGGATCGCGCCTTTGGTGAGGATCCGCATGACCATCTTCTCGCCGTGGACCGTGGGAATGGTGCTGACCCGCAGGTCCACGCGCTTGCTGCCGACGCTCAGGGCGATCGCCCCGTCCTGGGGCACTCGCCGCTCGGCGATGTCCATCTTGGCGAGGACCTTCAGCCGACTGACCATGGGAACGTACATCGAGCGGTTCGGCGGAGAGAGCTCCTGGAGCTGGCCGTCAATCCGCATTCGCAGCTTCACGCTCTCCTCGAAGGACTCGATGTGAATGTCGCTGGCGCGGTTCTTGACGGCCATGGTCAGAATGTGGTTGACCAGCCGGATCACGTGGCCGTCCCGCCCCTTCGGGATGGGGCGGTCGAGGTCCACGACCTCCTCCACGACCTCCTGCTGCTGCTCGATCGGCATGCGATACTCGGTCCTCGCCTCGGTATTGATCTCCTTGACGAAATCGCGCTTGCCGAAGAGCTCGCCGATGGCGTCCTCGATCCTCCCTTGCGGGGCCACCACCGGGCGGATCATCAGGCCGGTCAGAAGCTGCACCTGCTCCAGGGCGTTCAGGTCGGTCGGGTTGACGAAGGCCACCTCCAGCGTCCCGTCCTCCTGGGCGAGGGGGGCGATCAGCTTCTCCCGGCACATGCGCTCGCCGACGAGCTCGGCGAGTTCCCGGGGGACGTTCAGCTCCGCCTCGCCGGCGACAAGGGGAAGCCGCAGGTGCTCCGCGTAGGCATGCGCGACGTCCATTTCCGTGACGAGATGCGCCTGGACCAGCGCCGCCTCGATCGAGACGTTCGATTGGCTCAGGACCTTGTGCACCTCCCGGAGGTCCTCTTCGGCCAGCAGGCCTCGGTCCAGCAGGAGCTGCACCAGCAGCGGCTGGTCGGCTACCAGGGATTCGCTCATGGTGTCGGGCCCTCCATTACCAGCCGTCCTCCGGAAGCTCCCCGGGCGGGGCCTTGCGGTGCAGCTTCAGGAGACGGCGCGCCTGTCCGCACCGCAGCGTCACTCGCTCGCGTTCGATGGCCTCGACACACCAGCAGCGCTCCGCGTCCGTCCCGCCGATCAGCGAGCCGGGCTTGTAGACGTGCTCGTCGATGATGGCCATCTGATGGCCCACCCCGGTGATCACCGCGGTCAGCCGAGACGGCATCGGCGGCAGGGCGGGCCCTTCCGGCCGGGTGGTCGGGGCGGCGGTCGGGCGGCTCGTCGGACGACTGGTCGGACGGGACGCCGGGCTCGGCTCCGGCTTCGGCTTCGGCAGATAGCTCGACCACTCCACCTCGAAAGGGTCTCGCCCGACGGGACTGGCCCCGTCGCTCGGCTCGGCAAGGACGGGATTCAGCATCTCCTTGTGGATCACCGGCGTCTTCCTGTCCTGCAGGGCGCGGACCCTCTCCGCCGTGAGGACCGAGTAGGTCAACTGCCCGAACAGCAGCATCGCCAGGTATGGCGCGATTCTGTCAAGTCGGTCTAGCATGCTTGCAGGCCAGCCCAAGGAGGACCATTCTCACCACGAGGGACTCCGGCTGCTTCATGAACTGGATGGAGTCCACCCGCACGAGACGATCCGACTTCTCCATCCATTCCACGAACTGTCGGACTTGCGTATAGGTGCCCTCCACCTCGATCGACAGCACCACGGTCCCATACGGCCCCACGGACTGGGGCGGTCGCGACGTCATGTCGCGGAGCTTCAAGCGGACCTCACGAAGACCGGACAGGACGTACTGGACCCAATCATTCGTGTCCGCGTCTTTGGCGATGCGACCCCGGTAGGAGGCCGCTTCCCGCTGCAGGGCCTCGACGTCTCGGATCGACTGGTATCGCTGCTTCTGCCGGGCCGCCAGGGCCCGATGGCTGCTGATCTCCCCGGAGAGGGGGATGTAGACCGCCGCCAGGATGAGCAGGACGAGGAACGAAACCACCAGAAGGCGCAGCTTCGCCCGATCGCCCAGGTGCTTCAGCGCGAGGGCCTTGTAGTGCAGCAGCTTCGCCTTGTCGAGCCCGAGTTCCATTCCCTTTTCCTGGCGCTCCCGTCGGGGCGCCTATCCCGCCGTCTTGGTCTTCTTGGGAAGCGCGAGGATGGTGAACTGCGCGATCTCGCTGTGGCCTTCCCGGCGCCACCTGATCTCCGCCAACTGCACGTGGGGGAAGTCGCGCTTCAGCAGGTCCATGCCGCGCAGCGACTCCAGAAACGCGTCGATCTCTCTTGGGGCCTGCCCGCGGTCGGAAAAGCGGGCCATGCCGCGGAGGGTCATGCACTGGCTGCTCTTGCGCTCCTGCTTCTTCTTGCCCGTGTCCTCCAGTTCACAGAAGCCCGAAATGCTCGAAAGGCAGGCATTGGTCGGCAGACGCGTCGGCAGGTCGCGCAGATAGTCGCTCCAGATGATCCGCGAGGTGAGGAACCGTCGCACCGCGGCCACTTCGGCCAGCAGGACATCTCGCTCCTTGTTGACGGCCGCCATGGTCAGGCCCTGGGCCCACGGGTGTGCGACGTTCCGACGCTCGAAGCTCTCGCACTGGGCTGCCAGCGCGGTGGACTCGTTCCAGAGCAGCAGGGCCATGCAGACGCCCAGGAAGACAGTCAGCCCGGCCAGGCTCCACGGGAAGATCTCCCGGATGGACGGGGCAGGGCGAAGCCCCCGCAGCAGGTCCAGAGACCGTCCTTTCGCGTTCTTCGCGGACAGGGCGAGGCCCAGGCTGTACTGGTCGTCCGTCGGGCCGCTGCCCGAGCCGGCCTCCACCGCCAGCCCGACATCCTCCCGGACCTGCTCCACGAACCCGTCGCCAACGTGTCCCTGGAGGAAGACCCCGCAGATGCTGCGGAGGTCGAAGTTCTGGCGCGCGTAGATCTGGAGGACGCGGATCGCGGAGGTGATGGAGAACGCCGGGCTCCGCCGATCGACCGGGAACCGCCGCCACAGGGCCGGGCGGCCGCCCACGGCCAGGATGGCCAGCCCGTCGTTTTCCAGGAGCAGCACGCGGACCACGTTCCGCCACTTCGGGGGAGGGCTGGCCTCCCGGTCGGCGGCCGCCAGCAGCGACCACGGGGCCGGCTCCATCCGGGCCGAACGCACTCCCGCGCCTTGCAGGGCGGCGAAGATCTCCTCCGCGAGCTCTCGCTTTGCCGCCGCCAGGCTGTACGCCTGCCCGCCGGGGAGCTTCGTTCGGACGAAGTCCGATGCGGCTTCCTCCTTCTCCCATGCGTGGGACGCGCCGCAGGCCTCCAGCAGCTCGGCTGCGGAGGGCGATTCCTTCCGCTGTTGGCCGTCCAGGAAGCGCGTGGTGAAGAAGGCCTGCTCGCCGGCGATGCCGACACAGACGGGCACGTGACGCCGCTGTCGCGGCGTCAGGTGAGTCAGGCACCACTGCTTGAGCGTTTCCGCGGGGCTTTGGTCCCCGACCGCCTGCGTGTCCCGGTTCAGCACCGCCAGCCCGACCGGCGTGCTGGCGATCTCCGTCAGAACAACGCGGCCCTTTGTGAGGTGTGCCCCCACCGCGCGCCCCCAACACACTTTTCTCCAGAAGCTGGACACGTCTATGTCTCCTCCGGATGCCGCGGGCGAGAGCCCTCTGGGGGGGGCTCGATCGCATCCGGCCCTCCGGCCCCCGCCCGGCTCACGTCTGCATCGGATTGATGTCATTGTGGCCGGAGATCGTGCTGCCGACCGGGTCGTATCCGCCGTCGGTAAAGGTGACGGTGTACTGACCGTATCCGGCCGAGGCCCCGGTGCGCGTCAGCGTCAGCGACCAGGAGCTCTCCAGGTCTGCCGTGCTGCCGGCGGCGATGGCCCCGGCGGTGAAGTACTTCAGGGCCGAGAACTTAACGTCCAGGTCCGCGAGACTGCTCGCATAGGTGCCTTGGCGTGCGTGGTAGCGTTCCTGAGAGGCCTGAACCGCAGAGAGGAAGCTGAACGCCTCGGCGGCTTTGGATCGCTCCACGGAGGCCAGGA
>Ga0307380_10009031_pt1 | contig 12690 bp, 12 predicted proteins | sample UN3MG_FD_202239 | JGI IMG/M metagenome (GOLD analysis project Ga0307380, IMG submission 202239) | Soil microbial communities from Risofladan, Vaasa, Finland - UN-3 | ecosystem: Environmental > Terrestrial > Soil > Coastal area > Acid sulfate soil | place: Finland: Risofladan, Vaasa | collected... | reverse complement strand
ATTGTCTGCTGTCACGCTATCGCTCTGGGTCAAATCCAATGCAACTGATCAGGATCACGGCATTTTCTTCGTGCAGGAACCCACGGCCAATGACGAGAATTTAGGTTTGCGTTATGACAGCCATGGCGCGTTTGGCGGCGGTTCTTCAATCATCAAGGCTTCGATTCGCACAACTGCAGGATATACACAAATAGAAAGTACTTCAAATGTTCAGACAACAGCATGGCAGCACTTGGCATTGGTCTGGCAAAGCGGTTTGGGTTTAAAGCTCTACATAAATGGAAATTTAAATGAGCTTACATACGATAGAGGAGCATTATCTGGAAGCGTCAGTGCTGTGCAAAAATTTATGCTGGGCAGAGGAACAAAAGGAAATTACTGGGATGGTATGCTGGACGATGTCAGAATTTATGACAGGGTGCTTGATGTCAACGACATCTATCCACCCCAGGAAGGTTTGGCAGGACTGTTGATGCACTGGAAGCTTGATGAGCAGGTCGGTGGAGAAATTAACGTAACCGCGGCGCCATTGAACAGCGCTATTTTTGTATGGAGTGACACCGGTGTTCGAGAGAAATGGGGGCAGGCTGCGGGTGCGTTTTTTAGAAGTGTTGAAAGAAATTGATTTGAACTTATGGGACGTCATTTCAAGGCTGAAGTAATACTCGCTTATCGGCCTTTAAAAGCAAATAAAAAAAATATTAGAAGTAGCAGAATTACACACATTACTACTGAACAGCACGAATGGCAGAGAAAGGCATTGACGGGTCTTGCCAGTTATTTTGACGGTTGTGCCAATTGTGCAGAACTTAACTATCAGGCATAGCGAAACGGTATTTATATCGGGGTGTTTTTGGTTTGTCCCGATAAAGTGAAGTTGATGATTCGAGGGACAGATGTGGCAGGATATAAGTTTAAAAATATTGAAATTTATTCATCAAACAGTAGTTGTAAAGACGTTGTTCGCAGAGGACGAAAGAGATACAGGAGCAGGGTGTTTATTATGCGCCAAAACAGAAAAATGAAAGAGATAACAATGTTGGATTCGAACAGCAATAACAGCGGTCGCAGCCGGTGCAACCGGCAGTGCGGATACACTTACAGTGCGTTCTGCGGCGGCTTTACCCTGATTGAGATAATTATTGTAGTTGTCATATTAGCGTTGGCAGGGATGATGATTGTCCCGATGATAAATTCTGCGGGCAGTGTTCAGCTTGGAACGGCGGCGAATGTAATAGCTGCTGATATGGAGTACGCAAAGAGTATGGCCATCAGCAGGGGACAATTTTATTCGGTGGAGTTTGACAAGACAACAGAGAGTTATCGGATTAAGGACCAGGCCGGAGCTGTGATATCTCATCCGGTTAAAAAGGGATTCGATTATATCGTGGACTTTAAAAATGACGGCAGACTCAATAAGGTTGATATAGCGGATGTTAGTTTTAACGGAACGAACGAAATCAAGTTTGATTATTTGGGAAGTCCTTATGACGGCAGCGATGGCGCTCTCAACAGTGGCGTTGTAACTTTGCAGAGCGGTGATTCGACGATTACGGTAGTAGTCGAGCCCGTCACGGGGCTTATCACGATACCGTAACGAAGGTGGGAATTTGTAAATGGTGAACTGGAGCTTGAAAAAACAAATTCAGCGACCGATAGGACTTGATATCGGGCATAACTGGGTCAAGATGATTCAGCTTTCGATTGATAACGGTCAGATAGGCGTTGTAGCCGCGGACAAAATATTAATCGCCCCGGAAATCAACGGTGACGGCGAGCGGAGAAGAGACTTTGTTGTATCAGCAATCAAAGAGCTTCTTGCGCGAGGCAGCTTCAGCGGTAAAGATGTGGTCAGCTGTCTTCCAAATGACGGATTGAAGATAACAAGTCTTCGCGTTTCTGGTGAGCAAAGCGAAGACATAGAGAAGATTTTAATGAAAGAGGCATCACATCGGTTTGGTCTTGACCCTGAAACCGATACGATAAATTATCTTGTTGCCGGCGAGGTTCAACAGGGTGCCGAAGTTAAGAATGAGTTGATATTGTTCGCGGCGGATAACGAAACGATAAAAAGTCATATAGAGATGCTCGAGGATATGCAGCTTCGCCCGGCGGCGATAGATACCGTACCGTGTGCGTTATTCAGGAGCTTCGGCAGGTCTCTTCGACGCGAGGAAGACCGCGACAGGACTGTTGTGTTTGTAGATGTGGGAAGCAGATTCACTACGGTTGTTTTCGGCAGAAAGGAGCAGATTTGCTTCGTTAAGCAGATATCGGTCGGCGGTGACAACTTCGACAGGCAAATTGCTTCGAAACTCGGAATCAGCATTGACCAGGCCCGCATACTACGCCGTAAGCTCAGATCTGAAAGACTCTCTAACAGCAGTGACACCGAGAGCGTGACACAAATGACAGAATCGGCGCCTGAACAGGTCGGCCTTGACGCTTCGACACGTCAGGTAATGGTTGACGCGATTAGTTCCGTAGCAGAAGAGTTGGCCAAAGAAATATCATTATGTTTCAGGTATTATACTGTAACATTCAGAGGCAAGCGTGTGGAACGAGCGGTATTCAGCGGCGGAGAGGCTTATGAACAGATTTTGCTGAACGTCCTGAAGCGGCAGTTGTCAGTTGAGATAGAAGTCGCACAACCGATGCGCGGCTTCAATATGGTAAATGTGAATTTTGACAGTGACAAGCGTGGTTTGCTTTGTGAGTGGGCCGTCGCTGTTGGTCTTGCTCTTAAAGGATGGGAAGATATAAACAGCGGGACGGGTGATTATGAAAGAAATTGATTTTCTTCCAGATTGGTACACGAGCGGCAAACGCCGCCGGGTTAATTACCGAACGCAGTATATTTTGCTCGGACTGGTAATCGGCGGGATGGTTGTATGGAATTTTATTGCCGGCGGTATAATTTCCAAAGTTACCGCGGAAATCTCGAAATCCGAAGCCGAGATGGTACAGGCAGAGAAATTATCGCAGGAATATGACAGGCTCAGCAATGAACTGATGCAGTTGAACGATAAAGCGAAAGTGATTAAAGAAATAGATTCGAGGATAAATGTGTCTGATGTTCTTGGGGAGATGAGCTACCTTGTCGGAGAACAAATTGTTCTGAACGAGGTGGAATTCGAGGCGGAGCCATTTGCAGAACAGCAGATGGGAAAGAATCGCCAGGGAGTCGCCGCCAGAAAGGCGTTCGCAGCTTTGCGAGGTAAAGGAATGCTGCTTCTCGGTAACGTGCGGTTCAAGGTTTTGATAAAGGGTATCGCTTCGCAGGCCGGCGATGTTGCGTCTTTGATTTGCAGGCTCGAAGAATCGCCCTATTTTTGTCAGGTGATACCTTCGTTCTCTAAGAATAAAGAAATTAAACCATCTCAAAACCAGAAGCAAAGTTATGAGGTGAGTGAGTTTGAAATAATTTGTTATCTTGCAAATTATAAAGTCGATAAGAATTGTGCTGTGGGGCAATAGTTCAGGAATTGGTTTTATGGATTTTTTTCAGAAGCGAAAACAGATATTGATATGTGCGGCAGCGGTTGTGATAGCCATCGGCTTTGTTGGGTTGAGGTACCTTCCATTACAGAAGAAACTCAAGGCGGCCAAACGGTCTCTCAATACGCAGAAACTCGTTATTGATAAAGGCTTGCTGCATCGTGAACAGATCGAGACCCTTAAAGAACAATTGATTGAACTGCAAAGCAAACTCGAAAACTATCAGGAGAATATTCCTGACCAAAGGGACCTTGGAGGTTTTCTGCACAGGATCGCGGGTTTGATGGACAGGCATAATCTGAATGACCAGCAGGTCGAGCCTGAGGAGCAGATAGAGACGGACACCCTGACCTGCATACCGATAGAGATGCGTTGCAAAGGCAGTTTAAGCCAGATATTCGAGTTTTTTAAGTCGCTTCAGGAGCTGGACAGGTCGGTTCGTATAGAGCAGGTGAAACTTTCAAATGACAGAGATTTCAGCGGACGTGTGAGTCTTTATACAAAAGCCATTATTTACTACAGAGCACAGGGATAGCTGAAAAATAAAAAGGAAAAAACACGGGATTAAACGAAAGTAGAAAGTCAAAAGTCAGGTATGAAACGTAATATCGTGAACAATTCGAATAACAGTCTTATCAGTCGGCTGAGAGCGGAAAAGAAAAAGACCGTGATGGCGGTATGTCTTATAGCGTTGATGGTTTTTATGTGGGTGCGTGTTTTTACGAAGAAGTCCCCTAAACCTGCGGGTGCTTCGATGATAACCCAGGTTACCGGCCAAAACAAGACCAGTAAAGATTCTCAATTAAAAATATCTTTTACAGAGTTGCCTAAAGTTGCAGGCCGAAATGACGTATTAACGAGAGATTTCTTTGCGTCCGAGGGCCTGGCAAACTTAATCAGTGATGGAAAAAACAGAAACTCAGGTAATACAGAAGTTAGCGTCGTCTCAAAAGATGGTAGTGAAGAAAGAATCAAACAAGTTGCTGAGAAGCTGGAGCTGGAAGCGATAGTTATGAGCCAAAATCCACAGGTTTTTATTAATGACAAACTTTTGGGCCTTGGAGGCAAGCTCACATTTACGGATGAAACATCGAAGTATGAGTTTCAAATAGTTGAGATTGAAGAAAATATGGTAATTGTGAAATGTCGTGAAACCCGGATTAAACTGAAACTTGCTGAGGATGTTGAACAATCCGATTGAGTTTGACCGGGGAACCATTTTGTGAATTTTCGCAGGATGGATTTATTGAAAAGGAGCTTGATTATGTATACGAATACAGAACGAAAGAAAAAAAGAAGTAATTTGTTGGGATGGTTTTTTGTGTTGGTGATTCTTGTGTCGCTTTCGATAAGCGATGTTGGTAATGTCAATCCGGCCCTTGCAGATGCAGGGGATACTGCTGCCTCTGAAGTCGATGCTGCTGCGGTAATCGCATCTGCGTCGGATGAGCAGGCAGGCGGAGAATTTCAAACCTTCTCTTTCCAGAAGGATACGACCATCAAGACCGCCCTTCGCGTCCTTGCGGCGAGGTATCAGAAAAATATCGTGCCGACGCCGAACGTCGATGGAATGCTTGGCTTTACAACGCTTTACAATGTTAGCTTCGAAGATGCGATGGACGCTATTATGGGGATGAACCTCAAGTATGAGCAAAGGGGCCAGCTTATCAAGGTTTACACGAAGGATGAATACCAAAAGGTTATGGAAGACAAAGGCCGAATGATAAGCAGGGTTTTTGAACTCTATTACATTACAGCCGCCGAAGCGATGAAGCTTATCTCTCCGGTACTAAGCAGTGCAGGCTCTATCAAGGGCAGTTCACCGGCCAAGAATGTCGTGCCTACCGGCTCGTCTATCAGTGCCGGGTCAGGAGGCGGTGACGATATGGCACTGAACGATATGGTGGTCATTCTGGACTATCCTGAAAAGGTTGAAGCGGCAGAGGAGCTTCTTGGCAAACTGGACGTTCGTCCGAAGCAGGTGCTGATAGAAGCTACTATTCTCAGTGTTACTTTAACGGAAGGTATGAGGTTTGGAGTTGACCTGAACCTTCTGGCAGGTGTGAGCATTGACGGCTCTGCAGCAACAGGGGACCTCACAAATGACAGTACAATCTCTCGAGGCACTGAGGCAGGGAGTCCGATTGCACAAATTGCCGGCGGATTGGCAGGGACCCCGATAGAGGTATCAGGCTTTGCCACGGTCGGCAGCGGTCTCAGGATCGGCGTCAAGGCCGGCAATATGTCAGCTTTTATTACTGCTCTTGAGCAGGTGACCGATACGACCATTTTGGCGAATCCGAAAATCCTCGCTGTCAATAAGCAGCTTGGCCAGGTCTATATCGGTAACAAGATTGGTTATGTCAATCAGACTAATCAGACGCAGACTTCGACGACTCAGCAGGTTGAGTTTCTGGAAACCGGAACGAAGCTTTCGTTCAGGCCTTACATTGGTGACGATGGATATATCCGAATGGATATTCAGCCAAAGGATAGTTCAGGAACTTTGAAATCGAACGACATACCTGATGAAAGCTCGACCGAGCTGGCAACAAATATCATTGTCAAAGACGGTGAGACAATTGTTATCGGAGGCCTGTTCAGGGATGTGGTAACATCAAGCAAAAACCAGATACCTTTGCTTGGTGATTTGCCGATAATAGGCGGCGCGTTTAGAAGCAATTCGGACTCGACGGTACGTCAGGAAGTGATAGTTTTGCTTACGGTTCACATTATCGAAGAACCAGGCGAAACCAAAGGCGATGAGAGGGTTGAGGATATTAGCCGCAAGAGATTCGGCGCAAAGGAAGGACTGCAGTGGTTTAACAGAGCAAGACTTGCTGAAGACGCTTATGCACGGGCAGCGAGCTTTTATGTTGAAGGTGACCTCGAAGCTGCTCTCGAAGAGCTTGATAAAGCACTCAATATTCGTCCGACGTATCTCGAAGTAATCAGGCTCAAAGAAAGAATCCTTGCTGAAACAGCTACCGAGGACAGTAAGCCTCTGGAGAGGATTCTGCTTGGCGATGTCGAGCGTGAGGATACGGAGAAATGGTTAAGGAGATAGCAGATGCATACGTATCCTGTGAAATGATGTAAAAACAGGATGCGATTTTTGGAGTTTAGTTTTGAAAACCGGAAAAAGCTTATATGTTGTTGTCACAGCGATTGTGGCATTTAGTTTGGCAGTAGGTATATTTGCCATATCGCAGTACGTTCGCAGCGACACCGGCACGATCTCGGGCATCGTGCCGGTCTGCTGCATCGTAGTTGGCGTGGCAGTAGTTTGGCTGGGCTGGTATTTATTGAGCCTGGTCAGGCACATTACGTCTATTACCCGCGAGCTTGGAAAAGACGGCATATCGCGTATCAAGTGCGGTAATAACGCTTTCTTCAAGGAACTCAGCGGCGCTTTTGACGGTGCCCTTAAGCGCTACGTTGCGGATAATTCCGGACTCGAACAACAAATCAATGAGCTTCGGATTCAGATTCAACTTTCACAAAGACGTGAAAGAAATACCGAGGCGATAATTTACGGTATCCGTGACGCTGTTATCGTTATCGATGAGTACGACAGGCTGCTGATGGCCAATGAGGCGGCAGGCAGGGTCTTCGGGTTCGATTATCGAGTCTCACAGTTAAAACACATTGATGAACTGATAGGCGAAGACAAGTCCGGTTTTGTGAATTTTTTAAGGCAGTGCAGACAGAGTAAGGCGGCGGCAACAAAACGCGAGATTGAGCTTAATCCGGACCAGGTGCTCAAAACATACGATTGTATTGTTTCGTGTGTTTATGAGAATAACCAGAAGGTTTGCGGAACTGTTGCGGTTCTTCACGATATTACTCGTGAGAAGGAAATCTCGCAGATGAAAAACGATTTTGTAAACCACGTTTCGCATGAATTGAAGACGCCGCTTGCGTCGATAACTGCGTATTCGGAGATGCTGGCCGATGGTGAAGCAGATGACGAAGAGATGCGAAAAGAGTTCTATGGGGTAATTCAAAGCCAGGCGAAGAGGCTCAACAGACTCATCGAAGATATTCTGAACACTTCGCGTATCGAGTCAGGGCTGATAAAGGTGGACAAGACGGCAGTAAGCCTGCCTATTCTGATAGACGAACAGATTCAAATGATAAAGAGCTACGCAGAGGAGAAGGATATAAGTTTGTCCTGGGGTGACATCGACACCAAAAGCAAAGATCTTATCGTTTACGGTCAGGCTTATGTCGATAAGGATATGATATCTCAGGTCATAGTGAATCTTTTGAGCAACGCGGTGAAGTACACACCGGCCGGCGGCTCTATAAAGATTCAGACCTGCATTGATGAAGAATCGAATACGGCGCGAGTTACCGTTACTGATACAGGTGTTGGGATACCTGCTGACGAAATCGAGCATGTCTTTGATAAGTTTTACAGAGTCGGAGTGAATAAAAAACAGGCAAAAGGTACAGGGTTGGGACTTAATCTTGTTAAACAAATAGTCGAAAAGGTTCATGGAGGGAGGGTTTTTGTAACCAGCGAAGTCGGCAGCGGCAGTACTTTTGGTTTCGAGCTTCCATTGACGACCGCACAGACAGTCCAAAGCGGTATATAGATATACGCTTTTTTGGAGGAAAGATTATGTTGGACAAAAAGGTTTTGGTAGTTGATGATGAGATACATATTATTCACGTTGTTGCGATAAAACTCCGCAATAACGGTTATGAAGTGATATCGGCAGAAAACGGTGAGCAGGCCTATAAACTGGCCTGCGAAGAATCACCTGATATTATCGTAACGGATTTTCAGATGCCGATTATGACAGGTTTGGAACTGGTTGAGAAACTGCGTGAAAATGAACAGACCAGAGATATTCCTGTAATTATGCTGACCGCGAGGGGCTTCGCCGTCGAAGAAGACCGCAAAGAGCAATTACAGATATCGGAGTTTCTAAGCAAACCTTTCAGCCCGAAAGAGTTGTTGAGGAGCATTGAGGATATACTCTATCACAGAGCAGTGATGCGGGAGAGTTGATATTTTATTTTGGAATCGAAGGGACTATGCTGAAAACAGTTACGAAAAATTTAAATTCGTCACAACTAAGCACATTACAAAAGTTCGGTGATATGGTAGTTAAATTCGGTGTTAATTTCGCTGTTTGCGGGATGGAAGGCGAATTTGCACTTTTTTGCCGCAGTAACAATATGGAGAGTTCTGCTGAACGGTTAATGTCATCCAGCCTTGCTGCCTTAGAAGCCGCCGGAGAAAAAAACAAACATGGCGGCGAAAATGATGCGTGTTACTTTGACCGTGCCAACAATGTTTTAGCTTTTGTGTTAAGAACAGCAGACGAAGCTGCAGGGACGGCGTTGATTGATTTAGGTATAGATTCGGGCCAATATGACGGTAATGGCTCGCGCGATACACTGGATAATGATGCGAAAGCTGAATACCTGCGCGGGATGCTCGGTTTGCTGGCGGAGCATTTTCTGGAAATCTCAAGAGCACAAGAGCAAACCGAAATGGTCAGCTATGAGTTGTCACAGACTTACGAGGAGCTGGTTCTGCTTCACAAGCTCAGCACGAATATGAAAGTGACAGAGACCGATTCGAACTATCTTCAAATGGCGTGTGACAGTTTGACGGACATAGTAAGTGTTGAGGGAATAGCGATGCTGCTCGAAAAAACTGTCGATGAGGAGAAAAAGCAGGTGATCGCGGCGGGCTCCGGGTTGATAGACATAAATGAACAAATGGCCGCTGTGTTGCATAGCCGACTCGAAGAGCAAATAAGCAGCGGCAAGGAGGCTCTTCTTGACAGCGATGTGGATTCTCCTTTGAAATATGACTGGCCTGAGAATATTAAAAATATAATTGCGGTGCCTTTATACGGCGCGGGCAGTCCTCATTCTGATATTGGTCGTACCGGCGAAAACTCACAGTATTTACTTGGACTGATGGTGGCTGTAAACAGGATAGATAAGCCCGATTTTGACAGTCCTGACGTTTAGCTTTTCAATTCTGTTGCTAATCGCTGTGCCGTTTTTATCGAGAACTGCAGGCTCTTCAAAGACTTAAAGGAATTATTTATAGGCTCATTGAAAGCTCTTACCAGCAGTATCGATGCTAAAGACCCCTATACGAGAGGCCATTCTGAAAGAGTAGCGTTTATCTCACGGTGGATAGCCGAGCGGCTCGCTGAGCAGGGATTGCTTGAAGATAAGCAGATACATAAAATATATCTTTCGGGTTTGCTTCACGACATCGGCAAAATGGGAATTAGCGAAACTGTTCTGCGGAAAAACGGGAAGCTGACAGACGAGGAGTATGACCATATCAAAACCCATCCGACGGTAGGAGCTGGAATATTAAGCGGGATAAAACAGATGCGTGAGATAGTACCGGCGGTTTTGTGTCACCATGAAAGAATGGACGGCAGGGGGTACCCGAACGGTATGACGGAAGAGAACATTCCGCTGATTGGTAAGATTGTTGGTTTAGCCGACAGCTTCGATGCTATGACTTCGAAAAGGGTTTACCGAGACGCACTGACAGTTGAACAGACACTTGCAGAAATTGAAAAATGCATCGGGTCCCAGTTTGACGAAGAGGTCGCAAGGGTGTTTCTCGACAGCGACATCTATAGTCTTTGGGAAATTATTCAAAACGGGCTTGGAGAAATTAATACCGGCGCCGACTTCAGCGAATACGGAACAGCAGCAGTGGGGACTTTAATCGAATGAAAATCAAAACACAGGATTATAACGATGTCACCGTGGTTCAACTTCAGGGTGAACTGGACGGCGATTTTACGGACCATTTGCAAAACACGGTTACGGAGATAATCGGTCGGCAAAAAACAGGGATTGTATTTGATATGAGCGAGGTCGGTTTTATCGACAGTGAAGGACTCGAACATTTGTTATGGGTTCGTGACTACTGCAATGAGAACAAGGCTCAGCTTAGATTAGCGGGCCTGGACGAAAATTGTTTTGAAATTTTGAAAATCACTCGGCTTGAAGATGAATTTGAGCGATTTTCAGAACTTGCCGAGGCGGTAAAAAGCTTCGCATAAAATATACGCAGACAGAGAGACAGGCTATGACTCAGATAGCAGTGGAAAATAAGATGCAGCTCGGGCAGTTACTGCAGGCACGGGGAATTGTCACAGAAGAGCAGATTGAGTATGCATTGGCAGAGCAAAAAGACAAGGGCCATCGCAAATTGCTTGGAGAGCTTCTTGTCGAGATGGATTATTGTACGGATAATCAGATAGCTTCAGCTCTGGCGGAGGCCTACGATGTTCCTTATGCTGCGGTTAATCCTAAAATATGCGATGCTAAAACCTTTGAGATTCTGCCGAGAGATTTTCTCGAAGAGCATATTATTCTGCCTTTGTTTAAGGTTTATGATGTTCTGACGGTGGCAGTCAATGAGCCTACGAATGTATTCCTGATCGATGAGGTAGAACGAATCAGCGGCTGCAAGGTACAGGTGGTTTGTGCAACGACCAAGGATATCCAGGCGACGCTTCAGACATATTTGCCGGCGGCGAATGTTTTTGTCATCGACGAGATAATTGATGAGGAGGGGCTCGAGGATTTTACGCTGATTGAAAGTATCACCGAGGACATCAGCAATCTCGAGGATATCGCGGGACAGTCACCCGTGGTCAAGCTTGTCAACTATCTTCTGTATAACGCGGTCCGAGAGAATGCCAGTGACATTCATCTTGAGCCTGACGACAAAAAGCTGCGTGTCAGATACCGGGTTGACGGCAGTCTCTATGAAAAAATGAGTCCGCCTCATCAGATGCATGCTGCCCTTGTCTCGCGTATTAAGATAATGTCGGAACTCGATATTGCTCAGCGGCGCCTTCCACAGGATGGCGGTATTCACGTGCTTGTCGAGGGTAAACCGATAGACCTGAGAGTTTCGGTTATGCCCGGGAACTTCGGTGAAAAGGTTGTTATCCGTGTTATAAACCCGCAAAAAATTGTCCTTAATCTTGAATCACTTGGTTTTACCTACGGTAACCTTCAACTATACAGAGATGTTATGCAATCACCTAACGGTATGATTCTTGTAACCGGGCCAACTGGCTCTGGTAAGAACACTACGCTTTATGCGACTCTGGCCGAGCTAAACAGTGACGAAGTGAATATCTGCACCGTTGAGGACCCTGTCGAGTGTAATATGGCAAGAATAAATCAGTTCCAGGTTAACCAGAGTGCCGGGTTTGAATTTTCCACCGCTCTTAGAAGTCTGCTCCGGCAGGACCCGGATATTATTATGATTGGTGAGATACGAGATGAAGACACCGCCAATATCGCCGTCCAGGCGGCCTTGACTGGCCATTTGGTATTCTCGACGCTTCATACTAACGATGCCCCAGGCGCCGTGACGAGGCTTCTCGACCTGGATGTGGCACCCTATCTTGTCAGCGCATCTTTGAAAGCCGTTTTGGCACAGAGACTGGTTCGCAAGATTTGTTCGAACTGCAAAACCGATTACGAGCCATCTGCATCAATGCGAAAACTTGTCGGAAAGCTCGGCGGGGAGATTAACGAATACTACAGAGGTGTTGGGTGCAAAAAATGCCGCAATACAGGCTTTGCCGGCCGAATCGCTATTCACGAACTTTTTGTACCTAACGAGGAAATTATGGAAATGATTAGCGAGAGTGCATCGTTAAGGAAATTAAGAAACGTGGCACTGAAAAATGGAATGACACCTTTGCATCTTGACGGCATTGAAAAGGTAAAGGCAGGTATTGTTTCAATCGAAGAGATTTTACGTTCCGCACAGGCTGTCAATAAGGATTAAAAATTGCCGGCCCGGCGGAGATAACCTGTTATAATCGGAAAGTTGGTCAATGGCGCAATTAGCAACGAAAACTCCGGATACTGAAAAAACAAGACGCACAGGCCGCTCGAATTTCCAACCAGCGGACGAATTCGCTATTGAGCAGGCCCAGAAACAGCCGCTGGGTTCGTCTCTCTGCAACGCTAAAGTAAAACAAACCGACCTTATCCTGTTCACGACTCAGTTATCAGTAATGCTTGACAGCGGAGTTGTGCTTAGCGACGCACTCGATGCGATTGCCGAGCAGTCGGAGAACGGCTCGTTCAAAATGGTAATCAGCACCGTCTCCGAAGCGGTCAAAAGCGGTGAAAATTTTTCGCGTGCACTGACATGGTTTCCGA
>Ga0307380_10009030_pt1 | contig 12690 bp, 14 predicted proteins | sample UN3MG_FD_202239 | JGI IMG/M metagenome (GOLD analysis project Ga0307380, IMG submission 202239) | Soil microbial communities from Risofladan, Vaasa, Finland - UN-3 | ecosystem: Environmental > Terrestrial > Soil > Coastal area > Acid sulfate soil | place: Finland: Risofladan, Vaasa | collected... | reverse complement strand
CTCGTCTCGTGTATGAACATCATCGACTGCCAATGCGGCGTGAGCGTCAGGCCCGTTAACAAGATGATTGTCTCGCTCGACTGCCACAACTTCATGCTTGCAGAAGGCAAAGACTCGTGGTATTACTCAAACGGCAAATCAATGCGGCGCGACAAGACCGGCGCCGCCGGCCGCGACCTCGGCCGCGAGATCGACCTGATCGCGAAATACGATGTGCCCCTCGGGCAGGCCCCCTTCGGAAAGGCAGTGAAGAAACTTGAGTTGACGGGCGGCTACGGCTACTTCATGCCGGGCGATTTCGTTCAGAACACCGGAACCGCCGGCAGCGCGCACTGGGTCTTCTTCCAGACGATGCTGAGTTTCTGACCCTCGCGTGCACAACCGCTCGCCACGGTCACGGATCCGCCGAAATCCGAATTGCCTTACCCTACTTCTTCACTTGGATGGTGTCGGTCCCGGCGAATGGAGTGCCGTCTTTGAACATCCCCGTGAGAGTGAGCGTGGCGGAATGAGGCGCGACCATCGCCTTGATATCGCTGACGTTGAACTTGGCGGCCAGCTGGCCACGCAGGTCAGACTTCACCAGCGTGGGAAAGATTCCATCCAGAGCAACACTGCTCGGATCAACTGCCGAAAAGGGAACATCCGTGTGCACACTCACCGAGCCTCCCGCCGAACTGAGCACGAGTACGTGCGGCGGGATCGTAGCCGTTATGGTTTCCGCCGCTGTTACCGCGGCGCTGCCAGCCAACACGGCCGCCACTACCAAACAAGCTATCCCTGTTCTTGATGTTCTCATGCCATTCCCCTTGCTGTTGACAGAACGCTCGACAAAACGCGGAAGCCCGCACACCGAGTTCAGTTCCCTGCAGCATGAGCAAGTTCCCGGTTCCAAGAAAGAAAAACGGAGTGACTGATGCAAAGCGTGCGCATTACCGTCCTCGTCGATAATCACGCGGATCCGCCGCTTCTGGCCGAACACGGCTTCGCAGCCTGGATCGAGGCGGGAGGTACGCGCATCCTGCTCGACACCGGTCAGGGCGAGGCACTGCTGCCGAACGCCAGGGCGCTCGGCATCGACCTCGGCAGCGTGCAGCACATCGTGCTCAGCCACGGTCACTACGACCACACTGGTGGGTTGGCCGCGGTTCTCGATCTCGCTCCGCACGCTAACCTCTACCTGCACCCGGACGCGCTACGCCCGAAATACTCGCGGCAGGCGGTTCCTCCCCACCGCACCATCGGCATGTCCCGGGCGGTGGCATCCCTTGTTCGTTCCAGGACAGGCATCGTCTGGGCGGACGCCCCCACTGCTATCGCCGACGGCGTGGTCGCGACGGGGCAAATCCCGCGGCTGAACCGTGTGGAGCACACTGGCGGTCACTTCTTTCTGGACGAGGCGTGCACGGTACGGGACCCCTTGCTCGATGATCAGGCCCTAGTCATCGACACCCCCCGGGGCGAGGTGCTCTTGCTCGGCTGCGCGCACAGCGGGGTGATCAACACCTGCGAGTACGTTCGCGCTCTTTCCGGGAGGAAGGTCCGAGCCGCTCTCGGCGGAATGCACCTGCTGCACGCCCAGGACGAGCAACTCGATGCCACGCTGCGCGCGCTTCAGCAACTCTTGCCAGGGACCATCGCGCCATGCCATTGCACGGGTGCCCGCGCAATCTCGGCTCTCAGGGCACAATTCGGAGACCGCTATTTGGAGTGCGCCGCAGGTTTCCGTGTCGAGCTCTGATCTGCCAGCACTTTGGTGCCGGTGACGGCCGCCGGGAATTCATCCCTGCTCTCGGCATGTAGGCCGGCCACAACTGGTTTTCTGCCGCCTGCTGCCCACGAGATATGCGGCTTACTAGCCGCTCCCACTAACTCATTGCGGAGACCGTTCGTGCCTTCGCCATGCACGCTGCGTGGCTGCCATGCCCTCTGCTGACTTCTGTACCGCGATCAGCACGCCTTGCGGCGGTCCCAGTCATGCTGTGGGCGACACGGCGCGGACCTAACCCCGACCGCCGTCCGTGCACAACCGCCGGATTCACGCTTTGCACCCTTGAAGGGATAGACTCGCGGTCATTGGCCCGCTCGTTCGATGCTCGCGCCTCCCATCGGGTTCTTGTACATCGGGTCGCACGTTTGCTCCGCGCTTCCTTCAGACCCCGCCTTATGGCGGCGCCCTTGCGCTTCGCTAATCCTTCACCCCATCGGGCTAGATAGAGGACTTGCACCTCCAAGCTGTCGGGAAAGGCTCGGCATGCCGTGCGTCAACTCGAAGGCGTCTGGAGTTCGCTAGTGCCCTATTAGAGAGTACGTTTGACTTTTGCTCTTTGAGCATCTTCTTATCGCGAGCATAGCGGTTGCGCCAGCGGATGTACCGTTGGGCGGCTTTCGCGATTTCCTGATGGTTCGGATAATCGCTGTTGTCGAGCACGAACTTCCGGAATGGTGCAAAGTGGCATTCAATGCGGTTCATCCGCGAGGCGTTGGTCGCCGTAAAGACAAGAATGATGCTGTTCTAATCCCACTCGCGCTCCGTCTCCAGTTCCCCCAGTTGGCGGGACACCGCCTTCTTGGCGAGCGTTTCGATATCCGGGTCGATCAGCAGCAGTGTCATGGCCGAGGCGTTCCGGTCGAGTTCGCCTAGTTGGGCGCGAATCTGCTGGGCGTCCTCGCGAGTCTTACCCAGTATTTTTCGAGCCTCTTCGACCGCCTCTTCAATGATAGAGTCGGCGTCATCGAAGACTTCAGCGACGGTCTCGGCGATCTTCCCCAAGAGCAGGTCCTCCCGGACGCCCGCCGTGTTGTCGCAGACATCGAGGCCGCTTCGCTGGCGTCGCCCGCAACTATAATAGTGATACTCGCCCTTACGATTCTTGCTGCTGCGCCGGTAGCAGACACTCCCGCAGGTTTCGCAGAAGATCAGCCCCGTGAAGGGCCGAGCCTCAGACCGGAGTTGCGGCCCACAGCGGGAGGCGCGAGAGGCCCGCCGCTCCTGGACTTCCTGGAATAGCGCATTATCGACAATCCGCAGGCTCTCGTTCTGCTGAACCAAGTGCTCTGCCTCGCCACGCCACACTGCCACTCGGCGGCCCGTCTGCCTGTTGAGTTTGAACCGTCGACGGTTGTAGGCGATCCGCCCGGTGTAGACGCTTTTGGTGAGGATGTCTCGGACGCTGACGTGCGCCCAGTACGGGGCTCGCCTGGTCGGGACGCCGCGGGCACGCATCCGATGGGCGATCTCTTTCACACCGACGGCTTCGGTCGCGTAGACCTGAAACACCCACCGTACCACCGATGCTTCGTCGTCTTTGATTGCCAGTCTGTGGCGCTTGTTCTCGTCGACTTCTATCGTGTAACCGTAAGGGGGTGGGCCTCCAGTCCAAGCATGCTGCTCGAACCGCTTGACCAAGCCGTCCTTTGTCCGTTCGGCCAGTGCCCGGCTGTAGTGCTCACTGATGACAAGGTGCATGCCCCTCGCGAGGACATCTTTGCCTTCGGTCACGCTGTTGACCTCAACGCCGCAGTCCTCGAGTTCAGCGATAACGGTACTTGTCTCGGATAGGTTCCGGCCGAACCTGTCAAACTTGTAGACGAGAACACGGTCAAACTTCCGTGCCTCGGCGTCGGCCAGAAGTTGCAGGAGCGCCTCGCGGCCCGCCAGCGACCGGCCAGTCTTGGCTCGGTCGATACACTGCTTTACGTTCCCGTCCAGCCCTCGCGAACAGGCATCGATCTGGACATCGATGGACGTTCCGCCGTCCTGGGCGTGCGAGGAGTACCTCGCGTAAATGGCAGTTGTCATGTTTGTTCCCCTTGCTTGGCTTTCAGAATCGCCACTGCCCGTCGGGCTATGACCCGCACGAGCCACTGCCTTGCACCCTGCACCTGTTCGGGGTGCTGAAGGCAGCCGTCGGGCAGGATGGCCGCCGGGCCTGCCTGCCCACGGTCATGTTGCCCTTTTGTGCGGAGAGTGCAAGGGGATTCCGGTGAATCTTTTCTGAAGGCGACCTTAGCCACGGCGGTCTCCTCCAGAAGCGGAACGCTCATTCAACGCGGTAATGACCGCCAACGGATCGAAAGCATATCGCCCACCCGGCAGCACGAGTTTGGGGATGCTGCCCCGCCGGGCCGATCGTCGCACGGACGACGTTCTGACGCCTAACCGTTCCGCCATTTGCTCGGCGGCCACGAACTGTGTGGATACATTTTCGTCGCTCATGCGAGCCAGTATGCACGTTGAGTATGGGCAGGGCAAGGGTGTGCACGCGCTTGAGGCGGATGACGGCACTTTTGTGGCGGTTGATGGCACTTGCGCGAAGCGCCAGTGGGTATGTCGGGTCAGTAGCTACGACTTGATTTGTTTCAAGGGAGGAAGGTAGGGCAGTTGCTTGCATAAGCCAGGCCAAGCTTTCTTCAGCGCACTGGGCTTGTAGTATCTCTTCTGGCCGGGTCTCCACTCGCCAATGTGTTTGGGAAGTGTGACTTCAGAACCTTTTCGCCGGACTGCGTTCTGCAGGGAAGTCCTTAGGCTGTCCAAGCGGGCGTCCGGCTTGTCGTCCGATTTGCAGTACCTCCTCATGAACTCCGTCAGTGTTACCGGCAGATCGGACTCTTCGCTTGGATTGCGACTCGTTGAAGGGTCGACATCGTGGGGATTAGTCTCCGCCTCTGATTCCAGCCGCAGTATCGCCACGTGCATTTCCCGGAGCACGGACTTCAGGACCTCGAGGTCTGCACCGCTGTCGGCCAAGACGACCTTTTCCTGATTCTTCCCCGTTGCGGCCGTATGTTTCTCTGATAATTGGCCGACGACCTCGACCATCAGCCAAGAGTCGGGGACGGGGTAGCCTGTAGACAAGAGCCTCTTCCGTGCCTTGCAGATGTTCTGAAAAACACCCCTGTGAGCGTGTACCATCTCGCGCTTGAGCTGCAGGCGCTCCTCGTTGCCATGCTCAACACTCGCTCCGGCATACTCGAATCGCCGGGGGCCACCCCAAAGTTTGAGCTGCGCGTATAGCCAAGCCAGCTCACGCAGTGCATTCAGGTGATCTTGCGTGTTTGCCATAATCACTCTCTGTAAAGGCAAGCAGCCATGGTCGCGACCAGCGACTACCTGGCTCAGGAGATTCTGTTCCGGCGAAGATCCCGCCGCCTGCGAACCTCTATGGTCCGAGCAGTCTGTTCGCGGTTTGCCTCGCCCCTTTAGCGCGGCCGCTTAGCCCCGTCAATACAATTCTAGTTCATGTCATCGTCCATGTCAAGCGAGTATTCGATGGCTCGACAAGCCTCACAAGCGTGTTCCAGTTCACCTTTTAGCTGATCACGCCTCTCGACACTGAGTACTGGGGGCTCTTGGCGAGGCCGTTCAGGAGCAGGAGGCAGCGTGGATGCGCTACCACGCTGTCCGGTACCATGGAAGAAACAAAGGCGGGAGATTCGAACCCACGACCTCCGGGTTATGAGCGCGGCCAGTCGTCGGTAAGAAATGCTTCCCACCCGCCGCCAGCCTGTTGGCAGCGGAATCCGTAACTCCTTGCACCACAAGGTATATCGTTTCCGGCCTAAAGCCAAGGGGTATCTTCCGGTTCGTTGCATTCGTTGCATTCGTTGCATTCATTGCATTCATTGCATTCCATTGCGTTCAAACAGCGTACGTACGCGCTTGGGCGGCGCGAATGGCGGCAGCTTGTCGAACGGGAGTGAGTAGTTACTTTCGGCTACGATGGTCAGTAGCGGAAGGCCGAAGAGTGGCGCCGAGAAATTGAAGTGGGCGAGGTAGCCAAGCAAGCCGAGATCGCTTGGCGCGAGGGAGTGATCGGGCGGTGGGTGACGCAGATTCTGGCACTGAATAAGCTGGCACCGGAGGTGAGGCAGCGGATATTGGCTGAACTTGGAGCGAGCAAGCTCACGGATCGGAGGCTGCGATCATCCATCACGAAGAGGGATGGTACCGAGCAGGCCAAGGCGGGTAACCTCGTGAACACCTCCGGGAGTACTCGCTATCTTGTCCTGCTTGCTCACACGTGTTTACAGTCGCTGAAGCGAAAGGTGACATGGCGAGCTTCGATTCGCGGACAGCCAGGATTGCTTCGGCGCGGCCTTCGAGCTTGTCTTTCGGGGCGATGTAGCGATGCCGCTGTGCAGCCGCACGGTGTTGTAGTGCTGGTCCAACGGGCGACGGCACCAGCACCGGTACCCGGGAAAGTCGTGAAGCGAAGTGCCCTCCGGCCCGAAGGCTCCTGCCACCCCCGCCGCTCCCAGTTCCTGGCCAAACTCAAGCGCCTCCCGAGAGGGCCGCCAAGCTCAGCTATACGCAGGTGTCGACAGAGCAGCTCGAGCCGATGGTGGAGGCAGCGAAGAGTGGCAGTAGAGCCGAGACGAGAAGTGCGATAGGCGTGTGCCGACAGACGGTTCCTGTGTTTCCTGAGCCATCGTATCACATTCAGGCTTGGCGCTAAACGCCGAGACTGGCTTGGCTCGAATCCGACAAGGCTCCCCAAATGTGCCAGATGTCGAACCTTTGAGCCGGTGGTTTACTTCCGCGTCATCCGCAAGATGGGAGAGTTTATCGGCGAATCCGGCCGGTTTATCTTGAGGCCGATCGCTCAGATGAAGGATGCGGCAGCGCAAGCCCGGGCATTCGAGGAGTTCGCTCCGAAGGAGGCTCGGACGGTAAGAATTGTCGCTGCTGCCAAAGCTTGATGCCCTGCCATCTTCCCGATGCCACCTATCCGACGTTTAATACCGAGTCTTATCTCCAGCCTCTTCCTCCCAATGGCCGCCATTGGGGGTCACGCGGCTTGGGCACGCCAAGTTTCATTGCCAGCAGAGATGATCGCTTCTGTCTTCTCGTAACCACCGGTGCCTTGGGGCGCGAGAAGACGCTATGTTTTCCGGGACCACAGGTTACTTCGATGCGTCCAGCCGGCACGCCTGACAAGTTTGCACCCGTTGTCTTTTCTTTCAAGCCTCAAGCCCCAAGCCTTGTGTTGACGGCGGATTTCACGATGTAGCATGTGACGTTGAGTGTAGCGCAGATTATGCACGATTTAGTATGGCGGAAAGTTCTCTTTTTCGGGCTTCAGGAATAGTGTGGCGGGGAAGTGATCCCTGGTTGTCGAGTTCCTTCTTCTTGAGCCCTTCGAGCTCTTCGCTGGTGGGTGCGATCAGGATCACGCCGTTCACGATATCCCACTTCAGCCCTACGGGCCCGAGCATCGAGTCGAGCACGCTGCTGAGCGGCTGGGTATGGATTTTCACGGGCCCGACGAGCGGAAGGTAGTCCGAGCCGCAGTAGGCGATGCATCCTCCCCTCAGATCGCCGCATACGCCATAGAGCTTGTCGAGTGCGTCGGAGAGCGGCAATTCGGTGAGGCGGAGGTGGCTGATCAGATAGAAGGGCGAGATCGGGCTGTCGGTTGGTATCTGCTGGAGGGGATTATGGATCTTGCCGGATTCCGTTTTTTCCCGCCAGCAGGAGGCGCAGAACCGCATCTCGACGGAATGTTCGCGGGGTGTGCCGGTGAACCGGAGCGTTCTGACGGCTTTTTTTCCGCAGATACAGCAGCGGCAGTCGTCGTCTATTGGGGGCGTGTTGCCGTCATCGAAGATGGCCATTGTGAAGGCTCGTTTACCGTCGGTGTTGTTCATCAGGCTTTCCTCCTTTGCTGGAAAAAGCCGTTGTGAATGCACATTGGGCTTCGTTTGCGCCTGTGACGATGACCGCGCAGGCTTGCGGCTTTGGTCTAGGGAGCACTGGTTGCCAGTCTTCTGCCCTCTAATTCCTCTATTCGTTGTTTCAGGCCCGCGATTTCATTTTCTTGTTCCCCTGCTTTCGCTTTTGAGCTCAGATAGGGGCTGCTCTTCCACCAGTCGATTCCGATCTGCTCGGCTTTGTCCACCGATGCAATCAGGAGACGGATCTGGATGGTGAGAAGTTCGATGTCTGCAATCTTGATCTTGATGTCGCCGGCAATGACGAGGCCCTTGTCGAGGACTCGTTCCAGAACGTCGGCGAGTGATGCTCCCTGCATGGAGTGTTGGATGGTAGCCATTGCGATGATCCTTTTCTATATGAGCTTTCCCAGGGGGCCGAGGTCGAGGTTGAGGTCCTCGTCGTCGAGACCGAATTCCTTCTTCAACCTTTCCATTTCTTCCGACAGATGCATGAAGGTGCAGCCCAATCTTTCTATTTCTTCATCGGTGAGCGACCCTGCGTCGACGCGGCGGATCGCCTGCCGCTCGAGCAGCTCGCGAAGAAGCTTCACAATTGTCAGAACAAGTTTGCCCAGACCGTTTCTCACGTTGTCCTGTTTGAGTTCGATCCGCGGCTTTGGCAACGCGGCGTGTGCCGCGATAGCATTGGCAAATTCGCCCAGTGTCGAGGGTTGGTCCGTCGGTCGCGCGGTCTCAAGCATTTTTCACTCCCGCGTTGTGGAACGACTTGCCTCGCTCGACGGTCGTGAGCACCAGTGCGAGCTGAAGGTAAATGAGATCGATGTCGGCCACTGAAATCACGACCTCCCCCGAGATCACAACGCCCTTGTTGAGCACGCGGTCGAGCACCTCGCACAAAGAGACGTGTTCTTCTTCCTGGGCCGAGGGATAGCTTACGGATGAATTCATTTGGCACCAATAAGTTCGAGGGCGTTTGCCAGAACTGAGCGCTCGCCCGCGTAAATGGCGTTGCCGAGGTCGCGCAGGCGGTCGACGCCTCGAGGTTCGCCGCACTTATAGATGGCTGTTTGGCGGATGCCTGGGAATTCTGCCGCGAACTCGAGCCGCACCTGCGACTCCTTCTGTGCCAGGGCCTTGCATACAGAGCAGGCGCGCGGCGGCGTCGCCATATTCAGCAGCAGCGCGGCCACATGGATCCCTGCGGAGTTGCAGGCTTCGACGAGATCGCGGGTTTCCTCAAACGCCATGCGCGTGGGCATGCTCGCCGCATAGAGCTGCGCCTTGCGCGGGTTGTTCAGGAGCGCCCGCATGAGTTTCATCCTTTTCGACATGCTGACCATGTATTCGGTGATCTTCGGCAGCCTGAAAACGTGCTTGTATTTCAAAAACAATCCGAAAAACACTTTCAGCCAGTCCTGGATCACGGCCGGCATTTCGAGCAGCCGCAGCAGGTGGCCCGTGGGAGCAGTGTCGAGCACGAAGAGATCGTAGCTGCCCTTCTCATGCAATTCCATGAGCTTGGCGAGCGCCATCATCTCGTCGAGGCCGGGAGGTGAAAGGTCCATGACGCGTTCGGCCACTTCGCGATCGAAATTAAGGTCTACCCACGCCCCGCCGGCAAGCGAGCCCAGCATGGTTTTGACCTCTTCGGCATACAGCGTTTTCAGGTTCTCGTATTCCGCGCCGGCATCCATTTCAATCGCACTGAGTCCGCTGAAGATCGGCGTTTCTTGCGGGCCGATCGGCACGCCGAAGCAATCCGACAGCGAGTGAGCCGGGTCCGTGGAGAACAGTAGAACGCGCTTGTGCGGGTATCGGCTTGCCAGATGGATCGCCGTAGCGCTGGCGAGAGTGGTTTTCCCCACGCCTCCTTTGCCGGCGAACAGAATCAGCGTTTTGTCGGGGCCGGGCAATTGCGCCGGGTGCTCGACACGGGCGGGCGCCGGGGTGGCGGCGTATGGCCTGATGTGGCACTCGCCGGCCATTCGAACATCATCCCAAAAAGAACTCAACTGATCGACTCCGAGCACCTCGGCTCCCTGGAGCGGGATCTGCCAAAGTGTGCAATCTGTAAAGTTGCGGCGGAACTCGAGCAGTTGCGTGCTCTGCCGGACGCGTGCCTCTATGCACGCCGGGCAATCGGTCGTCTCAGGCAACACCCGGTTCAGCAGGATGTCGGCGACGTGGAACCTCATCGCCTTGAGCTTGTCGACGAGCCGGCTAGTTTCCTGTAAGATCAGGAATTCGGGGACGGCCACGGGCACAAAACGGCACCGCCCGGGATCCGAGAAAAGCGAGGTTATACCGGCGACTGTCGCGGCCATCCTGTCGAGGAAGAGGTCGGTTTCATCTTTGCGGCAGCATCCCCTGTATAGCTTGAGCATGTAGCGGTGCTTGGCCATCATCGCATCGAGCACACCAACCCAGTCGTGCAGCACTTTCGGCAGCTCGAGGAACCGAAGAGTATGCCCGGTTGGGGCCGTATCGGCCACTATGCAGCGATAGGCGCCCCGCTCCACCATCTGTGCGATCTCGTTGAATGCCATGATCTCGTCGAGCCCCGGCATCGAGAGGTCCAGGAGCTGCTCGATGTCCTGCTCGTCGAGGAACGTTCCATTCCGGACGATCTGGTTCAGATGGCGAGCATTGGCCTTCTTGAACTCGGCCATACATCTCATAGCGTCGATCTCCTCGACGTCGAGGTTCGAAGGAGTGGAGGAGCCGGCGAGAACATCATTCAGCGAATGAGCGGGGTCCATGGAGATGAGCAGGAATTTTTCATCGGGGAATTGCCGTGAAAGAGCGAGAGCCGCGGCCGCCGCGCAGGTGGTCTTGCCCACTCCCCCTTTTCCGCCGAAGAGGATCAGCTTCAGGGAAGTCTGTTGTAAGAATTCAGGGAGCGGTATCATTCGCTTCGCCTTGTGACTGTTCTTCGGTTATCGCGGCACTTTCGCCTTCGCCGCTGCGCGATTCCATCTCATCGAGCCGGTCGAGGAGCACCCGCTCTTGCGAGTCGAACTCTTCTTCGCTTATTTCCCCTGTTTCCAGCCTCATATACAACTCGCTGAGCCTTGTGCGGATCGACTCCGCTTCGTTGGAGAATTGTTCTTGCGCATTATTGTAAATGCCGTTCAAGACGAACATTATTCCGCGAAACGGGAAAAGCAGGATGTCATCGACGAGGAACATAGGCATAACCTCTGCGAGAGGGCTATAATTGCAGTTGAAGGCTAACGAAGTTATGCGGCGGCCAGGGGCCGTTGAAATCGAAGCAGAAATTATCGTCGAATGCGGCCGCGGCCTCAACGACGGCCTCTTCAAATCTGCCTTGTGCATCCCGGCCGATCAGGCAAGCGAGATTCATCACCTCGCGTTCGTCGCGCGGCTTATTGTGCTTCGTTTCGAAGCACTGTTTGCCAACGACGCTCTCAACCTTATCGGCATACGTGTCTCGCGTTGTGCTGAGCAATTGGCTGAAGAGCCGGCCAAGCTCAACCTTTTCGTCCTGGGTGGCCTCGCGGCCGCCGGCGAAGCTTCGATCGCGGAGCGCCCTGAGCTCGGGGTGGGTTTGCGCGAAATAATCGAAGATGTTGGGAACTTTCAATGAGACACGCAGGCCCATCTCCATCTTCTGATCGAGGCGCCTGAGATGCTCGGTGAAGGATTCCTGGTTCAACGACAGTATTCGCCGGATGGCCTTGGGTCCGTCGGCAATGTTCCCGAATGACATCGGGAGGACGGTGCATTCTTTCATGAGTGATTTGAGGATGTTGTGGTGAGCGGCCAGCCGCCGGCGTTCGGGCCGGGTTTTCTGGTTGGGCAGGTCGCTGACAACAGCCGCCACCGGCCCATGTGAAATGCAATAGACGCTTGCGCCGTCGATCCCCGTGATTTGCCCGGCGGCTTGCGCCTGCCAGGCGGCCCCGTCGGCAGCGGGCACGACGGCATAAAGATATTCCCCAGTTGCAGTTGCAAGGTCCACGCTCATGTTGTCCACTCCCTTGATGATTTGGCGGCAGCCAGTGCGGCAGGCAAGACGGCCTGGGGCGCGCTGTGGACGGCCGGATTACGCCGTGGTGCCGGCCGAGGTTTCCTCGTGTCTGGCCACGAATTTCACGGACTTGATATTGCCTTCACGCGTTTGCACCTCGAGCAACGCACCGCACGTGAAGCATTTTACAAGGCCCTGGTAGTCGCTATAGGCATCGTCAAGTTCCACCTTATGACCGCACGATACACAGTTGATTTTCATTGCAGTTGTTCTCCTGGATTCGTTGTGGCGCTGATCAATACCTGAATTCGAGTCCCCCCTTGCTGGAGTTCTGGCTTGCCTCTCCACGCCCGGCGTCGGGGACGAATCGCCCGCCTTTGCCTTCCTGTTCCGCCACCGAAGCCAAAAGTTCTGCTTTTTTGGACTCGATCTGCCGGATGCGTGCTCCAATGGCCTTCATGCGGTTCTGCCCACGTTCTCTTTCCTTTTCATGACGAGTTCTCTCCAGCTCCAGGAAGGCGAGCTGCACGTATATCTTGTGCGGGACCATTGCGTCGTTCTGTCTCCTCGTCAAGGTGGGGAAGTCGTGCGGGTGTCTCACTGTTATGGGCATGCTTTTCTCCTCGTTGTTTCAGGCCGTCCGGAATGCCATCGTGGAACTGAACCGTCCTGCTTTCTCAGGCCATTTGAAGTATCTCATCAACTTTATCCGACGTGGCCGACCGATCGTTGCCGGGGATGCTGGCCATTTCGGTACCGAGGACATCCCGGCACACTGCCGCGAAGCTGCAGTTATCCCACTGTGCTCCAATACCGAGATGCACGAGTATTCGGGCGATCATTATGCAGGCCCGGACCGTTGGTCGGTGGCTATTCCCGCCGCTATTGCGAAGTGCCCTCACCGCGTCCACGATCACCTCTGCATCGGATCGCTTTATGCCGGACCGCGCGACAGTGATGTCGATCTCGGATTCGCGGTCGAAATGCCCGAGGTGCATGGTAATCAGTCGATCCATGAGGGC
>Ga0307380_10009029_pt1 | contig 12690 bp, 13 predicted proteins | sample UN3MG_FD_202239 | JGI IMG/M metagenome (GOLD analysis project Ga0307380, IMG submission 202239) | Soil microbial communities from Risofladan, Vaasa, Finland - UN-3 | ecosystem: Environmental > Terrestrial > Soil > Coastal area > Acid sulfate soil | place: Finland: Risofladan, Vaasa | collected... | reverse complement strand
CACCGGCCATGTCGGCTGCGTACTTTGCCAGGTCATCTGTATGCTGTATAAGCAACCTCAGCTCTGTTTCTGCGGTACGCAAGCGATCAAGTACGCTTGACGTATTCACGCTTAGTGCAGAGTAGTCAAGCCGTTCAGCGCATTGCAAGTAGCTATACGACAACGTTGAGCGCGCGAGTGCTACGCTATTAGTTACGTTGCTTAGCTGGGACGGCAACCTCATGTACGCAAGTCGATGTTTACTGCCCAGTAATTTCGCGACTATTTGCGCCATACGCGCGCGCCGCGCAACTTCGCGCCGCTTCATATGTTCCGGCGTCGGCTTACGCTGAGTACGTGGCGTAGCCAGTCGTCGCCGTGCCGTGGTTGTAGCCATAATTGCCTCTCAAAGTAGATGAGGCGCGGGGGTCGTTACGTACGACCCCCACGCCTCTGAGGGAAGCTTCGCCGGCTAAACCGCGCCACCGTAGCGCTTGGACGTAACGGTGATCTTGTCACCGTCCTTCAGCGTGTAGTTGCCTTCGTCGTACTCCATAAGCACGCCATTGACCTTTACGGTCAAGTCTTCGTACTGCGCGTCGTGCTCGCGCTCCTCAACGAAAGCGCTCAATGACTTACCGACGTCAATGTCGCGCTCGATAATGTTACCTTCGTGTGAAAGCGAGACGTACGTCACCTTGATCTTCGGCGTAGCCGCGGCAGCGGGTTCAGGCGTTGCTGGAACGGCAGGTTCGGGCGTTGCGGGAGTGGCATTTTCTTCGGTCACAACTAGTCCTTTCTGCATACGGCAGATATTGGTTATTAAGCTTGACGGTCGGCAACACACGGCACGACCGTTACTCGTCCCCACGGCGAAATGGTCGAGCTGAACGTATCGGGTTTCATACACCCTTCCGGTATCAGCCATAATGTCTCCATGCCGTCAGGACTTACACTCGGACTGTGCGCGGTAAAATCGTCATACCACTGACTGCCGCGCTCACTTTTCACTTTACGTACGTACTTTTCGATACCACCGTAGCCGTCGGTATAGCAAACGACCATGCCCGGTATCGGGTATTGCTCACGCAGCATAAGAAATGCGTCACTGTAGTCCGTACCGCCCCGCCCATGGAATTGTTCAAGCCGCTCAAATGGCGAATATACTGCTACCTTCGCCACTTCGGCATCGCAATGGATGACGGTAATGTGCGCGCCGCGTGCATGCAGGCCGCGCAATTCAGGATCTACAAGCTGCAGCTGTTCAGTACCCATGGAACCCGACGTATCTACGACGAATGCAACGTCGAGCCCATATCTTCTAATTCGCCCCAAATGCGCCGGATGCCGCCGTGACAGGCGCCTCCGCGTCGGGACGACTCGTTCCCTACGCTGACGCGTTTCCATCATGCGCAGGTAGTGGAACCACGGTACAGTGGCCACACGTTCGCTGGCCTTGATAAACTCGGCGTAATCAGCGCTTGTGCGGCCGCGAGACAATGTTTGCCCGTGCGCTTTTAATACTTCTTCAACGTTCTTGACAACCGACTTTGTTGCGACGTCAGCCGCTATCGTATCTTCATGGTCAAAATCGAATACTTCAGATGCGCGTTGCTCACCTTTCCCCGTATATGGCTCACCTGGCTTGCCTGCAGTACCTGCTTGCGGGTCGGTATCAGCGTGCTCGTCGGCAGGCGTGACGTTGTTACTATTATTGTTACCATCTTCGCTGTTTGATTTGCCGGCCATCATATCGCGCAACAGCTTGCAGTAGTCTTCACTCGACAACTTTGGCGGAAACCCGAACTGCGCAATCGTGACTGGCGGCAGACCGTCGTCCTCCAGTGGTTTCGTGTCGAATAACTGGTTGACCGCCATGTCGGTTGCAAGCCCGGCAATATGCCGACCATACTCCTGCTGTAAACGTGCGCCATAAGAAGTGATGTGGCCTTCAAGCACGTGTAGCGCCTCGTGCTGTAATAGCGCTATCTGGCCTTTGAGCGACAAACGACTAACCAGCGGATAGTATACCAACATCTTTATATGGTCGGTTTGCGTGTCGATACCTACCGCTGCTGGTACGGGCAGTTCGTCTATAAATGCGAACGGCTGTCCGCAAGCTACAACGTCAACATAGTGAAATACGTACGCGTAATCATGCAACTTCGTGTCGAGCATGTAGTAAAGCAGCCGCTGCAACCATGCTCGGCTTTGTACGTCACGGGCTTGCAGTCGCATGGAGTCTCTGCTGCATTGCGCGCAGCTGCAACGCAGCCTCTCGCAGTTTTGGCAGTGCTTTGTTACTTGCCACGTTAGCAGACAGCTCAGCCGACAGCGGCGTTTTGAACGTGGTCTCCATGACGGTCTTTACCATATCAGCGCAATCGTTGATAGCTAGTATTTCTATGAGCTGTGCAACGTTGCTAGCCTTATGCGCCTTATCTTTGGCAAGCTCGGCTTCAGGCGTTGTAACAACAGCCCGCATCAAGTCAGCAACAGTCTCACCGACAAGGCCACGCTGTTCGCGTTTGAACCAGCGGTTGACGCGCTCAAGGTGCTCCTTCATCTGACCGTTCATCGCGCCGATGATGTCGCGCCCCAGTATCGGGTAGTAGTCCTTGTCGTCGCCGAACTTGATGAACTTATGCAACGTAGCCACTACTTCTTTGTGCTGAAACAGCTCATCCACGGCTTCTTCAATCGCATCGCGCAACGAACCGCCGCCGTCACGTACATCCTGTACGTCTTGCGCGACGCCAACCCATTCGCGCGGCGAAATGGTGTCTATGAAGCTCTGGTTCATGAGCAGAAATTTGTAGATGGTCTCCGGCATAAGTACGCTCCAGACTTGCAACAGCTCCGACGTCGTCGGCACTACCACGTATATCTTGAGCCGCTTCTCAAGGGCTAAGTCAAGCGCGTTGACCGTCACGTAGCTTGCATCGGGCGGATTGCCTGTACCTACCAGTATGCAGCGCGGGTCGATAGGTGCGCCGCCAACCACGCCATCGATCATGGCGCGCAACTGATCCTGTACTTGTGGATTGGCGCTTGGTAACTCATCAAGTATGCCAAGCGTATTGTAGTCCTGCCATACAGCACCAGGTACGTGTTCAGCTTGCGCATTACCAGCCGTCTTCTGCGCGTGTCCGTCAGCTTCGTGTTCGTTGATTATAGGCAAGCCGACGTTGTCTTCAAATGCTGTAGAACCTACATGCCACAGCTTTGCATGCCATTCCTGCCCGGACAACCTAGCCAAGTCGTCGGCAAGCAACCGTACGATGGTTGACTTGCCAATGCCCGCGTCTCCGATTAGACAATCTATTCGATTGACGCGCTGCTCAGGTGGACGGCGTATGCGGGATTGTATCTTCATCGCCAGCCGTGTCCGCACCGCGGTCAGGCTGTGACTGTTCTCCTTGCGCGCCTCCCACTGCTGCGCAATTTTGCCCATCGCCGTCGACGCCATGCTTGCCCTCCAATTCTTTCAGTATGCGCGTCAGTGTTTCTATATGGTCGCTGAGCCGCGCTATCGCGTCGATAGTTACAGCATGCGCATCCTGTTTTGGCTGGTACACTATCCAACCCAGCGGTAACTCGCGTGCTCCAACCATCGTTATGCAGACTGCTGTAACGTCAGGTAAGCATACAAGCTTGTCGCAAGCGTCTTTGGCTATGCGCGCGGCCAGCTCACCAAGATTTGCCATACAGCCTTCTTTCGAGCCTGGAGCATTCGGTAATGCATAATCCCCCCAGACAATCCTCTAATCGCCGCAGCACAGCATGCTTGCGTAACTGTACCTGACGTGTTTGTTGCACAACCTTCCGGCAAAAGCGCAACCTGCTGAACAGCGCGCAGTTAAGGTCATGTACTATCGTATATTGCTGATCCATCGAATACCTCGTTTATGTCGCACTGCAAGAGCTAGCTGCCGATCGATGGTACCAATACGCCGATCAAATAGTTTACCTACGTTGCTACCGTCAAACAGCTGGCGTGCGTAACCTAACGGCATGGTGTTATCCACCGCGTTTTCTACCGCATCCTGACATGCGGCAAGTATGTGTCTAAGCATAATACCGCCGATATCCAATAACCTATCCAATCTATCCCGCGCGCGGGAATAAGTAGTTACTTGAAGTTATTTGGGTAAGTGTGGTGGCGCGTTGCGTCATCACTGTTTGCACAGTATTGATGTGCCTGCTAATCGCTCCGCGCCACCACAATATTGCTACTTGACCAGCATACGCAACACCGCGACTGTGCAGGTACAACCAACGGCAGCAATGGTACACGAACCTGCCAGTACGGTTAATAGTGCGGTTACGCCGATAAGCGTTAGTGCCGTACCAGCCAGCACATTGTCAGCATGTCTTACAGTCGACATAGGCTGGGGTCTCCTCGATGGGTTTGACCGTCAGCCGTGCCGCGGGGCTCTCAACCGTCCATAGTACAGGCAATGCCGTGTGCGGACGCGTATGCCCGTGCAACGTGCACGCCGCAAACCACGGACGAGGCCACATCGCGGGGATGACGGCCTTCTTGCGCATTCGATATAGTTTTGACGAGTTGCCCACGGTGCACCTCCGCATTGATTATACGCGGAGTTGCTTGAACCGCAAGCAAACGTCGGCTACTATGAAGTGCGAAAGAGTTCGCGGAGAGCGTCCCCTAGCCATGCTAGCAGACCATCGACGAGACCGGACCACAATGACCAGAACTCATGCACAGTACACCTCTTTCATAGAGCGGCGGTGTACGGTATGACGCACGTCGCTGACGAACAACTAGCGGCAATCGAGCAGCTGCCTGAACGGCTGGCAGCGCTCGCCGAATGCTACAGCTCAGGCACCGTTGCATCACTTATCCCGATTCTGCCCATGCTGTCGCTAAAAGGAGAGCCGTATTCGATCGTCAACTACGCGCCATTTGAACCACTTTACCGTTTGCAAGTACCGCGCCGCATGTATTTCAAATGCGGGCGTCAGATCGCCAAATCGACGAACATGTCGTCGCAATCCGTGCTGCAATCCGCAGTGGTACCGCACTTCGCAACGCTATTCGTAGCGCCGCGCTTTGAACAAATCCGCCGCATATCTTCAAATTACGTCAGACCATTTATAGAGCACAGCCTTATCGCGCAACTCCTGCAGAACAAGAGCGTCGTGAACGGAGTGCTCCAACGTAGCTTCCTCAACAGCAGTCAGATGTACTTCTCGTACGCCTTCCTCGACGCCGAACGTATCCGCGGTCTGTCGGTTGATGCCACCAACTACGACGAAATCCAGGATATCGACACGACGTTCCTGCCGATCATACGCGAATGTATGTCGGCGTCGAACGTGGGTCTTGAACGTTATTACGGCACGCCCAAGACAATGGATAACACGCTCGAAGCACTGTGGGACCAATCGTCCCAGGCCGAGTGGTTCATCCGTTGTGCAGCATGCAACTATGACAACATACCGTCCATAAAACATCACCTCGCCAAGATGATAGGACAGCTAGGTCCCGTATGTGCTAATTGCGGACGACTGGTCAATCCTAGATTGGGCCGTTGGGTCCATACCGAACCAGATCGCATGATGACCGACGCTGGCTACCACATCCCTCAGATCATCATGCCAATGCACTATGAAGACCCGGCAAAGCCAGGTCAAATACCAACTGAAGCGTCAGAAAAATGGGTAGACCTGCGCCGCAAGATGGACGGACAGCTACAGTACGACGCAACGAAGTTCTCCAACGAAGTGCTCGGGGAGAGCAGCGACATTGGTGTGCGCCTCGTTACGCTCACCGACATCAAGAACGTGTCGGTGCTAAACAAGAACGAACGACGCGCGGCGCTCGATAGAATCAGGGAATATCGGCTCCGCGTACTGGCAGTCGACTGGAGCGGGGGTGGCGAGGATTTCATATCGACTACCACCTACTGCGTGATAGGACTACACATCAAAACCGGTAAAACAGATTGCATCTACACGAAACGAGCAAGCCTGGCGGCCAGCCACCAGGACGAAGCGAAGCTGGTGCTAGACGAGTTCAGGGCATTTCAGTGCCATATGCTTGCACATGATGCGGCTGGCGCTGGTGCTATACGCGAAACGCTGTTGATACAGGCTGGACTGCCGCTAAATAAGATAATGGCCTGCGTATACATACGCGCATCGACCAAGAAAATGGTGGAACGGCACCAGCAGCGCGGTGAACGCCCGTACTACCAGATCGACAAGGCGCGGTCGCTCGTGTTGCAGGCAAGCGCCATTAAGGCGCAAACCATACGTCTGCCAGAATACGCGTCATCGAAAGACCTTACGTCTGACTTACTCGCGCTATACGAAGATACGTACGAAACACCAGGCGGGTCGGACGTGTTCCTAGTACGTCGTAACCCGAAGCTGACCGACGACTTTGCACAAGCGCTAAATATCGGCTGCATAGCGGCATGGCACGTAACCAATTCATACCCCGATCTATCCCGCGCAATGGCTATAAAGTTGACGCCGGCACAGTCGAATTTTGCCGCGCCGCCCAATGTCACGTACGACTAGCAGCCAATAGCAAGAAGTAAGGCTAGATAGGCTGCCTCATATGTTGAGACAGCCTAGCCGGGAGCTGAAAACCGGTGATGCGCATAGCATGTACATCGTACCAAGCTATTTTAACGCAATCTGCCCCGTATTTTAGGGCGTCTACCTCGTGTTTTTACAGCTTCAAATACGGCGCGTGCTATAACGCCAGCAACAGTGATTTTGAGCTGTAATAGCCACAATCTGCGGCAACCGGGACACCGTTGATGAAACGATCCGCGACGTCTGCGTCCATTTTTCAATGGCACTATACGCATGCGCCGCTGACAGCATGGAGACACAAACAACACCAGACCAGTTGGCAGATACGCCAGTGGTTTCTGCCGCAACAACACCGACTGATACCCGTAGTAGGCTGGCCTGGTCGCCCGCCGTTTCCACTGTATCAACGGGACCTTTGCCATCTACGGGCCTCGCTGTCCCAAAACGTCTGATTAACCACTATACCTACGGTGCCAACTTCAAAGCCCGACGTATTGCGGCTGGCCGCGAACGCGCGCATAGCCGCGTCGTAATCTGGAGTCGGTAAATAGCAATGCTGTATTGCCGACCTGACGGCATTCAAGTGTATGTATATCTTCTGTGCCGCATCGTCGACTATAACATGCGTCTGCTTGCGCCCAGGATCGTTGCCAGCAGTAAACGCTGCATAAAACGGCATATGGTCTACCTTGAACTGCTGGTTAGCGCTCATCCAATATAGCAAGTGCATAAGCCGCTGGTCGGTACCGCACGTATCAACCGTACGCAATAATACTGCAGCTTGCGCAAACACCGTGTCATCGGCGGCATGCAGCTCGTCCAACGCCCACATCTTGAGTGCATCAAGCACTGACGCATGCAAGCTTGTAGCCGACGGTAGCTTGAACGATTTGGCCTGCATCCACGCAAGGAACCGCAATGCACCACGTAACGACGGCAACGTAGTCACCTGCGCGCATATTGCAGGTGCGTGCACGAACGTCCACGATTCGCCTACACCTAGCGCAAGCGCTTCACCTTCAGACACGTTTAGCATGACGTTCATATCTGTGTCGGCCGACAAATAGAACTTATTCAGCTGCTCGTCCGCGTCAAGCCATAGCGGGTAATAGTTGCGCCTATTCTCCTTAGCAACAGTGTCGGAAACGTTGCGCGCCTTTGCACAAGCAACCATATTGAGTTCGCGCTGCAGATGTTTGCCAACAACACGTGCTGTCGAGCCAGACGGTCCCACAAACCCAACTGGTCCTGGCGCAGCACCTACTACTGGTGCAAGCATGTTGGTCATGAAACACGCAAGGCCAGCCCATATCGTCGCATGTTCGTATTCAGACTGTAATGCAACGTCCCATTCACCCGCGCCTAGCACCGGCGCATACAGCGCCGCCGCCGGCGCATCCGCCGCGTTAAGTGTTTCCGCGTGTACGGTTTCGTCGATCTGGCCGTCCTTGATGCTGAAGTTCGGGAAGATAAATGAACTGACTTCCATGTTCCAACCTACACGGCCTACGCGCTGTACGTATTGCGGTTCATGGAATAGCTTGGCAACAGCAACAATATGGCCACGAAACGCGTGAGCAAGCCGCGGCGCGCCGACGTGCCGCATCATAAGCTCGCGCAACCACGTATCAGCACGCTTCTCCATTTCTTCCATCGGTGCGGTGAACGCAATGCGCTTGTCACGATATAACACAACGCCTTTGTACATGTTCTCGCCGGTATCAACAACATGCACGGTCTGCTCTATTCGCACGATAGCGTCGCACGCCAGCTCGCGCTCGCCGCCGCCGTGATCGATCCACCAACTGCCGTCGAGTTCAAGCACCTTCATATTACCGACGACTATGTGGCGCTGTGCAGAGACCTCGTTGAACGCCCGCTGTACCTGCAGCTTCTGCGATGGGGTGCATACGTCGTAGATGCGCTGCACGTCGGTAGCCTGCAAGTCGAGATTAAGCACGAAATCAGCTACTCTAGTTTGATCGCTTACAAGAATGAAGTCGCGCATGGCCTCAGCCCACGGTACGGCGCCATCGCGCAAGTGCGTAACGATTTCGGGTAACGACAAGTCCTTGAGAAAACGCTGTTGTCCCGTGTAGCGCAACGTACGTGCTATGTAACCGCGCGGATGCTTGAGCGCCTGGGTAAACAGTCGATAACTATCGTCATGTTCCCAATATATGACGCGGGCCGCCTGCACGCTCTGCCACGCATACGTAGTGTTGGCGCCGTATACAACAAGTGGTAATTGCCGTGTCGCGGACACGTTGAAGTGACGCCGCTGCAAATGCAGCGCAAACAATGTATCCGATACGGCAAGCACAATATCGTTGCGCGGTTGCAGCGTACCGAGCATCGCCAGCCCATCGTCACCGTCGGACGGTTCGACGTATATGCGCGTGACCGCGTTATTACCGCGCCCGAGCAGCAGCAACGAACAGATACGTCCTGGCACGTCATAGCACGGTATTACGACGAACGTGCTGTACCCTTTTGTCGGCAGTTTGAACCCGCAATCAGTAAACATAGCATGCGTTGCGCAGCCGGCGTACCACTCAAGTCGTTCATTCCAGCTAGCGCAGTAGCAACCACGCTGCAGATTGTACGCATGTAACAGATCTGCTACTTCTTTCGGGCGCTTACGCAGTAATAGTTGGCATTGCTCGAACAGTTTGTTTATCATACGTCGTCGTTCAACAAAGGCTGTAGCGTAACGTCTTATCATATCAGTAGTTGGCATGGCGTCGTCTGGCAGCACGTGCTTCGCAGCAAGCTCAAGTACCGCGTCACGTATGGTTGCCATACCCATCATTCGCTGATATAATTCTATTGAGTCGCCGCGGAAGCAGCAGTTGGCACATACGTACCAGCGGCCGCCCGCTCGCGGCATGACGTAGACGTGCAGCGTTTCCTGACGGCACAGCGGGCAAGTTGTATCGCTCGGTAGTTGTTTCTTGACCGGTACTTCTGCAGCTTGTAATATAGGTTCGTGACTGATATGCTGATTCAAATCCCGCGGAGGCTCAAACATGGCCATGACTAAGTCCGCCGTTGACGCCTACAGTGACCCTAACCAGCAAACGCTGCATCGTATCAGTAAGCTGGCGTCTGTACCAGCTTTCGTGAAAGACGCAGCCATCGGTGATGAAAAGCAGCGCACGGCGCTGCCACAAACGGTGTTCGCCGATCCTGTCAATCGCAAGTTCCCTTTGCACACCAAAGCGGCAACCTGGCTGGCACAGGCATATTTCACGGAAGCACGCCACCTGTACGGTACCCAACTTGCCGAACTTGTTCAAGGCAAAATCACGAAAGCAGCGGCGTACTGGGGTATCGCTGACGACGCTGATACCGTGCGCAGGTCACTTGAGCAGCAGCAAGCAGCCACTCCGCCGGAGCTGACTGATGCCGACTATGCACTGGTAATCAAACAAGGCGAGCAAACAGTACGAGATATGCCAATCCACAGCGAACCGAACGTCAAAGCCGCGGCGGCAAAGCTGTACAATAGCCGCTCAAAGATTCCGTACGAACACCGTAAAGTGGCCGCACGTAAGATACTGCGCAAAGCCGCCATGCTGGGCGTGTCGATGGAGCCGGAGCTGACTGAATATCTTACCAAGGCAACAGGGTTAGGTTCAGCCTTGCCAAAGCAAGCCGCGGAAGAAATAGTACATCGCGCTCTGATGGTTCCAGCATCAAATCAACGGCTAAAAACAGCCACGATGAAGATTGCACAGACTGTTGCAAAATGGCCTGGTATCCCGCCCGCCGACGCCATGGACAAAGTAGCATCCATCATCGATAGACTCGACCGGGAACAAGGCTTCTTCCGTCACTACGACGAAGGCGTCAGCACGCCCGAAGAAATCTGTTTCGCACTTACGGAGAAGTCGGCATCGACGATACGCAATAGCTTCGTTGAATTGACCACTGGCACTATCATCCCAATGGAGGCGCTGCACACGTTGCCGCTCGACAAAGTCGCGGCTACCATCGGTGACGACTTCATGCGCGCCGTACAGTCGGACACTGCACTGGCCGTAGATATTGAAAAGTTCGCGCGCGTTGCGGCTACGCTACCACGCGATGATGCGCTGCTACTCGAACGGGCGCTCAAGAGTGCAGGCATTATGCCCGCAAGACCAACACTCGACAGCATTAGCGTATAGGAGCAGCCATGGGTGTTCACAGCGACCAATCTGGTAAGCTGCCGTACGTGATGCCGACGCCGCCTCCCAATATACCTGAAGATCCGGATAAGAACGAAGTGTTCTTGCGCGGAGCGGCGAATAAAGCACGACGCTCGGCACCTAAGACACTTAATAGCTTTGGCAAGACGGTTGCAAACGGTGATACGATTCAAGAAAAACAAGATACCTACGCAAAGGCCGGCGCTGTGTTAGTTGAAGGCCACGATATAATCGGTCGCTTTATCGACTGGATACTGTACGCATGACTCAGATGCATCGTAACCAGCTAGCCGATATTCTACGTAACGAAGAGTTGTATGCTACTACGCTTGTCACAATGCTCGTCGACGAGTTCGGCCTGGACTTCTTCGACTGGGCGCCAGAAACGCTTGAGCTTGAAATACTGTCCAGAGCTGGCATCAAACTACCAGACATAAACCGCGATAAGATATGGGCGCTTGTTACGGCGATCACCACGAACACGTTCTACGTGAGTCTCGAAACGTTCATACCCGTCTGCAATTCGTTGAACGGCTCGGAAGCCGACTTCGACGACTATGATCCCGTCACGAGTGAAGAGGCGGCATGGAGTATTGCTGAAGTGCTGCTACACGATCCCGCACAGAAAGACGAAGACGTACGTGAACGTTTCAGCCACGAAATACGCCGATACATAGGCATGACGCTCAACGACGAAGGTCTGACAACGGTACCGCGCACGCTCAAACCGTACGCCGAATTCGACAAGGATCAGTCCGAGCCGATCGGTATCGACATGGGACCTGACGAATACATGATAGCGGCATACACGAAGCGGCAGACTGAAGCACGCGATGAAGTAGACGCGTACGTACAGGCGCGGCTTGAGGCGCTACAGGGGCAGCTAGCTACACTGCCCCTGCGCAACGGCTCCTACACAACGGCTGCTACAGCATCGGCGTAAGCACGAAGTCCCGTCTCCACAGTCTCGGGTTGCGCTTCTCCTTCTTAGCCGCTTTGATCTCGGTATCGTCGACGTACGTGCCGCCGACGGCCTCAACGCCGCTGCGTTCCATCCCATGCTTCATGCGCTCTTCGTACGCCGTCTTACGCCCTTCCGACCCGAGTAGTTCACTGACGCTATCGCCTTCCAGCGTCACGTAGAGCTTACCAGCCTCCGTCCGCGTATCACATACTTTCAGGGCCATTGATGGCCTCCTTCCTCGTTTGCTTGATGATAGTAGATGTGTTGCTTGCAGTCAACAAACTCATAGCAAGAAGAACGCGAGCGAATGCCCGACGTTCTCTCTTCGCGCTGCCTATGCGGCAACGCAACGCACAATGCTACTATGCGGTACAACTGCAGACGTACCGTCATTGTACCGCACAAGATACAGCCTGTCCGACAGCACTACGCGAACAAGCCGTGCTTCGCGCGTGCCGACAAGCACTGTACTGCCTGGTATGAACTTATCCATAGGCTTCCTTAGTAAATGGGCAACGGATATACATCGGCCGACGTGAACCTGTCAAAATAACCTTTCCACGGAGTGTAGCCACGACCAAGATTGCCGTGGCTATTTCCGTCGTAAGATATCTTCCTGGCTATATCAGCAGCAGCCATAGGCTCGTCGTAAATACCATCGATTGCCCAATGACCGTATGATCTGCCAAACGTATTGCCAGACGCATATCGTACGATCACGAGAAATGCCGTGGTTGTCAGCAGAACGCCTGACGGTACTTCTATCGTCTCACACAGCCAGCTTGATAATGCTTCGCGCTTCCAATACAGCGCGCGCGGCGTGAATGATATGTGTTCGTCATAATGATTAGGATAATCATTACCTACATCGTCAGCACATATACCGCCGCCGCTGCGATGCTCGTCATAATCAAGGTATATTTCAACGGGAGGCTTAGGCTGTACTGTCTTCTTCTTTTTACACTTCTTCACGTCACACCC
>Ga0307380_10009022_pt1 | contig 12694 bp, 10 predicted proteins | sample UN3MG_FD_202239 | JGI IMG/M metagenome (GOLD analysis project Ga0307380, IMG submission 202239) | Soil microbial communities from Risofladan, Vaasa, Finland - UN-3 | ecosystem: Environmental > Terrestrial > Soil > Coastal area > Acid sulfate soil | place: Finland: Risofladan, Vaasa | collected... | reverse complement strand
GCCCTCGCTCTCGCCGCCTGCGGAAGCGACGACAACTCGGCCGACGATGCCGCGGCGAGCCCGGCCACGACCGAGGCCATGGCCGAGGACGAGATGGCCGAGGACGAGATGTCCGAGGACGAGATGTCCGACGACGAGATGTCCGACGACGAGATGTCCGACGACGAGATGTCCGACGACGAGATGACCGAGACGACCGACGACATGTCGGATGACGAGATGTCCGACGACGAGATGTCCGACGACATGAGCGACGAGGAGATGGCAGCCGCCGAGGGTGACCTCGTCGTCGTTGCGTCCGGGCGTGACGACCTCACGACTCTCGTCGCGGCCATCGAGGCGGCCGGCCTGTCCGCGGCACTGACCGGCGAGGGCCCGTTCACGATCTTCGCTCCGAACGACGAGGCGTTCGAGGACTACCTCGGCGAGATGGGCATGACCGCCGAGGACGCTCTGGCAGACACCGTGTTCCTCTCGACGCTCCTCCAGGGCCACGTCGTCGAGGCCGGCGACGACTCGGCCATGGTGGCCGGCATGGTCGACAACCCGTTCGTCAGCCTCGCCGGCACAGAGCTCCCGGTCACCGTCGATGGTGACACGATCACGATCGGCGGTGCCGAGATCGTCGAGGCCGACATCTTCGCCACCAACGGCGTCATCCACGTGATCGACACCGTCCTCGCCCCCGCCTGACCCTCAGCGAACCAACCCCCAACCACCCCAACCCCCCCCACCCACCCACGACACCCACCCACCGCTGCGATGAGCGAACCGCCCGAATCCCGTACTTTCGCTCATCGCAGCGATCCCACTCACCCGAGCGATGAGCGAACCGCCCGAATCGCGGCGCGTCGCTCATCGCTGGGGTCAGCCGACGATGTCGGATCACGAAACGTCGGAGAACGGGGACGAAACACTGCCCGGGTTGGATCGATCACCGCCCACGACGGGCGTACCGTCGCTGCCATGTCGAACGACACCGCCACCGACGACGCCTCGGCCGAGGCCGTCGTGACCGAGGAGCAGTCACTGGACGAACCGGTCGCCCGTCTCGTGCACCCACGAGCGATCCGCTGGCTGCACTGGATCAACTTCCCGCTGTTGATGATCATGATCTGGAGCGGGCTGCGCATCTACTGGGCCGAGGACGTGTACGCCCTCGGCATCGGAAGTTGGCAGTGGTTCGTCTTCTTCCCTGACGCCGTCTACGAGACGTTCGAGCTCGATCGACGCCTCGCCCGTGGCATGGCGTTCCACTTCACCTTTGGGTGGTTGTTCGCCATCAATGGCGCGATCTACGCCGCCTATCTTCTGGCCACGAAGGAGTGGCGCCACATCCTCCCCGACCGTCATGCAGCCAGGGAGGCCAAGGACGTGGTCCTCCACGACCTCCACATCAAGAAGAAGATGCCACCGCAGGGCAAGTACAACGCCGCCCAGCGCATCTCGTACACCGCGGTACTCGTGATGGCGCTGATCATCGTCGTCAGCGGCTTCGCCATCTACAAGCCCACACAGCTCTACCCGCTCCCCCTGCTGTTCGGCGGCTACCAGGGCGCCCGTCTCGTCCACTTCTGGATGACGATCGGTTTGGGCCTCTTCTTCCTCGTCCACGTCCTGCAAGTGATCCGATCCGGATGGGGCAACTTCCGGTCGATGGTCACCGGCTACGTGATCGAACGCAACTCCGCCGATGTCGAGACAGACGCATCGAAAGGCGGCCCCGCGTGAGCGAACCGAACGATCTCACCCGTGAACAAGAGCTCCGAGCTCAGCTCGAGGACTCCCCGACGATCCCCGTGTCAGAGTTCAAGCGGCGTTCGAGGCGCTCGTTCCTCGTCGGCGCTGCTGGTGCCGGCGCCGTCGTCGTCGGATGGCGGTGGCTCCAGGACAGCCCGGTCGATGACGGCATTCCTCAGCCGCTGCGAAACACGCTGGAGTTCAACGAGGCGGTGTGGAGCAACCTGTCCGAGGGTCGATCTGCACCCGAGCATCCCGTCTCGAAGGCGACCCCGATCCAGGTCAACGGCCGCATCGGCATCCGCAACGAGATCGACCTCGACGACTGGACCGTGCGCGTGGAGGGCCCCGACGGCGAACTGCTCGACGAACTCGACCTCTCGACGTTCGAGGCGCTCCCCCAGCGCGACATGATCATCGAGCACAAGTGCATCGAGGGCTGGTCGAGCATCGTGCACTGGGGCGGGGCCCGCTTCTCCGACTTCCACGCCCGGTACGCGGATCAGGTCGGCGACGTGCCGTACGTCGGCTTCGAGACCCCCGACGGGCTCTACTACGTCGGCTGGGACATGCCGTCGGCGATGCACCCCCAGACGATGCTCGCACTCCGCCAGGGCGCCGAGCCGCTCGACCTCGACCACGGAGCGCCGCTTCGCCTCGCCACACCGAACAAGTACGGCATCAAGTGCCTCAAGCGGATCGGCGTGATCCGCTACGCACGCGAGCGCCCCGCCGACTACTGGGCCGAACGCAGTTACGACTGGTACGCCGGGCTGTGAACCCTCGAGTCCTCGCCGCCGTCGGCGCAACGGCCGTGGCACTGGTGATCGGCGCTTCGTTCGTGTTCGGCGGCGACAGCGATCCCGCTCCGGCTGCCGCCAACCCATCGGTCCCCGCGACCTCCTCGTCGGTCGGCGACGCCCCGGCGCCGACGACGGCCCCGACCCCCGACCTGCCGAATCGCGGGCCACATCCTGAGCTCCTCGAGATCGACGGCTGGCTCCAGAGCGACGTCACGTCGCTCGAGGAGCTGCGCGGCAAGGTCGTCGCCGTCCAGTTCTGGACCTTCGCCTGCCGGAACTGCCGCGCGACGATCCCGCACATGCAGGAGCTGCACGAGCGATACGGCAACCAGGACTTCGAGATCGTGGGCATCCACGCCCCCGAGTTCGACTACGAGGCCGAGGTGCCGAACATCGAGGAAGCGGCCGCCGAACTCGGCGTCACGTGGCCGATCGTGCTCGACACGAAGAAGCGCACCTTCCACTCGTGGCAGGAGGGCCCGACCGCACACTGGCCGCGGATCTACCTCCTCGACCGCGACGGCAACATCCGCTACGACCACATCGGCGAGGGCCGCTACGCCGAGACCGACGCCGCGGTGCAGGCGCTGTTGGCCGAGCCGAGCTGACCGGCGGAATCGAGCGTGCTCGCGGCGTTCTTCGAGGCCATCCGCGCAACGACGCAGCCCTGCACGCTGCTCCTCCTGATCCCACCGATCGTGATGGCGATCATCACACGTGGCCGGTGGACGGTGTTCGCGGCGATCTGTGTCGGCGCAGTGCTCGGCGGCTGGCTCTTCATCGCCAACGTCGTGGCACTCGACGGATGGCAGCTCCAGCTCAGCGCGGCACTCGTGATCACGGCGATCGGGCTCGAGCTGACCGCGCCGTCGGTTCCACAGCTGCGTCGGGCGACGACGACGAGTGCCCAGGCGGCGGTCGCCGGTCTCGTTGCGTTCGTCGCCACCCTGTGGTGGCGGCCATGCATCGGTGAGGAACTCGGCGTGATCCTCACCGGTGCCCGAAACGGCGTGAGCGGGGAACTGCCCGGGATGACCGCCTACATGCTCGGAGCGATGGTGCCGGTGCTGGCAGTCGTGCTGGTGACCCGGGCGATCGATCCGTCGCCGATGGCGGCGCGGCGGGCTGGATGGGCGGCAGGCACCATCGGCGTGGTGGTCGCGGCAGCGGTCGCCATCGGCCGCCACGACGAACTCGTCACCACACTCACCCGTTGGACGACGAGCTGAAGCACTTCGATGCCACAGGAATACCGGGTGGCGTATGTCGGTTGTCCAGAGTATGAGCAACATCACCAACTCGATCACCAAGCGGGGATTCGCCGCACTCAACGGGGTCGTACGTCCGGTGGTGCAGGCCGGCATCGGGAATCCACTCCCGATCGGCGCCGGCGCCGTCGTGCTGGAAACCACGGGGCGCCGATCAGGCCTCCCTCGCCCCGTCCCGGTGCTCTCCACCCGCCTCGGCGACACGCTGACGGTCAGCACCGTCCGGTCCGACTCGCAGTGGATCCGCAACGCCGAAGCCGACCCGAACGTCACCGTGTGGCTCGGTGGCACCCGCCGCGACGCGGTCGCCACGGTGAAGCGAGGCCCCCTCAACACGGTCCGACTCAACCTCGTCGATCGGGCCGCCTGATCGCTGCCAGCAGCGGCGAGTGCGGCCGGTCGGTCCTCAGCCCCCCGATGGACCGACCGGCTCGCAGTCGTTGCCGCACCCCGTTGTCGAACTCGTGAAGCCGTCCGGCGCCGGTCGGTGCAGCACCGCACCGGTCGGGGCGAACCGCACCGTCCCCTCGCCGTCGACGGCAGCGGTCCCGTCGACGATCAGGCTGTAGCCGCCGTCGTTGACCGGCGGGTAGCAGAGTGAGATCGCAGGACGCGCCCCCGCGTTGCGAGCAGTTCCTCGCCCGACCGACATCACCAGATGGTCGGTATCCCACGTCGGCGTCACCGCCACGATGTGCGGACGAAAGTCGTCGCGAACCGTGAGCAAATAGGCCCAGCCGTACTCGCCCGTGGCAGCGGCCAGATCCTCGATGGCGACGGGAATGCTCATGCCGCCAGGGTAGACCCGACCCCTCCCCCCTGAACCCCGGCGGCGAATCCCGATATTTCCGACCGGTTTTGTCGGATATTCGCTATCGTCTCCGGGGCGACGCCTCCCCGGCGTCCGGCATCCCGAACCGCCTTCACTGACAGGAACCTCACCATGGCCGTCCGCCTCGGAGACATCGCACCCGACTTCACCGCATCGACCACACAGGGAGAGATCAGCTTCCACGAGTGGCTCGGGGATTCCTGGGGCGTGCTGTTCAGCCATCCCAAGGACTTCACTCCGGTGTGCACGACAGAGCTCGGCTACGTCGCCAAGATCAAGCCCGAATTCGACAAGCGCAACGTCAAGGTGATCGGCCTGTCGGTCGACCCGGTCGAGAGCCACGTCAAGTGGGAAGGCGACATCGAGGAGACCCAGGGCACCGCGGTCAACTTCCCGATGATCGGCGACCCCGACCGGACGGTCGCCGACCTGTACGACATGATCCACGAGAATGCCAGCGACACCCTGACCGTGCGGTCGGTCTTCGTGATCGGGCCCGACAAGAAAGTCAAGCTCACCCTCACCTACCCCGCGTCGACGGGGCGCAACTTCGACGAGATCCTCCGGGTGATCGACAGCCTCCAGCTCACCGCCGACTACAAGGTCGCCACCCCCGCGAACTGGAAGGACGGCGAGGACGTCATCATCGTGCCGGCACTCTCGGACGACGAGGCCAAGGACCTGTTCCCCGCCGGCTGGAACCCCGTCAAGCCGTACCTCCGCGTCACCAAGCAACCCAACCGCTGACCCGAACCCAACCTCCACACCACGAACACAACCCGAAATTCGGAGCGATCGTTGCGCTGGGCGCGCGCATCCTCCCGAATTTCGGGTTGGGGCGGGTTGGTGGTCGGTCGGTGGGCAGCCGGGGATCAGAGCCAGTTCGCCTCGACCCAGGCCCGCACCGCGGGCGCGAGATGGTGGAGGTGAGCGCCGGGGTCCTCACGAATCTGGGTGGCGGAGATCGGCACGGTCACACGTTCGGCGTCGACGACGACAGGCTCGGCAGCGAACCGACTCGCCAGTTCGACGACGTACGCATCCGAGGAGAACACGGCGTGAGGACCCTCGTCGTGCGGCCAGGCATCGGTGAACAGCGCCATCCACTTCGCCCACAGCTCCTCGTCGTCGAAGTCGGTGCCGAGACGGTGACGGAGCTCGATCACGGTGACCTCGGGATGCAGCTCGGCGAGCCATGCCGCGCGCAGATGGCCGGGAGCGGTGTCGCTGCCGGGTGAGGTGTTCACGAACACCACCAGCAGCTCGCAGCGCCGCGCTGCCCACTCGATCATGTGCGAATGGCCGAGATGCGGCGGATCGAACCGACCGACGATCAGCCCGGTCGAGTGCACCGTCTCGTCGCTCATCGTCACCGGAGCTTCACGCCACCGGTTCGCCAGGACGATCGACGACGAGCGCGGCGAGCGACGCTGCAACCGACCTCCACCCGGACCCCAGGTGGCCCGCCTCCCGGTGCGACGGCTCGTGCAACACGACCGAACGAGTGAGACCCACCAGCTCGCGAGCAACCACATCACCTGCGCCACGTGCGGTCGACGATGCATCGTCGAAGCGAGCGACCGAGTCGTCACGCCGACCGAGCTGCATTGCGGCGGCACCTGCGGACGTTCCCGCGATCACTCGGTCGAGGTAACTCGCCCCAGCATCGGCGGCGACCTGATCGGCATCGTCGATCGACCCTGAAGGATCACCGGTGATCGCCCGGGCGAGCGCTCGCACGGACAGCATGTACGGCGTGACGCTCTCGACCACCTCGAGCACGGCCAGTGCCTCGTCGGCACGGCCGACCTGGCACAACGCCAATGCCAGGGTGATACGCGACTCGGAACCGTCGGCCCCCATCGCCAGCGACCGGTCGAGCGCGAGCTCGCTGATCGACAGCGCCCGATCGCCGAGGCCGAGGTGCACTGCGGTTCCGGCGGCGGCCATCATCGGGAACGACAAGTTGCCGAACGACTCGCTCATGGCCAGCGATTCCTCGATACCGCGCTCGGCCTCGTGGGTGCGACCGAGCGCCACCAGCGCCCGCATTCTCGGAGCGAGTGCCTGCACGACGCCGAACTTGTCGCCGATCTGACGGAAGTTCGTCAACGCGCGGCGTGACAGCTCCTCGGCTTCGACGAACCGCGACGACCACAGGTGGATCGCAGCGATCAGCGAGTCCATCATCGCCGGCGCCCACGCATCGCCCAGCTCCACCGAGTCTCGACGGACCTCGACGGCGAGCGCCTCGGCCTCCTCGAAACGCCGCTGGTAGAAGCGCACGTACGCGAGCAGACCAGCGGCCCAGCCGCGGCCGAAACGATCGCCGAGCAGGTCGAACTCCTGCGCTGCGGTGAGCAACCGGGTCTCGGCCAGCGCGGCGTCGCCCGACAGGAACGCGACCCAGGCCTGGTGCTGGCGCACCCAGGCGCGCCCGCGGAGGTCGTGCATACGCTCGGTGAGCGATTCGGCCTCGCCGAGCAGCCACTCGGCGTCGCTCAACGACCCGCCGAACACCTCGGCGAGTCCCCGCTCTCGCAGCGACGCCGCCAGCTCGGTGTCGTCGCCCAAATCACGGAAGATGTCGACGCTGGCGCCGAGCTCTCGTCGCGCCCCCGCGAGATCGCCGTCGCGCTGGTGCAGGACGCCGCGCAGCCGACGGGCGACACCTTCCTGGCGTCGATCGGCTGCCGCCACCGCGGCTTCGAGCGCATCATCGGCATCGGCGAGCGCGGGGGCCAGCGCCCGACGTTCGGTCTGCGCCTGCGCCCGCAGCAGCAACAACTCGCGGGCGATGGACGCATCGCTGGGTCCGAGGTCGAGCGCCCGCGTGGTCTGGCGGCGCACCTGGTTGAACGCCCCGACGTCCATCGATCGCTTGGCCGCCTCGTACAGCAGACCGACCGCCCGGTCGGCGATGTCGTCAGGCAGGCCCGGGACCGGTCCGATTTCCGCAGCCAACTCCGCGGCGCAAGCAGCGTGATGCGCCACCTGCTCGATCGGCACATTCTGCTCGCGTCGCATCACCGCTGCCGTGCCGCCGTGACGCTGCGCCCGCACGAGCTTCGTCAACGTCTGGTAGGCAACTTCGCGCACGACATCGCTGCGGAACTCCCACGTCGGGCCGTCGATCTCGAGCAAGCCGGACTCCAAGAGCTCCTCGAGGTCGTCGGGATCGAACCGCTGGTCCATCTCGACGGCGAACTTCTCCAACGACACGACCGGCCCCGACGCCCCGAGCACTGCGGCGTTGTCGATGATGGCTCGCTGAGCAACGGGCAACTGGTCGAGGCGGGCAGAGATCAGCGCCCGCAGAGATCCCGGCAGCGCCGTGCTGGCCGGGTTGGACTTGGCGAGTTCCGCGAGCTCGATGAGGAACAGCGGATTGCCGCCGCTGCGTTCGTACAAGTTGTCGACGAGCGCAGCGTTCGCCATCGGCCCCAGCACGGCACTGATCAACCTGCCTGCTTCGTCGTGGGTCAACGGATCCAACGGCATCCGGACAGTCACCGGGTGATCACTCACCGGCGGCCAGTCGATGTCGGCATCGTCACGTTGCGCCGTGACGATCAGCAGGGGCCGATCGACCAGCGAACGCGCCACACGATGCAACAGCTCCAGGATCAGCACGTCGGCCCACTGCAGGTCGTCGATCCACAACACGACCGGACCGGTCCTCGTGCGCCGTCGCAGCCCTTCCACGATCAACGAGAACAGGATCTCGCGGGCTTGCGCCGGCGGGACGTCGTCGAGTTCGGACGGATGGCCCACGAGATGGAGCACGCCCTCGACGAACCGTCCGAGCACGGGGTCGTCGGCGTCGAACCCGTACAGCTCGACCCCCTTGGCCCGACTCACCTCGCGGAGGAGTTCGGGCGGCGCGTCCTGGTCGAGTTCGAGACGCCGGAACAGCGCGGTGGCGATCGGCGCCCACACGTTCGTCTCGCCGTAGGGGGCGCATGCTCCCGAGAAGATGGTGACGGCCCGACTCGGGAACGCGTCGAGTGCTTCGGCGACAAGCCGGGTCTTGCCGGCCCCCGCTTCCCCCGTCACCGACACGATCGCACTTCGGCCGTTTGCCGCCATCGCCATGATCGAAGCGAGCAGTTCCCACTGCGTCGAACGGCCTACGAACGCGACGTCGTGGAACCTGGCACCGATCCGCGGGACTCGACGCCGGCGTCCCGTGACCCGCCACACCCGCACCTGCTGCGCTCTGCCACGAACGTCGAGCGTGTCGACCGGTTCGCGCAGGATCTCCTCCGAGGCGAGCGACTCGGTCGCGTCACCGATCAGGATGCCGCCGGGCTCGGCGAGGCTCTGCAGGCGCGAGGCGACGTTGACCACGTCGCCCATGGCGGTGTACTCGGCGGTGCCGGACACGTTGCCGACGACGACCTCACCAGTGTTGACGCCGATCCGCAGTCGAAGCGGACCGTCGAGGTCCGGTTGCTCGTCGACGAATCGTGCGAGCGATTCGTGCATCTGCAGCGCGGCGCGGATCGCTCGGTCGGCGTCGTCCTCGTGGGCCACGGGCGCCCCGAAGAGCGCGAGGATCCCGTCTCCGAGCACCTTGTCGATGCGGCCGCCGAAGGCGGTGATATCGGCGATCAAGCGCTCGAAACTGGCGTCGATCAGGCGCTTGACCCGCTCGGGGTCGAGGTGCTCGGACAACGCCGTGTACCCGACGAGATCAGCGAAAACGACGGTCACCACCCGGCGCTCCTCGGCGGCCGGCGGCGCAATCTCGTGACCGCACGCAGGACAGAACCTGGCTCCGTCGGGCAGCGTGGAGTCACACGAGGCGCAGGTGGTCATGTCAACGGGTGATCGTACGGCACGTCCACCCATGGGCGGGCCACCGTGCCGTGCCCGCTGCTGAGGGTCGCCCGGCATGCGGCTGACCCACGATCCCCCAAAAGGCTGATGCGGTGGCCGCGAATGGCCGGTAGACCTGTGTCATGGCCACGCCTCCCGCTCCCCCTGCACCTCCGGCCCCGGGCACCGTTGCTGCTGCCGGCGCCATCGACGCCCGCAAGACCTACGGCGTCGGCGACGCACAGGTCCATGCACTCGACGGCGTCAGCGTTTCGTTCGAAGCCGGCAAGTTCAGCGCCATCATGGGGCCGTCCGGGTCGGGCAAGTCAACGTTGCTGCACTGCCTCGCCGGACTCGACACCTTGACCTCCGGGGCGACGTTCATCGGCGACACCTACCTCGCGGCGCTCGACGACAAGGAGCTCACCGAGCTGCGCCGCACCAAGGTCGGCTTCGTCTTCCAGGCGTTCAACCTGATCCCGACACTGACCGCCGACGAGAACATCCGGCTGCCGATGATGCTCGGCGGTGAGGCGGGCGACAAGGAGTGGATCGACCATGTCGTCGCCACGGTCGGCCTCGGCGATCGTCTCAAGCACCGCCCGAGCGAGCTGTCGGGCGGCCAACAGCAACGTGTGGCCGTGGCACGGGCACTCGCATCGCGGCCGCAGATCATCTTCGCCGACGAGCCGACCGGCAACCTCGACTCGGTCACCGGCACCGAGATCCTTTCGTTCATGCGTGACGCCGTACGCGAGTTCGGCCAGACCATCGTGATGGTGACCCACGATCCGGTTGCGGCGTCGTACGCCGACCGGGTGGTGTTCGTCGGTGACGGAAGGATCACCGGCGAGATGGTCGACCCGGGCGTCGACCAGATCATCGACCAGCTCAAGCACTGGGACTGAACGTGAGCGCAGGGACCCTCATCGCTCGCAAGAGCATCCGGGCCCGCTGGGGCCGCACGCTCGCCATCTTGTTCGCGATCACCGCCAGCGTCTCGTTCGTGGTCGGCTCGTTCGTGCTCGCGGACAGCCTCCGCGCCACGTTCGACAACCTCTTCCAGGAACTCAACGAAGAGGTCGATCTCGAGGTACGCGCCGCCCAGGCGTTCGAGAGCGACGACGCTCGTGACCCGATCGATGTCTCGCTCGCAGAGTCGATTCGTGCGGTCGAGGGTGTCGCGATCGTCGAGCCGGTCCTGCAACGGTACGCGCAGCTCCTCGACTCCGACGGTGAGGCGATCAGCCCGCCGGGCGGCCCGACCATCGGCGTGTCGTGGGAAGGCGCCGACGGCCTGCAGGGGGTCACGATCAAGGAAGGTCGCGCACCGCAGGGGCCAGAGGAACTCGCCATCGACAAGGCAACCGCCGACGCCGAGGACTTCGCCGTCGGTGACACCGTCTCGTATCTCACCGACGTCGGCACCTTCCAGGGAACGATCACCGGCACGGTCGGCCTGGGTAGCGCGGACAGCTTCGGTGGCGCGCAGCTCGTTGCGCTCGACCTCGACACCGCGCTGGTGTACTTCGGCGCCGACGGGAGGGTCGACGCGATCGACATCTCGGTGGCGGACGGCGCCGACGTCGCCGCTGTGCAACGGGCGATCGAGGACATCCTGCCGCCACAGACCGAGGTGGTCACCGGCGAGGAGGTGGCGCAAGAAACCGCCGACGACGTCAACCAGTTCGTCAACGTGTTCGGAACGGGACTGCTCATCTTTGCCTTCATCACGGCGTTCGTCAGCGCGTTCATCATCAACAACGTGTTCCAGATCACGATCGGCCAGCGACTGCGCGAGCTTGCGCTCCTGCGCGCGGTGGGAGCATCCGGCCGCCAGGTCCGTTGGATGATCTCGGCCGAGGCCTTCGTACTCGGGGTGTTGGCGACGTTGTTCGGGGTCCTCGGCGGCCTGCTGGTTGCGCGCGGGCTCATCGCCGCCTTCGACGCGGCCGGGGCTGGATTCCCCGACACACAGACCGTCCTCCAATGGCGCACGATCGTGATCGCGGCGCTGGTCGGCATCGGCATCACGATGGTGTCGGTCATCGTGCCGTCACGGCGCGCTGCGAAGATCCCGCCGGTCGCCGCGATGCGACCCGAACTCGGATTCGCGGCGATGCGGTCGCGCCGTCTCGTCGCCGGCGTCGTCGTCACCATCGTCGGAGGGATGATGTTCGTCGTCGGATTGTTCATTCGTCCGGGAGGGACCGTCGGGTTGATCGCACTGGCCGGTATCGGCGCGCTCGTCCTGTTCCTCGGTATCGCCAGCCTGTCGTCGACGGTCGCCACGCCGATCACTCGAGTGATCGGCTGGCCGGTCGAGAAGCTGTTCAAGGTGCCAGGCGCCCTCGCTCGCCAGAACGTCGCACGTGCGCCGCGGCGCACGTCATCGAGTGCCTCGGCACTGATGATCGGCGTGGCACTGGTCAGCAGCACCGCGGTGTTCGCCTCGTCGCTGCGGGCATCCTTGGTCGACACGCTCGAGAGTGCGATCTCTGCCGACTACATCATCACCGACAGCGGATTCCAGGGGCTGTCGCCGGTGGTCAGCGAGACGCTCGGGACGGTACCCGAACTCGAAGCGGTCACCCCGATCCGCGGCATCAGCGGGCAGGTGGACGGCAGCACCAAGAATTTCGGTGCCGTCGACCCTGTCGCGTTCGACAAGCTGGTCGACCCCGACCTGCAGGACGGCAGCGTTGCTGACCTCGAACTCGACGAACTGCTGCTGCACAAGGATCCGGCGAACGATCTGGATGCCACGATCGGCTCGACGATCGACGTCACCTTCCAGAACGGCGTCGAGCGAACCCTGACCGTTGCGGGCATCTACGGCGATGCGACCTTCGGCAACTGGTTGATCGGCCTCGACACCTTCTCCAAGATCAGTGACGCCCCGGCGCGGGACTTCTTCGTGATCGCGAAGCTCGCCAGCGGGGTCGATCCGGCGACCGGTGATGCAGCGGTGGAGGCCGCAATGGAGCCATTCCCGCAGGCAAACGTGCAGACCAACGCCGAGTTCCTCGACTCGCAGGAAGCTCAGATCAACCAGCTGTTGCTGATCATCACCATGCTGTTGGCCTTCGCGATCCTGATCGCGATCCTCGGCATCTCGATCACGCTGGCGCTCGGTGTGTTCGAACGGACCCGCGAAATCGGATTGCTTCGTGCGGTCGGCATGAACAAACGTCAGACCCGCCGCTCGGTCAGGTGGGAAGCGGTGATCG
>Ga0307380_10009021_pt1 | contig 12695 bp, 8 predicted proteins | sample UN3MG_FD_202239 | JGI IMG/M metagenome (GOLD analysis project Ga0307380, IMG submission 202239) | Soil microbial communities from Risofladan, Vaasa, Finland - UN-3 | ecosystem: Environmental > Terrestrial > Soil > Coastal area > Acid sulfate soil | place: Finland: Risofladan, Vaasa | collected... | reverse complement strand
TTTTTTGCCATCATAATGGCCACGGCTTTCACGGATTGGGAGATCTGGCTGGCTTGCTCTTCGGTGACCGCTTGTCCAGGGGTTAGCCGCTTCTCTAAACCCGTTACCCGCCGGGTCAGATCACTGACAACCACGGCCGCCTGGTCTACCCGGTTTTCGGTGATATCCAGGCGGAGATCAAACTCCCGCTGTTCCCGGGCCAGGGTAATCAGCGCCTGACCTAGCTGTTCTACCTGGGTCAGGGCATCGGGCGCGGCCGACCCCTGGAAGGCGTCGCGCAGAATAACGTAGCACTCCTCCTGGTAGCGAATCACCCGTTCGCGGATCGATACCTTTACCCGGTTGGCATTAATGCCGAACAGCCAACCATTCAGGTAATCTAGAGGCAAACATTGCATATCTTGAGGGCCGCCGGCAGTCGTGATCTGAACGGTTTCTAGCTTCTTGGAGAGAACGGCATCGCGGTTAATGCGTTCCCGCTGGCCGGTGTAGCTGACGCCTAAGTAGTCACATAGTTGGCGCAACGGCACATAAAACTCTGAAATACCCAAAGGGCTGCGTGTTACACGTACCCCTTTGATTTCATCACCGTAAAACTCGACGATCCTTTCTTCGATTGGCATCAGGGCCCGGCCACTGTCGTCGCTCATCTTTTATCCTGTTTGAGTATATGATGAAACTCTTGTTTTCATTGGAATTTTCCGGTATAGCACAAGAGTTCTATAAAATTGTAAACCCGGATGGCCCTTGCGTCAAGAGAAGCAAAGTGATTTCTGTCTCGCCTAATGATGACAATGATCAGATGACCGCACGCTTCGAAAAGCCTATCATTTGATCAAGCGGAAAATCAATTGTTCCATTCTTGTGATAGACGCTCAAGCGAGAGTTGGATTACATGCCAAAAAAGAACCTTATAGGCGAAGGAACGGTGACTCATGAAGGAAAAGGCGATCGTCGAATGCCAGGGGCTCAGCCGGCAATACCAGATGGGCGAGGTCACCGTAAAGGCTTTACGCCACCTCGATTTACAGATAGAGAAGGGGGAGCTGATCGTGCTGTTAGGGCCTTCGGGTTCGGGCAAGACCACGACACTGAACCTCATTGGCGGCCTGGACCGGCCGAGTAGCGGGCAGCTTTTTGTCGACGGGCAAGATATCGCCCAGTTCGATGACAGCCGGTTGACGGCGTACCGGCGGAACAAGGTCGGTTTAATTTTTCAATTTTTCAACCTGATCCCGTCCCTGACCGCCAGTGAAAACGTAGAATTCGCCCTGGCCCTGACTAAGAAGAATGGGCAATTAGAGGAAGAGGCCGTCGATCTGCTGGGCCTGGTAGGCCTGAAAGATAGAGCAACGCACTTTCCATCGCAGTTGTCCGGCGGCGAGCAACAGCGAGTGGCTATCGTCCGGGCCCTGGCCAACCAGCCGCCATTGCTGTTGTGCGATGAGCCCACCGGTAACCTGGATGTCGGTTCCGGTCGCCGGGTGTTGGGGGTGATCCAGGATTTTCAGCGCCGAAACAAGACGACCGTGTTATTGATCACCCATAACACGGCCATCGCGCCCATCGGCGACCGGGTCATTCACCTGCGCGATGGGCAGATCGACCATATCGAAGTGAATCTCGAGCCCCAACCGGCCGAGGTGCTGACCTGGTAAAACAAGGCAATATGACCATGAACAAGATTTTGCTGCGTAAAACAGTTCGCGATCTGAAGAAAAACCGGGCCCAAACCATAGCCTTAATAACCGTTGTCGCCCTGGGTATGTTGAGTTACGTGGCTGCGGCCGGCGCGTTTCGCGACCTGGACACTTCCTACCAGCATACCTACGACCAGACCCATTTCGCCGACGTCACTTTCGCCGTCGCGGGCGCCCCGGAAAGCGTGCTTGAGGAAGTTACCAGGCTGGGGGGTGTGGCCGCCGCGACCGGCCGGTTGGTGATTGATGCCGGCTACCAGTTGCCCGGCGGCGAACCAATTCGGGCCCGGCTTATTGGGCTGCCCCCAGATCAGCACCCGGAAGTAAACGATGTACTGGTGCTGGACGGCCGCTACTTCGACCGTGGCGAAACAGAGGTCGTTCTGTTGGAATCTCACTTTGCCGATTATTATGGCATCGAGCCGGGGGATAAAGTGACGCCCATTATCAACGGCACGGTAACGCCGTTAGAAGTTGCCGGGACTGTGGCCAGCCCGGAGTATTTGGTCGTCAGCGCCAGCCGGCAAAATATTTTGCCCTCGGCGCGCTCTTTTGCCGTTCTCTTTCTGCCAATTTCGGCCCTTCAGGCCTCTTTTGCTATGGAAAGCACAGTGAATGACATTGCCGTGCTTTTCAACGAAGGAGCGGGCCAGGAAACGGTTATCGCCGCCATCGAGGCGATCCTTTCGCCTTACCAGCTTGAGTCCACCCTCCTGCAAGCCGACCAGCCCTCCAACGCCGCTCTTCGCCTGGACCTGGAAGGCTTCCGCGAAGTGGCCTTGATAATGCCCATTATTTTGCTCCTGGTCGCTGCGGCCTCCATTTACATCATGCTCGGCCGCACAGTGCTGGCCCAACAACAACAAATAGGCCTGATGAAGGCGCTGGGCTACAACAACCGGACTGTGCTGGTCCACTACCTGGCCTACGCCCTGGTGATCGGCCTGATCGGCACCGTAGTCGGGCTACTCCTGGGTCTGTTACTGTCCCGCCAGATCACACTGGTGTATGCTCAAGAATTGGGCATCCCCCTGGTAGAATCGCGCGTCTATGCCGACCTGGCCCTGAGTGGGGCCATTTTGAGCCTGCTCTTTGCCGCCGCCGCCGGCCTTGGACCGGCCCGGAGCGCTACCAAACGGACCCCGGCCGAAGCGATGTATGTGGATCCCTCGACGGCCCAGATGGCCGGCCGGCGCTCCTTCCTGGAACGCTGGTTTCGCCTACCACTGCCTTGGCGATTACCTTTGCGCAACGTCTTTCGCGCCCGCCGCCGGACGATCAGCAACGTGATCGGCATCGTCTTTGCCTTCATCCTCATCCTGATGACCTTCAGCTGGGTAGATTCTATGCAATATATGCTGGCCCAGACTTTTGAGGAACTCGCCCGCTGGGATGTGTCCGCCCAATTCAATAGCCCACAGTCGGAAGCGCTGCTCGCTGATATCGCCGCCTGGGACGGCGTCAAGGCGGTGGAACCGGCCATCGTGTTGCCGGCGACCGTGCGCGCAAACGGGCAGCAGAAGGATATTGTGCTGACGGCCTTTGCTCCGGAGCAGCAGATGCAACTTCTAAAATTGACCGGGGAGATTGATCAGGCAGGCGCTCTGGGTAAGGGAAAGATCATTTTAACCCCGCTTCTGGCCAGCGATTTGGAGCTGGCTGCCGGCGACGAGGTCATGGTAAATACAGCCTTGGGCGAACGCATCTTTACGCTTTCGGCCAACAGTGACGAGATGGCCGGTGAAGTGGCCTATATAGCCTTAGCCGAAATCCAGGACCTGGCTCCGGCGCCCATATTCAACTTCGTCTATGTGCAGGCCGATCCGAACCTGGCCAGGCAGGTCAAACAGGAGCTGTACCAGTTGCCCGGCGTCGGGATGGCCCAGCTTCGATCAGACGTGAGAAGTGACATTGAACAGCTCGTGGGTCTTTTCCTGGCCTTCACTGGCATCATGGTCTTCCTGGCCCTGGCCATGGCCTTCGCCCTGTTATTCAATACCATGACCGTGAGTGTGCTCGAACGGCAACGAGAGTTAGCCACCATGCGGGCCATCGGCGCTGGCCGGCACCGTCTCGTCGGCCAGTTAGCCCTGGAAAGTCTGATCACCTGGCTCCTGGCGCTGATCCCCGGCATGGTCCTGGGTTATCTGCTGGCCGTGCAAGTTGGCAAGGTTTTTAGCAGCGAATTATTCAATTTCACCATCGTGATCCTCCCCCGTACCTATATCATCACGGCCCTGGGGATCTTGTTGACCATGTTGGTAGCCAGTTGGCCCGCTTTCCGTCGCATTAGCCGGATGAACCTGGCCGAAGCGACGAAGATCCTTACCTGAGATGCCAGATAATAGGCCTTCGCGGCGACAGGCCCACAGGCAACAAGCTAAATAGCGTCAGGTATCTCCAGCCCCTCCAGCTCCTCTACAGATCTTTTCATCACGTCGAAGCCTCCTTGCCAGAAATCCCTTGAGTGGATATCTATCCCGGCCTGGCTCAGGATCCGGACCGGTGAATCAGATCCCCCGGCCGCCAGGATCTTTAGATATCTTGGTTTGAATGCTTCCCCCTCTGCCAGGTATTGCTGGTACAAAGCCAGCACCAGGAGTTGGCCAAAAGCGTACGCATAAACATAAAAAGGCGCCCTGTATATGTGGGGCACCGCCAGCCACTCCAGGCTAAATTCTTCGCTGATGCTGACGGCATCGCCAAATTGTTCCACCAGATTTTGGAAATAGAGTTCTGTGAGATCATCGATCCTGGCCCCGGCATTAACCCGACTGTGCGCTTCTCGCTCAAACAAGGCAAAGTATGCTTGGCGCATAATCGTCGCATAATGGGAATCCATCTGCTGGAAAAGAAGATCCCGCTGGGTTTCAGGATCGGGGTCTTCGGCCAATAGCCGGTCCACTACCAACATCTCTCCGAAGGTGGATGCCGTTTCGGCCAGGGGTAACGAGGCGTCTTGGGTCAACGCCGAGTGATGATCGGCTAACATGGCATGAATAGCATGCCCTAGCTCGTGGGCCATGGTCGAAATATCGTTTGGGCGGCCATTGTAGGACTGCAATATCCACGGGGTCAGCCCAGGGCTGACCGTGGCGCAAAAAGCGCCGCCGCCTTTTCCTTTGCGCACTTCACTGTCCAAATGGTGTTCGGCAAAGACCCGTTCGGCCAATTCAGCCACCTTGGGGTCAAAGCGCCGGAAGCTACGCAGAACCAACCGGACAGCGTCGGCAAATTCGTAACGTTTCTCACTCTTAATCACTGGCGCATAAATATCATAACGGCGCAGCTTATCCATGCCCAACCACCTGGCTTTTAATCGAAAATAGCGCTGGAAAAGTGGTGCGTTGGCCCGGCTTACCTCGAGCAAGAGGTCCACGACCTCGTCAGGTATGTTATTGGCTAAGTTCCGGACCGCGATAGGCGAGGCATATCCCCGCAAACCGATGGACTCGCTACCCCAATCTCGCACTAAATACTGGTAAATCTGGCCAAGAACCGGTTTGTCAGCTTCATAAACCCGTAAGAGTTCTTTATAAGCCGCTTCTCGTATCGCCAGATCGGGATGGCGATAATAGACACTCAACTCCTCCCGGTTAAACGATTCCTCTTGCCCGTCAACCTTTAACCGGAAGGTATACCGGTCGGTAATTATGCTTAAAAGCGTCTGCAAAGCAGCCGCTCCGTTGACGTCTTTCAGGTTAATGATCCGCTCCTCACTCTCCGAAAGGGTGTAAGGTCTCTCCAGCCGTAACGCCTCCAGCCAGTACCGATAATCGCCGGCGGTGTCCATGAGCCGCGCGGCCGGTTCGTCGGGCAAATCCTTCCACCACAGATCGAAGAAGAGAATTCGATTATTCGCCTCGGCCATCAACTGCTGGGAACGGGCAAGTCCGGCCTGTGCGTCCTGATCCTGCGTATCGGCGGCAAAGCTGAGGCCGCTAAATGAATAAAGTCGCATCACCTGGCGGGTCAAACTTTCATAGGCCTGTAACATCTCCATGAATGTGGCTGCTTCCAGGTCAGCCGAAAGGTCCGCCCGGAAAGCCTCAAATGCCAGAAGTTGCTCCTCCAGACCCTCAGTCGCTTTCTCCATTTCCGGGGTATTAAAGCCTGGGAAGAGGTCGTCTAAACGCCAGGGCTCCTGCTTATATTCAATTTCAGACACCATTCACCTCCTTCAAATACGGGGCTTTCTCTCTTGAACGGGCGACTTGTTGTAGCCATCAGGGGAAAAATACCCCGCTAAATATCCTGAAAAATAGTTCTGCTATAGTATCCATCTCATTGGCAACTGCCAACAGTTGCTGACAGCCTGCTCTTCATCTGAGCAAATTGACAATCCATTATTCCAGGACTTGGCTCGTTTTCGGCCAGAAAAAGATACAATAAGTATTTTATTCGTTATTATACCGTTTTATGCAGGATATTATTCGTTTATTCAACGATTAGTTGCGAATGTAATCCGGGAACAGTTGATCAACAACTGTAGTCACGTAAGGTGTAAGTCGGATTGGCAATCCGACCTACAAGCAGGCTCCTGCCCCCACGCTGTTCTTAAACAGTTGAAAGAGTAGTATCAAGATTGCGACAATGGTGAACTGTTTGCGGCCGATAAGCGGCTTTTCGGTCGCTTCAGCAACGCCTCCTGGACCGTTAGCGCCGCTTCAACAAGGCGCCCAGGCCGACGATAATCAGGATCAGGGGCTACCAATCACCGAAGCTAAGACCTATGTAAGGTGTAAGTCGGATTGGCAATCCGACCTATAAGCAGGCTCCTGCCCCCACGCTGTTCTTAAACAGTTGAAAGAGTAGTAGCAAGATTGCGACAATAGTGAACTGTTTGCGGCCGATAAGCGGCTTTTCGGTCGCTTCAGCAACGCCTCCTGGACCGTTAGCGCCGCTTCAACAAGGCGCCCAGGCCGACGATAATCAGGAACAGGGGCCACCAATCACCGAAGCTAAGACCCAAGAGGAAGATGAAGGCCACGGCGCCGATCAACAGCCCGCCGATCAGGCTGCTACTGGCCTTTTCTGACAGGTAGCCATCATGCCGGTAAGCGCGCCAGGCTCGTTCCAGGTTATAGGCGGCCGGGATGAGGATAAAGACCGCCCACCAATTCCCGGAAAGATTCACCGAAAAGACGTTGCCCAGTAAAAAAAAGAGGCCGACGCCGATGAGCACGACCCCGCCAAGCCAGCGGTTATCGCTTCGAGCAGGCTCGATTTCGAGGGAGCGCCCCGACTCATTCAGCTCAGCCTGTTCCTCTTCCTTAAGTTTTTTTATTTCGTCGGTCATTACTTACTGCCTCCATCATTAGAACGCCTGGCAAATCATGCAACTTGCCTTGGTAGGTTTACACAATTCTCTATACGACAGTTGTCAGGCCCGGTTGCAGCCTGAAGCGCCGGTCAACTTTACTCGTTACTCTTGACCTGATAAGATCGTTAGCCTATGCTGTTTTTTATCGGCGACACTCTTCAACGAATTCTTCATGGAACATCACATTCCGGGACAGGGCAATTAGGTGGGGGGAGTGGCTAAGGTAACAGGAGACAGACAATGACCGGCGATGAAATAAAAGAACCTGAGTTTCGAGACCAAACCCAGTATGTGGCAACCAGCAGTCTAAAGAAACTGTGGAAACGATCCATTGGCCTGGCCCATGGAAAAACCCAGGCAGACCTTTTCGCCGAAGCCGCCCAGGAAGACAAGTCCACATTTAGCCTGGCAAAAGATTATCTAAAGATCCAGATTTTCCAATGGGTGGGACACTATCTCAAGAGTCGCTTCAGACCAAAGTGGCCCTTTGCCGATTACAGGGCCTTCGAGGACGACAACGGTATCTATAATCTGGCTGCCTCGACCAGGAACCCGGATCCGGCCGAGCCGGTGCAGATCGCTTTAGCCGGCGACTGGGGATCAGGGACAGAAGATGCCTTTGATGTAGGCCAGAGCGTCAATCTGGGCTTTCCCCATTACACCATTCACCTGGGCGACATCTACTACGTCGGCACCAAGAAGGAGATCCAGGAAAATATGCTCGGCGGGCGGGTGCAGTGGCCGTTAGGATACCGGGCCAGCTTCGCCCTCAACGCCAACCACGAGATGTATTCCAAGGGAAAAGGATACTTTACACACCTGCTACCGGCATTGGGTATCAAGGGTGATCATGGGCAACGAGCCAGCTTTTTCTGTCTGAAGAACGATCATTGGCTGCTAATCGGCCTGGACACCGGTTACAACTCCGTCGGCGTCCCGATTTTGGAGATGATCTTCAGGCCTGATTGCCGCCTCCATCCGCAGCTTATGGCCTGGTTGCAAGAGGAAGTCAGGCTGCAGGACGATCAGCAGCGTGGGGTGATATTGTTGAGCCACCACCACTATTATTCCCAGTTCGAGTCCGCCTACAACCGGCCGGCGCAGCAACTGGCCCAGCTTCTCCAACGGCCGGCTCTGTGGTTCTGGGGACACGAACACCGCTTCGCCCTCTACGGCAAACACGCCACGGAGAAAGGCCAGCTGCAGGTTTACGGCCGCTGCCTGGGCCATGGCGGCTTGCCCATCGAGGATATCGCAGACGAGCCGAGACAGGGCCAGAAATACCAAAACGGCCTTGTTTTATTTGATAAGCGAGAACGCACTCGCATTGGTGCTTTAGAGGTACCGGTAGGTTACAACGGCTATGCCAATCTAACCTTTGTCGGGAAGCGACTCACGGTAGAATACAGGGACACCCGGCAACTATTGGTCACAGAAAAGTGGGAAGTTGGCCCTGGCGGCGTCCTAAAAGGAGTGGCCATTGAACGACACATCGACGACGAAGATTTGGTTTTGCACGAGGGCGCCAGCCTGGACGACGCCATAGCCTAAGCGAAAAAGCGTATTTATTCACCTTGGGAAAATCTTGACAAATTAGAACATATGTGCTATTCTAACGCCGTCAAACATCACTTATATTGACCGTTCCTTGCAAAAGCTGAACCTTGTTTAGCAGCTGGCCGGGCTTAGACTGGAATACTAATTTCCGGTCCAGGTCCGGCTTTTTTGTTGGGACAAGGACAGGTCTGAAAGAATTGGCGATCAGGCCAATAAAGGAGTAATCATGACCATTCCGCATACTTGAGAGCAAACAGATCCGTGTTCATCCGCGTTCATCCGTGTTCAAAAAAAGGAGAAATTAAATGGCCGAACTCACCCGTAAAGATGTCATCGCCATCGTCGGCGTCGCCGGCCGCCAGGCCCGCCTAGCCGGGGTGGACCTGTCCGGGTTAGACCTTTCAGAGCTTAATTTGTACGGCATCGACTTAATGGGCGCGAATCTGGCCCAGACCAATCTGCAACGTACGCGCCTATCCAAGGCCGAGATGGGTTGGGCCAATCTGGCGGGAGCTAACCTGGAAAAGGCTTACCTGCGCGAGGCCAATCTGGTCGGCGCCGATTTAAGCCAGGCCGATCTGAGAAGAGGCGTTCTGATCAACGCCTGCCTGATTGGGGCCAATCTACAGGGGGCCGACCTGCGCGGAACCCTGCTAAGCGACGCCGATCTCAGCGGTGCCAACCTGGCGCTGGTACGTATCGACGAAGAGACAAAGTGGCCGGACGGTTTTGATCTGATCGATCACCTGGGTTTTGCCGGTAACGCCAAAGATGGGGTCTACTGAGTCAAAAAGGGCACAAATTGGGCTTGACATTTACCGAAAACCGGGTTAGTATATTTGAAACTAGACTATTTCCACCTAGAGTAATGGAGTTATGTCGTGTTCAAGGCTAATTTTGTGGGTCGAAGCCGTGAGCTAGAGGTCCTGAATCACCTTTGGGAATCTCCCCAGGCTCGGCTCTTAATTTTATACGGCCGGCGGCGAGTAGGCAAGACGCGTTTGCTCACCCATTGGCTGCAGAGCGAAAAAAAACATGGTCTTTATTGGGTCGCCGAACCAGCCTCGGCCCTCACCCAGCTACGCTCCTTCTCCCAGGCCCTAATCAGCTTCATCGATCCTGAGGCGGAGATCCCCCCGGATTTTACTTTCTCCAGTTGGGAGCTGGCTTTTCGCCAGTTGGCCGTATACGCCCAGGAGCGGCGGGTGGCCTTAATCATCGATGAAGTCACTTATCTCATCGACGTCAATCCCGACTTCGTAGGCGTTCTGCAAAAAACGTGGGATCGCTGGCTTAGCGATTCCAGCCTGTTATTAGCCCTGGCCGGCTCGCAAATGGGCCTGATGCGAAAACATCTATTGGACTATGCCGCGCCGTTACACGGCCGGGCCACGGCCCAGATGCAGCTACCCCCTTTGCCTTACGGCACAACCAAAGAATATTTTCCCAACTTCGACGCCGTGGAACGGGTGATTCTTTACGCCATGTGGGGTGGCGTGCCCGCCTATTGGGAACGTCTCGACCCTGATCTGCCGGTTATTGAGAACCTGCGCCGCAACATCTTGCCCTCTCACGCCTGGATGGTTGACGAATCCCGCATCTTGCTCCAGGATTTCATCACCGATCTGCACAACTACGTGGGCATCATGCGGGCCATCGCCGATGGGCAGCCGGCTATCAGCGAAATCTCCGACCGCACCGGCATGAATAGCAGCAAAGCTTCCTTCTACTTGAGCGTTTTACGCGACACCGGATTTGTCGAGCGCCAGGTGCCAGTCAGCCAGTTCGGCATTGACTCGCGGCGCGGCCGCTACTTTGTAACCGATCCCTACCTGCGTTTCTTCTACCGCTTCATGTCTGCTTACCAGTCCAAACTGGCCCTGGGCCAGACCCAGCAGATGGTCGAACTCATTCAGGACGGCTTGCCCAGCTTCATCCAAAACAACTCCTGGCAGGAACTATGCCGGGAATGGCTTCTCCGGGCCAGTTCCAACGGGGAAATCCCGGTAGCGGTGGAGGAAGTGGGCAGCGAATGGGCTAAAAATTACACCATCGATGTAGCCGGTATCAGCGAAGAGCACAGAAGCCTGGTACTGGGCGACTGCTTCTGGCAAGAGGAGCCGGTCGGCCTGGAAGTTGTTGAGGATCTGCTCCGCAAGACCTCCCAGATCGTGCCCAAAAAGAGTGACTCCTGGTCAATCTATTACGTGATCTTCTCGGCCGGTGGCTGGACCAAGGATGCCATGAATAGCGCGGAAAAAGTAATGAAAGAGGCCGGCCGGCGCCGGCGCTGGCAGCCGGTTGGCATTCGTTTGATAGACCTGAAGGAGGTAGACAGTGATTTAGTGCGCTGGTCGCTTTAGACCACCGCCGACCGCCATTAAGGCAAATAAAAAGACCCTTGTCGCTATCTGACCAAGAATGAAGACAAGGGCCTATGTGATGGGACATTTCAAGATCCGCATCTGTTGATACATTATGTAGATTATCATCAAAACGGCTCTCTCGTCAAGTCCCCCTAATTTGCCCCACATTCTCTCGAGAAGAAGATAGCGGCCGACGGCGTAAGTTTCATCGCCGCCAGTTGTTTCTTACCGCCACGAACCGAACTTTTTCGGTCTTTTTGGGCTGCCGGCCCCTGGTTGTCATCCGTGATGACCGTCAGGGTCGGGTGGCCGATGAAGCCCAGAAATTTACCATATAGAGTAACTCTCTAGAGTAACTCTATATGGTCTAGAAGAATCGCTTCATCCGTCCCCATAAAAGCAAAAAAGCCAGTCCCATTGTGGTTAATCCAGGGCACTGACTTCATTTGCTTACACAATTGAACCGCTGATTGCTCGGATGGCCGGTCGCAACTGGTCCTTGCGCCCGTACCGTCGGTAATCGAGCCCCTTTAATGGGGAGGGGGTTTTTGTATCCCCAGACGGTTCTATTCAGAACCTTAACACAAGCGGATCCGGTCGTCAAGAATAATTCTTAACCTCTTCAGGGCATTTACATTTTCGGTTAGATCGAAGACCTGTGGGGTTTGCTACCAGGGTGCTTATGCAGCGGCATGCGCCAAAACCCCGCAGCTCTCTCCAGATGTTTCTACTTTGAACAAGCCCCTTGAACAAGCCCCTTGTACAAGCCCTGTTGACCTATTCAAGAGGCTGGTTTTGTCCTTACCTTGCAAGGGGCAGGCCCTGGTAAGTGACCGGCCGTCGGCCACCGGGAATCAGTATTGTCTGGTTGGCGGTAGCCGGGGGCCGGCAAGGCTCCTTATGGGGCCGATCCGGCCGCCGTGACCTCAACAGTGTTGGGGTCTAACGCAAAAAGGCCAGGCGCGTGACGTTTGCACCTGACCTTTATTGCTTTCAGAAAAAAAGCCACATATCTCTCGACCAGTGGTGCATCCACACCGCTGGTTATCGAGCCCCTTTACTGGGGAGGGGGATTTTGTACCCCCATGTGGCTTCATACCAACTTAACATGGAGGATAACACAGCCTGAACCTGACGTCAACCGGTGTAAAGGTGCGAGGTTTTGACCGAGATCGCCCCAGAGGCAAGACTGAATAAACTGCGCAGCTTTCCGAAGACAATTAGGTCCATTCTCCATCACAGTATGATCGCCATCCGGTAGGTTCTGTGGCTGTGTTGGGTTCAAATGCCCGACCTAAAAAGGTCTGCCGAAAGCGGAAAGTTCACTGATTCCACTTTCGGACCATCCCAGGCGTTGCTGGCCGCCCAACGACGCCTGGAACAACTGAGAGCAGCAAGACAACGGCCGCCAAGAGCCTCTGTGGCGATCTCCTGGCCGCCGGCGCCCGAATACCCGTCGTCCCCGGCTGGTAAGCCGTTGAGTGATGGCAAAACTCCGCCATCGCTCCCGGCCCCACCCAATTCCGCTGAAAGGGTCACTGAGGGCAATATCAAACATGGCCGGTCGCCCTTTACCGTGCGCCTACAACCGGCCCTGGCTCTGGCCATCTTAGGCGCCGGAAAAGCGCCTGCCGGCCGGATCTGGCTGTTGTGTCGTTATTTAGACGAAGCGGGGCGGGGCTGGCTGGCGACCGACCAGGTCCGCGATCAATTGACTCGAGAAGAAAGTCTCTCTCGCGTATGCGGCCG
>Ga0307380_10009018_pt1 | contig 12698 bp, 14 predicted proteins | sample UN3MG_FD_202239 | JGI IMG/M metagenome (GOLD analysis project Ga0307380, IMG submission 202239) | Soil microbial communities from Risofladan, Vaasa, Finland - UN-3 | ecosystem: Environmental > Terrestrial > Soil > Coastal area > Acid sulfate soil | place: Finland: Risofladan, Vaasa | collected... | reverse complement strand
CGACCTTACTGACTGCGTCCCGCATATCCGCCAGGCCTTCGATCGGCCCGACCGTGACGCCGTGGTCCATGGGGATAATTACCGTCCTGTGCGAATTGCGGTCGATTATCCGCTCGAGTCTAATCTTTTTGCCTATCATAGCCTAATCTCCAAATAGGGATCATTTCCATAGAATCTACCCAAACCCGCCCAAAAGGCAAGAAAAAAACTCCCCACCCCTGGCATCTGTAACGCCGCACCGCTGTGCTTAGATGTGTGTAAAGGCATAATCATCAATAGTCGATTGAGCGGGATACGCATTTTTTTGCCAATCCTCTTGACGTGCCGGGCGTGCTGCACTATCATCTTCAGCGATAGCTGAAGTGGACCAGATGCTGCAATTGAAGGCTTATATCTGCCATGCGTGGATACAATCATAGTTCAGGGGGAGGACAAGGGAAAATGGGACTGATTTATGAAGATAAGATTCTCTCGTCATGCAAAAAGAAGAGCTAAATTGTGCAATATTTCAGAATCCGTAATTTTAAAGGTTCTTGAAGGCAAGGACTTATCCCGTAAAGGAACGCATGAAATCGTAGAAGATGTGCAAGGATTCAAGTATCCGTTAAAAGTTGTAGTTGCCGTTGAAAATGATATAATAACAATAGTAACAAATTATCCTTTGAAAAAAGGAAGGACAATATGAAAGTATATTACGACGATGAAGTAGATGCTTTGTATTTAAAGCTTGGGGATGAGATCCCGGACGGGGCTATAGAAATTTCTGAAGGTGTTAATTTAGATACAACCTCGCAAGATAAGATAGTGAGCATAGAAATTCTAAATGCTTCCAGGAGAATGGATTTAAGAACGGTTTTATCTTACTCGCTTGAATTTGATAAGGATTTGATACTCAACAAATAAAGTTGTCCAGGAACTCTCTGGTCACAAGAACGTCAGTGGGACTATGGCTCGCACCTACGTCCTGAACAAAGGCGCCGTGGCATGCGCAGCCCAATTGACGGGCTTTGGCTAGGTATGTACAGAAAGAGAAAATCTATGTTAACCGTCTCATACAGACTGTGCAAATGTTGTTAGGCGCACTGGCAATATGGTACAGAATCCGTATTTTCAGAACGTGGCTTCTGAGTTCATCGCGATTGCGATTATCGTACTCGTGAGTTGGACTGCCTACAGGTTCACACAGCGCCGTGCCCTGCTGCGGTTCTTTCATTGTGTGGGAACGAAACGTGTTGTCCTTTATTTGTCAAACCTCAAGATTCGAACCGGTGGGGCGATTGGCGTCGACGAACAGCCGCGCAGTTTCGGCGAGACCGCTATACCGCTTTCCGAGGTGAACATCATACCGTGGTTTCAGAGGCTTTTCAACTTTCTTGTTCCGGGGCTCTCGTCGCAGCCTGGGATCTTCCGGTGGCTCCTGATATCGGACGTGACAGTCGCTCGCAAGGCGATACAAGAACGGCCAGCCGTTCTGCGTCGTTCTCCGGGCTGCAGGAAACGACTCTGCGACTGTTGAGGTATTGTATGAGCGAGGTTGTGAGGAATCCGATGGCGTCTAACCATCGGCTGCACCCGACGGACGCTGAAGCTGTCGAAGAGCGGCCGCGGATAAGCCAGATTGCGTTGGCAGTCAGGTGACCAGTGAGTACGTGTACATCATGAATCCTTACGTCCTGTGAAAAGGTGGGCAACTCTTGACGCTTGACATAATCCAGGTGAGTTGATATTGTTTCAGCTATAGTCGAATACATACGAGTAGAGTATGAGGGAGAGGTGTATAATGTGATGGAACATCATTGACGATTCATTTGGTAGCGTGCAGATATGATGGCGAAGCAATTCTACGACTGGCAGACGTCCGGCGGAACCGACGATGTGATGAGACTGGTTGACTGCCTTGAAAGAGCGGACGTCGCGTGGTGCGCTATTGGGGGCGTGGCGGTGAACCACTGGGCCCAACAGGCCATGGTAACCCAGGATGTGGACTTAGTTGTTGCCGCCGAGGCGGTCGAGCGCACCGTTTCACTGCTTGAGGAAGCGGGATTCCACAGCGAGAGATTCGAGAGGTCCATCAACTTCAAGGGACGTTCGGATGTCAGTATTCAGCTCAGCACGGAGGATTTCTACCGGGATTTCCCTTCCCGTGCCGTCGCGGCTGATGTGCACGGCATCCTCCTGAGAGTTGCCTCGCTTGAGGACACTCTCAATGGCAAGATGAAGGCCTGGTCCGAGCCTGGGCGAAGGCAGAGCAAACGCCTCAAGGATCTGGCCGATATCGCCCGTCTTGTTGAGGCGAACCGGCATCTCTGGGATATGCTCACCGGCGACCTGAAGCAGCAAATTCAGCCTCCGGAAAAGACATGAAGCAATAAAATGGGGTCAACTCCTACTCCTGTGGCAGGCGCATTTTTTCGTAGAACTCGGCGTATTTGTCTTTGTCGTCCGTCTTTCGATATATTATCGTCATCGCAATACTTCCATGCCCCGTAATCTTCGGGCGGGAAGAGTTCCCTGCTGCTCCTGTAGCCGAACTCCATATAGTCGACGCCGCCTTTGGAGAGAGCCTGGTAAACCGCACGAACAAAGTCGTCCGTGAAGTAGTGGTTGTTGATAAGCCCGCCGTCTCTGATTGTGCAATCGAGCACTTTGATTTGTTCTCTGTACATATTCCGACCTTTTACAAATGTTCTCTAAAGTTTATCCAGTATTTTTTCCACCACCTCGGGAGCAACCTCGACGGCGTATTGTTCGTTCCGGCGATAAACCCTGCCTATCTCGCTAATCAATACGAATTTCGGCCATTTATTCACCGCTTTCTTGTCACGTTTTATCAAATCAATCAAGTCCTTATCGGCCAAATCCTCCGGCAATGTTACCGGGACATTGAGTTTTTCGAGGATTCGCCGGATTCTCTCAAGCCTGCCCGGCTCGGCCAGTTGCATTTCAATCTCGATCAGACCGGCTGCGACGATACCTATAGCGACGGCCTCGCCGTGAAGCAATCCGAAACCGCTGGCCGCCTCAACCGCATGCCCGATGGTGTGGCCGTAGTTAAGAATTCTTCTTAAGTTCTTCTCGCCCGGATCGGCCTCGACGACACCGCCCTTTATTTTGCAGTTCCAATGGGCCACTTTTTCCAGTACATCCGTCTTTCGCTCCAGAACTGCGTCGAGATTGCTTTCGAGAAAATCAAAATATTCACTGTCGGCGATAATCGCATGCTTGACGGATTCGACAAGTCCGGCACGGAATTGCCTGTCATCCAGCGTTGCGAGAGTCGCTACGTCGATATAAACAGCCGTAGGGTGCCAGAACGCGCCGAAGGCGTTCTTGCTGAGGCTGGAATCGACCCCGGTTTTTCCGCCGACAGACGAATCGGCCTGGGCCACAGTGGTCGTCGGTATCTGGAGGACCGGCACTCCTCTTTTGAACACGGCCGCTGCGAATCCTGCGATGTCGCCAACCGTTCCGCCGCCGAGAGCGACAACAAGCGTATCTCTGCCGAGATATGCTTTTTCCATTGCCTCTATTATGGAGACTGTCGTATCTATATTCTTCGAAGTCTCCCCGGCGGGACTTATAATGAACATAGGAACGTCCCTTTGCCCCAGGAGCTTCTGCAAATGGCCGGCCGAGACCAGATTCTCATCGGTGACGACAAATTTGTTATACCTGGCAAAATCAGCTTCTATTCGAGGCCACAACGAGCCAAGAATGTCAGTGCCGATTTTTATCCTGTAGCTCGCCGCCGGCGAGGCTGGAATTTTAATATCTTGCTCGAACATCATATAAACCTATATACACAGAAAACCCAGGTTTTACGGCAAACAGCACTAACCAAATATGCCTGAGGTAATCGTCCTGGGTTTTATCAACGACACAAATTCGGTAATATAACCTATTTACGTGATGTTTGCAACACTTTAAATGGCCATGTAAATTCCGGTTTTGTGTGCCGTACTTGAGTTTTTGCTCTTGCTTTCGGAACCGCTCGCTGCTATATGTTGTGTCATGGAGACAAAACTGGCTGTTCCAATAGCAGCGAGAAATATCGACCAGGCGGGGACGCAAATCGAATCCGCGCGGGCGGCAGGGGCCGATATACTTGAGCTGCGAACGGATTATCTTGAGAACCTTAACGTCGATCTGATTAAGAAGCTGATTGCCGGGATAAAAAACGCCGGCGATAAAAAGCTCCCTATAATTGTAACCTGCCGTGACAAGCAGCAGGGCGGGGCGATTGATTATCCGCAGAAGCTTCGAGTGGATATCCTGGCGGCCGCCCTGAAAGCCGGGGCGGAATTTATCGACTTCGAGTATGAAAATTTCCTCACTATCGAAGGTCAGGAAAAAATCAGGCTGGCGCTGTCGCAAAGCTCAAAGGGCCGGCTGATACTGTCGACACACAACTTCGAGACAAAATTCGACAACATCGGGAAATTGTATCGCAAAATCCTGAATGTATGCCCCGTAGCGATACCCAAGCTTATCTACGTCGCCAATCATATCAACGATTGCTTCGACGCCTTTGATTTGCTGCATCAGACCAGTGCCGAGCGAATTATCTTCTGCATGGGCGCCGGCGGCCTTATCAGCAGAATCCTCGCTAAGAAGCTCGGCTGCTTCGTCACCTTCGCAAGTATCGACGAGATTAACGCCACGGCACCGGGCCAGTTGACCATCAAAGACCTCAAGGAATTGTACCGCTATGATTATTTAGATACCCAGACCAGGCTTTACGGCGTGATCGCCAACCCGGTCGGGCATTCGCTAAGTCCGGCGATCCACAACGCGTGCTTCGGCGACAAGCAGATGAATAAACTCTATCTGCCCCTGCTGGTGGAAGGGGGCCAGCAAGAATTCGACTCGTTTATACATCAGGCCCTGCTAAGAAAGTGGCTGAACTTCCGCGGCTTCAGTATCACAATCCCGCACAAGCAAAATGCCCTGGCTTACGTCCGGGCAAGTCGCGGTTACGTCGAGCCGCTGGCGCAGAAAATCGGGGCGGCAAATACCCTGCTCGTCGGCCCGGACGGCAAGCTGGAAGCTTATAATACGGATTACGCCGGCGCACTGGACGCGATCACGTCCGGGATGAAAATTACCAAAGCCAAGCTGAACGGCCTGCCCGTCGCGGTGGTCGGCGCAGGCGGCGTCTCAAGGGCAATCGTCGCCGGGCTAAGTGACGCCGGCGCCGAGATCAGGATTTACAACCGCACCGTCGAAAAGGCCGAAAAGCTCGCCGCAGAGTTCAATTGCGAGTTCGCGCCGTTGGACGACTTGAAGAGCGTAGATGCGAAATTGCTGATAAACTGCACCAGTATTGGAATGCACCCGAACGTCGAGGCGTCGCCGGTGCCTGCCGAATCCCTCAAAAAGACCATGGCCGTCTTCGACACGGTCTATAATCCCGCCAGGACGCTCCTGTTAAAAGAAGCTGGCAACAAAAAAGCAAAAACCATCGACGGCATCTCAATGTTCGTAAACCAGGCAATGGCACAATTCAAACTCTTCACCAAAACCGAAGGCAACCCGGAACTCATGCGAAAGGTCATCTGCGATTCATTGCCTGTCGAATAATACATATTTAATTGTTGCTCTTAGGCAGGAATCATTTGTATATTAAGGGCAATAAAAAGACTTTTTTTCTCAGCCTGCTGAGACAGCGAGTATTTCATAATGGTAGCAATTAGTGAAATAGAAGAGTTTGGCCGACAGATCGGGCTTCAGTTTGGTGCCGAACGGGTAATACTGTTCGGCTCTTATGCAGGGGGGACGGTCACGGAAGATTCAGACGTTGACCTGATGGTCATCGGGCCTTTTGACGGTAGAAGTGTTGATAGATCAGTAGAAATCAGGATGAAGCTTCGGCCTCGGTTTCCAATAGATCTGCTCGTTCGCACTCCTGAAAAAGTGATCGAGCGAATTCAAATGGGGGATGAGTTCATGCGGGAGATTGTCGAAGAAGGGAAGATACTCTATGAAGCCAATGACCACTGAGTGGATCGCCAAGGCCGAAGGAGACTTCGCTGTAATGGAGCGTGAGTGCATTGTGACGGAGAATCCCAACTACGACGGTATCTGCTTTCATGCATAACATCGTTGTCATAGGATTCGTATTGCAATCCGCAAAGCCATAGGATTGGAAACTTAAAATAGTAAACGGTTTTTGAATATTGAACAGGGGCCTTCTGTCCTTGAAATTGCCCGGCGTGAGGGTGTTATTATTACTGTGTAAAAACCCCGTATTCGGAATCTTTCTTCGCTTCAGCAGCTTAATCCCTTCCGTTTGTCCTGCTCGTGATAGTTTCAGATTGTCTGAAATTCGTTTGGAAAAATGTTCGCATTTTCCAATTCAGACACTAATATAGGTCTACAAGTTGGTAATTTAGCGAAATTACGGCCCTATTCATTGGAAAGGAACGATCATGTCTCACACAAAATTATTTTTATCCGTCGTTTGTGTACAGTTGCTGCTGTTGAGTGTGTTGTGCCCCTCAAAGGTCGAATCAGCGACTTCCGCCGCCGAACAGTTATTGACTATGATGCCCGACGATGTCGTCGGATTCGTCGCAACCAGCGGCGGCGATAACCTGAAACCTGCTTTCGAGAAAACCATTTTAGGCCGGATATGGAACGATCCGGGAGTGATAACGTTTCGTGAAGCCATTAAGAAAGAGCTTCTGAGGAAGGCCCTGGAGATTCCGGAACTGAATGACGCCCAGGCCTTGGATATGGTAGAGGGTATTATTCGCCAAGTCACGGCAAGACCGTTTATGATTGGTGTCGCTCGAAAAGATACCACTCAGGGCCCGCCGCTCTACGGCTTCGCTATTCTGGACGCCGGACCTCGCAAGGCGGAGATGGCTGCATCACTGGCAAAGCTGGAATCGTTTGCCGATGAAGGCGACATCGTCGAAATCGAGGTCGGCTCGGCAAAGATGCACGGCCCAAAAGACGCCGGCGACGTTCCCGGATACTGGGGCTGGGTCGGTAACTATTTTGTCTTTGCGATAAACGACGGCAAAGGAATGGCCCTGAAGTACGTGCAGTCCAACAATAACAGGCCGGCGCCGGCTTGCCTTCAAAATGTTCCCGGCTCCGGCGACGCCCTCGTGATTCATATCAACCGTGAGAAGGTATTCAATATTTTAAGTACGATCGCAAGGATGGAAGGCGGCGAGGAAGAATTCGCTGCAATCGAAGCGGCAATCAGGGAACTTGGCCTGAATAATATCAAGTCCTTTACAGAAAGGGTGGGATTTGACGGCCCGGATATAGTTGGTAATTGTTTTATGGAAATGCCGCAGCCCCGAACAGGCCTGCTCGCTAATCTCAAAACGATAAATCTTACAATGTTCGATATGGCCGATCCCGGCGCAATAAGCGCTACCGCTGTGAATTGCGACATAGCGGGAATATACGATACGATAATGAAGACGGCCAGAACTGTCATCGGCGATGATTTCAGCGAGGTCGAACAGGGAATCGCCGCAATTGAGGCGGAACTGAATTTCAAGATTCGCCAGGGCTTGCTGGAAAGCCTCAGCGGGCCGATGCTTGTCTATGTTCTTCCCGGCGGCGTTACGATGCAGTCACCCCAGGGCGGATTTGTAATAATCGCCAAGTTAAAAGATGCAAAGCTATGGGAAGATTCGCTGACAGCTCTGGGAAAGTTCGCCGCCGAGAAAAGCGAGGGGATGGTCCAGGTCAGTTCGCAGGTTCAGGATGGAAGGACCGTATATACATGGGCGGTAATGCCGCTGGCGATGGCCCAGGTCATTCCCAGTTGGACAGTAATGGATGACCAGGTCGTCATAGGCTCTAATCCGACGCTGCTAAAATCCGCCGTAGATCAGATAAGTTCAGGAACAAAATCGATACGCGGCACAGATGGATTCAGAAAAGTTACAGCGAAGCTTCCGCCCAATCTTTTATCTTTCAAATACGGCGACTCGAAGCTTCAATTTACCCAGTTAACCACGGCGGCACAGCAATTCTGGCCGATGGCAACTATGTTCGCTTCGAACGCCGGCCTGAAACTGCCGTTTGTCCTGCCGCAACTGTCACATATCGCACAGGATATGGGGCCTTCGTGTCAGTATTGCTGGTTCGACGCCCAGGGGCTCCGAGGGTATTACCGCGGAGCGGGGATCGAGCCGTCTCTGGGAGCAGTGGCCGGCGGCGCCGCAGGAGCCGGGATTTTGATGCCGGCCCTCGCAAGGGCGCGCACGCAGGGTAAAAATGCTGTGTCAATGAGTAATTTGAAACAGTTGGGATTGTCGGTCATATTGTATGCAGACGAGCATGATGGAACGCTGCCCGAGAATTTCGAGCAGGCGAAGAAGTATTATGGAGATCCCAAATTTCTCGAATCGCCGCTCAAGCCCAAAGGTTTCGCCGGACCGAGCTATATCTATGTCAATAATGGCCAATCAATGAAAATCAAATCACCTGCCAGGCAGATTATCATTTACGAAAATCCGAAATACTGCAAGGACACAATCAATGCCGCGTTCCTCGACGGCCACGTCGAAAGAATGAAGCGGGACAGATTCCGTGAAACGCTCGAAGCAACATACAAACAACTCGGCAGAGAAATGCCCGAAATATAATTCGAAGGCTCGCAATAAAAAAGATTCGTAACAGCTCACCGAAGTGCCACAAGATAATTTGCCATTTTTTCAAATGTCAAAATAGGCAATTTGCGCTTTGCGAGGGAGTGCATATAATGCTGCTATGAAGGTAAATGCAGCAGATACTATTATCGAAGTTGGTGGTATCAAGATCGGGCCGAGTTTGACCAGGCAGCAGGCTGAAAAGCTTTATGAACTCGGGCACGAAGCTGTTGTTTTTGTGCTTATGACACAGGCGAAAATGATTGCTCAACAGATGGCAAATTCGGCTCAGTCACCTGAAGCGAAAAGAAAAAAAGAAAAAGGGTCAGGGTTTAATTATTGCAATCATTCGTTTATAATCTCGATGTCGGTGTTGTTTCTTTTGTTCAAATTCTGCTACATAACGGCTCACGCCATGCAGCACACCCATATTGAGATTTTGGCTCAGCCACCCATTTGTTACAGCCGTATGCCGTTTCATATAATGGGCGATCATCACCTTCCAATTAGCGGACTTGCTGCCGCTATCAATATCTTGCTGGTTCTTGTCATGATAAGACAGCATTCGCTCCACCAAACGTTCCCAATAGAGTTCACGAGCTTCCTGAGAGATATGACCAATTCTTTCCACACCATCAATGCGATCATCGGTTACGAGATTCTTCTTGAATTCACGGGTCCCCAAGGCCCATCCGCGAGACATATCTGCAAAGCACTGCTCCTTCTTAGCCTGATTGGACTTGGAAAGCCAATCCAGATACGCTAAATACTTTCGGCGGCCTGGCGGTGTATCCGTCAGGTGCCCAGCATAATAAAGACAACTCGAAAGATTCATCCGATCCCAACGCTTTTGCTTGTGTAAAAGATACCACAAGCTGGACCAACGCCAACAGCCCAGTTTCTCGGTATCCTCCAAGCCGGCCCGTAACGGATTCAAGTGAATATAGTTCACAAGAGAGCCAAGGTAGGCATCACGTTCAACAACCAGACTCTTATAGCGTCCCTGAAAAACATGTCCCCGCTCCCTGACCGATCTATTGAAGCGATTTGCAAACGTTGATTGAAGCCACTGCATACCAACAGACAAGTTCGCGTCGGGTGTTTCAACGCAAAGGTGGTAATGGTTGTCAAGCAGGCAAAAGGCATAGAGAATCCAGCCTGCCCGTTCGCAGGTTCTGAGCAAAGTCTGCTCAAAAATACTCTTGCTGTTGTCAGATGCAAATACGTCATCGCGATAATTGCCGCGATTCAAAACGTGGTAGATTGCACCTGGATATTCTATACGCAGACTACGTGGCATAATAAAGGTAAAATAAGCACTCGTTCGGAGTCTGTCAAGCAGGAATTGCAAAAATTAAAGCCTGACCCCCTTGGGTTTTTGACCCCCTTGGGTTTTCTAACATCGCAATGATAGCAATAACCACCAGCAACTCGATGAGCGTAAAGGCATGGTTCTGATTCGATTTTATCGGAACTTCTAATAGATTCATATCGGCTCTCGTTCTGATGATAATGCCTTTGAACTTAGCGATATGATCTGCCATCTTTTCTCCCTTGGAACAGGCACTCCCGCGCCCTCGCACAACAAGCCTGGCCGGCTATATCATGCGCACACAAACTCCTTTTTTCATCCTGAACTCAACATCTCGCCGTGTGTCTGTTCTTGCCGCCTATCCCAAAGATGCTCATCAAACGGCACTGCCGACGACCATATACTCTGGCCACGCTTCTTACACTACAGGTCGGCTGCTATGAAATTCCTGTTTTCCTATTATATTAGTACCATAAACGCCCCGAAGTTGACGGACTTTTTTTGAATTTTTAAATATTTTTTTATGCAAACGCGGTTTTTAGCGGTTTAAGGGCAAGGTAAAAGAAAAAAGTACGGAAATTCTCTAAACGCTGTCTGCGTCATGCTATTGACTGTGCACTATACGCGATACGAAATAAGCATGCCCTGAGCACAGCCGAAGGGAACGCCGAGTATCGGAGATTTTTTTGGAATTGGCTTGATTTCGGAGATATAATTTAGTATAATACACAACTAATAGTATGCAGAATAAAGGAGACAGGAGACAGAATGATATAGCGAAGATCAGTAGATCAGAGAATCAGGAAGCAGGGAATCAGCAGATAAGGTAATCAGGATTGGATATCGAATACATAAGTATAAATTCGTGCCTTAATGGCTGAGAACCAATTTGAAAAAACAAAGCCAATTTCAAACGGGGCAACTAATGATTGGCCGGATGAAGCTAAAAAAGCCAAATTTGGCCGAAATACTTCCTTTTCTTATGCTTTTGATTGATTTTGACGCGGATAGCCGATATAATGCTATGCCGTCTTGTAAGCTGAACTTCAGTGCATTCTGTATCAATAACAAAATTAGAGGAACTGTTTTGTAATGGTAGCGATGGGTCAGATAGAAGGATTTGTCCGGCGTATCGGGCGTGAATTTGGCGCTGAGCGAGTCATATTGTTTGGTTCTTACGCACGAGGCACAGTTACGGAGGACTCGGATGTAGATCTGCTGGTCATCGGGCCTTTCGAGGGCAGGAGCGTTGACAGATCGGTTGAAATTAGGATGAAACTTCGGCCCCGGTTTCCGGTGGACCTGCTCGTGCGTACTGCCGAGAAGGTACATGAGCGAATTCAAATGGGAGATGAATTCATGCGGGAGATCGTCGAAGAAGGGAAGGTGCTCTATGAAGCCGATGACAGATGAGTGGGCCGCTAAAGCCGAGGGAGATTTCGTAGTGATGGAGCGTGAGTGCCGTGTGATGCAAAATCCTAACTATGACGGCATCTGCTTTCACGCCCAACAATGCGCCGAAAAATACCTCAAGGCCCGGCTTTGCGAAGCGAACATAACTTTTAGCAAAATTCACGATCTGGTTGCTTTGCTCGATCAGGTCCTTGATATAGAGCCGGCATGGGAGAGCTTCCGTGAAGACTTGGCTTACCTTTCAGATTTTGCCGTGACTTTCCGCTATCCTGGCGAGTCAGCTGACGCCAAATCAGCAATTGATGCCCAGCATCGTTGCCAACGATTTCGTAGCGCAGCCCGCCATGCACTGGGATTGGAGACATAAATTCGTTGAGGACATTATTAAATGGCTAAGAGTAAAAGCAAAGCTGAAAAAGTGGTACTGGCATACAGCGGCGGGCTGGATACCAGCGTTATTCTGCCGTGGCTCAAGGAAACCTACGGTTATGAAGTGATTGCATTCGCGGCTGAATTAGGTCAGGGCGATGAGCTGGCCGGGATAAAACGCAAGGCGCTGGCAAGCGGGGCGGCCAAGTGCATAGTAAAGGACCTGCGCAGGGAATTTGTCCAGGATTATGTCTGGCCGATGCTCAAGGCGGGAGCGGTCTATGAAGGCAAATACCTGTTGGGAACAAGCATTGCCCGGCCATTAATCGCCAAGCATCAGGTGGAAGTTGCCCATGCCGAAGGTGCCACAGCCGTGGCTCACGGCGCAACGGGCAAAGGCAACGACCAGGTCCGGTTCGAAGTGACCTTTATGGCGCTGGATCCATCACTGAAAATTGTCGCTCCCTGGAAGGACCCAAACTTCAAGCTCACTTCCCGCGAGGCGGCGGTCGATTATGCCAAAAAGCACAAAATCCCCGTCGACCAGACCAAGAAGAAAATCTACTCGCGCGACCGGAATCTCTGGCATATCAGCCACGAAGGAGCCGACCTCGAAGATCCCGCGAATGAGCCTAAAGACGATTTATTCGTGATATCTCAGCCGGTTTCAAAGACGCCTGATAAGCCGGACTATGTGACAGTCGGTTTTTTCGAAGGCATTCCCGCCAAGCTTAACGGCAAGCTAACCAGCGGCGTTAAAATGATCGAAGCGCTGAACGAGCTCGGCGGCAAACATGGCGTCGGCCAGGCGGACCTCGTCGAAAACCGGCTGGTCGGCATCAAGTCGCGGGGAGTCTATGAGACCCCGGGCGGCACCATTCTTATGGTAGCTCACAGTGCCCTGGAGACTCTGACGCTGGATAGAGAGACTTCGCATTACAAGCAGCAGATCGCACTGAAATACGCCGAGCTGGTTTATTACGGCC
>Ga0307380_10009016_pt1 | contig 12699 bp, 10 predicted proteins | sample UN3MG_FD_202239 | JGI IMG/M metagenome (GOLD analysis project Ga0307380, IMG submission 202239) | Soil microbial communities from Risofladan, Vaasa, Finland - UN-3 | ecosystem: Environmental > Terrestrial > Soil > Coastal area > Acid sulfate soil | place: Finland: Risofladan, Vaasa | collected... | reverse complement strand
TTCTTAGAGAAAGAGAAAAAGTTTTAAGACTTTTTCTCGAGTATCTCAAAAAAAGTAAAGATTTATGGGATTTAATTGATTTAAGAGAAATAAGAGAAGATTCTCCAAATCTGGTAATAATTAGGAAAGAATTAGAAAGGCTGAATTTTACTTCAAATGCGTTTTGTATTGGAAAATGTCCCTACATTAAAGTAAATAGTGACTGGAATAGTTATTATTCATCTTTGAGCAGCAACTTCAGGCAGGATATAAGAACACAGTTTAATCATTTAGAGAAAAGTTGTTTATTGCATAGCTTTTCATCAAAAGAGATGGATATAGAAGTGTTATTAAACAGCCTGATAAATATTCATCTGAATGATATTGTAAGCAAGGATAAGACCAGTTTTCTGGAAAAGGAAATGGGGAGAAATTTCTTGAAAGAGATAGTAAGCAAATTTGAAAAGCAGGGATGGATACGTATTAATGTGATGTCTATTGATGATAAAATTGCAGCTTATGCTTTGGGATTTCAATATGGAAATAAGTATTATTACTGGAATGTTGGCAAAGACAATAATTTCTCCCATTTTTCACCAGGAAAATTACTACTGCAACATATGCTGAAGGAAAAGTTTCTAAAAAAATCAATTGAGGAATTTGACTTATTGAGAGGAGAGGAAGACTATAAATATCGCTGGACGAAATTGGAGAAGGAAAATTATCAGATTAATATTTTTAATAATTCATTTTATACCAGAGCAGTTTTTAAAATGCATGAAATTTTTCATTCCATGATAAAGAAGTCCATAATAAAGAAGTAGTTGTGGTTAGCTTATAAATTTCAGATATTTTAAAACCTTTATTATTTATTTTTCTAGCAGATTCTCATAAAGACCCTCTAACTTTGATATGTTTCATTATTTTTTAGATAATGGGATATTAAACTCTAATGAAAAGAACAGATAATTTTAAAATTGTAAAATTGTTTATTTTTCTTGGAGGTATTTTACCCTCTTTAAGCTTGATTATATTTATTCTTCTTGAACCTCATTTATTGAGAACTATTGGAGTATTTTTAGGGGGATATCTTTTTTTATTTTTAGTATTTATATTCTTAGTTTTGAGTGGTAAATTTGGTGAAAGGAATATAACTCTTTTTAATAATATAGGAATCTCAATTAATTGTATAATCATTATAATGGTCATTACTGAGTTAACGTTTTATTTCAAATATAGGGATGTAAGTATCGGTGCCGCTGATAGCCCATCTGGTATTACTTTTTATCCAAAATACTATAAAGAAAATAAGTTCGGATTCAGGGACAGTGAATTTGAGCTCAACCCTTCACCGAATACCCAAAGGATATTGGTATTGGGTGATTCTTTTACTTACGGTATGGGAATTAAAAAAGGAAGCGATACTTACCCAAAAGTTCTTGAGAGATTATTAAATAAAAATTCAATTGATAATAAGCATTTTCAAGTAATTAATGCTGCAAAGAAAGGATACAATACCGCGCAGGAGTTTTACTTATTAAAGACGATAGGAATTGCACAAAATCCTGATTTGGTAATATTAGGATATTATATAAATGATACTGAACCTGATAATTTTAAAATTCCGATATTAGGTAATGAACCCTTTTTCTTAAAAGTGATGGACAAAAAGCTTTGTCAGCGTTTTTTCAGCTGGTACATATTGAGAACAAAAATGTTACCTGATTTTAAGGAGATAAACGAAAGATATAACTTGGCAATTACATCCAAAGAAAGTTTTGAAAAGCATGAAGACATATTTAATGGAATGTTAAGCTTTCTGAAGAAAAGAAATATACAACTCGTGGTTTTGATTATTCCTCCCTCATGTTATCAGGAAGGTAGAAATCATTTTACAGATAAGGGGCTAATTCATATTCGAAAGTTATGTGAAAAATATAACGTTAAATTTATCGACCTAAGTCCAGTAATAGAGGAAATGAACCATAAATACAGTTGCAAAGAATTAATAGTTGGGAAATATGATTCTCACCCAAGTGAATTGGTCCATATGGTTTACGCTAAAGAAATATTTGAAAGGCTTGTAAAGTCCGGCTCGGTCACTGTTAACTAAAGAAATTATGAGACCAAAAAAAATTAAAGTTATTGAAAGTTAGTCTGATGCCTTTGTCAAAAATCTATTCTTTTATTTTACCCTTTTTTTTATTAATTGTTAGATTAAAACGGAAATTATTTAAAACAAATAGTTTAATCATTTTATGTTATCATCGGATAAATAATAAAACAGGAATATTCTATGATCAGAATATAAGTGCGTATAAAGATGAGTTTAAAAGTCAAATGTTATATCTCAAAAAAAATTTCAATATTATTTCTATTGAACAGCTTTTTGATTATCACTCTGGAAAAGGTGATATTCAACCAAATTCACTTATGGTTACGTTTGATGATGGGTTTTTAGATAATACTTTAAACGCTTTTCCTGTACTTGAAAAACTTGGAATTCCAGCAGCTGTTTTTCTAACAACACGATTTATTGATTCTGATATTATCCCTTGGGAGGATCAGATATCCTATTTTTTTCAAAAATTTTCCTTAGAAGAAATTATAATTAATAACAATGAAATTTATTCGCTTCGATCTCTGGAAGAGAAAGAAAATTCAATCTGGAAATTTTGCAAAAGAATGAAGATCATAAATCCTGACAAAAGAAATGAAATTATTAAAAGCCTTTTTAATAGATATCTAATTGATGGCAATAAAATGAAAAGGTTAGCTCATTCCATGTCTATGGGATATATGACAAGGAGAGATATTCAATACTGGAGCAATCATGGAATTGATTTCGGCATTCATACAGATACTCATCCTTGCCTTACCATTTTAAATGAAGAAGAGATTTATCGAGAGATTTCAGAATCAAAAAAAGCCCTTGAGGCTATTATAGAAAAATCTGTAAATGCTTTTGCATATCCTTATGGAAAAGAAGGCGATTATAATGATGTTACCAGTTCATTACTAAAAAAAGCCGGGATAAATATCGGAATGATTTTTGAACAAGGGATGAATAACCTTGATGACAGCAACAACTTATTAGAACTTCATCGTTTTGGTGTTGGAAGAAATATAGATTTCAGATTGACATCTCACGGTCTTACTTAGAACAAAAAGTATTTAAAAAAAACAATAAATAAATAATGAATATTATCTGGGCTATTCCCATATTTGATAATCCTCAAACAGGTGGAGAGATATTTTTTAAAAGGTTGGTTGAATTATTAAAATCTAAAGGCATCTTTATTACTAACGCTTATAGAGAAAGTAAAGAAAGAAGGAGTATTTTAAGGAAAATATTTATCAACCTTCGCAATTTCATAATCCTGATAAGGCAAGATAAACAGACTCCAATATTTCATAATCTATTCAATAGGTCTGAATTTCTTCTAGCTAATCTCTTTCTCCATATTTTTTTTAGAAGAAAAATCATTCTGTTTATTCACGAAGTTTATGAAATAGATCATTTAACTGTTTTTAAAAAGTTATACCATTCACTTATAAATTATATTAGTTTCATATCATCCTCTCTAATAGTTACGAACAGCCGATTTACAGCTGGTTGGGTCTGTAGATTTGGAAATTTTGAGAATAAGATTTTCGTAATGTATCCGGTTATGGATTTGAGAACTGATAATGAGGAAAGACTTAAGGAATCACGAAACAATTCTGCCAATATTCTCTGTGTAGGAAATATCAGACGCAATAAAGGACAAATTTACCTCCTTCAGGCAATGAAGTGTATTAAACATAATTTTAAAATAGTTTTTGCAGGATTAATAAAAGAAAATGACTACATGGAACAGCTAAAAGAATATTGTGTTAAAAATAGTATATCAGATAAAGTTAGATTTACCGGTTTTTTGAACAGAAATCAATTATCAGAGGAGTATAAAAAAGCCGATATTTTTGTATTGCCTACTTTAAAAGAAGGTTTTGGCATGACTGTTTTAGAGGCAATGTGTTACGGATTACCTGTTGTAATCAGCAATATAGGGGCTATTCCTGAAATTGTAGAAGATAGAGTGAATGGACTATTAGTAGAGCCCAAAAATCCAGAATCATTGTCAAAAGCAATTAATGAGATATTGGAAAAACCGATATTCAGAGAAAGGTTACAAAGAAATGCTATAGAGCGAGCAGCTCAATTTAAAACCATTGAAGAACAATTTGACCAGTTTTTTAAAAGGATTGCAAGCGTAGTAACTAAAGAACTTATCTAATATTTTTTTGTTAAAATGAAACTTCTATTTTTCACTGGAGATTTTCCACCTATGATTGGTGGAATAGCAGTTTTTCTCGAAAGTCTCTGCTTAGAATTAGCAAAGCTTGGACATCAAGTAGTAGTATTGAGTCTGAAGAAACAAGGCTGCGAAGATTTTGATTCCATTAACAAGGAGAGACCTTATACGGTTCACCGAATTAAAACGAGTCATATCTTTTCAAGTTTGAATCCTGTGCTGCACACGTGGCGCTACACAAAACATTTCACCCCAGATGTGTTGTTTCTAGGACACGTGATGTCTACTTACGGCTTAGGAGCAGTGCTTGTGAAGAGACTATTGAAAGTACCCTATGTGGTGCTAAGCCACGGCGCAGACCTGGGACATAGAAATGTAAGTAAGGTGGATGCTTGGGCGATGTCTATGATCTTGAAGAATGCTAGTTTGCTGTTGGCCAACAGCCGGTTCACCGCTAAACTCATTAGCAAAACAGGTTACAAAGGGCATATAAAAATACTGAATCCAGGGGTAGATCAAGGACGGTTTTGTCCTGAGGTGGATACCACAGAAGTTCGTAAGCAATACAGTTTAAATGGTCGCCGAGTGTTACTTACCGTAAGCCGGTTGGTAGCCAAGAAGAATGTAGATTCTGTGCTACGTGCCCTACCTGAAGTGATTAAACATGTGCCGAACGTATTCTACTTAATTGCAGGAGATGGGGAAGAGCGTGTGCATTTGGAAGAATTGACTGATAAGCTTGAACTGAGATCATATGTATGCTTTCTAGGATATATTGAGAACAGTCAGTTGCCATCTTTATATTGTGCTTCGGATGTATTTGTAATGCCTTCATATGTCGAAACATTTGGGATTTCCTTTCTAGAAGCAAATGCATGTGAGGTGCCTGTTATTGCTGGGAGAAGTGAGGGGGGAGTAAATGCAGTGATTGATCAGGAAACCGGATTATTAGTAGACCCACATAACATAAATGAGATTGCAGAGGCAATTATTCGTTTACTGGCTGATCAAGATTTAGCAAGAAATTTTAGCGAAAATGGTCGACGTCGGGTAGAAAGAGAGTTTAGTTGGGAAAAGGTGGGTGAAAGATTAGAAGATTACTTGACACAGGTGCTCAAGAGAAAATAATTATATCGAATCAGCAAAACTATAAAAAAGCAAAAATTAATTAAATGGTTTATAATATTCTTTATCTGAACCGCGCTTCTGAAATAGGAGGTGCTGAACAAAGTCTCTTGCTGTTGCTATCTGATTTAAATCAGGATCGTTTTTCCCCAACTGTTATTTTGCCAAAAAATGGTCCTTTAGCTAATAGCCTAAGAGCATTAGATATAGAAACAATCTTTATTCCTCTCAATAGATTACGATGGCGAAATCCATTTCCGTACTTTAAGACCTTAGGGAAATTAACAGCACTTCTTAAAGATAGAAAATTTGACCTAGTTCACTCTAATATTGAATTTTGTAGTCAATACGTATCAGTGGCCGCTAAACTATCAGGAACACCCTGCATCTGTCATGTTCGCAATATTTTAAACAAAATATCATTTTGGGAGTATACTTTATGGCTTCCAGATGTGTTGATTGCAAATTCGCAAGCCACCCTTGAAAGTATAAAAGGTCAGGCTTGTAAGACACAAAAAGTAGAGCTTATCTATAACGGCGTTGATTTAAAAAAATTTATAAGAAAGGATGATAAAACCTTTCGAGATAATTTAGGGATTAACGAAGACACTTTTTTATTAGGAGTTGTAGGAAGGATAAACCCTAGAAAAGGGCATCATACTTTCATTTCGAGCCTCAAGATTGTTCTCGAATCAAAGTCTAATTTTTGCGCACTCATAGTCGGGAATGAAATCTTGGACGGTGCCGAAGAATACTTATTAAAACTTAAGCACTTGGTGTCAGAGTTGCGATTATCGGATAAGGTGATCTTCACTGGTTTTGTAAAAGATATGTCTGCTCTTTTTGATTCTCTGGATTTGTTGGTTCTGCCGTCATTAGCTGAGGCTTTTGGAAGAGTATTGATAGAAGCAATGGCAATGGAGAAACCGGTTGTTGCTACCCGAAGCGGTGGAGCAATTGAAGTTGTAGACGATGGGGTAACAGGAATTTTGGTTAAAGTGGAATCTCCTGATTCTCTCGCGGAGGCAATTTTACGCATAATGACTAATAAAACGATGGCTGAAAAAATGGGAAGAATGGGTAGAAAACGAGTGGAACTACTATTTAATAACAAACAGAATATAACGAAAACGGAGAACGTTTACCTAAATATTCTAGAGAGCGGTGATAATGAAAAGACCCTTTGATTTAATTTTATTCGGAAATTTCGAAGCATCCGATACATCTGGTCCGGCAAATGTTTCTCTTATGCCGTTATTATATGCGCTTGCTGAAGAGATGAAAAATGTCGGAAAGATACTTATTGTTACTCACTACGTTTCGCTTGCAACCACTCCTTGGTTACAGCCTCACAGGTTTTGGAATTATCTTAGAAAACCAGTTTGTAATAAATTGATGGATAATCTTTGGACCTATACACCAATTGTTCCATTCAATTTGGTTTTGGCTGAGAAAACAAAAGTAGCGATGAGGATTTTAAGAAATATACTTCGTAAATCTTTGAATAAAGTCATAGAGTCTCTTGAATTTGAACATTCAAAAACTCGAGTAGCTTGGTTTAGTCACCCTTTTCATCTCTACTATCAAGGACTTGTAGGTGAAGAATTTATCATTTATCATTGCTATGACGATTTTACACTTTTAGGACGATCTAGAAGCGACAAGCATATTGAAGGGTTAGAGAAAAAAATGGCACAAAAAAGCAACCTTATTTTAGCAACTTCAAAGACTCTATATGAACGTCTTACTTCATATAATTCGCATACTTATTTTTTCTCCAACGCCGTCGATTTCGAGTTATTCCAAAAGGTCGTAAAACCGGATTATAAAATAGCTCCAGAAATTAAAGAGATTTCTAAGCCGATTATTGGATTCATGGGAAACATTTCTGATTGGTATGATTATAATTTACTTCAAGAGATAATTGCACGGAGTCCAGATTGGTCTTTTGTTTTCGTGGGACAAATTGAAAGAGGTGTTCAAAAAAAAGTTGATGAACTAAAACGGTATCCTAATGTTCATTTATTGGGATGGAAAAATTATTATTTACTCCCTGCCTATTTGAAAGGCTTTGATGTGGCAATTATGCCTTATAAGGTTAATGAGTTTATGCATAGTGTGAATCCTGATAAACTATATCAGTTTATGGCAGCTGAATTGCCTATTGTTTCTACACCAATAAGAGAGGTAACAAAGTTTAAAGAAATTATCGAGTTGGCAGATGAACCTGATTCGTTTTGTACTGCGATAAAGCGATCGATCGGGGAGAAAGGCTCAAGAAGGGTAAAGAAAGGACTTGAAATTGCTTGCACAGAATCTTGGGATTCTAAAGCAAGAATGGCTATCAGACTCATTGAAGATAATTACCAGTAAAAAGGGAGAGATACATTTTTGAAAAAATATAATATTATTATTTTCATGTATCGTGAGATTCATACTGGAGGTCAGCTGTACTTAGCTAAAGTTTTCTCTTATTTAAAAAGAAAAAAGGTCTCTATCGTTCCTATATACCTTGATGACTTTCCTCAAAGGTATCGTAGGCTTGGACTGTTTTTTGAAATATTAATCTGTAACCTCTGGTTATTTTCTCGCGTTCGCGATATTAAACATTTGAATGAAATAATCTTTTTAGAGGATGTATACTTTCGCCCACGTTTATTGTTATTCAATGTATTAATTCGTTTATTTAATGGCAAACTTAATACTGTTGTTCTGGTTCAAAATGTTTTTACTAACCATCCGTTGTTAAAAAATCCTTTTTTTAGTTGGATTGATAACATATTGTCAAAAGTGTTTTTTTTGCAGGCAAGCTTGATATTTTCTAACAGCGATTTCATAAAAAGACATGTAATTTCACGAGGTGCTGATGAGAGTAAAGCTCGTTTAATCTATTGCAGTTATGAGGAATTGAATGACAAAAAAGATAATATTGCAGTAACGTCTGAACCTAGCGGTAAATTTAAACGTATACTATTTGTTGGCCAATGTGAGCCATATAAAGGTGTTGATGTTTTACTGCGGGCAATTGCAGATTTGAATCAAAGGGAAAAGGGTTCTTTTGTTGTCGATATTGTGGGTAATAAGGATTCTAATACTTTTTGTTATAACCAATTGCTGAGAAAAGTAAACTTATTGAGTATGTTCATTGTGACTTGTGTGGTTCTGGCGACTATCGCATTCTGCCAAGATTCTACTCTTTCCAAGGGGTTGATTGTTATCATGTAAAATGTCGTATCTGTGGGTTGATCTATGTAAATCCAAGGCCAAAGCGAGAACACTTGCGGACATTTTATCCCCCCCATTACTTTCATGGCAGTGGCTATGTTGGCGGACTTTCTAATTTTGGACATCCAAATATACTATGCATAGGAAGAAAACCCTATTGTCAGTTACCATCATATTTATATCTTTCAGACGTCTGTTTCCAATTTTATCGACCAGAGAGATGCAACAATACTCGCAATAGCCAAAAGATATTTCTTTACTTTGCAGCGGGTAAGCCAGTGATATCCACACCAACAGCAGACGTAGAAGTTTATAGTAGCTTGATTGAAATCGTTAAAACGGCTGAGGATTTTATTTCTGGGGTGGAACGTTCAATAAATAACAATTCATCTGCTATGGTGAAGAAAAGACAAGACATAGCACGAGAAAATTCTTGGTCTGTTCGAGTTGAGAGAATCCTTCAGATTTAAAAAGAATTAAGAACATTTAATGACTATTCCTGCGAATCAAAAAAATTATAGCCGTGTTGTGATATTTCTACCTGATAAATCTTATACTGGCGGTGAAAGATATCTTGTTGAGGTCTGCAATTATCTAAAACTCAAAAATGTGACGATAGAACCAATTTACATTGAACACTCCAATAAAAGTCGAGACGGTCTAGGTTTAGTAATTAATTGTTTGCTATCGAATCTACGCTTTTTTAATAAAATAAGACATTTAGGCAAACTATCTAATGTTGTCTTTTTTGAAGATTTTTACCTCCATCCCCGCTTATGGCTATTTAACATCTTGGTTCGTCTTACTATAGGAGAATTAAAGATGGTTGTACTGGTGCAATCAGCACTCTTTTATCATAGTATTTTGAAAAAGTGGTGGGCTAAGTGGATAGATCAGAAAATAGTGCGATTTTTTCTGCGACAGGCTTCTCTGATCCTGACTAATAGTAACTTCATTAAACAACAGGTATTATCGCTTGGGATAGATTTAAATCAAATTAAAGTTGTTTATTGTGGCTATGAGAAATTATTACCAAATCATTCAACGAAATCGAGATTAAATAAAGATAAAAAAGTTCACAAACGTATTTTATTTGTAGGACAGTGCGTTGAGATTAAAGGGATTGAGTTTTTATTAAAGGCGATTCCGATGATTTCTGATAAAAAAGTAAAAATAGATATTGTAGGCAATATGGAAGGCGACCCTAAGTATTTCACTCGTTTGACGCACATTGTAAAAGAACTATCTTTAAAAGATCGGGTTATTTTTCATAGCCACATAAGAGATAAAAATTTGCTGGTGAAATTCTATCAACATGCAAACATATTTGTGCTTCCCTCATTAGTAGAGAGCTTCGGAATAGTAATACTGGAGGCAATGTCTTTTGGCTTGCCGATTGTTGCAACGAATGTTGGAGCGATACCAGAATTAATTCAGAATGAGGTACACGGTTTACTGGTTTCTCCTGCTAATCCAAAAGAACTTGCAAAAGCGATAAATAAACTATTAAACTCTCCAAATTTGAGAGAAAATTACGGTAGAAATGGTTATATTTTTGCGCAGGAAAAGAAGAAGTTTTACAGTTGGGAAGCAGTAGGAAAGAGAGTGTTTCAGGCTATGAGGCAACTTTTGGAAACGGAACCTACATGAAAATACTTTTCGTTCATGCTGGACTGATTATGATATACTCTCAGAAGTTCATGATGTGAGAGCGTTTGATTTTCTAGGATTAAAGCATGGATGGTACCAAGTTATAAAGCAATTGCCGACTTTGTGGCAATGTGTAAAATGGGCTGATCTGACCTTTTCTTGGTTTGGCAAGCTCCATGCATTCTATGCTGCGCTTTTCTCCCAGATATTAAGAAAAAAGTCTGTTGTGGTTGTAAGCGGAGGAGAGGTTTGCCGTTTTTCTTTTGGGGGTGGACACGCTATCGTAGCTTATGCACTCAGTCGATTAAACGCTGGTTCCCAAGATATGTAGCAAGAAAAGCAGACTTGCTTTTACCAGTTTCTAATTATGCCTATAAAGAAGGCATTGAAAACAGTTGAATCCAATGTGATTGAACGACGAATTGCTGTTGCTCGCGAAAACTCAATTGAAGCAAGGACGGAGGTCAAGGTACGGTTATTAAGGGAAACATTCAAAAATAAATTTAATCATAGTTAAGAGTTGAATCTGTAATGATAGCAAGAGATTTTAAACCTAAAATTTCGTTTATTTATGGGAGAGGTTTTCCTTCATATATTAAAAGGGATAGAGATATATTGTGTAAAAGCTTTATTGTCGAAAGCCATTCTTACAGTAGGGTATTTTCTCTGTGGCCTATTGCGAAATCAGTTATCAGGACAAATTTAAGCATAGTTTGGTTTGCAAATGAACTGACTGCTTTTGTTGTGTTACTTAGTAAAATATTTAAAAAAAAAGTAATTGTTATTACAGGTGGTTCTATGGTGCTCTGTGATTTATATCCGAATTGTAAGGCTATAGGTGTCTACTATAGGCTGAGCCACAGAATTGCAGCAAAATATGTTGCAGGTGCCGCAGATATTCTTTTGACAGTATCAAAGTATGAATTAAAAGGAATTTTAAAAAACAACAGACCTAAAAATATTAGACTCTGTTATCACGGTTTTGAAATAGAGAAATTTTATCCAAATGAAATAAAAAAAAATATTGTTCTCACTACTTCTGAAACTATAAATAAAGAATATTTTGAAGTTAAAGATTTAGATAAAGTATTAAAAGTAGCGAAACTTTTACCTAAATTGCAGTTTATTATTCTCGGTAGGTTTGCAGACAATGAAATTGAATCTTTCATGAAAAGGGAGTCACCACCCAATGTTTTATATCCAGGGTTTGTTTCTGGAAAAGAACTACTGAATTATTTTCAAAAATCAAAGGTCTATATTCAGTTATCACGTCATGAAGGTTTTGGTTGTGCAATTGCCGAAGCAATGCTTTGTGAGTGCACTCCTGTTGTTACCGAGAATGGTGCTATTCCAGAGGTGGTAGGTGAGGAAGGTTATTATGTATCAACAGATAATATTGAAGGCATTGCCCATGGAATTAAGCTGGCTATTTCAAATCCTAAGGGTAAAACAGCGCGAAAACGAATTATCAAAGAATTCCCGATAGAAAAAAGAGTAAAAACGATTAAAGATATAATAAACCATATTTTGAATTAAACTTTATTTTCTTATTATGAGTGATTTTAAGGTTGCAATTATCGGATGTGGTAACGTGGCGAGGATACACCTTCCCTATGTCCTTAGGCATATACCTAGAGAACAAATTGCTATCTGCGATTGTGATCAAGTTCGATTGAAAGATTTTTCTGAACATTCAGAAATTCAAGCAGCTTATGATGATGTTAACATTATGCTGGATGAATTTAAACCAACTATAGCACATATTCTCACATCGCCAAGTACACACAAAAATCTTGCGATTACCTGCATAGAAAATGGTTGTCATGTTTTGATTGAAAAACCCATGTGCCTTAGTGTAGCAGAAGCTGAAGAGATAGTTGACGTTTCCCGGAGAAATAAAGCCAAAGTCTGTGTAGATCATAGTTTAGTTTATAGCCCGCATATATTAAGATTAAAAGAATTATTGAATACTAATGCTTTGGGCAGAATACTTCATATTTCAGCAGTAATAAGTGACGATGTTCTGAAACGAATCCAAAAAGGGTTAGCAGTTCGATGGGTTAGTGATCTTCCCGGTGGAGCTTTTTTTGACTTGCTTCCACACCCATTAAGCATATTCATTACCTTCTTACCAAATCTGGTTTTAGAAAGCTCCTGTCAGCAAAGGGATACCACAGACTCCATAACTGATCTTACGTGCCATTTCTCATCAGATAAAGGCTCTGCATTTTTGCATATGTCACTAAATCTATTTCCTTTACAACATCAATATACTTTTGAATGCGAGAAAGGCATTGTAAAGGTTGATTTGAGGAACTTTTTGACAACAATAAATAAACAGGGTTACTTACCTGATCCAATACAAAGAATAAGTGGCAAGGTTTTCGAGGGAGCTAAGCAAATTTCAAATAGCTTAAATAATGTT
>Ga0307380_10009015_pt1 | contig 12699 bp, 22 predicted proteins | sample UN3MG_FD_202239 | JGI IMG/M metagenome (GOLD analysis project Ga0307380, IMG submission 202239) | Soil microbial communities from Risofladan, Vaasa, Finland - UN-3 | ecosystem: Environmental > Terrestrial > Soil > Coastal area > Acid sulfate soil | place: Finland: Risofladan, Vaasa | collected... | reverse complement strand
CCATGAACGGGCAGATTTTATGCCGGATCCGGAACACGGCAGACTGGACGAATACGGTAAAAATCATGTTCAAAGGGATCAGGATCTTCGCGTCGAACCGTTCCGGGGGGTAGTCGTGGATTATCCAGAGTTCATCAGGGAATCTAAAAATTTCCCGTTCCCGTATTCGATTTATGAATCATTGATCGGGGAAACGATCGATTTCGATTCAGTGACCGAACACCAGGCCCACAGCATAGCCTGGGGAGTACGATTGACGTTGACCGCACGGCCGCAGACACAGCACTGGATCCTACCGATTCCAGAAGATTACTATTTGCACTTGGAAACGATCCGCGCATATTGGCCGGTCAGTCGAGCGCCGATCGTTTTATTTGTCAATATCACTGATCCCGTACACGGCCGGCAGATCACACATGAGCCGATTCCCCTACATTTATTGACAACACCGGCACTCGGATCAGCGATCGCGTATCGTGTCCACCTGAATACACTATTTGGCGCGCGGCAAATGGTCAGCATAGAGATCAGCAATCAGACAGGCACGGATCCGGATTATGTCGATCTCATGGTTGACGGGTTACTGATTCCCAGGGAAAAGGTCGATTTATGATACTTGACACAATACAGCTAATCAACGATGGATCGCCGGGGATGATTGCGGCGACGTTTGTAGTAGATACAACAGCGCCTGAAGTGGTCGCCACGTTCGCGGCTGCGCCTAATACATGGTTTGGCGTCTTTGCAGAGTCGAACGGATATCAGCAGTTCACACCGAAAGACAATCTAAATATTCTTTCGGTATCTGTTGTATTGCCCCACAAAATCAAGCTGTCCAGTCCGGCCTGGATCGGCCTGTCCTGGCGTGAGACGTTGACAGATTACCAGGTTGCCGAATGGGGGACGAACGGCCGGCAGTGGATAGTTGATAATCAGATCGAAATACCACTAAATCTGTTTGTGCAATGGTCCCCACTTAGTCCCGGCCTGGCCGGTGCGGATCTATGTGTGAACAGCGCGGTATTCCCGATCTCAATGATCGGGGTGCCGGCCATTTTACACGGAGCAACATTACCGATCAAGGTATGTGCAAAGGTGGAGCACACATTGCCATTATTGCCATAGCGGGGATCTAACTAATGTCGATCATTGAAAGAATGTCAGTAAAAGCATTGCCAATCGAAACACAAAACAGGTTTCAGGCGGCATTTAATGCCCCGACACTTGGACAATATGATTTCGGGACGCCGGCGGCACCATTGGCAGTAAATACCCAGGTATCGATCCCCGTTTTGAATCCGAATTACGTGTATATGATCGATCGTGTATCGTTCTCGGCGTCGATCGCTGAAGGCGTATACTTGCGGTCCGTAACTGTGACACCCGAAATGCGATTGTATTTCGCCAATACAAGCTATGCACTTTACGCGCGCGGCATGCCGGGCGTGAATTACAAGGACAATCTCGAATGGCGATACTGGTTTTGGACAGGTAAGAAAAACGATCGGCTTATTGTCAGGTTGACCGGATCACTATTGCAAGTCGCCGAAACTGTCGGAGTTCCGATTGTGTATGCAAATCTATCAATGGTGATTTACGAGGAAAACAACCTCACAATTATCAAACGCATAAAGGAAAACACGTGTCCGGGTGCGGGAGAGTTTTACAAGAACGGGTAAGGGAGTAAGGAGTAATATGAACCATCAGTATTATGCACCAGATGATATCGTTACCGGTTGTGTCCGAACGATCTCAAATGAACACAACATGATCCATCAGTCGCTATTCTGGCACACGCACTATCTCGCTTCGGGTGTCGCGGCAGGAGCAAGCATTGACCTTTGCATTTCAGCGAGGGATTTTAATAATAACGTTTTTATGGATGCTTTTGACGTTGTGCATCTTAAAGATATGGTATTATGGGTGTCAGATCAGCCGTGGGAAGTGCAAATAGTGGAAGTACCGGCCTGGCGTCGAGCGGTCGCACCGGTGGCCGTTACTGGATCGTTTCACAATCGTGGAGCGTCGATCACGTGTCCACTATGGTTGCATACTAACCCCGACTTCGGCGCGGGCGTATTCCCCTATTTAGGTGAGGTATTCGATCACTTTTACGCCGGCGGAGCGTCGGCCGCAGGACCAGGAGCGGGAGCAACACGAGACGCGCACGATTATGAATTTATCCTAAATACCGGTCCATTGCGGGGCAGTATACCGCAGGATCCGGCGGCACTCGATCAGCAGGGATACTTGATCAGGTTGACAAACAACTCAGCGGCCGCCGCCGATCTGTCATTGCGCCTTTATTATTACATGGTCAACAATTCATAATGGCATACACACCACTCGATATACTCAAGGCGGAGGGAATCGCGGCCGGCATCAATGCGATGATCGGCAGCAAACCGGAAATACGCGCGGTTGGGAATCAATACCTCGAAATCGTTTTCAGCGATGCACAGCGCGCGGACATGATCAATTACCTGGATCAGCGCGTCGGGGGAATTTTCGACAAGACACCGCAGGACGCACCGGCAATACAGCTACAATGGGGGGACATATTGATCCCCTGGTCCGTGAAGTACCTTGCGCCGGCGTTTATCGGACTGTTTGCACTCGGTTTCATCAGCAATTCAGTATTGTTCGGGCGGAAATAACAATGTACGTGCTACCAAAAAACGAATCCTTGATCCTGGCTGATGTTGCGGCCGACGTGGGGACCACATCGGAATCACTATACCGCCTGATCGCGTATGAGTCAGCGTGGAACCCGACAGCAAAAAATACGCGGTCATCAGCGCGCGGATTGATTCAGTTTATAGATGATACTGCGATCTGGTTGGGTTTTCCCGGTGGATCGGCGCAGTTGATCCAGGAGTTCCCCACAATCGCCGGACAATTAAACGGGCCAGTCCGTGAATATCTGAAAAGATACGGACCCTTCACCAATGAGTATCAGTTGTTCATGGCCGTGTTTTATCCAGTGGCGCGCACCTGGCCGGCCGATCAACCATTTCCCGCAAACGTGCAATCGGTTAATCCAGGCATTAAGACGCCGGCCGATTACGTGGCGGCCGTATATGCAAGCGGGGACTATTCAATAAAAACAGTTTCAGCCGCGATCGGGAAGTTCTCGAAACCCGCTGCGGGCCTGGTCCTGGTCGTAGCGGCCGGCGTCGTGCTATATGTACTTAATTCGTGAAGGGAGATCACGACAAAGATGGATTTATCGTTTAGGAAAAAAACCGGATCGGCCGATCCGGGAAATGAAACCGGCCGGCCTGGTGATGGCGGCACGTTCGATACGGAACTTGCCGATTTTTTAACCTCGCATCACAATCCGGAACAGGAGTATATAATCCGCCTGTTTCGTGTCCGGAAAATAGCTGGACTGGCAGAAAAGGCCAGCTATTTACAGACATGGCGGGGATCCGTTCCGGAATATGATGAAATTGCATCCGTGTATGGTCCCGGCCGTTATCGCTGTAACATTATCTACGTTACAAACGAACGGACCAGGAAATACACGACCAGGTATCTTGATATTGATCCAGATTGGGGAGGGGGACGGGGAGAAATAGAGTCAGGACGGCCGAAACCAGGAGCGGAGATATTCCAGGGGAACCAGGCACCAGGACAGAATCAGAGTCTGGAAATGTTTAAGATAATGGCGCAATTACTTAATTCTGGAATGAAACACCAGGGCGCCGGCGGCGCGATCGATCTGTCGGGTGTCACAAAGGCAATGTCGGGAATAATACTTGATTCCGCGCGATCACAAATGGAGTTAGTCAACGAAGTAACTCGATCCAGGTTGCCGGCACCGATGCAATCACAAGATACGGATGAATCAGATACACCGTTTATCCTTGAAGCGATCCAATGGTTGCGCGCGGCCTGGACAAAATATGGACCGGCGATAATAGGAAATCCGCGCGCCGGCGCGGCAATGCTGAAAGGGCAGGCGCAACAGCTACAACAGGTACAATACGCGATCGATCATCCAGACGAATATCAAAAGTTATATGATAAATTCATTGCAGAATCGGGCGCGCCGGCCGATCGGCTTGATGAATTTATACACGGTCTGGGATATCCAACGCCGGCGGACCTGATGACGCAAGAGCAAACCGGCGACACTGAACAGGCAGAATAAAAACAGGTTGCCGACGAAGAACCGCCGGCAACCTTAACCAGTAAAGGGATCCGCCTTTACCATGACACCAGACAATCACAGTATACAATCACTCCCCGATCATTATCAACTGTTTTTAACCTATTACCGGGACACGGCCGGCCGGCAGTTCGCGCGCGATCGGTATTATGCAATTACGCGCGCGTCATTATCGCTCGCCGGCCCGTATTGGTATCTATACACACTGATCGCCACACTTGCCGATTTTAGGACCAGGATCGCCGATCTCGCCTGGCGATCGCGCACCTTGCACCGGTGGCGATGCAAACGGCAGATAAACCGCATATTGTCCGGCCTGTTGTCGGCAGGATACATCAGCTGGCACGGCCGGCGGCAATATAGCATTGTAGGGCGCGTAGAACGGCGTGAAGCGGCCCGGTTGCGGCCGATCAATGCATTTGTGCTGACGGCCGGCAACAGGGGGAAAAATGGCCTTTACGCGCGTTTCCTGGTGTCACTGGCTTGGACCCGTCTCCCCTGGTCCCGGTGGACCTGGCAGAAAGTACAAAAAACGCTGAAGATCGATAATGGAGCCGCACAACAGCTATTTAAGGCATTTCAGGAGATCCGCGAAACCACGACGCGTAGAAAGCTCAGAAAGGCGGTTTTTTGGTCGTTAGTTCCCAGGTGGTATCTATACCGGATCCATCACGGACCGGTTATCTACGACCCTCGGCCGGCCGCACGGGGCAAAATAGGACCACGTGCGGAGTCGCGCGAGTTACCGGTATCACATGGCGACCCCGGACCGGCGAAAATTGCGGATATTTGCCGATCTGGAAATGTCCCGGCGCACCAGGGATCCGGATCACTCTTATGGTTAGCGTGCGATCGTTTAACCAGTACAGCCCAAGGCCGAAACGGGGGCGGAAGTCCGGCGCGCATCCGCGGATCCTGGCCGGCGCAAACAACGCACCGGACCCGGAACCAGGCGCGCCGGCATTTTGATCGGGATTTAGCAGACAGGGCCGCGCGATTATACCGCAATCGCGCGCGGAGCGCGGCCGGCGCACCGGCCGCACACATGGAGGTAAGGAATCTGGATCCGGCCGGATCGGACCGAAACGCGAACCGGACCGCCTACAGCGTTAACCCTCGCGCGTCCGGATCTCCCTCGCATGACGATCCGCCGGCCGGATCTCTGTTTGAGCAGCTAATCGCCGGGTTGCCGGCCGGTGTTCGGTCCAGGTTTGAGCGGGACCGGGCAACGCAGATCATACGGCACCAGGCGCGAACCAAAGATGGATACGAGGGGTAGAATGGCACGGACCAGGATTGGCCGATATTTCTATAATTTGGCGTATTCCCTCGATCAGTTGGGTAATACATTGTGGGGCGGGGATCCTGATGAAACAATTTCATCCAGGATCGGGAAGTTGGCGCGCGCGGGGAAAATTCGGCCATTGCCAAAAATCATAATGAGGATTCTCGGCAGGATAGATCGGGATCACTGCCGGGAAGCGATCGAAGAGGATAGAGGGGACCGGGCGATATTCGATAAAATGGCACGATGTCCGCATGGCTATGTCAGGGATGGCATTTTTGTAAGGTGTCGTCTGGTCGTGGACCACTACGGGGATCACTTGGGAGAGTTCCACCAAAACGGCGCGACACACTCAATGTTATGGAGAAACGAGGTGATAACTAAAAAAGCCAGTCCTGGTTATTTGCGCCGGCGTATCATCATAACAGGGTGAATCACAGTCATAACCATGGGGGATCCGATGGCACGAATATTTGAGAATGAAAAAGACAAATTATCCTGGAAGCTGATGTCAATATCTATCGAAGTACAAGCGTGGTTTTTCAACAATCTACCCGAAACGAAGATACCTGTTGAGCTATTAGATCGACACGTGACCGCGATCGCAAAATTGAGCGATCTATATGACCGGGAAGCACACCCAGGATACCCGACGCGAAACGATCTTGGGAATCAGCTAATAAAAAAAGTAGACCTGGTGGACCAGGCGAACCAGGCGGACCAGGTGGACCAGGCGGACCAGGTGGACCAGGCGGACCAGGCGGACCAGGCGGACCAGGCGGACCAGGTGGACCAGGCGGACCAGGCGGACCAGGTGAGGGGACCAGGTGAGGGGACCAGGTGAGGGGACCAGACAAAAAAACCAGGGAAAAAATCTCTCAGAAACTGGGGAATAATAGATACTACATGCTGTTAAAACGGGGAATTAACAAAGTGAAAACCTCTTAAAACCTTGTATATCATTGCCATATATATAGTTCTTGCATGGATCAACGCCATAATAGTACATTGTAGGCAGACAGCAGGCAGGCACCAGGGCAGGCACCAGGGACCAGATACGCCAAAGGGGTAAAAATGGCTGTTACGGTCCACGAATTACGATCAAAAGACGAAACGGGCCGCGAAATGCGCCGCCTGGCGACCACGTTCGCCGGCGACCTGTGTTGCTTCAGCGCGATCGGCGTACCTCTGGACCGGATCCCTCTGCCAGTGTTTTTTGAAGCAATCGCTAATATCCCATATAAACCAGATACGGCCGGCGTTGAGGTGGTGACACGGCCGTATTTGCTGCTACAGTCGCCGGCCGCCGGGTGGGATTGTAAAAAAAAGATGATCGTCTTGGCGGCGTATCTTGAGCGGAACCGGATCACCTGGCGATTTATGGCCGTGTCCCGGCGCGCATCCGGCCAGATCCACCACGTGATCGTACAAGCGTGGATCGATGGCGAATGGGTAGACCTGGACCCGACATACCCAGGATCGAAACTGTTTGATGCTCACGAATGGACCAGGGCGGAACCTCTCGCCGGTGATGGACCAGGATCGGATCAGCCTGTTTTAGTCAGCCTGTCCGGCGACGGCGATCCAACATGGGCCATGTATCTCGATTACCAGGACATGATCCGCACCGTGGCACCGGAAAGCATGGGCGACGGGGGGATCACGGCCGGCGGCGTCGTGGCTATTGTTACTGCGATCGTAGCGGCAGTCACGACATTAACAGTCACAATCATCAATGCGGCATCGAACCGGCGAAACCGTGAGGCGGCCGAACGGGTGCAGGCGGCCAATATTAAAACCTATACCGACATGCAAGCGGCCGCGACGCGGACCGCGACACTGCAAGCAGTCGCGGCCGAAGATTTACAGCAGAAAAACGAAGTATTAATAAAAAAGTGGGTTGTGCCCGGATCGATCGCGTTGGCGGCGTTACTTTTTCTCGGGGGGAAATGATGTATAAAAATTATGGCACTCCGTATCCCGCACTCGAATACATGGGAGTGGACGAAACGCCGGCACAGCCGACGAACACGGCAGCAGGTATCATCACGGCCATTACTCAATCGCTCGCATCGGTGGCAAACGCAGCGATATCAGCATTTTCCGCACCGAAAACAACGCCGGCACCGGCCGGCACGATCTCCCCGGTGATCAATATCCCGGCACAACAGGCAGCAGGAATCAGCCCTACAACATTAATTGCGATCGGTATCCCGGCCGCGATTATTGTCGTGGCAATGGTGACGCGGAGAAAGTGATGATATGAACCGAGTGATAATAAAACACGATACCGGGTTGCCGATGGCCGGCGGCGAGGCCTGGTGGTTATCGTGGAACCAGGACACACTAAAAGCGGGGATCATAGCGGCGATCGTTGTTGCCGGCGGAATCCTAATATATCGACAGATGAAACGCCGGCGCAAATAACCAGGGGGGAATATGTATTTAGGTGAGGATCCCACAACAGCAACACCAGAGACGCCGGCAGTTGAGCCGTGGTATGCACGGCCGACAGAGGCAATTTTATCATTTTTGGGGAATATCACGTATCAAACGGATGATTACACGATACGATCCAGCGACGGCACACTTCTAATCGATCGCCGGATCGAAACGACGCCGGCACCTGTCACGCCGGCGGCCGCAACAGGCACGGTATTAAAAACGCTGGCACGTGTACCGGTCGCCGTTTGGATCGTCGGTGGCGGCCTTGTCCTGTTTTCACTCACAAGGAAATAATATGTCTGAATATTTAGACAATTCATTTCCGTTTCCGGTCCCGGTGGATCCGGTTCACTCGCTGGATCCAGGCATCGATCCGATACAGCAGGAAACCACTATACCGGTTGATCTTCGGGCGGCAATTACGGCAGGCACTGAAAGCATTCGTGACGCATGGCGATCGAATCAACTAACGGCCGGGAAAAATCAGATATGGCCGTGGATTGTCGCCGGCATTGCGATCGGACTATTCATAAATCGACGGTAGCCTATGGCGTCAACAGGACGATGGGATCAACTATACGCAGCACGTGAAGCCAAGAATTTTTGGCGTGACATGGCCACATTGGCGGATCTCTATGTGTCAGCAAATCCGGCGCGTCTCACGATCGGCGGCGATTACAGCGCGCCGACGAAATACAGGATATTGATTGAGGGATCGCGCGTGGTCCCGTATGCCGTCATGGCAAAGGGTGGAGATCCGCGACAGGATCCACGATGGGACGATCTGATCGCCAAATATCGCGCGCCGGCATTGCAGGATTTAGTTGAGCGGAATCTTGCGATTGCACAACCAGGCGGGGAACCGGCCGAAATGCCGTTTACACTGGCAAAAATACCCATTGAATCAATAACGCGCGGGGAATATTACCGGCACAGTGGAGATAATAGCTACTGGACAGATCAGGAGGTCGCAGAGGACACCGCGCGATATCTACAGTACCGAAATATTTATACTGACGCCGTTTCCTGGTGGATGCTACTACATGGCTTGAATCCGGACGCAATCACGCCGTATCGTTCAGAGACACAGCGAACACTTCAGCAGATCAACATGGTTGAAGCGGGAGATCCAACAATAGGTCTTATACTCGAAACGACGGCACCGGCCGCACCGGATCCCACACCGATCACGGCATCACGGTTCGCAACGCCGGCGGCCGCAACGCAAGCCGGATTTATGAACATGGACACAGTGAAAAAATACTGGCCGTATCTTGCGGCCGGAGGTGTCGTGGTTTACATGATGCGTGGAAAAGCGCAGAGGGGGTAATATGTATTCACTATCGGACCGTTTTTCGATCGGATCTTGTTTGCTTGCCGGCCCGGAAACCGAACCGGAAATAACAACGGCCGGCGCAGAAGCCTGGCGCGTCTGGTGGGCGTCGTTGACATATCCCGAAAAGGCCACGTGGGCCAGTGGACGGATCGGAGAAAAACTGACCTGGCCGGCCGACAGTACAAAAATTATCAACGCCGGCCGATTGTACTATGAGGGATCAGGAGGGAAACCGATCATTTCCCCGTCGGGTATTCCCGGATCCTTGGGTGAAGAAATGGCGATCGCAGCACGGAACCGGGCGCGCCTGGTCCTGGCGATCGGCGCGGCCGGCCTGGTTGCCTGGCTTGTGTTGCGGAAACGGAAATAATATGTACGGGACAGCATACAATGGGCTTGATCTTGGTGGGGGCGTCATGTCGATCCCCGGATCCGCATACGACGCGATCGCTACCTACCACGATCGAAATATTCCCTCAGAGATGAACCAGGCACAGATCCGAAACATTGTAGAAATGATTTTACCGGCATATCACAATGCGGTCGTAAATAGCGGTTTGCCGGTGTATACCTACGCACCGGAGTCGAGCGCAAACAAGGAATTATTTGAATATCTGATCGGCGCAACATCACAGTCCAGGGACACGATCCAGGACGTGTTATTTTCTCTCGAACAATGCGTATTGACCGGCACAGTTGACGGGAAATATCTACAGCCGAATACGTGGAAAGAGATCAAACCGCCAAGCAGTTTACAGGAGTTGTTTGCACCGGCGACAGACTCAGTATCGGCGACACTTGGCAAGCAGTTTAATAAAATTTTAATCGGCGCGGGGATCGTGATTGTCCTGGTTATGCTTGGAAGCACGGCGATCAAATCGTCGATCCGATCGACATAAAACCGAAAACCCAAAGGGGGAAATATGGCACAGAAAAGAAGGAAAAAACGTTTGGCGAGGGCCGCGCGGAAAATGTACCGGCGCGCGCGCAGGGCCGCACGCAGGACAGCGGGACGCTTCACACGCCGGCCGGCGGCGTCAACGCAGGTAGTAACCTATGTCGCACGGCGTCCGGCACCGCGCAAGAGCAACATGATCACGCGATTCGGCCGGGGCGGCATGCAGAAGGGTGAACTTGCACACACGGCCGTAAAGGTAGGAACGGCCGTCGGCGGCGCGATCGGCGTGTCCGCGTTAACGGCGGCGATCCCCGGAATCACAAACAAACAAAAGGCCGCGATCGCAACGGGGATCGGGTTGATTGCATATGTGATGCTACCCAGGCGGCAACGGATGATCAGATACGCGGCCACAGGCGCAGCGATCGCCGGTGGCGTGAGCCTGGCAAAACAGTTTGTACCCGGCGTGCCCATGCTTGCCGGCATCGACGATATCAACATGGGGATGAACATTCGGCCGCGATTCACGCCGGACAATACCGCGCAGTGGCGCGCGCGGATGTATGCACAAAACAAGTCGAACATGATCAATAAAACGATCTCGCCGTCTCGCAATCTCGAATTTATGGGATCGCCTGGTGGCGTCGGCGCGCAGTTCGGGCAGTTCCAAACACCCGCGAATATGTAACCAGGATCGGGACCAGGACCAGGACACCGAAACACCGAACAGAATAACATTTATTTGAAAGGGGCAAGGTATGAATCAGCAGGATACGGGCTTCTCGACAATGCAGGCGATGCGCGCGGGATACAGTAACGCACTTGCGGCGATGCAGTCCGGCACTTACAAGGGGGACGGGGATATTCTCGATTTTACCCTATGGGACAGGTTTGAAGTTGACGGGACTACCCCGACGCTTCGGCACCGTCTTTTCGTCAATGGCCTGGGATCGCCTGGCGGGATTGTTGGCAACAAGACCCTGGCGGACACGAACGTATCAGGCAACGTCGGAATACCCCAGGGGCAGAAGCTGTATGTCAGGGCGATCAAGGTCTTCTACTGGGCAAAGGAAATCAGGACGCCGGTGGAGATCGTTGAATTTTATCAGATGCTTGCGGAAACAACGATCAATATCTCGATCCCTGGAAAGGACACGTACGGGCAGTGGGCGCTCGATGAGATAATGGGGATCCCGGTGTCGATCATTGACAATCCGGCCGCGACGAACTACAATCCTCCTCTGTCCACCGGGCGGCACGTCGGCATACTCCCGCTGAACCTGCCGATCGTCCTTGCGTCCGTGGTGAGTTTCAACATTTCCGTCGAGCACCACACCGCACCGTCGGCGGATCTCGATGACGATGTCGTCAAGATCGGCCTGAACGGGATCCTTGAGCGTCTTTCGTAGCCTGGTGAAACTGGTGGTCCCCGACCGTTTGACCGTCGGCCGGGGGCCATCGGCCGGGTATCGGTAACCTTGACAAGGAGAAAAAATGATCTGTTCCGTTCAGCCGTTTCGGATAAAACCGGACACAAAAAAGATCGCAAGCGAAAACACGCGGCCGGTCCTGGCGATCCGTGAGGTCACAGGGACGAAAGCAAAAACCGACAGGGGTGCATTTTCGGTTATAGTGGCCGATGAATCAGGGACACCAATCGAATTGTTGCCGGGTGAATATCACGTCAAAGGGTAATTGAGCCGGGAGAACAGCCGGGATTATATGTTGTGCGTAGCGGACTGCAGGAGGGGTAGGTGACTGATGGTGCATGTCGTAAAAATAGAACGTGACGGCGAGCATATAAATGTTACATATCATATCGGCCTTTGGCGGTACTGGTTAATCGGTGGCCGTATGGCCTGGTTGACACTGGAAGAGGCAACGGAGATTCGTGATCAGCTGTCCGGTTGTCTCATGGACGTAGATGCTCAGCAAGAAAATATTGAATCGCGGACTAAACCGCGATAGCACGTAAAGGGGAAAATATGCTTAATCCGTATCATCAGGCAATCGACATAAAGGCGATCCTGGCAATCCAGAACCATCAATACCAGGAAACGCTTTACCTTGAACAGCAGATCGACGCGGCAACGCAGGTCGATGCGGCGATCCAGGTAACATCCCTTGGTCATTTCATGCTGTTGTCAATGACGGGGAGTTATACCACTCGAGTAGACGACGGCGAGCAGGCGGCTACCGACAACGGCATCAATCAGATTTTTATCCAGTTGCTTGACGGGAGCAACCAGCGACCACTTTTCAACGATTATGTGGCCGCAAATCTGTTCCTTTCACCTGGCCGGATACAATCAATCCCCGCATTGGGCAATGCGAGCAACCAACTATTCCTCGAATATCCATTCATCTATACGTTTCCCATGAACGGGCAGATTTTATGCCGGATCCGGAACACGGCAGACTGGACGAATACGGTAAAAATCATGTTCAAAGGGATCAGGATCTTCGCGTCGAACCGTTCCGGGGGGTAGTCGTGGATTATCCAAAGTTCATCAGGGAATCTAAAAATTTCCCGTTCCCGTATTCGATTTATGAATCATTGA
>Ga0307380_10009014_pt1 | contig 12700 bp, 15 predicted proteins | sample UN3MG_FD_202239 | JGI IMG/M metagenome (GOLD analysis project Ga0307380, IMG submission 202239) | Soil microbial communities from Risofladan, Vaasa, Finland - UN-3 | ecosystem: Environmental > Terrestrial > Soil > Coastal area > Acid sulfate soil | place: Finland: Risofladan, Vaasa | collected... | reverse complement strand
GTAAATGGGAACATGTAATTTTCTGATTATATAATTTCAAGAGAGTTTAATTGGGGTAAAAGAGTGTACCCTGGTTAGCTGTAATTAAAATATCTTAAAAGGTTCGAGTCCTACTCGGGGAGGCCAATTAGAACACTTATTAGCATCTAGTATAATTTTCATTTTGACATTCCAAGCTTTTCAGGTAGCAGCTTACCCTGAACACTCATTAACACAATTATTGTAATCATCATTACATTTTGAACTATTAATTGGATGTGGTGTTATATCTAATTTGCGTTAGTCAAAACAGAGGTAAGCCTAATTGTTTTGACAAACAAAAACTATTTCAATAATATTTATATAGAATTACAATTAATTTTATAGATTTAATAGTGTTCAATTTTATAGAAAGTAGGTTTTAAAAATGAGGATTTTTATTATAACAATCTTAATTATATTTTTATGCTTTTTCTTGATTACCGGTTGTATGCAAGAACAAGAAAATATTACCGGAGAAAACAAGCTATTAGAAATTATAGAAAAAAATAAAGAAATAGACACAGAAAATAAATCAGATAATGTAGGCGAACTTCAAGAACCATCATATCTTTCTTTATATGAGGGGCTTCACGTAACCGGTCATCCTATTGAAGTCGATATAAATACTTATAGATTAGAAGTTGTAGGAGCGGTTGAAAGCCCTTTGAGTCTAACTTTTGATGAAATAAAAAAAATGGACTTGGAAAGAAGATATGTAGTTCTTGAATGCCCAGGTTTTTTTGTAGATGAAGGTTATTGGACTGGGGTTAGAGTAAGAGATATATTAGAAATGGCAGAAGTAAAGAGAGGGGCTACTGAAGTGGCATTTACCAGTATTGATAACAGTTATACTAAAAAACTGCCATTAGAAGAAGTGATGCAAGAGGGATTCTTGATAGCTTATGAATTTAATGATAAGGAGTTTTCTGAAGTACATGGTTATCCATTAAGGATTGTTGCTGAAGAAAAGCCGGGTAGTGTTTGGGTAAAGTGGTTAGGCAAAATAGAAGTGTATATAGATTCTAATTAAGATATGTTTTTTTATAGATAATAGAGGCAAATTTGGTAATAATATACTAAAGCAAAAAAGCAGCCTTTGCCTCTTATAGATTTGGCAGCTGGTATATCTATGTTATTAATATTAATGGCTCTAGGCAGAAAAAGTTGACAAAATAATTCTTTTAAAATTAAGCATATTTAGGTAATTAGTATTAAACGTTTAGAAAGTAGAGAAGTAAAAGAAGATGAAATATGGTTAAAAACTTGTTTATGGTATAAAAATACCTTCATTTAAACTAATAACCTGGTTTTAACTTTGTCTACTATCCCCAGCTAATAATTTTTGCTTTTTACCAAATAGTTTTGTTCAATAAAAATATTTTTAATATCAATTATAGTATTTCTTTCTTGCTCTAAAACTTAAGTAAAGTAAAAAAATGATTAAAAACATGCTTACTACAGCACTGGGAAGTGATGCTTTATCTCCAAATAGTGCTAGAGCAGTAGCAGCAGCGAAGCCTCCATTTTTTATAGTTCCTAAAAGCATGATGCAACTACAGAGACTACGGTCAACTTTTAACTTTTTAGTCAAGAATTCATATAATAAACCCAGTCCTATAACTGTTACAGAACAGATTAAAGATATTTTGCCCAGTGTTATAGGGTCATTAAAAAAGACACTTCGATTAAGTCCTATAACTGTAAAAATGACTACAAACAAGCCCCAATTTACAATAGGCCCTCTGAATCTCAAGATATATTTATCAATTTTAGTTCTTATAAATATCTGGGATAGGATAAGGGGAGCTATTATCAATTCAGTAAAAACAATAATTAAACTTAATGGTTGAATAAAGCTCTGACCAATAAGAATCAATCCAGATAATGGTATTATAATAAGTGCGGCTATATATGCTCCAATTACTCCCATAAGTGAAAATTTTACATCTCCTCCTAATATGCCGGTAAATGGAGCTATTGCTACTCCTGGAGGGGCAAAAGCTATAATAACAAAGCCGATCCAGAGCTCTCTTTCGGGAATGATTAACCAGGCCATTGTAAGCATTACCAGGGCAAAAACAAAATAATTTAATAGTATAGTTAAAAGTACGGGTTTTATCAGACTTTTTAATGGAAGAAATGATTTTATGGAAACCTGGGTCATAGATACTATCATAACAACGGCTAATGCAGGTAAAGTCAAGTGTTTTATCCAATTTCCAATATTTCCTATAGATAACCCCAGGACAAAAGATAATATAAAAATAAAATTTCTATTTTTTAGGATTTTTATGATAAACATAAAAACTAATTCTTTATTGCAAAACTTAAGATTTTTGTAGATTTTAGTTTAAATTCTAACTTTTGTTTAGATACTCTTGTCCATTTAATCTCAGTATTATATCCTTTTTCATACTTTATTACTTCTATATCATCATTTACCTCATAAAGAGAATCATTATTTACTCTGATAGCACCTATTACCATATATCTATCCTTTTTATCGTTTAATAAGTGTCTGCTTTCATCACAATATATGTTAAATTCCATGAAAAAATAATTAACACTATTTATAAATAAATAAAGTATATATTTAAAAATAATTTCATACAATATTAGTTTAATAAGAAAATGATGCAGATTATGATGATAGTTATAAAATTACTTCTCAGATAGCAAAACATATCCATATTTGGGCTAATACAACATATGGTCACCTTAAAATCTTATATCCAAATATTTGAGAATAAATCTTTAATTTCTTTTTTGATAATCCACTAAGTTGAGTGTATTAAATATCAACTATTGTTTAAAACAAAACTAAAAGACTTACTTATCTTATCGATTGAATTTGAATCAATTTTAAAATAAAAAGTTCTAAATGTGTCAACTAGGGGGAGCCATCTTAATACATATATATAAACATTTATTAATCATAATATTTATAGATTATTAGTAGTTCGAATCCTACCTGCCCAGCTATTAAGATAACTGCTCGTAGATATCTTGCAAGTTCATATATTTCTAGATAATTTTATTGATTTATAAAAAATAATTAAGTATAATTACTAAATAGTAAATATTATTATTTATAAAATGAAAGATTTTAAACAATTATTAAAAGAAAACAATATAAAGGTAACACCCCAACGCAATTTAATATATAGGGAACTATTAAACTTAGAAGGCCATCCTTCTGCAGATATTGTTTTTAATAAAGTAAAAAAGACCTTTCCCAATATTTCCTACGACACTGTATACAGAACTTTATTGACCTTTTCAAAAATCGGTATAGTAGATATTGTTGAGGGATACGGGGAACCAAAAAGGCTCGATACCAATGTTAATAAGCATCACCATTTTAGATGTTTGAATTGTAATAAGATAGTTGATATTTATGAAGACTGTTTTGATGATTTAAAAATCCCAGATAAAGTAATGGAAAAATTCAAAGTATTGAAATCTAAAGTGATACTTGAGGGGATTTGTGACGAATGCGATAACAATGGATAATTTTTTTACTATATAGATAGTTATGCCACTAATAAATATAAATGCTTATTGAAATATTGATATAAAGCAAGAAAACCTTGCAGAAAGGAGGTATGAAATGGCCAAAGTAACCAGGGAAATGGTAGAAAAGACAGGAATAAATGTAGATGAACTTGTAGAACTTCTGGTAAAAAACGCATCAGCTGAACTTACTACCTACTACTACTACACTATCCTGAGAGTAAATCTCATTGGTCTGAAGGGAGAAGGGATAAAGGAAATAGCTGAAACAGCAAGAATAGAGGACAGGAATCACTTTGAAGCAATTGTACCAAGAATCTATGAGCTTAATGGAAAACTACCAGAAAGCATGAAGGATTTTCATGATGTCTCTGCCTGCCCTCCTGCAGCTTTGCCTAAGGATCCAACAGATATAGAGGCAATGCTTACTGTACTTGTAGAGGCAGAAAGATGTGCGGTGAGAGGTTATACTCATATTTGTAATCTTACTGCTGGAAAAGACCACAGGACCTATGATCTATCACAGGCCATCTTAAATGAAGAGATAGAACATGAAAGCTGGTTCTCAGAATTCTTAGGTGAAGGTCCTTCTGGGCACTTCCTAAGAAGAGGAGAAACTTCTCCCTTTGTCGGAAAATTCTTAAGGTAGAAAAGACAAAAACACAGCAATATAGAAGGCCTTACTCTTTAGTAGGGTCTTCTATATATTTATTGTAAAAAATAGAGGAGGAAAAATATGAAAAATATCAGATGGCAGATATTTTTAGGAGTAATATTAATTGCTCTATCAACCGTGCTTTACCTTATCCATTATGGCATATTTAGAGACGCCAATCATATATTTATCTATATGGTGGGAGATATTGCTTTTGTTCCTATTGAAGTATTTCTGGTTACGGTAATTATTCACCGGCTCTTAAATGAAAGAGAAAAAAGATCTATTCGAAATAAGCTTAACATGGTAATAGGAGTATTTTTCGGTGAAGTGGGAACCAAGCTATTAACCTATCTTTCAGACCTGGACACAAAAGATGAAATAGTAAGACAGCATTTATCCAAGGTAAAAAAATGGCAAGAAAAGGACTTTAAGGATTTAATTAAAAAGTTTGAGGATTACAAATCAGATATAGTAATAAAACCAGAAGAACTTAAGGATTTAAGAGATTTTCTGGTAAGCAAAAGAGATTTCCTTTTAAGGCTGCTGGAAAACCCAAATCTTTTAGAGCATGAATCATTTACAGATCTTCTCTGGGCAGTGTTTCATCTAACTGAAGAGTTGGAAGCAAGGAAGGATTTTAAAAAGATACCCAAAATGGATTATAAACATATAGTGGTAGATACTGTAAGAGCTTATGATGCCTTAGTTTATCAGTGGATAGCATATATGAGTCACCTAAGAAAAAGTTATCCATATATATTTTCACTGGCTATAAGAACCAATCCTTTTGACCTTAAGGCAACACCTATTGTAAGCTGAGGTTAATTATATGAAAGAGTTCAGTCCAAAAGAATTAAAGAAATTTAATGGCAAAGATGGAAATAAGGCCTATGTTGCATATAATGACCAAATTTATAATGTGACTGGTAGTTTTTTATGGAAAGGTGGGAAACATCAGGCCACCCATTATGCTGGTATGGATTTGACTGGAGAACTTGAAAAAGCACCACACGGAATAGAATTTCTAAAAAGATTTCCGGTTATAGGCAGGTTAAAGAAAACCTGATCTATTTTAACAGTGCCAGGCTTAAAATCATAATCATCATTCCCACAATAAAACTCACTATAGGAAGATGGTTGTAGCCATAGGACTTGGAAATAGGAAGTAGCTCATCAATGGATATAAAAACCATAAGCCCTGCTATTCCTGAAAGAAGGTATCCTAAAATCATAGAGTTTAAAAATGGAAGAAGAACTAGGGCAGTAAGTATTGCCCCGATTGGTTCTACCACTCCAGATAAAAAGGACCACAGGAATGCTTTACCTCTGCTGCCAGTGGCTTTATATACTGGAGCAGACACTGCAATTCCTTCAGGGATATTGTGGATGGCAATAGCAATAGCTATGGCAATACCTATTTTAATATCAACCAGAGAACTATAGAAAGTAGCCATACCTTCCGGGAAATTGTGGATACCTATTCCCAAAGCTACAAATAGACCAGTTCTCAGTAATTTTTTATCAGTTTTATCAGTTATTCTTTCTTTTTGGCCAATATATTCGTGGGGAATAAAATAATCAATTATAAATATAAATATAAATCCTGCAAGAAATGCAATACTGGCTTTTACAAAACCTATTTCTTTAAATCCTGAAGGAAGAAGTTCAAAAAAGGACACCCCCACCATAACCCCTGCGGTAAAACCTAAAACAAAACTCATAAATCTTGAGTTTTCTCTTTTAAATACCAATCCTAGCAGACTGCCTATAGTAGTTGACAGTCCAGCTATGGAGGTTAAAAGTAGAGCCTTTAAAACTTCAGGGGTCATATTTTATATTTATCCTCTTTGATATATTTTTATTTATAAGATTTGATTATAATCATATAATATGTGAAGTTATAATAAAATTAAAATATTGGATTTTATGATCAATGGTAGTCTTTGTCCAATAATTAAAACCTACTCTAAAAACTCAGTTTATGTATGAAAATATATTCACTTAAACATATAATTCTGGTTCTAATTATATATATCCAGCTGGTAAATAGTTAGCAGCACAGTGGGGTATATAATAATTAATAAACTTATAAAGCTAATTCTGGTATAAAAATATCCTCATCAACTTCAATAACTCTGATTTGAACTTCGTCTACTGTGCCCAGCCAATATCTTTTTCAGCTAAAAGGATTATGGGCATTAAATAAGTTTAGTTTATATTAGGGAAGGAAGATAGCACCAATTATAAGTGGAATGATTGCAAAAAATGCAAATGCAGGGTGCCCTCTTCTGGTTTTATTCTGGTTGTCCCAATTGAATAAATATATTGCCAAGCCAAATGATAATATTCCACTAATAAATAAAATAACCAATGACCATAATGGATTGTATCCAATAGATTGATTATATGAATAATACCTGAATAAATTAATAGCATGGGTACTGGGAAGAAGCAATCCTATTTTTTTTAATATATCGGGGAGTAGATTTTGGGGGATAAAAAAACCACCTATTATCATTGAGGGTAAAAAAATCAATTGAGACCATAATATAGTTGCACGGGAACTTGAAGATGCCACACCAATAAGCACTCCAAGCCCTGCACTTATAAAGGCAATCAGCAAAAAAATTAATATAAAATTGAGCCAATTTTGTGGGAGGGGAGCGTCAAACATTGTGAATGCTGTTGGAATAATTATTATTGCAACAACAATCATGTGCATTATTGTGGTAAGTGGAGGAATAACCACAATAGAAGTTGCGGGTACTCCATTAATTTTATAGCTTCTAAATATACCAGCCTCGCGTGATTTCACCAAGGGGTCTGGTAGTCCAAGAATGGTACTGATTAGTATGGAAATAACCACCATAGAGGGAATAATTATTTCCATAAAATCAGGATTAATGTTTTTCATTAAAAATCCCAACATTATATATAATCCCAGGGGGAATAGATAATTTAAAAGCAACAAATTTTTATCTCTAATTCCAGTTTTGAATTCGAAGACAAAATGATTTTTAAAAGCCTTCATCTTTTAGCCTTTGTGTTTGTAATTTCCAGGAAACGGTCTTCCAAAGAAGGACGCTCAACTCTTAAGTCTATTAAACTATCTTTTTGTTTTGAAATGTATTCAATTATTGATGAAACTGTCTTACCGGGATTAGTGCTAAAATATATTTTATATTCATCTTTTGATAAATATTTAGTTACATCTGGAAATTTAATATTGGGTTTCGATAAGCTTGAACCTTCAACCCTAACAGATATTTTAGTAAGTGCTGCTCCAGTGGCGGTTACCTCACGAGGGGTTCCAATAATTATAATTTTACCCTGCAGTAATATCGCCACACGGGTAGCCATTTTTTCTGCTTCTGCCATGTCATGCGTAGCAAGAAGTATAGTGGTACCACTTTCCTGCAATTCTTTCATCATATTATGTAGTTCTACGCGGGACTGAACATCAAGACCAGCAGTGGGTTCATCTAAAAATAGAATTGGTGGATTATGGGTTAGAGCAAGAGCAAGAGAAAGTCGTCTTTTCAGACCAGTGGACAGTGTCTGGTATTGAGTATCCATTTTCTCTTTTAGGCCTAATCGTTCCAGTAAATCATATCGGGAAGATACATTATGGTAAGCACTAAAAAAATTCATAGCTTCGTCTACACGCATGCTATCGGGCAGTCCTGAAGTTTGAAGCTGGACGCCTATTAAGTTTCGGAGATTATTATAATTGTAATTTGGACTTTTACCCATTAAATTAAAAGAGCCTCCATCTGGTTTTCTTAATCCTTCAAGACATTCAAAAGTAGTTGTTTTTCCAGCACCATTGGGTCCTAAAAGACCAAATATTTCCCCTTTTTCTACATTGAAGCTTATATCATCAACAGCTACTAAATCTCCATAGGCCTTTCTTAATTTAATTACTTCAACTACAGTATCTTTCATTTTTAAGGCATGTTTTATATTGAATTTTATTAATTATGTACTCAATATTACAAAAAAGCATTTAGAATTGAAAGGTTAAATAAAATTTCATTTTATTGATCTATATAGTAAAGTATTGTATTAGATAGTAACAAGAAAATAGTATTAAAAAACTGTTCAATACATTAATTCAGATATAAAAATACCCTCATCAACTTTAATAACTCTGGTTCTAACTTCGTCTACGATCCCAAGCCAAATATTACAAATAATTTATTATGTAAATACAAAATTAGATTTAATTATCTCTAATTTATCTTTTAAACCTATAAATTCATCAAAATAAAAAGTTCTAAATATGTCCACTAGGGGGAGCCAATCTTCGTGACCCAAACACCATCAGGCATTCCTATATTTTTCTTAGAGCTAACCTTATCTGAATTTCTGCCAGTGTTTTCCTCCGCCCAGCCGCTGGAAGAATATTGAAAATTTGTTCTTTTAATAATTGTAATTTTTATAATACTTGTTAATCTATTGTGAAATTATTCTAAATTTTTATATAATTACAGCTACTCTATTAAAGAATAGGTAATTGTACCATAGGAGCACGTATGACACGAAAGGGGGGAATTATGATAAACAAATTATCTGATAATTTTGTGGCTTTTGATAATAACAATAATATTATCTCATATAGTAAAGACAAAGATGAGTTGTTTGAGGAAATAAAAAATTATCGCGATACCCTCGACAGGTATAATGTAAGGGTATACAAATTTTATGATAGTGTTCTTAAAGATGAAATAATGGAATATTTTAGCAATTAAAATGGCCTATGGCTTTTTTCCTCGTAGTATGTTTTAAATATTGGTAATACTCCTTCCGTAATGCTAATTAACCAACTTAATTTTTCGGTAAAGCTTTTAAATAATTTATTAAAATCTTCCTGCGTTTTTTCGTCTATACCAACCATGTTCATCATACTTCTTACAGTATTACCCCATTTAAATATTCTTTGTTTTTCTTCTTCGGATAAATTATTATTACCAATAAGCTTTTTTAATTCGCTAGTTTCCTTTTCAATATTTGATATTTCTTTATGTAATGTAAAAAAAGCATTCATTTTATTTCCTTTCATAAAATTATAATTTATAAATATTATAACAAAATATTGGAACTAATAATAAATTAATATAAATTGTATAAATTTTAGAAAGTGAGTAGAATATAAAATGAAGAGAATTTAAAACAATGAAAATAAAATCACAAGTGATTAATTATTACATTTATACCTATATAATAGTCCTATTAATAAATTAAAAACAATATTAAACATTTCCACAAGAAAGAAATGAAATTTTTATTGGGTATTCTTTATATTCATGGTTTGGTATAATAAGAAAAAAAGTAAAGAAAAATAAAATGGTTATACGAATTATTCAGATACTCGCATATTCTGTTACAGTTTTAGTAGGAATAGGCACAATAATTGGAATTATTGTTGCTCGGAGGAAACGTTGGTTTCAACAATTAAAACCTTTCAGTAAAATGGCAAGTATTGTTAATATTTTTATGGCAGAAATGCTTCCATCTATATTAGAAAAATTTGAAAAACAAGAGCTTTGTCCAGATGGAACTTTAGTTAAGTGGGTTACCCTCATATCAAAAGATAAAATTTCTATTATTAGTAGCCCCAAAATATTAAACGATAAAGGGAAAAAACTTCTTGAAGAAAGCGGAATTAAAGAAATTATTAATAATAATAAAAGTGAACTGATAAAAAAACTAAAGGACAAAAAATTAAAAAATTTATTGGATATTGAAAAGCATAATTTGGGTCTAATTTATATATAATTACCTATTTTTATATAGAAAATATTGTATTATTTGACGTATTTCTAAAAATTTGTTAAAAAATTAATAATACCAGTACACATATTTAAAATAAATATAAATTAAAATATGAATTCTGAAAAGAATTCACCATTTAAAATATTCTGCGAAAAGATTAAACTACTTTGGGCAAGATTTACTGTTGGTTTATTTGGGGTTTCTGCAATTTTAACTTTTGTAACATTCTTATTTCCAGATATTCCTTTTAATGTTTTATTTATTTTAAGAATCATAGCAGGTGCTTTATTTATAGTTGGTATAATTCTTTTTGTTTCCTATGGGATTAAAGCAACAAGAAATCATTATCATGAAAAGGTATCTAAGGCTAATGAAAAGAGGTTGCAGAATTTAAAAGATAAAATAGAAAAATTAGAATGCGAAAAACAATTAGTAGATGAAAAACTAAAAGAAAAGATAGAAGACGAAAAAGAAAAAACTTTAAGACAAAGTGAAGGTTATGATCCTGAAGAATTATTCTTATGGAGTAAAAATATACATCATTATTATTATTTGGAGAATTCTTTTGGTATCCAATTAGTTAAAAAAGGACAAGGTAAAATTCAGAGAAAGTCTGATGTTATAGCTGTAAGACCAGGTGTGAAAGAGTTAAGTTATGCTGTAAGGGGTACAACATCTGATAGAATAGACACATCATTATACAGAATAAAAATTACCATGCCGAAAGGTCAATTTGATTCGCCACCTGGAACAAGAATTTGGTTTAAAGAACTTGGTTACAATAACATTACAAGAACTTTGAGCTATAATATAACTCTTGACCCTGAATTGAGCACAGATAATCCTACAAGTTATGAATATTATTTATATTATCCAGAAAAGACTTTTGCAAGAACTTCAAATGAGTATCCTAAAAATGCTCAATTTGACTGGTTTGCTATTAATACACACCATCCTACAAAGAAATTGCATATCGAAGTAAATTTTGATGAAATTACCTTTAATTGTTTTTGGGGTGAAATAGATGTTTGGTATGACCCAATCAATAGAATAAGGCATTTGGATGAATATAAAAGAATTATCAAAAATGTGAAAAAAGAATATAAAATGATTGATGGGAAAAAAATAGTAAAAGAATTAAAAATTGACATAGATTATCCTCTGCTTGGTGTTACTTATTTAGTTAATTGGTGTGCACCTGAAAGTACTTGAAATATTTTTTAAAAGTGTATATAGTTATATATTGTTTGAAGGAGGTAGTTATAATGTACAAAGAAGGTTGGGCATAATTAGTGTTTATAAGGTAGTTTATATATAAAAGATTGCTTATTTTTTCAATACAAATACTTAGAGCTAATAAGCAATCTTTTTATGTTTTGAAAAGTTTGGAAAAAAGAGAGATTTTTGTTCCTATTAAAAATTATCTTTATAATAATCCAGACAGTTATATTGAGGCAATTTTATTTGTAGGCTCTATTTATCTGCGAGATGAATATATTGAAAAACATCCTACATCGTCAAACAAAAAGTGATTTGTAAATGAAAAATAAAGATATTCCTAAAGATTATACTAAAGATAAATTCTTAAACGACCTTAAAAAAGTTTGCCGACCAGTTAAAAAGTCCGACAAGCAACAGCCATCATCTTGTAAAACATAAAGTTATCGTTATTTCTGTTATTATATCTAAACACATATTCATTGATATATTTCTGTAGGTGCTTTTTAGATACTGAATGATAAACACCATTTATACCGCGTTTAAATAAAGACCAGAAACCTTCAATGCTATTAATATGAATGTCATTTATAACATAAACTTTAGTGAGATGGTGAATAAATTCGTGATTGTAACCTAACTTAGATAGTTTCTTATAAGAGGGAAACTCATCGGTATAGATTATTGCTTCTGGTGTAACATTTTCTTCAATTAATGGTATCAGAGTATTGGCTTTAACATTGGCTATCTTTTGGCAGATAAGTCTACCCTTGCGGTTGACTATGCCAAAGATTATTGACTTATTCTTAGCACCGCGACCGACCTTGCCAGGTCTTCTAGCACCGAGATATGTTTCGTCAGCTTCAAAGACACCAATTCTTTTTACTGGAGTTTGGTATAGCATATCTCTTATCTTGTTAAACATACGCCAAGCAGTTTTATATGTAACGCCGATCTCTCGCTGTAATTGTTTTGCAGATATTCCGCAACGGGTAGAACTCATAATATAGATAGCGTGAAACCAGTATTTAAGTTGAGTAGTAGAACCTTCAAATATAGTACTGGTCATAGGGTAGATATGATTACCGCAATAATCACAAGAATAACACATTCTACCTTTTATCCTGTGGTGTGGTGTTACTTTATTATATTTTTTGCATTTATTATTTTGACAGACAATACCATCAGGGTATTTATATACTTTTAGCCAATCAAGGCAACTGTCATTATCGGGGAAATCATTATTGAAATTATTAATAGTATATGTATCCATAAATATCCTTTCAGTAGTTAATTGTGTAATTACTAAGTAATTTAATATAAAATATATATATTTAAGTAAATTAAGGATAACATATTATTATACGTGTGTCAAGGGGATAGTTACCAAAGAATATTTGAAAATAATTTAATACCTAAAAATCATAGAGAGAAGTTGATTAGTGTGGATAATATAAACTTCTTAAGTTTGATAAAAGAGAAAAATGTTTAAAACAAATTTTAAAATAACTAATA